>Ga0134123_10003160_pt1 | contig 10725 bp, 9 predicted proteins | sample KB303_FD_96460 | JGI IMG/M metagenome (GOLD analysis project Ga0134123, IMG submission 96460) | Terrestrial soil microbial communities without Nitrogen fertilizer from Kellogg Biological Station, Michigan, USA - KB3-0-3 | ecosystem: Environmental > Terrestrial > Soil > Unclassified ...
CCCGACCGATCCGTTCCGTCCGCAGGTGAAGATCATCACCGACAGCAAGGGCAACGTGCTCGAGAACCCGCTGTTGACCAACACGTGGGAGATCGACAGCCGCGGCGAGCATTCGCGCGCCGTAGTCGAAGCCGTCGATCCCGAGGAAGCGGGCCTCGACCCGCTGAAGTTCCTCGACGCGAATACGGGCGCCGCGCCGGGCCAATGACCGATCCAGCCATCCCGGGCACTGACCACGAGCTGCTCAGTCCGGAAGAGACGGCGCGCATGCTGGAGCTCGCGCGCGCCTGCAAGGCCGCCGCGCGGGCGGTCCTGCTCTACCCGTCGTCACATCCCGCAATCGCCGCGACGGTCGGCCGCATCGTCCAGACGACGTCGGTGGAATCGATGCGGGGGCCGCTCAAGATCACCGTCCTGCCGGAGGGGCTTCGCATCGACGGGAAGAAACCTGCCCGCCACGACCAGGCGGTCACCGATCTCGCCGTCCTGCTGCACGATCACCTGATCGGCGAGATCGTGATCCAGCCCGGCGGGGACCGGGACTCGTGGCTCGCGTTTCTCCGGCTGATCGGCAAGTCCCCGGAGGCGGTCCGCGCCGAGGGCGGCATCGCCCGTGCCTGGACGACGATGGCGGGCCGGCACATCGAGCTGCGCGAGATCGACTACGGCGAGGTGCTCCGCGAACGCAAGACCGGGCATTCGGCGGCGTGGGATTCGATCATCAAGAACTGCCTCGAAGGCATGGCCACCTTCGACGACAGCGCGATGGCGGAGCTGCTCGCCATGGCGGGGAGCCCCGAGCGCGTCGCCGAGCTGATGGCGACCATCGAGACCGCCGCGTCCGGCGGCGTCAGCGCGAAGAGCGCCGCCGTGATGCGGATGATCCGCGGCTTCATTCAGGCCGTGAGCGAGCGGCAGCCCGAGATGCTGGCCCCCGCGCTCGGCAACGTCGCGAGCGCCGTCGGACAGCTGACGCCGGACATGGTCATCGGCGTGCTGACGGAGGACTCCCTGCACGCGGGCAAGACTGCGACCGAGCGCGTCATGGACGCCGTGCTCAGCCACATGCCCGACAAGGCCATCGCGGGGTTCGTCTCGCGGAACGTCATCGCCGAAGGCGCGGCCACCGACCGTCTCGCCCATGCGTTCCAGGCGCTCGTCAGCGACACGACCGAACGCGAGCGCCTGCTGACGCTGACGCGTGACGACGTCGCGGCGTCGCCGCTCGGCAGCACGGAGGGCTTCGACGACGTCTGGAGCACGGTCGCCCAGAAGCTGCTGACCTCTTATACCGACAAGCCGTTCGTCTCCGATGCGTACGCGCGCGAGCTGTCCAGCGCGCGCACACAGGCCATCGCGGTGGAGAAAGTCAGCGACGATCCGCCCGAGCGCGTCGCCACGTGGCTCTCCAGCGTCTCGACGACGGCCGTGCGCTCGCTCGACATCGCGCTGCTGCTCGACCTGCTGCGGATCGAGCAGAACGACGCGAAGTGGGGCGAGCTGATGACGCCGGTCGTCCATACGCTCGAGGACCTGCTGCTCGTCGGCGATTTCGACGCGGCGCTCAGCCTGATCGACGTGATCGCGGCGTCCGCGGCCGGCGCCGGCACCAAGGAACGCCGGCAGCACGCGATGATCGCGATCGACCTGATCGTCTCGGGACCGATGATGCAGCACATCGTCATTCATCTCGGCTCGGTCGACGACGTGCAGTTCGACCGTGTGAAGTCGATCTGCCTGAAGTTCGGCGAGGTACTGGTCAAGCCGCTGGCCGAGGCGCTCGCGGCCGAGCAGCGCGGCGCGCGCACGCGCGAGCGGCTGACCGACATCCTCCTGGCGTTCGGCGCCGTCGCACGGCGGACCATCGAACGTCTGAAGAACTCCGCCAACGCCGCCGTCCGCCGGACGGCGATTCAGCTGATGCGGCAGTTCGGCGGCAGTGACGCGCTGCCGGAACTCAAGGAGCTGCTCGACGACACCGAACCGCAGGTGCAGCGGGAGGCCGTGCGGGCGATTCTGAACGTCGGCACCGATCAGGCGTTCCAGATCCTGCAGGAAGCGCTCAAGACCGGCAGCGAGCAGTCGCGCAACGCAATCATGCAGTCGATCGGATCGCTGCGCGACGAGCGCGCCACGCCCCTCGTCGTCCACATCGTCAAGAACGTGGACTACAAGAAGCTGACGGCCGTCTACCTGCGCGCCATCGAACAGCTGGGGCAGCTCAAGGATCCCGAGGCCGTGGAGCCGCTGACCGAGGCGTTCAGGCGTCCCGGCGAGTGGTGGGCGCCGCGCCGCACCTCGGCGCTGCGGGCGGCGGCCGCCGCCGCGCTCGCGCGCGTCGGCACCGACGAGGCCTTCGCCGTCCTCGAAGACGCGGTCACCAACGGACCGCGCGGGCTGCGCAACGCCGCGCGGCCGCACCTCCGCAACCGCCGTCCGACCGCGACGCCGACGCCGACGGAGGGGACCGCGTAATGGCCGCACCCCGCATCCAGATGGCGGAGGAGCTCCTCCGCTCCTTCTCTGCGACGATGCGATCGCTGCAGCTGTACTCGAAGGGCCATCCGATCATCATGCGCAACATCGGCGCGCTGTCGACGGCCATCCAGCTGCTGCACGCGATGGAGTCGTCGATCGTCATCGGCCTGGTCGGCAACGAAGTGATCGTCGACGACACGCCGGTGACGAAAGCTGAAACGCTCGGGTCGATCGCCAAGCGCCTGCGCGACGCCGGCATCGAGCGCATCACGATCGACCGCGGCGTCACGACCGACGAGCTCTCCAACTTCGCCGCGGCCGTCGCCGCGCTCGAGCGCGCGGACGCGGGGACCGATCCGGCGGCGGCGTTCGCCGACTTCAAGCACATCCGCGTCGGCCGCGTCGTCGTCGAACAGAAGGTCGACGCCGATGCCAGCGACATGGGCACGATCCGCAAGATGTACAGCGAAGCGGTGTCCATCGCCGGCGAGGTCTGGGACAGCGCCCAGACCGAAGACAAACCCGACGCCACGCTCGCCAAGACCATGATCGACGGCCTCGCGCAGGCCGTGGCGCAGAACCGCACGGCGCTGCTCGCGCTCACGACGCTCAAGAACTACGACAACTACACGTTCACCCACATGGTGAACGTGTCCATTCTGATGATGGGCCAGGCGCGGGCGCTCGGCATCGACGGCGGGCTGCTGCGCGAATTCGGGCTCGCGGCGCTGATGCACGACATCGGCAAGGTCAGAACGCCGCTCGAGATCCTGAACAAGCCGGACAAGCTCACCGACGAGGAGTTCGCCATCATGAAGCAGCACGTCGTGGACGGCGCGGAGATCCTGCGCGCCACGCCCGACGTGCCGGCGCTTGCGCCGATCATCGCGTTCGAGCATCACCTGCGGATGGACGGCACCGGGTATCCGACCGGCACCAACCGGGGCACGCTCAACCTCGGCACGATGCTCTGCGGCATCGCGGACGTCTACGACGCGATGCGGTCGCAGCGGGCGTATCAGCAGTCGTTCCCGACCGATCGCATCCTTCAGGTGCTGAAGCGCAACGACGGCGCGCAGTTCGACCAGAACCTCGTGCGCCGCTTCGTCCAGTTGCTGGGAATATACCCGGTCGGGAACTACGTGAAGCTCAACACCGGTGAAGTCGGCGTCGTGCGCCAGGTGCACGCGCCCGAACCGTACCGCCCGCAGGTCCGCGTGCTCTTCGACAAGACGGGCGCGGCTGTGGAGCCGCCGTACGATCTCAACCTCTGGGAAGCGCAGCCCGAGTCCGGCGTCCCCTCGGCCGTCGTCGCGCCGCTCGATCCCGCCGATTACCCCGTTGATCCGCTGACACAAGTATGAAACCCGTCGCCCTCGTCGTTGCGCTGCTCCTGGCCGCCGCACTCATCGTCCACCCGGCCGCACAGCAGGCACAGCCGCAGCCGTTGCAGCAGACGCCGCAGCCGCCGACTCCCGCACAGCGCGGCTACGTGCCCGACGACGTGGCGGCGCGCGCGATCGAACCGCCGGCGCGTCCGCTGCCGGCGGAAGCGGACTCTGCGCGGGTCACCAAGTTCTCGTTCATCGCGTACGGCGACACGCGATCGACCGGGCCGCTGCAGCCGGGCGAGCCGGCGCCGGACGTCAGCGGCCCCAACGCGCGGCACGCCGCCGTCGTCGACGCGATGCTGTCGACCGTGCAGCGGCTGGCCGTGACCGAGTATCCCGTCCGCTTCGTGGTGTCGTCGGGCGACGCCATCCTCTGGGGGCCGAACGGCACGATGTGGAACGTCAGCTACACGCCGGTGGTCGAGCGAATCACGCGGCAGGCCGGGCTGCCCCTCTTCTTTGCGCCAGGCAACCACGACACGACGGCGAGGCCCGCCGGCGATCCGGATCGCGAGCACGGACTGCGCAACACGCTCAGCGCGATGGCGAAGCTGATGCCGCCGAACGGCTCGCCGCGGCGTCTCGACGGCTACGCGACGTTCGCCGTCGGGTTCGGCAACGCGTTTTTCCTCCTCCTCGACTCCAACATCGCCACCGACGCGACGCAGCTCGACTGGACGGTGAAGCAGCTGGAAGGACTCAATCGCGCGCGCTACAAGAACGTGTTCGCGGTCTTTCACCATCCGCCCTTCGACTCGGGCCAGCACGGCGGCGATGTCCTCGAGCCGGCGTCGGCGGCGATTCGCGCGGTCTATCTGCCGCTGTTCCGCAAGCATCACGTCCGCATGACCATCACCGGCCACGACCACCTGCTCGATCACTTCGTCGAACGGTACGAAGATGGCGGGAAGAAGTACCGGATGGATCACGTCCTCAGCGGCGGCGGCGGCGCGCCGACCTACATCTATACCGGCGAGCCCGATCTCTCGCTCTACCTGAAGGAAAACGCGGCGCAGAAAGTCACGGTCGAGCATCTGATCAAGCCCGGCTCGACGGTCGCAGCTAACCCCAACCACTTCGTCGTCGTCCGAGTGAATGGCGACAAGTTGTCGCTGGAAGTGGTGCCTGCCGCGGGCGTCGAATCCTATGTGCCGTATGGCAAGAAGCAGATCGACCTGAACTAGTGCCGCGGACAGAATTCGTCGCGCGCGTGCTGCATCTCGTCCGCAGGATTCCCGCCGGACGCGTGGCGACGTACGGCGACATCGCGCGGCTGGCCGGATATCCCGGCGCTGCGCGCGCCGTCGGCAACGTCATGCGGACGTCGAAACAGCAGGACGTGCCGTATCATCGCGTCATCGCCGCCGGAGGCCGGCTCGGCGGCTACGGCGGCCGCGAAGCGCTCAAGCGCGCGCTGCTCGTGGCCGAAGGCGTCACGGTCGTCGGCATGCGTGTCCGCCAGCTGCCGCGCTTCCGCTGGACGCCCGGCCGAAAACGTTGACAACATTCGAACTCAGGGCCGTTCCGTTCCGTATTCCCAAGCCGTGAGGCAACGCGACACGCGGGCGTTCCCGTCTAACCGGATAACGGTGAACAGGACCGACGAGGAATCGCCGGATCTGGTCGCCCGCTGCCAGAAGGGCGACGTCGAGGCGTTCGCGGAGCTCTATGCGCGGCACAGTGCGCGCATCTTCTCGCTGGCGGCGCGAATGGCCGGGTCGCCTGAAACGGGCGAAGATCTGCTCCAGGAGATCTTTCTCCAGGCCTACCGGAAGATCGGCGGCTTCAAGGGCGGCTCGGCGATCGGCACGTGGCTCTACCGGATGGCGCTCAACCACTGCCTGGACTTCGTCCGGAGCCGGCAGGCGAAGATGGACAAGGCCACCGCGACGATCGACGACGACGAGCGGCCGGCGGCGCTGACGGCGCGGCGTGACTCGCCGGGCGAACGGATCGACCTCGAACGCGCGATGCAGCTGCTGCCCGCCGGATGCCGCGAGGTCTTCGTGCTGCATGACGTCGAGGGCTACGAGCACAAGGAAATCGCCGCCATGCTGGGCATCGCGGAAGGCACGTCGAAATCGCAGGTCTTCAAGGCACGGATGAAATTGCGGGCGCTCCTGACATGATCACTTCACACCCCGACGGCGTCACGCTGAACGACTACGTCGACGACGGGCTCACGGCGGCTGCGCGTGCCGACGTGCGCGACCATCTGGCGTCGTGCGGGGAGTGTCAGGCGGTGGTCGACGGCCTGCGTGCCGTGCAGTCGGCGGCGAGCCGTCTGCCGCTGCTGCAGCCGCGCCGCGAGGCGTGGCCGCGGGTCGAGCGCTCGCTGCGTGCAAGCGTCCCGGCGGGACGCCCGATCCCATGGGCGGCGTGGCTGGCCGTCGCAGCGTCGCTCCTGGTTGCCGTCGCCCTCGGATTCCAGATCGCCAGCCGGCGCCCGCAGCCGGCGTCCTCCACGGCCGACGCCGGCACCGAGGCGACCGCGCAGTCGATCGAGGCCGAGCTTCGCCAGGCCGAAGAGCACTATCAGAAAGCGATTTCCGGTCTCGAGCAGATCAAGAACGACGGGAAAGGCTCGCTCGATCCGCAGACAGCGGCGACGATCGAAAAGAACCTGTCGGTCGTGGATCAGGCCATCAGCGAAAGCCGGGCGGCGCTCAAGGTGCAGCCGACGAGCGAACCCGCGCAGGCGAGCCTGCTCGAAAGCTTCAAGGCGAAGATCTCGCTGCTGCAGGACACCGTGGCGCTCATCAACGAAATGCGGCAGGGACCCGCGCTCACCCAGAAGGGCTCATAGACATGACACTGGCACGCACGGCCGCGCTGGCGGCTCCGGTTCTTCTGCTTCTGGCCTCCGAGGTCCAGGCGCAGCCGGTCCGGCTGGCCCGGCTCTACCAGGGACGCCGCGAGGCGGAACAGAGCGAACGCATCTCGCGCAAGGTGCGCGTCGGCCGTGACGGCCGTGTCAGCGTCTCCAACGTCTCCGGCGACATCACCGTGTCGACGATCGGCGGCGACGAGGTCTCGATCGACGCCGTCAAGCACGGCACACGCAGCGCGTTCGACCGCGTCAGCGTCGTCATCGACGACCGGCCGGGACGCGTCGACATCAGCACGGAGTACAGCCGGATCGGGCGATGGGGCAACACGAACGTCTCCGTCGACTACACGATCGGCGTCCCTGAAGGCGCCGCCGTCGACCTGAAATCCGTGTCCGGCACGGTGCGCGTGTCGGCCGTCAAGGGCAGCGTGCGGCTGCAGAGCATCAGCGGCAACGTCGTCACGACCGGCGCGCCGCGCGTGGAATTCGCGAAGACGGTCTCCGGGAACCTCGAGCTGAACGGCGTCTCCTTCGACGGCGACCTCTCGGTGGGCGTCATCAGCGGCACGCTGCGCGCGAACGGCCTGAAGGCGCGGTCGCTCGACATCAACTCCGTCAGCGGCGACGTCCTGCTGCGCAACGCGTCGTGCGAGCGCGTCACCGCGCGGACGATCAGCGGCAGCTTCGAATACGCGGGGACGCTGGCCAGGAACGGCCGCTACGACGTCGCCTCCCATTCCGGAGACGTGCGGTTCGCGCTCGGCGACGGCACGGGCTTCGAGCTGAGCGCCGGCAGCTTCAGCGGGTCGGTGCGGTCAGACTATGCGGGGACGCTCGACATCGGACGCGGGCGGGGCCGCGGACGGGGACCGAACCCCGGGCCGGGCCAGACGGTGCAGGCGACAGTCGGCGACGGCAGCGCGCGCCTCGAGCTGCATACCTTCAGCGGCAACATCGCCGTGACGAAACGCTAAATTGCAGGATGGCAGGATTGCAGGACGGCAGGATTTGAATTCTGCGATTCTGCAATCCTGACATCCTGCAATTCACACTGCCATGAGGTCGAACTGCTCGTGGTGGAGCTGCGTGTCCGGCTTCACCGTGACGTCGCGGCCGATCGACTGGCGCAGATCGCGCAGCACCGAGCTTTCCTCTTCCCGGAGCGCGCGGGCAATCTCTGGATTCACGCGCAGCAGCACCCGGTTGCCGTTCAGCTCGGCGCCGATCTTCCGGACTTCGTTGAAGATCTCGTAGCAGATCGTCGAGGTGGACTTGATGACGCCCGAGCCCGAACAGTACGGGCACGGCTCGGTCATCACGCGCTCGAGGCTCTGCTTCACGCGCTTGCGGGTGATGATGACGAGGCCGAAGTCCGACACCTGGAGCGCCTTGGACGGCGAGCGATCCTTCCGCAGTTCCTGCTCCACCGTCTGGAAGACCTTCTGGCGGTTCTTCTTCTCCTCCATGTCGATGAAGTCGCAGACGACGATGCCGCCGAGGTCGCGCAGCCGGAGCTGCCGGACGATTTCCTTCGCCGCTTCGAGGTTCGTCTTGACGATCGTGTCCTCGAGCCGGCCGCTCGACTTCTTGCCGACGTAACGGCCCGTGTTGACGTCGATCGCGACGAGCGCTTCGGTCTGGTTGATCACGATCGATCCGCCGGACTTCAGCCACACCTTGCTCTTGAGCGCGTTGTCGATCTCGGCCTGGATGCCGTACTCCTCGAAAATTGGGTACGGCTTGGTGTAGAGCTTCACCCGCGGCGCCAGGTTCGGCAGGATGCGGTTCACCAGATCGATCACGCGCTGGTGTTCGAGCTCGCTGTCGATCCGGATCGCCTGAAAGTCGTCGGTCAAGAGATCCCGCAGCAGTTTTCCGACCAGGCTCTGCTCCTGATAGACGACCGCCGGCGCGCGGCGGGAGTCCATTTTCTGCCGGATCTCGAGCCAGGTCTTGTGGAACGACGTCAGATCCGCGACGATGTCTTCCTTGCTCCGGCCCGATGCCGCGGTCCGGATGATGACGCCGCCGGTGAAGCCGTGCTCCTCGCGGAACTCGCGGACGATGCCGCGCAACCGCGACCGCTCCTCGCGCGAGTCGATTTTCCTGGAGATGCCGACGTGATCGACCGTCGGCATGAAGACGAGAAACCGCCCCGCCATCGTCACGTGCGAGGTGAGGCGCGCGCCCTTGGTGCCGAGCGGCTCCTTGACGACTTCGACCAGGATCTCCTGGCCGGCGCTCAGCAGCTCTTCGATCTTGGGCTGCGGCCTCGGGCCCTTGGGCTTGTCTTCCTTCGCGCCGTCTTTCTTGTCGTCGTCGTCGCCGGAATCGAGCTTGTCGAACTCCTCCATCGCGTCGACGACGTCGGCGACGTAGAGAAACCCGTCGCGCTCGAGGCCGAGGTCGATGAAGGCGCACTGCATGCCCGGCAGCACTTTGCTGACCCGGCCCTTGTAGACGTTGCCGACGACGCCGCGCTGGCGCTCGCGCTCGACGAAGATTTCAGCGGCGAGGTCGTCTTCGAGGATGGCCACCATCGTTTCGTGGCCATTGGAGGAGATGATCATCTCCTTGGTCATTCGCGAACTCCTGGGGCGGGACGGGCGCCCTCATCAGTTCGTGAACCTGCGCATGCGCACGTTGAGCACCAGGCCGAAGCCCGCGAGCGTCGCTATCATCGACGACCCGCCGTAACTCATGAGCGGCAGTGTGAGTCCCTTGACGGGTGCGAGTCCGGCCGACATGGTGATGTTGTAGATCACCTGGAAGCTGAAGCTGGCGAGCACGCCAAGAACCAGATACGAGCCCAGGCGGTCTTTGGCCAGACGGGCCGCCTCGAGCGCGCGCAGGATCACGAATAAGTAAAGGCCGAGCGCCACGAGGACGCCGGCAAATCCCTGTTCCTCGGCCAGCACCGAGAAAATGAAGTCGTTGTGGGCGACGGGGAGAAACCGCAGCTGACCCTGCGTCCCCTTCCGGAAGCCCTTCCCTGTGAGTCCGCCCGATCCCACCGTGATGCGCGCCTGGATCTGCTGGTATCCAGCGCCTTTCGCATCCTGCGAGGGATCGAGAAAGCTTGTGACGCGGGCCTTCTGATACGGCCTGAGCACGAACGTCCACGCGACCGGCGCCGCGAGCACGAGTGCCAGGAAGACGATGCCGAGCACGCGCAGGCGCATCCCGGCGAGATACGCGATGGCGATGTAGATGGGCAGCAGCACGACGGCCGTGCCGAGGTCGGGCTCCTTGTAGATGAGCGCCACCGGCAGCAGCGTGAGCGCGCCGCCGATCGCGAGATCGGTCCACTGCGGCGCCCCGCGATTTTCGCCATAGAACTTGGCGAGCACGAGCGCCACGCCGATCTTGGCGAACTCCGACGGCTGAAGGTTGAAGAACTTGAGCGGAATCCAGCGGCGCGCGCCCATCTGCACCATGCCGAAGAACATCACGTAGATGAGCACGCCAATGAGCGCGATGTAAATCCAGTGCGACTTGTCGGTGAACGTGCGGTAGTCGATCGACAGCGTGATCAGCATCGCGATGGTGCCGAGGCCCATCGCGTACAGCTGCGTCGTCCACAGATGCGACGCCGCGCGCGTCGGATCGGACGTCGTGCTGTAGATCATGGCGACGCCGAGACCGCACAGCGTGAAGATGGCGGCGACGAGGGCCCAGTCGATGTGATAGTGGAGGCGCCGCTCGAACATCAGCGATCCGCGTCCGAGAAGTCCCACTTCATGTCGGCGGTCGTCGGCGGAGGCGGCAGCGGGCGGCCGTCCTCCTTGGCGAAGAACGTCTCGAGGATGTGATGCGTCACGCGCGCGGCGTTGCCGCCGTGGATGCCGTGTTCGAGGAAGACGACGCCGGCGATCTTCGGGTTCTCTTTCGGCGCGAAGAACACGAACCAGCCGTTGTCGCGGAGACTGCGGGCGGTCTTGTTCGCGGCGGCCGCGCGGCCCTGCGCCGAGATGATCTGCGCCGAGCCGGTCTTGCCGACGACGTCATGTCCCGCGACCTGCGCCC
>Ga0134123_10003162_pt1 | contig 10720 bp, 7 predicted proteins | sample KB303_FD_96460 | JGI IMG/M metagenome (GOLD analysis project Ga0134123, IMG submission 96460) | Terrestrial soil microbial communities without Nitrogen fertilizer from Kellogg Biological Station, Michigan, USA - KB3-0-3 | ecosystem: Environmental > Terrestrial > Soil > Unclassified ...
CGTACGGCTCACGGCCGGCGCCGAGGACGGCCTCGTCACACGCGCGTTCGCGCTCGTCGATCAGCTTCGTTCCAAGCCACCAGACGAGCGGATGAAACCAGAAGGCCGCCTGCACCGCCATGTGCGCGGCCGCGGCGAGGTTGTCGCGGCGGCGGACGTGCATGATCTCGTGGGCGAGGATCGCGTCGATCTGATCGGCGCTCAGATGCTCGTCAAGGCGGCACGGCCACACCAGCGTCGGCGAGAAGACGCCGAAGACGCCGGGCTCCAGTGAGCTCTGCGAGACGACGACCCGCATCGGCCGTCTGACTCCTGCGCTCGCCTCGAGCCGCCGCAGCGCGTCGTGCACGGGTCCGCTGGTGAGCGGCGCGGACGCGCGAACAACGGCCGAGACGCGGCGCCATCGAACGAGCCACGTGACGAGCAGCGCGGCCGCTCCGAGCGCCCACAGGGCGATCAGCACGTCCGGCAGGATCATGCCGATGCGATGCCCCAGCGACACCGGAGCAGGCTGCCCCACTGAGAACCGCACCGCGCGTTCGGCCAGCATTCCACCGCCCGTGGTGTCGACCATCACGTCGTACGGCATGAACGACGCCACCACGACCGGCCGCACGCCGAAGCGCTCGCCAAACGCCGTGAACAGGGAGAACGGAATCAGGAACTTCACCGACGCGGCCAGCCACACGCGGTAGCGGACGGCGGCACGATCGCGCCGCAACGCGATCGTCACGACCCACGCGAGGCCCGCGACGGCCGTCGACTGCCAGAGATGGTTTGCGAGGCCCGTCATCATGTCTCGCCGTCCTTTCGTGACAGTTTCTTCAACGTCTTCTCGGCCTCTTTGACGTCGTCGAGCGACAGACGGCCTGATTCGACCAGGTGCGCCATCACCGGCTGAATCTTTCCGCCGAAAAACGCCAGAAGGTCGTCGATGAGGCGGCGCTGCGCGGACTCGCGGGAGATGGCGGCCTCGAAGACGTGCGCGTTCCCGACCTTCTTCACCCGCCTGACCGCGCCTTTCGCCTCGAGGCGGTAGACCATCGTCTGGACCGTCGTGTATGCCGGGCGGTTCTTCGCCGGCAGGGCTTCCTGGATCTCGCGGACGGACGCCGGACCGAGGCGCCACATCGCCTCCATGAGCCGGTGTTCGATCTTCGTCAGCTTCGGTAAGGCCACGTGCCTCCTAAATGCGTAGATAGATCTACTACACGTGTAGTTGACAAGTCAATCCGCGCGCCGGTGACGGGATGCGCGAGCGCCAGGCGCCACGCGTGGAGCGCGTGACGGGGAAACTCCGGCAACGGCCGCCCGTACACGGCGTCGCCGGCAATCGGCCAGCCGCGCGCCGCGAGATGCACGCGGATCTGATGCCGGCGGCCTGTCACCAGCCGGCATCGCACCACCGACCGGTCCACGCGCTCGTCATACGCCAGACGTTCGAACCTGGTGAGGCTCGGCGCGCCGTCGTCGCGGACGACGCGGCGCCGGCGATCGGACGGATCGGTGCCGAGCGGCAGGTCGATGTCACCGTGCGCCGGTTCCACGCGTCCGTCGACGACGGCGAGATAGTCTTTCTCGGCGCCGGGCCAGCTTTTCTGAAGCGCGGCATGCACCGCCGGATTCTTCGCGAGGAGGACGACGCCGGACGTCAACTTGTCGAGCCGGCTCACCACGGACAGCGTGGCGGCCGGACGCCGCGCACGCAGGTCGTCGAGCAGCGTGCCGGCCACATTCTTATATGTGGGGTGCACGACCACGCCGGCCGGCTTGTCGACGGCGAGCAGCCACTCGTCTTCGAAAAGGATTTCACGCATGGACTTTTTCTGAGATCATCGTCACCGGCGATGTCCGAGAAAGGCCGTCTCGTTTACTCCACCGGCGTCGGCGCGATGTGTCCCGACTGCGGCTGGCCGAAAGACAACTGCCAGTGCAGCAGGCAGTTCGATCAGCCGGTCCCGCTGAAGATCACCGCCAAGCTGCGGATGGAGAAGAAAGGCCGCGGCGGCAAGACCGTCACCGTCGTCGACGGCCTGCCGCGAAATTCGGCGTTCCTGAAAGAGCTGTCGCAGGAACTGAAACGCGCGTGTGGAACGGGCGGCGCCGTGCTGGACGGCGCCGTCGAACTGCAGGGCGATCTTCGCGATCGGGTGCGCGCCTTCCTCGAGAAGAAGGGCTACGCCGTCAAGGGTTAGTGCTCTTCGCCGCGTCCCTCTCCTCCTTGCGGCCGCCCGCAAGGATGTTCGGCGTCGCGTAATTCCCTTCCTGGCACGAGTACTCGAACATCTGGTACTTCGAATCGCGCGTGAGCGGAATCTCCACGCTCCAGGGCGCGGTGTAGACGTTCTTGTCCTCGATCGTCGCGCGGTAGATGATCGTGTTCGCGTCGACCGGCGTGAATCGCTCGACCACGTGGAGCGCTTCGGTCTGCGGGATGCCGCGGATGCGCTGCGTCGCGGCGCTCGTCGCGATCATGCCCTTGTCGTTGTAGTTGGTCGATTCGACGACGAGCGTGGTGCCTTCCCAGTGTCCGCGCGGTTCCCCGTCCCACTGCCGGATCTTCGCGCTGAGGCGCGGCCGTCCGTCGATCGGAATGATGCGCGCGTTGTGGATCATCTCGTAGCGGATGATCACGTAGCCCGGCACCTGGATGAACTCGTACGCGTTGTTGTAGCCGGCCGGGAACATCCCCGCGGGCATGCCGCGCGTGATGCAGCGCTCCCACGACGTCTGATGGACCTCGTGGTCCTGCACGTGATCGAGATCGTAGGCGCGCTTGTCCTCGGCCCACTTCATCACCGGGACGCGGCCCTCCGGCGGATCGACGACCATCGAGCGGCGCGGGGCCTTCATCGGGCTGTCGTGATCGGCCCAGAACGAGGGCGGGTTGACGCCCGGCGCGCTCGGAATGGGCGCGCCGTTGGACTGGCCCGCCGGCGGCGGCGCCTCGAACGGCGTGCTGTCGAAGTTGACCCAGGTGCCGCGGAGATCCGGCTGGCCATCGGGCGTTTTCCCTGGGACGAAGGCTCTGCTCTGGCCCGCGAAGACCGCCACCGAGGTGACCGCGAGAGCCGCCAGCAGGACCAGCGCCGCCGATAACTGTTTCGTCATCGGCATATTGTGCATCGACTCTGAACGCGTCCCGGTGATAAATTAGGCGGTCTCATAGGTCAGCGGCCTTGGCTATCCACTCCTACTAAAGAGGTTATTCACGACATGAGCCAGAAAGGCTTGGAAGGTGTACTGCAGGCGGCGGGCAATGCGGTCACCATGCTTCGCAATTCGCAGATCGGCGCGTACGTGTATCCGGTCGTCCCGTCCGAGTATTCCAACTGGCGCGACGAGCAGAAGGCCTGGCGCGACACCTGCGTCCTCTTCGACCAGTCGCACCACATGGCCGAACAGCTGGTCGAGGGTCCCGACGCGCTGAAGCTGTTCTCGCACATGGCGACCAACAGCTTCGCCAAGTTCCCGGTCGATCGCGCGAAGCAGTTCGCGCCGTGCACGCCGTACGGCCACGTGATCGGCGACGGCATTCTGTTCCACCTCGAACAGAACAAGCTGCTCTACGTCGGCCGCGCGCCGGCGGCCAACTGGATTCAGTTCCACGCCGAAACCGGCGGCTTCGACGTCAAGACGTCGCGCGACGATCGATCGCCGTCGATCACGGGCGGTAAGGCGGTCAACCGCCAGCACTACCGCTACCAGATTCAGGGCCCCAACGCGAAGCACGTGATCGAAAAGCTGAATGGCGGTCCGGTCCCCGAGATCAAGTTCTTCAACATGGACAAGATCAAGATCAAGGGCAAGACCGTCCGCGCGCTGCGCCACGGCATGGCCGGCGCACCGGGTCTCGAGGTCTGGGGTCCGTACGAGGAACGCGAAGAGATTCGCGCCGCGATCGTCGAGGCCGGGAAAGACTTCGGCATGAAACAGGTCGGCAGCCGCGCCTATCCCTCGAACACGCTCGAGTCGGGCTGGATTCCCTCGCCGCTGCCGGCGATCTACACCGGCGACAAGCTCAAGGCCTATCGGGAGTGGCTGCCGGCGAACGGCTACGAAGCCACCGGATCCCTTGCCGGCAGCTTCGTGTCGAACAACATCGAGGACTACTACACCAACCCGTACGAGCTCGGATACGGGCCGTTCGTGAAATTCGATCACGACTTCATCGGGCGCGACGAGCTCGAGAAGATGTCGAAGACGCCGCAGCGCCACAAAGTCACGTTTGCGTGGAACGCCGACGACGTGCTGAAGGTGTACAAGTCGCTGCTCGAACAGGGCGACCCGTACAAGTTCCTCGACATGCCGCTGACCAACTACGGGTCGTCGTCGTACGACGCGATCAAGAAGGGCAGCAAGAACGTCGGCTTCTCGATGTTCGCCGGCTACAGCTACAACGAACGTTCCTTCCTCTCGCTCGGCATCGTCGATCCGGACGTCAAGACCGGCGACGAGCTCGTCCTCGTCTGGGGTGAGGAAGGCGGCGGCACCAAGAAGGCAACCTCGGAACGCCACAAGCAGCTGGAGGTTCGGGTGGTCGTCAGTCCGGTCCCGTACTCGAAAGTCGTGCGCGAAACATACGAAGCAGGCGCCGCGGGATGGCGGGCAGGTCAGAAATAACCGCCCGGGTCGTCAGGCTCGCCTTTCTCCTCCTGTTCACTCCCGCGGCGGCCGTCGCCGCGGGACCTTCTCCGACTGAAGACGTTCCGGTGCGCGGCGGCATCGCCGCGCTGTCCGACGTCGTCCCCCTCTCGCCGCCGCCCGATCGCGCGCGTTTCCTCGCGGAAACGATTCGTGTCGTGTACTCGTGGCCGCTGGCCGGTCCGTACAGCAACGAGTCGATGCGCCGGCGCATCGCGGCGTTCTTCGCGTCCGCCAACGCCGCTGACGTGCGAGACGAGGTCCCCGTCCCGCTGACGGCAGCCGTGTGGAGTCAGGTGCTTCACAAGACCGTGCGCAGCGAGGATCTGGTCGCGACGATTCTTGCCGACCGATCGGCTGCGCTCGTCTGCTACGCGCTCGCCGGACTGGACGACGAGACGCTGCAGTTTTTTGCCGATCATCCGGCGCTCGTGTCCCGGCTGATGGAACGATCGCCCGCGTCGTTTGCCGCGTTCGGCGAAAGCCTCCACGTGCACGCCGGCAGAATCGCCGCACCCGGCGGCGACGGCCTCGCCGCGGCGTGGGAGCAGATCGTCGGCGAGAAGCTCGATCGTCCCGAGCGGTTCGTGCAGGAGCTCTTCGAATCGGATCGCGGGCGGCTCGCCTATCTGCTCGACACGCTGGCGCATCTCGACGCGTCGACGTTGTCGTTGACGTTCGGCGCGACGACCGGCGCCGACTCGCTGAAGCGGCTGGCCGGCCTCGCCCGGCGCGCGTTTCCGGAATGGGAAGTCGCGACCGCGCCCTTCGTGCGCCCCCCGACCGATCTCGCCGCGTTCTTCGGCCGGCTGCGCGCGACGACCGACATCGAAAGCGGCGTGGCGGCGCTCCGAACGACCGCGTTCTGGCAGCGTGTCTTCGACGAGGGCGTCGGATCGGGCGAGGCGGTTCCTGACGTCGCGTGGCTGGCCGAAATCATCACCGCCCACCCGGCGCGGGAACGTGAGCGGCGGCTCGAGCTCTTCAGCTTCGTCGAGCGCGCGTTCGGGCTGGAGACGTCTTCGGACGAGACGGTCGCGGCCAGCCGCGGCTTCGGATCGTTCAGCGTCCTGATGCTGACGCTCGAGCGCATCGGCATCCGGGCGCCCTCGCTCTACGCCGCCGCCGCGCAGCACGCCGAGCGGTTGTCCGCGCTCGACGCGTCGCGCGGCGTCATCGCGCTGTCGCAGTTCCAGGGCGCGCTCGCGCTCGTGGCGCGCATGGCGGCGGTGCACAGCATCGACACGCCGGCCGCTGAAGGCCTCGTGCGGGATCTCGTCGCGCTGCGCCTCGACGACAGCGGCTACTACCGCGGCGCCGTGGCGGCGTGGATCGCCGATCGCGTGGCCGCCACGATGCCGCCGTCGGCGGCGACATCGACGATCGACGACGTGCTGCTCTCGGCCGCGGCCGGACCGCGCGCGCCGGCGCCGGGTCGCGTGGTCGAGTGGGAGGGCCAGCGATACCGGGTCGATCCCGGCGGCGCGGAGTTGAACCGGCTGCGCCGCGTGCGCGACCGGCAGGAAGGCGTGACGTTCGCGACGGCGCTCGACGTCGTGTCGCTGATGCGGAGCCTGAACGGGCCCGCGACTCCGTCAGCCGACGCCGTCCGCGCCGCGGCCGCGACGCTCTCCGGCGCGGCCAGCGAGCTCGCGACCGCCGAACGCACGCAGGACGACCAGACGATTCGGTCGCTGCGGGAGGCCGCCCGCACGCTCTCGGCGCTGACCCGTCCAGCGGATCTGGCCGACGCGCGGCGGGTGGCGGGCCCGCTCGGGCCCATCGCCGACACGCTGGTCGGCAACGCGCTCCTCTCACTCGCCTACGCGGGCGCCCTCGGCGATCCCGACGGCACGATCCTCATCGCCGGCGATCCGTCACGCCGCCACGACTTCGGGTACGACGTGCCGGGCCGCGACGCCAGGCAGAAAGCGATGTGGGGCGTCGCGACGATCGAAACGCGGAAGGGCCCCTGGCATCTGGTGGGATCGGCGCTCGCGTTGGACATGGCGATGGCGCCGCTCGTGCTGCGGCGCATCAGCGTCGATCGCGTGCCCGAGACGCCGATGCTGAATCTCATGCAGCGCGATGGATTCGCGGCGTCGGTCGCGATCATGAACATGATGACGCTCACCGACGCGGATCGCGATCGGATCTTCGAGCTCGTGGCCGAGGGCCGGCGCCGGGTCGCCACTGCCGTCGGCAACAACGACGAGACGGACGCGATCGTCCGCACGCTCGGCCTGGATGGATGGCGCCGGCGCGCGCTCGGCTGGACCATGACGCACGATCCGGAACGCGTCCAGACGCTTTTTTCGATGACGGAACTGCTCGTGCTCGGCGGCGGTGCGCCGGCGGCCTTCAGTTCGTGGGGCACGTACGCGTTCCGGACCGCGGGCTGCCTGTGCCAGCGGCTGGCGGCGCCCGGCGACTGGCGTCTGTGGTGGGGACTGTCCCAGGCGGGACTGCCCGCCGTGCTCGTGGCCGATTTGCCGCTGAACGTTGCCGTCGTACTCCATAATCTCCAGTTACCGGCCGTGCTCGCACGGCCGGTACTGGCTGCAGCCATGCAGGATTTCGTGGACGCCACGAACCCCACCGACGGCAACGACTGGCTGACGCTGTCACGCGCCGCGCAGGCCGTCGACCGTACGCGCTTCGAAGACTACGTCGCATCGGCCGCGGCCGACGGCCCGCTCGTCGCCGAATCAGAGACCGAGAGGTAAATGGTCCGCGGGCTCCTGCTGCTGCTCGCGGGCATTCTGGTTGCGCCCTTCGGCTTCGCTCAGGGCGTCCCGCCCGCGGCCCAGCTCGAGATCGTGTCGCCCGGACCGGATGCGTACGTCAGCGGCACGACGATCCTCCGCGCGGTGCTCACACCGCCCGACGCCGCCACGCGCGTCGTATTTTCCGTGGACGGCAAGCAGGTGTGCGACGCGGTTGCCGTCCCGTTCGAGTGCAGCTGGGAGGCCGGCGGCGGCGTCTACGCGCACCAGATCCGCGCCGCGGCCGATCTCAAGGCCGGCGGACGCGTCATCAGGACCGTGCGCACCAAGGCACTCGGCTTCGCCGAAAAAGTGGACGTCGACATCGTCCAGGTGATCGCGACCGTCCAGGACTCATCCGGCCACTTCGTCTCCGGAATTCCCCGCTCCGCGTTTCACATCGAGGAAGACGGCAAGCCGCAGGCGGTCTCGCATTTCGGATCCGAAGACGTCCCGCTCGAGCTGGTGGTTGCGTGCGACGTGAGCGGCAGCATGACGCCGGCGATGCCGCGGCTGAAGAGCGCCGTCAAGGAATTCCTGGCCGCCGTGCCGACGCGCGATCAGGTCACGCTCCTCGGCTTCAACGACAGCATCTTCCCGCTCACGCGGCGGCAGATCGATCCCGCCGAGCGCATCAAGGCCGTGGACCGCCTCGCGCCGTGGGGCGCGACGGCGCTCTACGACGTGATCCTGCGCGGCGTGGACATGCTCGGCAAGCAGCCTGGACGCCGGGCGATGATTGTCTTCAGCGACGGCGAGGATCAGGGCAGCCACGCGTCGATCACCGACGTCGAGCGCCGCCTGCAGGCAAGCGACGTGACGCTCTACATGATCGCCCAGGGGCGCGGCGTCCAGGTGGAGGCGCTCAAGAGCGTCATGCAGCGGCTCGTCGAGCCGACGGGTGGACGCCCGATTCTCACCGACAACATCGATCAGCTGCATTCGGCGTTCTCCGACCTGCTCGAGGAGCTCTCGAACCAGTACCTGCTCGGATACGAGTCGACCAATACCAGACGCGACGACGTCTTCCGGAAGATCACGTTGCGGGTGGACGGCCAGAGCCGCGTTCGCGCGCGGCAGGGCTATCGAGCGGTCGCGCCGAAATAAAAGGGAAGAAGTTAGAAGTTAGAAGTAAGAAGTAAGAAGTGAGAACTATGAAGCGTGCGCTCGCTCTTCTCGTGATGCTCGTCAGCGTTCCCGCGGCGCCGCGCGCCCAGGACGCACAGACGCCCAGCTTCCGCGCGGGCGTCGAAGCGTTGCCCGTCGACGCGACCGTCGTCGACAGCAAGGGAGAACCCATCCGCGATCTCATCGCATCGGATTTCACCGTCCGCATCGACGGCCGTCCGCGGCGTGTCGTGAGCGCACAGTGGATCGCCGCCGCGACGGTGGGAGCCGCGAGCGCCGCCCGCGCGGCCGCGGCGCTTCCTGAAGGCTTCGTCTCGAACGAGGCGGCGGCCGGCGGACGGCTGATCGTGCTGGTCGTCGACCAGCCCAACATCCCGTTCGGAGAAATCCGTCCGATTCGCGAGGCGCTGAACACGTTCATCGATCGCCTCGGGCCGTCGGATCGGCTCGCGGTCGTCGGCCTCGGACAGCCTGCGGTCTCGACGCCGTTCCTCTCGGACAAGGTGCAGCTGAAGCAGGCCGTCGATCGGATTCCGGGCCAGCAGCAATCGCGAGGCAGCGGAAGCACGCACGAGGTGCCCAGCACTGCCGCGTTCGCGATCGATCGCGGCGACGAGGCCACGCTCGAGCAGATCGCGGCGCGCGATTGCCCGGGCCGCAGCCAGCGCGAACGGCAGGTGTGCAAGGAAGAAATCCGCGCCGAAGCGCAGCAGCTCGCCACCGAGATGCGGAGCGCGGGCGACTCGGCGACGTCCGGATTGCGCGACGTCCTGACGTCGCTCAAAGCCGTCGAAGGGCCGAAGACGATCCTCTTCGTCTCGCAGGGGTTTTTCAGCGACCGCGAGCGCGGCGACGACAACGGACGCATCAACGAGCTGGGCGCGCTGGCGTCGGTGACGCGCACGCGCGTCTACTCGGTGCGGCTCGAGGAATCGAGCTCGATCCTGCAGCAGAAGGCGGGGCAGCCGCAGTCGAACCAGGAAGACGCGCTGATGCGCCGGTACGGCCTCGAGGCGCTGACGGGCGCCACGGGCGGCGCGCTGTTCAACCTCACCGGGACCGGCGGCGCCGTGTTCGACCGCCTCACGTCGGAAATGTCCGGCTACTACCTGCTGGGCCTCGAAGCCGACGCGAGCGATCGCAACGGCCGGCCGCATCCCATTCGCATCGACGTCTCGCGGCCGAACGTGACCATCCGCTCGCACCGGACGATGATGGCCGGCGCGGCGGCCGATCCGTCCGCGCCGGCGCGGACGCCGCAGCAGATCGTGACCGCGGCGCTCGGCTCTCCCCTGCCGGCATCCAGCCTGCCGATCCGCGCGATCGCGTTCTCGTTCCGCGGGCTCGAGCCCGCGAAGCTGCGGCTGCTGATTCACGCGGAGATCGGATCGGGCTACACCGCGCCGCAGCGGCTGCCGGTCGCCTATTACGTGTTCGACAAGAACGGCAAGGCGGTCGACGGACAGATGACCGACGTGCGCCTGGCGCCGGCCGCGAACGGCGTTCCCTCCGCGGTGATCTTCAGCGGCGGCGCCAGCGTCGATCCCGGCGACTACACGGTGAAGGTCGTCGTCGCGGACGGCGAGCGTGTCGGCAGCGTCGAGCTCCCCGTGCATGCCGCGCTGCTCGATCTCGGCAGACTCAAGCTCACCGACCTCGTCGCCGGCGGCCCCGTGCCGCCAATCAACCTGCTCCGGCCGAGTGTCGGCGCCCGCGTCAGCTTCGGCACGGTGCACGGATATCTCGAGGCGTACGGCCCTGAGGCGGCGACGCTGCGCGTGAAGTTCGAGGTGGCGGCCGAAGAACGCGGGCCGGGCATCCTGAGCGCCGACGTGCAGGGTCTGCTCGTCGGCGAAGAGCGCGTCGTCTTCAGCCAGCAGGTGCTCGTGCAGGCGCTGCCTCCGGGTCCGTACCGCCTGCGCGCGCTCATCTACCAGGGCAACCAACTCGTGACGACGCTTGGCCGCGCGTTCGAGATCGCGCCGCCGGCAGGCGGCCTCGTCGCGAGAAACGCCGACACCGGCATCGCGCCGGCATCCGCGCCCGGCGCGCCGCTGTATCTGCCGGTGGAGGCGCGCGATCTTCTGCGGCCGTTCGATCGTGAGGCGGCGCTGAAAGCCGACACGCTCGACACGTTCCAGTCGCGCGTGCCGCCGCCGGGACGCGCCGCGTTCGACGAGGGC
>Ga0134123_10003164_pt1 | contig 10717 bp, 12 predicted proteins | sample KB303_FD_96460 | JGI IMG/M metagenome (GOLD analysis project Ga0134123, IMG submission 96460) | Terrestrial soil microbial communities without Nitrogen fertilizer from Kellogg Biological Station, Michigan, USA - KB3-0-3 | ecosystem: Environmental > Terrestrial > Soil > Unclassified ...
GAGCGCGCCTGTAAGCCGTTTAGCGCGAACCGTGATGGGTTCGTGCTGGCCGAAGGCGCCGGCATCGTCGTGCTGGAAACCCTGGATGCCGCGCGTGAACGGGGGGCTCACATCTACGCCGAAATCCTTGGGTACGGCTCGACGGCCGACGCCGCCCATATTACTTTTCCGGATCCGGACGGCGAAGCCCACGCGATGAGCCGCGCACTAAAAGACGCGGGCGTCGCTCCCGAAGAAGTGGACTACATCAACGCGCACGGTACGGCTACAAAGCTGAACGATGCTTCAGAGACGGAAGCGATCAAGCGAGTTTTTGGCAGCCGGGCTTATGAGATTCCGGTGAACTCGATCAAGTCGATGCTCGGGCACTCGATGGGCGCGGCCGGAGCGCTCGAGTTCATAGCCACGCTGCTTGCGATCGAAAACCGGCTCATTCCGCCGACGATAAACTATGAAGAGAGCGACCCACAGTGCGATTTGGACTATGTAACTGAAGGTGCGAGGGAAGTTGGGCCCAGAACTCCGCTCAGGACGGCGATCTCGAATTCGTTCGGGTTCGGAGGCAACAACGCGGTGCTTGTTGCGAGGGAGTTCGTCGAGTAGTATTCAAACTTCAAAATCGGGGATTTGCCCAAGATCAGACTGAGGAACCCAAGATGACTCGAGAAGCCAAAGAATCCATAGAGGATGTGGTTAAGAGCATCGTTGTAGCCGAGCTGCGCGTCGATCGCGACAAACTCGTAGCTGACACTCACCTGATGAAGGACCTTGGCGCGGATTCGCTTGACGCGCTGAACATCGCTTTGAGGCTTGAAGAACAGTTCAAGATAAAGATCCCCGACGACTCAATCCCCAAGTTCTTAACGATCGGCGACATAGTCAAAGGCGTGAGCGAACACCTTTCCTTACAATAGCAGTTCCCGAAATTCTTCCGCACACGTTCGATCCGCTAATAACACGAATAAACGCGAAAGGGGACTAGCGATGATTCGCGTTGTTGGTGGGTAGTTCCGGATGTCTATGCGGATCAGTAGTTCGGGAAGGCGTAAGACTTGTACATCTCCGCCATCTCCCGCTCCTCTTCCACCTTCATCGTGATGCAATCGCGCATCGAAACCATGCCCAGAAAGTTCCCAGTCTCGTCCTCCACCACCAGATGGTAAACGCCTTTTTCGTGCATGATCCGCATAGCCCCGCTGCACTCCACATCGGGCGAGACCTTGATTGGGTTCTGGCTGGCGATTGATTGAACCAGGACTTCAGCCGGGCGGTAGTTTTCGGCCACGACCTTATCGGAAATGTCGCTTTGCGAGACCACTCCCACGATCTTACCGGACAGGTTGCGCACACCCGCAGCCCGTATGCCTCGCTCCTTCAGGTAGCGGGCTGCCTCGGCTACGGTTGTCTGACTCGAAATACAGTACACGTCCTTTCGGTTCTTGATTATGTCTTGAACTGTTTTTGGCACGGCACACCTCGTTCTCGAACTGAGTAGGTAGTTATTCTGTTGCTGCCTGCCTCGCGCGCATTTGGGCTACGAGGTTCGATGCTTTAAGCAAACTATCAAACGTCCCCGCGTCCGTCCACCAGCCTTCGATCACGTCCCAGCTTAAGTCTCCGGCCTCGATGTAAGCGTTGTTTACGTCGGTGATTTCGAGCTCGCCGCGCCCGCTTGGCCTTAGCGTCTTTATGATGTCGAACACGCGGTTGTCGTACATGTAGACGCCGATCACGGCATAGGACGATTTCGGGCTAGACGGTTTTTCTTCGATGCGTGTTATGCGGTCCCCTTCGATGACCGGTACGCCGAAGCGCTCGGGATCGGAAACTTCACTCAGCAGAATCTTTGCGCCCGAACCCTGATGGCGAAACTTGCGAGCGAACGACCCGATGCTCATCTCGAGGATGTTGTCGCCCAGCACCACGCAGATCGGGCTCTTGTCGGCGAAATCCTCTGCCAGCCCGAGCGCTGCCGCGATCCCGCCTTCACCTTCTTGATAGGCGTAGTGAATCCGGCTCAACCCAAACTCCGCGCCGTTGCGCAAGAGCTTCAGGAAATCACCGGCGCTGTTTCCTCCGGTCACGACAAGGATGTCCTTAATGCCTGCTTCGACAAGCGTCTGAATCGGGTAGTAGATCATCGGTTGATCGAAGACCGGTAACAGATGCTTGTTTGTAATTCGAGTTAGCGGCGAGAGCCGCGAGCCGAGCCCTCCCGCCAGAACGATCCCCTTCATTCGTTGTCCTCTCGATTCGAGTCTTCGAACTCGTCGCAATGATATTCGAGCCGCGAGTGAACGGCAACGATATCATGCTCGCGTTTTCAATTCTCTGCGCGGTCTCTGCGCCTCGGCAACTCGGGTTGTGATGCATTTGCGTGTTGAGAAGGAGCCTCGCCACTAAAACCCCAAGACACGAAGGTACACAAAGAACGGCAAGACTTCTTTGTGCGGCTTCGTGGCTTGGTGCCTTGGTGGCAAGACGGCATTCGGCGCCTCAACATGCTATTTCACCATTAGTTGTGCAGCGCTCCTTGTCTTCAATAACCGCTGTGATAAACTCACCCTCCGCACTAGCATCGCAACCAACCGTCGGAGGCCCAATGAAGCGAACCGCCGCGCTCACACTCTGCCTGCTGGCCGTGACAGCGCTCGATTCCAACGCGCAACAACGAGATCCCAATCAACCCACGTACAAACTAGCGGCAACACCAAAGACGGTCGCGTGGGGCTACTACGACGCCGGCACACCTCCGGTGTTGCGAATAAAGTCCGGGGACACCGTCGAGATGCAAACGCTCATCACTTCAAGCCCAACCAGGCTCGAAGGCGCTGGCCTGCCGGCGAATCAGGTCGAGCAATCGCTTCGCGACATCCACAAGGAAGTCACAAACAAAGGACCGGGCGGACACATCCTGACCGGACCGGTTTACGTCGAGTCGGCTGAACCCGGCGACGTTCTCGAAGTGCGAATCAGGGCGGTAAAGCTAGCGATACCTTACGCGTACAACGGGTTCAGTCCGGGGCGCGGTTTTCTGCCCGAGGACTTTCCGTATGCTCGAATAAGGATCATACCGCTTGATGAGAAGCGAATGGTCGCCCGATTCTCCGACAGCATCGAGATACCGCTTAAACCATTTTTCGGCAGCATGGGCGTTGCGCCTCCCGACGCGTCGGGGCGGATCTCGAGCGGGCCTCCGTGGGTGCACGCAGGCAACCTGGATAACAAGGAACTTGTCGCGGGAACGACTCTGTTCATCCCGGTCCACGTTCGCGGCGCATTGTTTCTCGCGGGCGACGGTCACGCCGGTCAGGGCAACGGCGAAGTGGACATAACCGCGCTTGAGACTTCTTTGACCGGCACGTTTCAGTTGGTCGTTCGCAAAGATATGAAGCTGCGATGGCCGCGAGCGGAGACGCCTACGCACTACATAACGATGGGCATACACGAAGATCTCACCGAAGCCACAAAAATGGCTCTGCGTGAGATGATAGATTTTCTGGTAAACGACAAGGGCCTCACTCGGGACGATGCATATATGCTGTCGAGTGTCGCAGCGGATCTGGAGATCACTCAGCTTGTGGATGGGAACAAAGGCGTTCACGCGATGATCCTGAAGTCGATATTTAAGAAATGAAGAGCAACCACAGATGAACACAGATAAACACAGACAAACACAGTTTCTTCTCGACGCGGCACGCTATAGAGTGCGCTTTTACTCGGGCCAGTCATCGGTGTTTATCTGTGTTTATCTGTGGCTAACTCCTCGGAGGAACTATGTCAGGATTACTTGAAGGCAAGACAGCAATCATCACCGGCTCGGGCCGAGGAATCGGGCGGGCGGCGGCGGAACTTTTCGCAAGACACGGCGCGAGAGTTGTAGTCAGCGATATCGACCCCGACCCCGCCGAACAGGCCGTGGAAGCCATTTCCGCGGCGGGTGGCCTGGCTATCGCGGTGCCGGGCGACGCTACCGACAAAGCGTTTCCCGATCGCATAGTCAAAGCCGCGATCGAGAAGTTTGGCGGATTGGACATCATCGTCAACAACGCCGGCTACACCTGGGACGCGGTTATTCACAAGATGACCGACGAGCAATGGGAAGCAATACTTGCGGTTCACCTGACGGCGCCGTTTCGAATCATCCGCGCCGCTTCATCGTTTATGCGCGAAAGCGCGAAACGCGAATGGGCTGAATCGGGTCAGGCTCGCGCGCGCAAGGTGGTGAACATCAGCTCGACTTCGGGAACGCGCGGCAACGCGGGCCAGTCGAACTACTCATCGGGCAAAGCCGGCGTGATAGGGCTCACCCGCACCCTTGCGAAGGAGTGGGGCCAGTTCAACATTCAAGTGAATTGCGTGGCGTTCGGGCGTATCGACACGCGTCTCACACAAGCAAAAGAGAAAGGCGAGACGATTCAACGCGGAGATGCGGAGGTTGCGATTGGCATACCGCAGGAACGACTCGATAGAACAGCGGCTATGATTCCGATGGGGCGAGGCGGCACACCTGAAGAAGCCGCAGGAGCGATCTTCTTTTTTGCCTCGCCGTTTTCGGACTACGTTTCGGGGCAAGTGCTGGAGGTGACCGGAGGGTTGTAGAGATCAAGCGACAAGGACAGATCATGCCATTAGTTCGAACATCGGATGAACGGTTCGCGAAACTCAAAGACTTTCCTTACGAGCCGCGCTACGTTGAGATCAACGGAGCTCGAGTTCACTACGTCGACGAAGGCGCCGGTGAAACGATCCTCTGTCTTCACGGCGAGCCGACATGGTCCTACCTTTATCGCAAGATGATTCCGACTCTGGCTGCCGAGCATCGAGTCGTCGCCATGGATTTCATCGGCTTTGGCCGCTCCGACAAGTTCACGGAACCCGAGGACTACACCTACCAGATGCATCGAAGCACGCTCGTTTCGTTTATCAGGAACCTCGATCTCACGGGCATCACGGTTGTGGTACAGGACTGGGGTGGACTTTTAGGGCTGCGCGTGGTGGCCGATATGCCCGAACGGTTCGCGAGGCTGGTCATCATGAACACGGGGCTGCCCACTGGCGATGAGTCGCCCACTGAAGGGTTCATGAAGTGGAGAACCTACGCGACAACAACGCCGGATCTTCCCATCGGGACGATAGTCAAGCGGAGCGCGGTCGATCGCGAGTCGATCACCGACGACATAGTCGCAGCCTACGATGCTCCGTTCCCGGATGCTACTTACAAGGTTGGCGCGCAGATGTTCCCTTTGCTGGTGCCAATCGAACCCGGTCAGCCGGGCGCGCAGGAGATGAGGGACGCACGACGATCGCTTTCGGAATGGCAGAAGCCGGCGCTTGTGATGTTCTCGGACGGCGACCCGGTCACTCGCGGCGGCGCTCGCTTCTTTCGCAAGCTGATTCCTTCAGCGAAGAATGAACCGGCAATCGTCATCCAGGGCGCGGGTCACTTTCTACAGGAAGAGAAAGGCGAAGAGATCGCCTCGCACATAGTCGATTTCATAAGAAGGAACCCGGCGGGATGAGCGAAGCGCGCGACAAGGAATGGGACACGACTCTTTACGACGGGAAACACTCGTTCGTGTGGAAGTACGGCGAAGGAGTCATTGAGTTGCTAGCGCCTCAGCCAGGCGAAAAGATACTCGACCTCGGTTGCGGAACGGGCCATCTCACAAGCCTAATCGCCGAGGCGGGCGCTTCGGTGGTGGGCCTCGACAAGTCGCCCAAAATGATTGAGAGCGCTCGAAAGGGATATCCCGAGCTGGAGTTTGTCCAGTCGGACGCTACCAGTCTTGCGTTCGACTCGGAGTTCGACGCGGTCTTCTCAAACGCGACGATTCACTGGATCAAGGATCAACGCGCTCTGGCCTTGGCAATCCGGCGTGCGCTCAAGCCGGGCGGCCGGTTCGTTGCTGAGTTTGGCGGCAAAGGAAACCTGAGGGCAGTGCGGGCAGCGCTGAAACGCGCGATGAGCGGGGCGGATCATGGGGTAAAAGACGGCGGCGGGCTCGATCGCTACTACCCGAGCATCGGAGAGTACTCGACGCTTCTGGAGGCTGCCGGATTTCACGTGACGCACGCAGCGCACTTCGAACGTCCGACAAAGCTCGAGAACGGCGAGCGCGGCTTGCGCGACTGGCTTTCAACTTTTGCGGACAACGTACTCGAACCGCTTTCGAGTGGTGAACGCGAGCTGGTCATCCGGGATGTCGAGTCTCAACTCAGATCCGAACTGTTTCGAGATGGAAGCTGGTTTGCCGACTACCGCCGCATCCGCATCGTAGCACTCAAGGGACAGCAAACGAATTGATGGCTCACACGAATTGAACAAGGACTGTCGTGCTAGATCGATTCGCTCACCGGCAGCGCTCTAACGGAAAGCTGAATATGCGAGCGTGGTCGTTCTCTTTGCCGGGCTTCGTTTTACTTAGCCTAGTTGCGTCGTGTTCGTTTCACGACTCGCCGCCAGCCAGGAATGCTTCTGACGCCTCGAACAATCGAAACGCCGCAGCAGCAGCATCTCGAAGCGCCGCAAGCGATGTGGGCTTCGCTTCAAGGACCAGACTGGCCGAGCACTTTGAAAAACACGGCCGCGAATTCGGTTCTATCTCAGAAGACCAGTACCTGCGACTGGCTCAGGAGCTTCGAGACAAGCCGCCCGACGATTCGGTGATAGAGGCCGTGCGCGGCGACGGAGTCGTGACCCGCTTCGATCGCAAGAGCGGCGCGTTCCTTGCGTTCAACCGCGATCGGACAATCCGGACGTTCTTCAAACCAAACGACGGCGAAAGTTATTTTCGACGCCAGCTCAACCGGAGAAATTGATGGACGCGGTTCGCGAATTCCTCAAGAAAAAAGGCGCGGCCGAGCACGTCGTTCGGGACGGGCTGGCTGGGCTCGTCCAGTCCTGGGAACGCGTGATTGAGTACGTGAAGAGTGGCTACGACTTTGGACTGGACGATTACCTGAATGATATGGATGGAAGGCAGTTGCTCGACGAAGCTCTGCAAGCCGTCCCGTCAGACCGTACCTTGCTGGAGCGAGTGCGGCGAGCCGATGAGGCGATGAAGCGTCTCGTGAGATCGACCGGCCGTTGCTTGTGGGGAAAAAAGAGCGCAAGCCAACACGGCTGGTCCCCCGAGAAGAACTGGTGGTACTTCTCCGTCCCAATCGCAGCCGGCCCGGAACTAACCGAGGACTTGAACAAGAAAGATTTGTAGCTAGTCACCGTGAGGGGGATGTTCGTAGTCCCGCCCCAGTTCTCTTAGAAGCTTCGCATTAACAGGACAGCCTGTGCGTTCCGGGGAGGAGGAGGGCCAACGATGAGCCCTCCTCTTTTGACTCCCTGGACTCAGTCAATCGACACTGACTTCACCTTGATCGTGTCGCCGTCGCGCTCTCCAACGACTGTAGCGCGAATGTGGTCGGTTTTCTTCGTCCCTTTCAGCGCGGCCAATGCCTGTTTGTTTCCCGCTTCGTCAAACTTGAGATAGCTGCCATCGGAAGCAATGATTCCGAAACCGCCCTTTGTGCAGGCAATAGCGCAGCTGACGGTGTGACTGTCGGGGTTGTCTTTCACCTTTGCCGAGCACATCGTGTCTACAAGCGGAACACCCTTCCAGGAATTCTCGCCGGCCAGAGCCGTGCCGGCGAGTAACAACAAAACGATCGGTACCAGTTTTTTCATGTTTGTCCTTTCAGTCTCTCTTGAGGTTTGTTAGGCGCGCGCGGGTTGGCCGACGCCATCCATTTGCCGCGAGCTCTTGTCTGCGTAAGAAGCCGCCCGCTGACGCGCTTCGGTCAAACGAGCAAGCGCGAATGCACCAATCGCTATCTCCACATCGCGCACCGCGAGGTCGAAGAAATTCCCGGTCAGCGCCAGGTTTGCGGCGATTGCGATAAGCCAGAGCATCACCACGTAAGCTCCCAACCGCGTCCAGCGGCTGAGCACCACCAGGCCCGCAATCATTTCGATGATTCCAACGATGTGCATAAAGGTTTGTCCGCTCATCGGGAGCATCCTCTCCACGGACGGACTGAGGTACATATTCCAGTCGGCTAGCAGGTTAAAGAACTTGTCCAGGCCGGCAAGAAGAGGCCCGACCCCAAGACCAATTCTCAAGGCCCACCATGCTGAGTTGAGCGTGCTGTCTTCCGAGTTCATAATTCTCCTTTCACACTGATGGAGTCTCGGCGCGGGTTTTGGTTACATGGTGTTGCTTTGTAACCTTTCGAGCGCCGGCGACTCTATACTCATGCCGAGAGTGCACGAAGAGCAGCGAAGAGGCGTGGAATGGCGGAAAGAGCAGTTACGGTTGCAACAACAGACGAGGCGCCGACTGACGGCGAAGTCGTCGCCCGCGTGCTCGCCGGCGAGCTTGGCCTTTTTGAAGTGCTGATGCGTCGCTATAACCAGCGGCTGTTTCGCGCTGTTCGTTCGATTCTGTCGAGCGTTCATGAAGCCGAAGACGTGGTTCAAGACGCGTATGTCAGGGCTTATTCTCACTTGCGTCAATTTGAGGGGCGCTCAAGTTTTGCGACCTGGCTGACGCGAATTGCCATACACGAGGCTCTCGCGCGCCGGCGCGATCAGCGGAGATTGATGGAGATTGATGCAATCGACGAATCTGAAAAGGCCGAGATGGAGTTTCTTAGATCAACCGCGCCAAGCCCCGAAGAGGAAACAATGGCTCGCACAGTGACCACGATGCTGGAGGGCGCGATTGATTCGCTACCCGAAACTTATCGCTCGGTGTTCATGCTTAGGGAGATCGAGGAATTGAGCACCGCCGAAACCGCCGAGTGTCTCGAGCTGACCGAAGAGGCCGTAAAGGTCCGTCTGCACCGAGGCCGCGCTCTGCTGCGTCGCGAAATCTACAAGCTCACCGGTCAATCCAGCGCCGGCGCGTTCCAGTTTGCTGGGGCTCGCTGCGACGCCATCGTCGCGTCAGTGCTTTCCCGGATCAAAAGTCTGTAGGGGCAGGGCTTGTCCCTGCCGGGATTGTGCGAAGCACAATGACTCTATCAGCAGGGTGATTGACTATCATCGCCCTGCGCGCGATTTGGGGGAGAGACAAGCCTGCCCCTACACGATGCTCGTCGCTTGCCTGATTGACGCCGCCGCCGCTGTTGGCACACAATCCGTCAGCCCAAACCCAATTCTTCAGCACGGGAGCGAAGGAATGCTCGAAAGATTCACTGAAACGCGAGCGGCAGGTAGGTTTACGTTGGCGGTGTTGCTGGCTACCTTGCTCGCTGCTCAAGTAGTCGCTCAAGCGCAGAAACAATCGCCGGCCAGCGGCAAACGTTACCCGCGAATCGTTATTCGCGGCGCCACGATAGTTGACGGCAACGGCACACCCGCTTCCGGGCCGAAAGACATCGTCATCGAAGGCAACACCATAAGCGAAATCGTCGCGCTGGATCCGGTCGCGCTCAAGGAAGGACGAGCGCGGCGGCCCGCGGGAGACATCGAGATCGACGCAACCGGCAAGTACGTTCTGCCCGGACTGATCAACGCTCACGGGCATGTTCAGGACGAACTCGCAGGTGTGCCCCAGCCAGTCGATTACTGTTTGAAGCTGTGGCTGGCGTGTGGAATCACGACTGTCCGTGACGTTGGAAGCGACCTGACCAAGACGCTGGCGCTAAGACAGAAGAGCGCAGCCGGCGAAATCGCAGCTCCGAGGTTGTTTGTATACGCGTGGCTCGCCGGAAAGCCGGCCCCGCGCACTCCCGAAGAGGCTCGCGCGCGGATTCGCGAGTTAAAGCAGGCAGGCGCCGATGGCATCAAGCTGCTGGGAACCGAGCGAGACATACTGGCGGCGATCCAAGACGAAGCTCATAAGCTTGGGCTTCGTATCGCGCATCACGTCGGAGTCGAAGAAACCAACGTTTGGGATGACATCAAGTTTGGCACGACCTCGATCGAACACTGGTACGGGATACCCGATGCGGCAATCGAGACCGGCCGGCAAAACTTTCCTGCGAGCTACAACTACAACAATGAAGTCGATCGATTCCGTTATGCCGGCCGGTTGTGGCGAGAAGCAAACTGGGATCGTCTGATGAAGGTGCTGGACGCGATGGTTACCGCAAACGTCGCCTGGGACCCGACGCTGGACATCTACGAAGCGAGCCGCGACCTGCAACGCGCGCAGACCCAGCCCTGGTTCGCCGAGTATCTGCACCCGACGCTGGAAGAGTACTTCAAACCAAACCCGTCGAATCACGGTTCATACTTCATCGGTTGGAGCTCGACGGACGAGGCTTTTTGGAAAGAGAACTATCGAATCTGGATGGCTGCGCTGCGCGAGTTTGAGAATCGCGGCGGGTTGATCGGCGCGGGCGAAGACGCGGGGTTTATCTATCAGATGTACGGCTTCGGCTTGCTGCGTGAGCTCGAACTGCATCAGGAAGCAGGGTTTCACACTTTGAAAGCGATCCAGCACGCTACGGGAAACAACGCGAGGATACTTGGTCAAGAAGACAAACTGGGCCGCGTGCGTGCCGGGTGGCTTGCGGATTTGATCGTGGTCAACGGAAACCCTCTTGAGAACCTGAAGGTGCTTTATCCCACCGGCGTCGATGAGATTCGCGACGGCAAGACGGTTCGCACCGGTGGAGTCGAATGGACGATCAAGGATGGAATCCCTTATCACGGGCCTACGCTGATGAAGGAGATCAAAGAGATGGTTGCGAAGGCAAGGGCCGAGAGGGC
>Ga0134123_10003165_pt1 | contig 10716 bp, 13 predicted proteins | sample KB303_FD_96460 | JGI IMG/M metagenome (GOLD analysis project Ga0134123, IMG submission 96460) | Terrestrial soil microbial communities without Nitrogen fertilizer from Kellogg Biological Station, Michigan, USA - KB3-0-3 | ecosystem: Environmental > Terrestrial > Soil > Unclassified ...
CCTGATCGACCTCGACGGCAGCGACAACAAGTCGCGCCTCGGCGCGAACGGCATGCTCGCCGTGTCCATGGCGACGGCGAAGGCCGCGGCCGAGGAGTCGGGCCTGCCGCTCTACCGCTATTTCGGCGGCTCGGGAGCGATGCAGATGCCGGTGCCGCTGATGAACGTCATCAACGGCGGCGCGCACGCGAACAACAAGCTCGACATGCAGGAGCTGATGATCGTGCCGGTCGCGGCGCAATCGTTCCGGGAAGCGCTGCGCTGCGGCGCCGAGGTTTTCCAGGCATTGAAGAAGCTGATCGACGGCAAGGGCATGTCGACTTCGGTCGGCGACGAGGGCGGCTTCGCCCCCGACCTGCCGACGCACGCCGCCGCGCTCGACCTGCTGGTGCAGGCGATCGGCTCGGCGGGCTACAAGGCGGGCGAGGACGTGATGCTCGCGCTCGACTGCGCCGCATCCGAGTTCTACAAGGACGGCGTCTACCTGCTCGATTCCGAGAGCCGCAAGTTCTCGTCGGGAGAGTTCTGCGACTACCTCGCCGGCCTGGCGAACCGCTACCCGATCGTCTCGATCGAGGACGGCATGGCGGAAGGCGACTGGGACGGCTGGAAGGTCCTGACCCAGAAGCTCGGCGGCAAGGTGCAGCTCGTCGGCGACGACGTGTTCGTCACCAACCCGAAGATCTTCCGCGACGGCATCAAGCAGGGCATCGCCAACGCCATCCTGGTGAAGGTCAACCAGATCGGCACGCTCACCGAGACCTTCGCCGCGATCGAGCTCGCCAAGCGCTCGGCGTACGGCACGGTGATTTCGCACCGCTCGGGCGAGACCGAGGACACCACCATCGCCGACATCGCCGTCGGCACCAACGCGCTGCAGATCAAGACCGGCTCGCTGTCGCGCTCCGACCGCGTCGCCAAGTACAACCAGCTGCTGCGCATCGAGGAGGACCTCGGCGACTCGGTCAGCTATCCCGGCAGGGAGGCCTTCGGCAGGCTCGGATGAAAATCAGCGCATGAGCATGAAGATCCTCGCCGGCGTCCTCGGCGCGCTCATCCTCCTGATCCAGGTCCCGCTCTGGCTCGGCAAGGGCAGCTGGCTGCGCGTCTGGGAGGTCGAGCGGCAGGTCGACGCGGCGCGCGACAAGAACGGCAAGCTCGAGGTACGCAACGCCGGCCTTGCCGCCGAGGTGAAGGACCTCAAGACCGGCACCGACGCGGTCGAGGAGCGCGCCCGCTACGAGCTCGGCCTGGTGCGCAAGGACGAGGTCTTCGTCCAGATCGTCGACGAGAAGCCGAAGTCGGCGAAGCCCTAGCTCAGGGGCAGTAGAACGAGTTGTAGGGAAATCCCGCGGCCTGCTGGAATTGCGCCGCCTGTTCCTGCGGGATGACGGGCCCGGTGCCGGCGCATGACGCCAGACCGAGTAGTAGGATGAGTGCAAACAGTCGCATGGAGTCCTCCTGCTCGTGCAAACACCCGGCAGATGGCTTTTCTTCCCCGTTCTCGGCGTCGTTGCCATCTTGGCAGCAATGCTTTGCCCGGCGTCGGCCGAGGCGCAGGAGAAAGCGAAGCCCACGCCCCGGCAGCTGAGCATCGAGATCAAGCCCTGGACGGGCGATTTCGACGCAATGCTCGAGCGACGCGTCATCCGCGTCCTCGTGCCCTACAGCAGGACGCTGTACTTCGTCGACAAAGGTCGGGAGCGCGGGCTGACCGCGGAGCTGGCGCGCGAGTTCGAGAAGCACCTCAACGCCCGCTACGCCAAGCCGCTCGGCAATCGCCCCCTCACCGTGGTCCTGATCCCGACTTCACGCGACAAGCTGATCGCCCACGTCGCAGAGGGGCGCGGCGACATTGCCGCCGGCAACATTACGGCCACCGACCAGCGCCTCAAGTTCGTGGATTTCGTTTTTCCCGAGGGTGCCAGGCCGGTCCGCGAGCTGGTCGTGACCGGGCCGCGCTCGCCGCAGATCGCGACGCTCGACGATCTCTCCGGCAAGACGGTCCACGTGCGCCGCGGCACCAGCTACTACGAAAGCCTGGAGGCGCTGAATGCCCGCTTCAGCAAGGAGCGAAAGGAGCCGGTCAGGATCGTCGAGCTGCCTGCTGCGATCGAGGATGAAGACAAGCTCGAGATGCTCGCCGCGGGCGTGCTCGAGCTGGTGGTCGTGGACGACTGGATTGCCCGGATGTGGGCGCAGGTGCTGCCCAAGCTGAAGGTGCGCGAGGACCTCGTGCTGCGCGAGGAGGGCCAGACCGGCTGGGCGGTGCGCAAGGACAGCCCGAAGCTCGTCGAGACCCTGGCGACCTTCGACCGTACGGTCGTCAAGAAGCATGGACTGCTGCGCTCGAATCTCGCGAAGTATCACCGGCGCGTGAAGCAGATCCGCAACAACACCGCGGACGCGGAGTGGAAGCGCTTCGAGGCGACCGTCAAGCTGTTCGAGCGGTACGGCGCCCGCTACCACTTCGATCCGCTGATGCTGGTCGCGCAGGGCTACCAGGAATCGCGGCTGCGCCAGGAGGCGAGGAGCCACGTCGGCGCGATCGGCGTGATGCAGATCATGCCGGACACCGGCAAGGAGCTCGACGTCGGCGACATCCACCAGATCGAGCCCAACATCCACGCCGGCGCGAAGTACATGAACCGCCTGATGACCCGCTATTTCGCCGACGCGAGTTTCTCGGAGCAGGAACGGACGCTGTTCGCCTTCGCGAGCTACAACGCCGGCCCCGGGAACATCATCAAGATGCGCGCGGAGGCGGCCAAGCAGGGTCTCGACCAGGACAAGTGGTTCGACAACGTCGAGGTCGTGACGGGCCGCCGCATCGGCATGGAGACGACGACCTACGTGCGAAACATCCTGAAGTACTACGTGGCGTACAAGCTCACGGTTGAAGCGCACGACGCCGCGAAGGGCGCGCGCGAGCTGCTCGAGCCGCCGAAGCCGCCGCCGGCGAAGAAGGCCGCCAAGAGCAAGGCGCCGGCCAAAAGCAGGCCCAAACCCGATCTTTGATCGGCTAGGCGGCGCTCTTCCCGGCGTCGAGCGCCTTGCGTGCGATGGCGGCGGTGACCTCGGGATCGGGCGCCGCGCCGGCCACCTGCACCGTCGGGTAGGCGAAGTGGACGCCGTTGGCGGCGAACCGCTCCTTCATCATCGCGTAGGCACGGCGGCGGATGGTGAACTGCTTGGTCGGCCGCGTCATCATCTTGATCCGCACCTGGATGGCGAACTCGCCGAACGAGTCGACACCCTGCATCTTCAGCGGCTCGATGAAGTCGGCGGCGAACTCGGGGCTCTGCGCCAGCTCCTTGCCGATCTCCTTGATGATCTTCTTCACCTTGACGAGGTCGGTGTCGTAGGTCAAGCCGACGGTCATCTTGTCGATCACCCAGTCGCGGCTCGAGTTCTGCACCGCGCCGAGCTGGCCGTAGGGGATGGTGTAGACCGGCCCGCGATGGTGCCGCAGGCGGACCGAACGCACGCCCAGGTGCTCGACCGTGCCCTTGTAGGTGCCGCTCTGGATGTACTCGCCCACGCGGAACGCGTCGTCGAACAGGTAGAAGAACTTGCTCAGCATGTCGCGCACCAGGGTCTGCGAGCCGAAGCCGATCGCGACCCCGATCACGCCGGCGCTCGCCATCAGGGGCCCGATCTCGATGCCGAGCGCCGAGAGCGCCATCAGCGTAGTCATGACGATCAGCAGCGCGGCAAGCGTGCCGCGCACGATCGGCAGCAGGGTGCGAAGGCGGGCCGCCTTGGCCGTATCTGCCGTCTTGGCCGCATCGCCGGCAACCGGCTCCCGCACGGCGGCGAGCTTCAGGTCGATCAGCGACGCGGCGACTTTCCAGAGAACGTCGGCGACGAGCAGGATGGCGAGCGCGTGCGCCGCGCCGCGCAGCAGGCGCGTTCCAAGCGTGTCGCCGGCGGCGAGCGCCTCGACGTTCAGCCCGAACGCCTGGATCAGGACATAAAGGGCGCCGACGATGAGCAGCGCGCGCAAGGTGCGGCTCAGCGCGGCGGCGAGCACGCTGCGGGTTCCGGCGACCTCGGTGCCTTCGGGGCGCAGCATGTGGTCCACCGACCCTTGCACGAGCCGCAGCGCTCCGGGCAGCAGCACGGCGACGACCGCGAGCCAGAAGAACCCCCACGCTTGCGCCACCCACAGCGCCCAGATGGCGACGAAGGACAGGGCCATCAGGCGCGAGTGGCGCCAGAACGACTCGAGCGCGATCGCGAGCAGGCCGAGTCCGAGCAGGTAGGCGACGAGTTGCCGCGCCGCCGGCAGCATGCCGTTGGCGGCGAGGTGCCCGACGATGACCCAGCCGATCGCGAGCCAGGCCGTGAACAGCATCAGCCGCCGGAGCCAGAAGCGCGCCTGCGCATCGCTCGCCGGGGCGATGCGCATGCCGGCGTCGGCGGGAGACAGCAGCGTCCGGCCGCAGACGAGCACCAGGCGGATGATGATGAACGCCGTCAGCACTGAAAGGACGGCGGAGCGGATCTGCTGCGGCCAGTCGAAAGCGAGGAACACCGCCGCGCTGCCGAGGGTGAAGGTCGCGATCGCGCCGATCTCGCGAACAAAGCGCAGGCCGATCGCGCCCGGCCGGGTGTCGGCCGTCGGGCGGACCAGCTTGCGGTAGCCGCCCTCGACAGCAAAGCCGAGCAGCATGAAGGCGGCGATCAGGCCGACGATCGTGCCCGGCCCCCGCGCCATGGCTTCCTGCACGATGTTCTGGACCACGCGCGACAGCTCGGCGGGCAGGCCGGGCGCGGCTGCCCAGAGCGCGGCCGCGTGCTCGCGCAGCGCGTCGGCGTGCGTCGCCAGGTAACCCATCGTCGTTGCTTCGGCCATGGACTTCTCCTCCAGGTCGATGATATCGCTTGCCAGGGCGCGGCCGGGTCCTGCCTCCCTACATCGGCTCGAGCTCGCCCTGGCGCACCGCGACGCGCTGTCCGACATGGAAGCGGTTGCCGTCGCGGCGCTGGAGCGTGCGGCGATCGCCGCCGTCCATCGCCACAGTCACCTCGTAAGTGGTGGCGCCGAGGCGTGCCTGCATCTCGGGCGTGCCGGCGGCGCCGAAGTTCCAGCCTTCGGCGCGGCCACGGTCGAAACGAAACTGCGCCACGGTACCGACCACCGGGCCGTTGTACAGGTCCGACTGGGTACCGGAGGCGCTCGCCGTGCTCTGCGGCGGCTGCTTCGTGCCCGCGCTCAACTCGCGGATCGAGCGGATCTCGCCGCACACCAGGCAGGTTTGCGCCGACGCGCATGACGCCGCGCAGAGCAAGGCAGCGAGGAGCACGCAGCGCATCGCTACTCGGCGAGGTTCTGGATGAAGTAGGTGGCGGAGAGCAGCACGCTCGGCGGGCCGAGCGGGCCTAGCCAGCGGTCGTAGATCTTCTCGATCTCGCCGCTGCGGTAGACGCGCGCCAGCACGCGGTTTACCGCGAGGCGGAAATCGTGGTCGCCGCGCTTCATCATCAGCGCGTACTGCTCGATCGAGAAGTCCTGGTCGAGCAACTTGTAGGCGCCGCGCGTCGCGCCGCTCATGACCACCACGCCGATCAACGCGGTGCGGTCGGAGGCGAGCGCCTCGACCTGGCCTTCGCTGAGCAGGGCGAGGCCTTCCTCGCGCGTCTTCACCAGCACCACCTCGGTCTTGGCCGTGTTGCGCGCCAGCACGCCGCGCAGAGACTTCTCGGTGGTGGTGCCGCCGATCACGGCGATGCGCTTGCCGTCGAAATCGGCCACGCGACCGACCTCGGAGGTTGCTTTCACCAGCAGGCTGCCGCCGTCGACGAAGGTCACCAGGCTGAAGTCGACCAGCTGCTGGCGCGACAGCGTCCAGGTGGTGGTGCTGCATTCCAGATCGACCTGGCCCTTGCGCACCGCGTCGATGCGGTTCTGGATGGTGAGCTTGACCCAGCGCACCTTGAGCGATTGGCGCTTGAGCTGCGCCGCGACGCCGTCGGCGACGGTGCGGCAAAGCTCGACCGAGTAGCCCGCCGGCTCGCCGTTGCTGTCGACGAAGGAGAAGGGCGCCGCGCCGTCGATGTAGCCGAGCGTGATCGAGCCGGTCTTGCGGACCTTGTCGAGCGTGGTCTGCGGGGCTTGCGCGAGCGCCGGCGCGGCAAGCAGCGCGGCGAGCAGGGCAAGCAGGTAACTACGGGGCGACTGAATCATGGTTCACGCTCCCAGGGGCGCAGTCTCTCGAGGCATTCTATGCGGTTACGTGAAAGAATCGCGGCAACGGAGGCACAAGCAATGAGAATCCTCGTTTGCATCTCGGCAATCGCCGCGCTGGGCGCGTGCGGCATGCTCGACGTCAAGGAGCAGCAGAAGAAGCTCGACGCCAACTGCATCATCGGCGGGCGTGTCGACGCGGAGCGCAAGGACGAGGTGCCGCTGATCGTGGTGCTGGCGCGGCAAACCGGCGCCGATCCCATGAAGCGCGAATCGTGGCAGGTCGCCGACCACTTCGTGCTCGAGCAGCCCGGACTGTGGCAGTTCGCCGCCGGCGCCGGCACCTACGGCGTGATCGCGTTCCAGGACCTGAACCGCGACCTCAAGCACCAGCCGAGCGAGCCCTACCTGCGGATCGAGGCGGACAAGATCTTCACCTGCAAGGCGGGCGAGCGCCGCCCGGACATGGCGCTGGTGATTCCCGCCGCCGGTCGCTCGCGCGTCAACGAGGTCATGGATATCGCGACGCTGCAGGCCCGCTCGTTCAGCGAGCAGCTCGAGTTCTCGCTCACCCAGGTCACCGCAGTCGGCGAGATCGCCAGCCTCGCCGACCCGCGCTTCGACGACAAGGTCGCCCAGAGCGGCCTGTGGCGGCCGTTCGATTTCCTGTTCGAGGGCCACCCGGGCATCTACTTCCTCGGCGCCTACGACAGCACCAAGATCCCGGTGTTGTTCGTGCATGGCATCAACGGCACGCCGCAGAACTTCAAGACCCTGATCGAACGCCTCGACCGGCGGCGCTTTCAACCCTGGGTGTACTACTACCCCTCGGGCGCGTCGCTCTCGCAGATCGCGGACCACCTGACGCAGACGATGCGCAAGGTACAGCTGCAGTACGGGTTCAGCCAGTTCGGGGTGGTCGCGCACAGCATGGGCGGGCTGGTGTCGCGCGGTTTCCTGCAGCGCTACCGTGCGGGCGGCGGCACAGCCTCGATCCCGATCTTCATCTCCATCTCCACGCCTTGGGACGGTCACAAGGGCGCCGAGATGGGCCTCAAGACCGCGCCGGTGATCGTGCGGGTCTGGGTGGACATGGCGCCCGGCAGCGACTACCTGAAATCCCTGTACGCGAACGACACCGGCGTGCCGCACTACCTGTTGTTTTCCTTCCGGCAGAGCGGCGTGTCGATGGGCGAGGGGAACGACGGCGTCGTGACCGTGTCGAGCCAGCTCAGGCAGGCGGCCCAGCAGAACGCGGTGCGCGTCGAGGGCTACAACGAGACGCACATGGGCGTGCTCGAGGCGCAGAGCGTGTCGCAGCGGGTGAACGATCTGCTGGCGAGGAACCTGCAGCCGAAGCCGTGAGTCAGCCCTCGCCGGCGAGGAGCCACTCCATCGCGGCTTCGTAGTCGGTGAACGCGTGGATCTTCACGCCGCGGTTCTCGGCGCAAAGAGCGAAGAAGCGCGCCTTGTCGAAGCGCTCGAAAGGACAAAGGATCGCGGTGCGGGTCCCGGCGCTGCGGCGGTGCTGCGCCACGGTCTGGGCCAGGGAAAAGAGCTCGGCGGGCGTGAGGCGGCTGGTGACGTTGCGGATGTCGACCATCACCTGGTAGTCCTCCAGGCCGCCGGCCGCGTCGGCGATCTGCTTGAGCAGTCCTTCCGCCTCGGGAAAGTTGATTTTGCCTTCGGGCTGCGCGCGGATGAAGTCGCCGGCGCTGATCACTTTCACTTTGTGGGGCATCGCGGCCTCAGCGTCTGAGCAGCATGTAGAGGGTGAGCGCGCGCGTGCCGAAGTCGAACAGCCGGCGCGGCCCGATGAGCGCGACCGCGCCCACCGCCAGCGTGGTCACGACCGGATAGCGCCGCACCATGCCGACGATGCGGTCGGCGGCCGCCGCCTTGCCGAGCAGCGGTTGCGCATCGGCGACCAGCGCTGCGCGCTGCGTTGCCGAGCGATCGACGAGCTCCAGGCGGCGCTCGGCCAGGCTTTGCGAGCGGCGGCTCATGGCTTGATCGCGGTCAGGTCGCGCCGCAGCTCGGCGATGGTGGCGTCGAACGGCCGCGGCTTGAGAACGGTGATCCGGTAGAGCCAGACGCCGAAGCCGGCGGCGGCGAGGAGGAACAGCACCGCGGCGCCGATCGTCACCGGCAGCCGGTTCTGCTCGCTGACGCTGAGGATGATCGCCACCGCGCCGAATCCGAGGCCGATCGCGGCGAACACAAGCGCCGCGAGGCCGCCGACGATCGTGGCCGCGAGCCGTGTCAGCTCCTCGCGCAACTCGGTGCTGAACAGCTCGAAGCGGGTGCGGCCGAGGTCGAGCAGCCCCGCGAGCAGGTTTTGCGCGGACTCCAGCAGGCCGGGGCTCATTTGCGGCTCAGCAGGATGCCGACGACCAGGCCGACGCCGGCGGCGATGCCGACCGCGGCCCACGGGTTGGCGCGCACCTGGCTGTCGAGCTCGCCGCCCGCGCTCTTGAGGTGCTCGCGCGCGGCGCGCAGCGACTCCTCGGCTCGCGCTCGCACCTCCTGCACTTTCGGACCGGCCTCGTCGGCCGTGGCGCGCAGAAGCTCCTCGGCGTCGGCGAGCACGGCGCGCAGGTCTTTCATCATGTTTTCGGCGGGTTCCATGTGTTTCTCCCTGGAGGGCGTTAGTTCCAGGACCAATACTAACGAATGGGACCAAGGTCCAATAGGAATACGCCCCCGATCGGTCAACATGACGGTTCCAAGGAGATGCGCATGAAAATCACGGTAATCACGGCAATCGCTTGCGGCCTCGCGGCCGTTCCCGCGGTCAATGCTCAGGTCAAGGACGCCGCCATCGCGGTGGCCGAGACCGAGGCGGTGGTGACGGTCACCAAGGTCGACCCGAAAGCTCGCAGCGTCACGTTCCGCGGACCGAAGGGAGGCGTCGCCACCATCAACCTGCCGCCGGAGTCGCAGAACATCGACCAGGTGAAGCCCGGGCAGCAGTACCGGATGAAGTATGTCGAATCGGTGGCGGTCGAGATCCACAAGGGCGGCAAGCCCTCGGCGGGAGCGTCGCAGCAGGTGAAGGTCGCAGCCAAGGGCGCCAAGCCCGGCGGCATGATGGTGAACACGCGGCAGGTCTCTGGCGTGATCGATGCGATCGATTTCACCAACCGCTACGTCGCGATTCGCGGACCGCAGGGCAACTCCACGGCGCTCAAGGTCGCCGACGAAGTGAATCTCCAGGCCTTGAGCGCGGGCGACCGCATCGTCGTTACCTACACCGAGGCGCTCGCGGTGGAGTGGGTGGCGCAGGCGCCGGCAAAGAAGGAGCCGGCGGCGAAAAAGGCCAAGTAAGGCGGGCCTGCGCCTTCTAGTCGCTGACGTCGGGCTCGAAGAAGAGCCACTGGATCTCGGGAAACTCGGCGCGCACCGCGGCCTCCGCGCGGTTGATCGCCGCGATCAGCTCGTCCACGCTCGCCGCTCTCATCCTGACCTTGACGGCGACCATGAACGTCATGCCGAGCTGCAGCGTGATCAGGCGGTAGATCTTCTCCACGCCTTCCTGCTTCAGCAGGAACTCGCGCAGCCGCGCCTCCGCCTCGGGCGCGGCGCTCTGGCCGATGAGCAGCGCCATGATCTCGTTGCCGATCCCCAGCGCGACGACGATCAGCACCACGCCGATCGCCATCGAGCCGAGCGCGTCCCACATCGGGTTGCCGGTGAGGATCGTGAGCAGCACGGCGGCCAGGGCCAGAGCCAGGCCGAGCAGGGCGGCGAAGTCCTCGCCCAGGATCACCACCAGCTCGCTCTGGCGACTTTCGCGAAACCAGCGCCACAGGTTGCGATCGCCGCGTACCTTGTTCACTTCGTGGATGCAGGCGCGCAGCGAGACCGTCTCGGCCGCCAGGCCGAACACGAGGATGCCGACCGCCACCCACGCGTACTGGATCGGCTCGGGTGCGGTCAGCTTGTGCCAGCCCTCGTAGAGCGAGAAGAGTCCGCCCAGCGAGAACAGCACCAGGGCGACGATGAAGGACCAGAAGTACACAGCCTTGCCCCAGCCGAGCGGGTAGTCGGGGCTCGGCGGGCGCTTCGCCTGCCTCAGGCCCCAAAGCAGCAGGCCCTGGTTGCCCGAGTCGGCGAAGGAGTGGATCGCCTCGGCGAGCATCGCGCTCGAGCCGGTGAAGATCGCCGCGCCGGTCTTGGCCGCGGCGATGGCGAGGTTGGCACCCAGCGCGTAAAGTATCGTCCTTACCGAATCGGCTTTGCCCGCCATGAACCTCACTCCCCAGCAGCTGCAGCAATTTGATCGCGAAGGGTACCTGTTTTTCCCTTCGCTCTTCACGCCCGCCGAGATCAAGGTGCTGACCGACGAAGTGCCCGCGCTCTACGCGCAGCGGCGCCCCGAGAACGTGCGCGAGAAGACCGGCGACGTGGTGCGCACCAACTTCGCCGCGCACATGTACAGCTATCCCTTCGCCAAGCTCGCCCGGCATCCGCGCATGGTCGAGCCGATCAGGGCGCTGTTCGGCGAAGACGTGTACATGCACCAG
>Ga0134123_10003166_pt1 | contig 10716 bp, 5 predicted proteins | sample KB303_FD_96460 | JGI IMG/M metagenome (GOLD analysis project Ga0134123, IMG submission 96460) | Terrestrial soil microbial communities without Nitrogen fertilizer from Kellogg Biological Station, Michigan, USA - KB3-0-3 | ecosystem: Environmental > Terrestrial > Soil > Unclassified ...
ACCGGCGCGGTGATCGTCTTGCTGGTCGTGCCGGGCGGCGCGCTGAATGTTCCGGTGTTCCCGATCAGCATGTCGGTCGCGTAAACGTCCACGCGGTAGCTCTGATTCGCCGTCTGGTTCGCGAAGGTGTACGGCGTCCCCGGATTCGCCGTCTTCGTCAGGAAGTTCCCGTTCTTCCAGAGCTCGAGTGAGTTGAGATCCGCCGCAGCGACGCCGTTGACGGTCACCGCGATCGATGCCGGCGGCGCGGACTGATTCACGATCATCGTGCGCGTCGTCGTCGCGTTCGCCGTCAGTGTCACGCTCTGGTCGGACGCACCGCCACCGGTCAGCTTCAGCGTCCACGTCTCGCCGGGCTGGGTGTTCGGATACGCCGTCATCGAGCAGACGCCGCTGCTGTTCGTCGTGCACGTGCGCCACGTCTTGCCGCTGTGTGCGACAAGCGCGAGCGCCGCGCCGGCGTACAGCGTCGTCCCGTCGGAGTAGTACGCAGTGACGGTCAGCGTGCCCTGTCCCGTGGCATTGATCGTCTTGTTCGTCGTCCCCGGAGGCGCTGCGAACGTGCCTGTATTGCCAACGAACATGTCGGTCGCGTACGCATCCACGCGATAGCTCTGATTCGCGGTCTGGTTCGTAAACATGTACGTCGTTCCCGGATTCGTCGCCTTTGTCAGGAAGCTCCCGTTCTTCCAAAGCTCGAGCGAGTTCAGATCCGTCGCAGCGACGCCGTTGACGGTCACCGCGATCGATGCCGGCGGCACGGACTGATTCACGATCACCGTGCGCGTCGTCGTCACGTTTGCGGTCAGCGTCACGCTCTGATCGGGCGCACCGCCGCTGGTCGTTTTCAGCGTCCACGTTTCACCCGGTTGGCTGTTCGCGTAGGCCGTCATCGAGCAGACGCCGCTGCTGTTCGTGGTGCATGTGCGCCAGGTCTTTCCACTGTGTGCCACCAGTGCGAGCGACGCACCGGCGTACAGCGTCGTCCCGTCGGAGTAGTACGCGGTGACGGTCAGCGTCCCCTGTCCGGTGGCATTGATCGTCTTGTTCGTCGTCCCCGGAGGCGCTGCGAACGTGCCTGTATTGCCGACGAACATGTCGGTCGCGTACGCATCCACGCGATAGTTCTGATTCGCGCTCTGGTTCGTAAACGTGTACGTCGTTCCCGGATTCGTCGCCTTCGTCAGGAAGCTCCCGTTCTTCCAGAGCTCGAGCGAGTTCAGGTCCGAACCGTTCACCCCGTTGACGGTTACGGCGATCGAAGCCGGCGGCACGGCGAGCGACGTCGTGATCGTGCGCGACGTGGTGCCGCCGGCTGTCAGGTTCACGCTGTTCCCCTGGGAAACCGTCGAGCCCCCGCTCACGACCTTGAGCGACCACGATTCGCCGGCGGATGCGTTGGCGTGCGCGGACATCGAGCACGCTCCCGACGTGTTCGTCGTACAGGTCCGCCACGTCCTGCTCGTGTGCGCGATCAACGAGACCGTGGCATTCGCAAGCGGCGTGCTCCCGTCTGAGTAATACACGGTAACGTTCACTGTCCCTTTCGCCGTCGCCGCGATCGATCGCGAGTTTGTCCCCGCAACCGGCGTGAAGTTGCCGGTCGTGCCCACGAACATGTCCGTCGCATACGCATCGACGCGATATGTCTGACCCGCGGTGAGAGCTGCGAACGTATAGGGACTCGATGGATTCGTCGCCGCCGACTGATAGATGCCGTTCTTCCAGAGCTCGAGGGAGTTGAGATCGCCGCTGCTGACGTTGCTGACCGAGACCTGGATCGACGCCGATTGCGCAAGCGAGACCGTCGAAATCGAAGCCGCCGCAAAACAGAAACTCGTCGCGACGAAAAGACGTCGCCAGGATCGAAGCTCTCTCATCTCGTGCCTCACAGACCTTTTGGAATCGATCGGAATGAAGCGCACTGGAGCAACGGAGGTGCCGCGAGGGCCGGCGGCGGCACGGGAGGAGAGTTACGCGTGAAGAGTCAGGAGGTTCGGTGGAATCGACCCGTCGGCAACGCGTCACGCTTCCCGCACCGAATTGCCAATGCAGTGAGCAGCGGCGCCAATCAGCTGGGCAGCAGGGCTCGCGTAAACTCCCCCCTGTGATTCGCACCACCCGCCCCATCCCCGCGCTCCTCCTCGCCCTCTGCGCCTGCCGCACCCCCGAACCACCCGCCCCTCCCCCCAACATCCTCCTCATCACCCTCGACACCACGCGCGCCGACGCCATCGGCGCGGCGACGCCGGCGTTCAACGCGCTCGCGGCGCGGGGAATGCGGTTCATGCAGGCCTACAGCACCACGCCGCAGACATTGCCGTCGCACAGCTCCATGCTCACCGGGCTCTATCCCGGCGGGCATGGCGTACATGAAAACGGGCGGCGGCTGCAGGACGGGCGGGCGGTGCTCGCGGAGAAGTTGCATGCGGCGGGATATCGCACCGCGGCGTTCGTCTCCGCGTTCGCGCTCGACCGGCGCTTCGGGCTCGCGCGCGGCTTCGACGTCTACGACGACGCGATGCCGGCCGAGCGGGCGGAGCGCACGGCAAAAGAGACGACCGATCGTGTGCTCGCGTTTCTTGCGAAAGAAAAGCAGCCGCTCTTCCTCTGGGTCCACTACTACGATCCCCACTACCCGTACACGCCTCCGGAGCCGTTTCGCGGGCGGTATGCGACGCAGCCCTACCTCGGCGAGGTCGCGGCGATGGATGACCAGCTGGGACGTCTCGTGCGCGCGTTCGAAGGACGCGGCGCTGCCGCGATCATCGTCGTCGCCGACCACGGCGAGGGGCTCGGCGAGCATGGCGAGGCGCAGCATGGGAATCTGCTGTATCAGGCGACGATGCATGTACCGCTGGTCCTGATCGGGCCGGGCGTGACTCCGGGCACGAGCGCGACGCCGGTGAGCACGCGCCGCGTGTTTCACACCATCGCGGACTGGGCGGGGCTCGGCGCCGAGCACTCGCTGCGCGCGGCGCACGAGAAGGTCCTCGCGGGCGAGGCGATGAAGCCGTTCCTCGACTATGGCTGGCAGCCGCAGGTGATGGCGGTGGAGGGAACGCGCAAGGCGATTTTCGCGGGCAGGCTCGAGGTCTACGACGTCGTTGCGGATCCCGGCGAGACGCACGATCTCGCGTCGTCCGCGGAGCTGTCGCGCGATGTGCGTGCGACGCTGCGCGAGTATCCGATTCCGTCGCTGGAGGCGGCGGCGAGCGCGACGCCGGTCTCCGAGGAGGAGCGCCGCAAGCTCGCGAGCCTCGGATATGTCGCCGCGGAGGTGAAGCCGGTCGTGCGGAAGGACGCGCCGCGTCCGGCCGACATGGCCGAGCTCTTCCCGGTCCTCGATCGCGCGTCGGGACTCTTCGTGCGCGAGCAGTACCGCGACGCGATTCCGCTGCTCGAGCAGGTGCTCGCGAAGGATGCGCACAACCTCGACGCCGCGCTGCGTCTCGCGACGGCGTATTCCGCGCTGGGCGACGAGCGGCACGCGCTCGCCGCGTATCAGCGCGCGCAGACGATCGCGCCGCAGTCTCCCGACGTCCGCACGTATCTCGCGCTGCATTACGCGCGGGGCAGCGAGTGGGAGAAGGCCGCGCCGATGCTGGAGCAGATCGTCGCGGAGTTTCCGGAGCGCGTGGCCGCGATCGAGGCGCTGGTGGTCATTCGCGAGCGGCAGCAGCGGTTCGAGGACGCGATCGCGCTGCGCCAGCGGCTCTACGCGCTGCGCACGCCGAGCTCCGGCGAGCTCGCGCGCCTCGGCGAGCTGGCGATGCAGACCGGCAACACGCCGGTGGCCATCGAGGCCTTCGAGCGCGCGCGCGACGGGCACGATCTCGAGCTCGGCGTGCTCTATCTCGCCGCGCGCCGTTTCGACGACGCGCGCGCCGCGCTCGATCGCGTTCCCGCCTCACATCCCGCGTATCCGATGGCGCTGTTCAAGCGCGCGCAGGTGAGCGTGCTGCTGCGCGAGCCGGACGCGCGCGCGCGCATCGAGGCCGCGCGCAGTCACGCGGACGCGACGACGCGGGTGTTGATCGAGAGGGAGAAGTTGTTCCAGTGATGCGGGGAGGACAGGCAGGATCGCCTGTCCTCCACCGAAGCACGAATCAGAACTGGACGCGCACGGCGAGCTGATAGCGCCGCGGTCCGTAGAAGTTTCTCGCGAACGGAGCGTTCACCGAGGGCTGCTCGGGGACGCCCGTCTGGATGCAATCGCTCGTATTGCACGAGCCGAGAGTGGCGAGACGGTTCTCGAAGTTGTACCCGGTCTGCTTGTTCAGCGCGTTCCACATGTCCACGATGAACTGCATGTTCAGGCCGCGCGGCAGCGGGATGTTCTGCGTGTACTGCAGATCGAGCTGGTGATGCGATGGCGTATGCCGTCTTCCGGCGGGCTCGATGTACCGGCTGCTGTCGCTCGTCGACGTGGAGAGCTCGGGGTTGATCTGCTGGAAGCTCCAGAGCTCGTACGGCTGGCCCGACTGGTAGTTGAAGAACGCGCCCGCGGTGGCGCGCCACGGCAGCTGATACGTGCCGTAAACCTTCAGCATGTGCCGGCGGTCGCCGCGCAGGTCGCCGTAGCGGTTGTTCCAGATCTGGCGTCCCGCGCCGTCGCCGATGAACGACGAGCCGATGAACACCGACGCGTCGTTGGCGACGGTCGAGTTGTCCTGGTCGAAGTTGCCGTAATAGTGGCTCCACGTATACGAGCCGCGCAGGAACACGGTGCCGTTGTTCCAGTCCTGCTCCATCGTGGCTTCGTAGTACTTGTTGAACGCGCCGTCGAGCTCCGCGATGACGTACGAGGAGCCGCTGGTGATTGCGGCGAGGCGCGCCGGCAGGTCGGCGATGTACGGCTCGCGCGGAATGCCCGCGGGCGCGTCGGACGGAACCGACGTCGCGATGCACTGCCCGCCCGTGGCGCCGGGTCCGGTCTTGTAGCAGACGCGCGAGTTGTTCGGCACGTCTTCCCAGTAGTTCCCGCCGCGGCGATAGCGTCCATACACGCGCGCCGACCAGCGATTGGTGAGCTGCTGGCCGGTGCCGACGAGATACTCGTTGATGACCGGCGGATCGATGCCCTGCACGAACAGCTTGCCCGAGGAAGACGTCACCGGATCGACGCCGATGAGCACGCCGTTGGCGTCGAAGTAGGCGTTGATCGTGGCGACGAGGTTGCGATCCCACGAGGCCGCGCGCGCGTCGGAGTTCGCGGCGGGGTTGTAGCGCGCGTAGCTCGCGTAAACCGTGTCGGAGCCGTTGTAGGCCCACGTCGCGCCGAGGCGCGGCTGGATGAGCTTCTCGAACGGCACCTCGAACATCTTGTACTTCGTGCCGGGCGATGAGACGTAGCCGGCGACGTTGTCGGCTTTCTTCAGGCCCTGTCCGTACAGCGTGTCATTGCTGGCCAGCACGCCGACGTTGAAGGACCAGTTGTTCAGCTTGATGGTGTCGTTGAATTCGAAGGCCTGCGAGTGGAACTCGGAGTGGATCGTCGGCACGCCGCGCGCGCCCTGCTGGCTCACGTTGGCCTGGAAGAAGATCGGCTTCGCGGTTCCGCAGATGGCCGCCGCGCAGGTCGTCGAACCGCCCGGGATGCTGATGTCGCCCCAGCCGTTCGAGGTCTGGAAGCGATCCTCCGAATCCTTGTAGCGCTGATAGCCGACGTGGAGGTCGTGCGTGATCGCCGAGCCGAGCGTCAGGTTGTAGCCGACCTGGCCGCTGCGGCGGAAGAAGCTGTCGTCGTCGTGCGAGAACGGTCCGAAGCCCACGCGGCCGCCGCCCGTGCGGACACCGTTCTGGATGTAGCCGTACTTGTCGATGAACGGCTGGACGAACGCGGCCTGGGTCGGATTCGTCGCGATGACGGTCGGCACCGTGAGACGGCCGATCTGGTCGAGATTGGCGATCGGCAGCTGCGTCCCCGCCGTCGTCGAGATCGCGATGTCGGCAATGTGGTCGGCGGTACCGAATCCGGGATTGCGATAGTCGGTGAACTTGCCGGTGACGAAACTGCGCGCGTTCAGGACGTCCGAGATCTCGAGCGTGCCGATCTGCAGCTTCTGCTTGCCGCCGGTTCCGGTCGTGCCCGCGAACCTCGTCCCGAAGTTGTCGCCCGAGGTGTCGGTGCGCTGCGAGTGGCGATAGGTGGTGTTGACGAGCCAGTTCTGCGTCGGCGTCCACGTCAGCTTGCCGAAGCCCTCGTTGCGCTCGCTCTCGAACGCGGGAAGGTCGCCGTAGAGGTTCGCCTGGTTGGAGCGCTCTTTCGTCGGGCGGTAGTACGACGCGTAGAAGAACAACTGGTCAGGGAGCAGCGGGCCGCCCAGGTTGGCCGTGATCCAGTCGCGGTCTTCGAGGTAGGTCAGGTTCGTACCGCGGTCCAGATCGGAAATGAAGCTGCTGTTGAGGACCTCGTATTTGACTTCGCCGGTGAACTGGTTCGTCCCCGACTTGCTGACGGAGTCGATCAGAAAGCCGCCGGCGCGGTCGAAGTCGACCGCCTTCGCGCCGCCCTTGACGACGTTCACCTGGGCAATGTCGTGCGACGACGGCTCATTCGTCAGGACGCCGAACAGCGGCATCGTGACGTTGACGCCGTCGAAGAGATAGACGTTGTCCTGGCCGCTGGCGCCGGCGCTCGGTCCGCGGATCTCGTCGTTCGATACCATGACCCCGGGGATCAGCTTCTGCAGATCCCGGTAGTCCTGGGCGACCGGCAGCGCCTGGATCTGGTCGCCGGAGATGCCGACCTGCAGCTCGTTCGATTCCTTGTCGACGAGCGTGGCCTCGGCAGTGACGGTGATGTTCTCCGTCACGCCCGCGACGCCGAGCTGCGCGTCGGCGAGGATGTCCTGGCCGAGTTGTACCGTCGCTCTGCGCTGCGCCGACTGCATGCCGGCGAGCGAGAAGTCGAGCGTGTACGCGCCAGGGACGAGCGCCGGCATCCGGTAGTTGCCGTTGCTGTCGGTGATCGTCACGCGCGGCTGGGGAAGGACGTTGGATTTTGCCTCGACGGTCACGCCGGGAAGCGCGGAGCCGTCGGTGGCGGTGACTGTGCCGTGGATCGCGCCGGTCTGCTGCGCGAATACGGCCGGGGTGGCGAGAATGAGGACGAAACACAACAGGCTAAGAGCACGAAGGACTCGCGGGGTTGCGACCATGGGACCTCCTCGATTGTTCTGAAAGCGATCGGCTAACTGGCGGATATGGTAACGCTTTTTCCCTCAGCGGAGGGGCCACTCGAGCTCGCCGAGAAAACGCTCGTCTTCGCGCCAGCGCTCGTGTACCGACACATGTAAATCAAGAAAGACTTTCGCGCCGAGGATGGACTCGAGCTCCTGCCGCGCCTCGGTGCCGATGCGTTTGATCATCGCGCCCTGTTTCCCGATCACGATCGCCTTCTGCGAGTCGCGCTCGACGAAGATCGTGGCGTAGATGGAAAGGAAGTTCGTCTCTTCGTCTTCCTCGAAGCGGTCGACGTTGACCGCGGTCGTGTAAGGCAGTTCCTCCGTGGTGTGCTGCAGCACTTTCTCGCGCACGATCTCGGCGGCGAAGAAGCGCTCCGGCTGCGTCGTGTAGTCGTCCGCCGGATACCGCGCCTCCCCCGGCTGCATCGACTGGAACGCGGCTGCGATCAGCTCCTCCACGCCTTCGCCGTTCGACGCGGAGATCGGGATGATCTCGTCGAAGATGCCGAAGCCGTGGTACTGCTGCATCAGCGGCAGGAGCTTGTGCTTCTTCAGCAGATCGATCTTGTTGAGGATCACGAACCGCTTCGCCTCGGGATTGCGCTCCTTCTCCTCGCGCAGCAGCTCGATCACATACTGATCGCCCTTCCCGAACGGCTCCGTCGCATCGACGATGAGCGCGATGACGTCCGCCTCGCTCAGCGACGACCGCACGTGATCCATCATCCGCACATTCAGCTTGTGCAGCGGCCGATGAATCCCCGGCGTATCGAGAAACGCAATCTGCCCCCGCTCGTCATTGAGAATCCCCACGATCCGGTTCCGCGTCGTCTGCGGCTTCGGACTCACGATCGACACCTTCTGCCCGAGGATGCGATTGAGCAGAGTGGACTTGCCGGCGTTGGGGCGGCCGACGAGGGCGACCATGCCGAATCGGGGGGCGTTCACTCCTCGCCTTCCTCCGCCGCCACCCAGTCCGGATCCCTGCTCACCCTCACTCGGTAAATGCGCCGCCGGTCGGCGCGCTCGACTTCGAAGCGGAATCCGTTCTTCGTCACCACCGCGCCGACTTTCGGCACGCGGCCGAGGGTGGTGAAGATCAGGCCGGCGACGGTTTCGTAGTCTTCGCCGCTGAGTTTGGCGCCGAGGCGTTCTTCGAGCTCTTCGACGCGCAGCATGCCGCTGACGAGGTACTCGCCGTTGGAGAGGTCGACGATGGTCGCTTCCTCGTCCTCGTGCTCGTCCGCGATCTCGCCGACGATCTCTTCGATGATGTCCTCGGTGGTCACGATGCCGGCGGTGCCGCCGTATTCATCCACGACCACCGCGATCTGCAGGTGCTCGCTCTGGAGCTCGCGGAGCAGTTCCGAGACCTTCTTGGTCTCCGACACGAAGTACGGCGGGCGCGCGAGCTCCTGCACCGTCTTCGTCTCGTGCTTCAGGATCGCGTCGAACAGCTCCTTGATGTGCACGATCCCGCTGATCTGATCGATGCTCGTCTCGTAGATCGGGATGCGCGAGTACTTCGACTCGCTGAACAGCTTCGCCAGCTCCTCGATCGGCTCGCGCGCGTCGAAGGCGAGGACGTCGATGCGCGGGGTCATGATCTCGTGCGCGAGGCGGTCGCCGAAGTCGACGATCGACTGCAGCAGCTTCCCTTCCGCCGGCTCGATGATCCCTTCCTCTTCGCCGACGTCGATGTACGCCTGCACTTCTTCGTCCGTGACCTCTTCCTCCTCGTCATCGGCCTGCTCCGCGCGCTCGAGCCGCTCGAGGAGCTTGCGCAGCGGGAAGAGGAACGGCCAGAAGAGGTAGTAGCTGACGCGGGAGAACGGGATCAGCGCGCGCAGCACCATCTCGCCGGTGTCCTCGGGGATCAGCGCGAGGACGAACTTCCAGACCATCACGAGGGCGAGCCAGATGGCGGCGCTCTTCAGGATCGCGGCGTTGAAGCCGGGGGCGTCGAAGATCATCGTCGTCGCGGCGACGCCGATGACCAGCGCGATCTGGAGCAGCGCGCCGCTGACGAGCTGGAAGTCTTCGACGTCGAAGTACGTCCACGACGATCCGCCCTCCTCGGAGGTGGTGCTGAGGCGGCGCAGGCGAACGGGGCTGAGCTGGAGCGCGAAGGCGCGCAGCGCGTCGAAGACCAGGTAAAAGACGCCGCACAGGGCGGCGATGAGGATACTTCCCATGGAGTCGCGCGAGATTCTAGCTTAGGAGTATTCTTTGCCCATGAACGTCCTGCCCATTCTGCTCCTCACCCTCACGACGACGACGCTCGTGCTGCGGTCGGGCGACCGCATTTCCGTGGACGACGGGGTGGCGCGCGAGGAGAACGGCGTGGTGACGTTCCGCTCCGGCGGCACGCTCTATTCGCTGCCGTCTTCGGAGCTCGAGCGCACGGTGAACGGGCCGGAGACCCCGGCGCCCGCGGCCGCGTCCGCCGAGGAGCGGCGCGCGCGGCTGGCGGTGTCGGAGGAACAGCGGAAGCGGCTCATCGAAGAGCTGGAGAAGAACCACGGCGGCCAGAACGTGACTCCGGAGCGCATGCCGCAGTCGCTGCTGACGCCGGTCGACCTGAACAACGAGGACGAGTGGTCGTGGCGCCGCCAGGCCCGCGCGCACGAGGAGGCGATCCGCCGCGCGAACGAGGAGCTGCAGCTGCTCGAGTCGCGCGCCGACGAGCTGCAGTCGAAGATCCGCACGCTCCTCGCCCTCGGCTTCAAGCCGCAAGCGTTCACGTACGACTCGTCGCTGCTCGTGCGGACGCAGGAGCAGATCCCCTACGCCCGCCTCGAAGTCGAGCGCGCCGTCCGCGCCTTCGCCGAGCTCCGCGAAGAAGCCCGCCGCCGCGGCGTGATGCCGGGCTGGCTGCGGTAACCCGGTCGCGCGGTCACGGCTCCGGGCCGAAGGTCTCGGTGATCATGGCGTCGGGGTCGACGCCGATCGAGGTAACGGCTTTGCGGGCGCGCTCGAGGAACGGGTCGAAGCCGGAGGCCATGACGACGGAGTCGCGGATGGTGCCGCGGTTGCGGTCGACGAGCATTTCGATCGGGCCGCTCTCGTGCACGATCTGGCCGGCGCGGGCGAGCGGGTCGAAGTCGCCGGCGTAGAGGATCTGGCGCTGGTCGGGCTCGTAGAGCACGTGGATCGCGCGCCCGTCTTTTTGGGCGAGCATGTGCAGGACGATGCTGCGGATCGGCGCGATGCCGACGTCGCCGGCGAGGAACACGACGCTGCGGTCATCGTCGTCCGGCAGCAGGAAGTCGCCCTGCGGCCCGTCGACGGCCACTTCCGCGCCGGCCTTCAGTCTGCGCAGCGCCTCTCCGCCCTTCCCCGCGCCGAGCCGCACGCAAAGCTGCACGGCCTCGGGGCGCTCCGGCGCGGACGCGATGGTGTACGCGCGCGACACGCCTTCGGGGAAGCGGAAGTTCACCCACTGCCCCGGCTGGAACTGAAACTCGCCGGTGAAGGAGACGGTGATCTGCAGCACGCTCGGCGCGAGCGGCTGGATCTCGGTCAC
>Ga0134123_10003167_pt1 | contig 10713 bp, 9 predicted proteins | sample KB303_FD_96460 | JGI IMG/M metagenome (GOLD analysis project Ga0134123, IMG submission 96460) | Terrestrial soil microbial communities without Nitrogen fertilizer from Kellogg Biological Station, Michigan, USA - KB3-0-3 | ecosystem: Environmental > Terrestrial > Soil > Unclassified ...
GACCATGTCCGGATCGGTCGGCGAAGGCTCGAGATGCCAGACACGCTTGAACTCCCAGGGGTGCGGCGTGCCGTCGTACCACTGATGCGTGCCGGGGACGCCTTCGTACTCGAACTTGTTGCCCACCGGCTCCCACGTCTTGCCAGCGTCATTCGAGCGCTGCATCACCTGGCCGAACCAGCTCGTGGACTGCGAGGCGTACAGGCGACTCGGATCCGCGGGCGATCCCTTGAGGTGATAGACCTCCCAGCCGGCGAAGTGGGGGCCGCTGACGTCCCACTTTTCGCGCTTGCCGTCCGACGCCAGGACGAACGCGCCCTTCCGTGTCCCAACCAGTACCCGTACCTCGCTCATAGTCAGCCCTTCCGGAGCATCGCACCGATCGGCCCGCCCGACCAGGCCGCTCCACCGGCCACCCGCGCGGAGTGGTCCTGCAGATTCGTCGATCGGGCAGGCGCGAGATCGACAACCGCAGCGAAAAACCCGACCTCGGCCGGCCGATCGATCGCGGATTCTACCAATTCACCGACTTCGGGGCGCTATTCCTCCCGAAGCGCGTCCATGACGTCGACGCTGGTCGCGCGGCGCGCCGGCAGCCAGCTGGCGAACGCGGCGACGAGGAGCAGGGCGAGGGGGACGCCGATGAAGACCGCCGGCTCGATCGGCTCGCGCACAAGGTGCAGGACGATGACGAGCGCGAGGACCCACGCGACGAGCGCGCCGGCGCCGACGACGCGCAGGCTCTCGCCGACAATCTGCCTGACGACGCGATCGGCGGTCGCGCCGAGCGCGAGCCGCACGCCGATCTCGGTCGTGCGGCGGGCGACGGCGTACGACACGACCGCGTAGATGCCGATCGCCGCGAGCACCAGCAGCAGGGGGCCGAGGACAACGAACATCCGCGCCGGGATGCGGCGGAGGAACAGGTTCTTCTCGACGTGCTCGGACAGCGTGCGGACGTCGTAAATCGGCAGCAGGGGGTCGAGCTCCCGGACGGTGTGCTCCACCTCGGACGAGAACAGCGGCTCGGCGCCGGGGCGCGTGCGCACGTGAATCTCGCCCCGGGCAGAGGGGCGATCGCGGTACGACAGGTAGATGACGGGGATCGGCGGCTCGCCGAACGAGTCGCTGACCGAGTTCCGGGCGACGCCGGCGATCGTGTAGCCGGCGCCGCGGGTCTCGAGGCGGCGGCCGAGCGGCGCGCCGCCGTCGAGAAAGCGCCGGACGAACTCCTCGTTCACGATCGCCTGCGGCGGCGTGGCGGTGTCCCGCAAGTCGGTGAAATCGGCGCCCGCCACCAGCGGAATCGCCATCGCTTTCAGGTAGCCGGGCGTGACGGTGTTGGTGAGCGCGCGATCCGGCGCCGCCGCGCTGCGCGCGCGCCCTTCGAGCGTGAACGAGCGGAGCGGGAGCCCGTGAATGTCGAGCGGCACGTTGGACGCGATGGCCGCGGCGTCGACCCCCGGCAGCGCGCGCAGCCGTTCGAGCAGCCGCGCCGCGAAGTCACGGGCCGCCGGCGCGCCGGCGTTGCGCTCGGTGAAGTCGTAGGCCGCGAGCAGGACGCCCTCACGCGTGAACCCCGGGTCCGCGTCGCGGGTCGTGCTGAAGCTGCGATAGAACATCGCGGCGGCGAGCAGCACGACGAGCGCGAGGCCGACCTCGAGCCCCATCAGCGCGTTGCGCAGGCCGCTGCGCCCCGCCGTCAGCGCGCCCGAGCGGAGCGCGGCCTGCGGCTCGACGCGCGACAGCTGGAGGGCCGGCGCCAGGCCGAACATCAGCCCGCAGGCGACGCCGAGCGCGATCGCGAAGGCGAGGCTCACGGCGTCGATGTTCGTCTGAAACTTGATCGGAAACGCGCCGAGGATCGGCACCGCGCGCAGCGCCTCGGTCGCCCAGACGGCGATGGCCGCGCCGAGCGCGGCGCCGAGGAGCCCGAGCAGCATGTTCTCGGCGAGGATCAGGCTCACGACGCGCCACCGTCCGGCGCCGAGCGCCTGGCGGACGCCCATCTCGCGATGGCGCGTGCTCGCGCGCGCGAGCACGAGGTTGGCCGTGTTGCCGCACACCGCCAGCAGGAGGATCAGCAGGATGCCCTGCAGGATCGCGAGCGCGGTCGCGAACATCCGCTGCGGCCCTCGCGGCGCCTGCCAGAAGGGCAGCACTTCCGCCTGCAGCGTCGCGTTCGTCTCCGGATACGCGCGCGCGAGGTCGCGCATCGCCTGATCGAGCCCGGCCTGGACCTGCGCGACGGAGGTCCCCGAAGGCAGGCGGCCCATCGCCTGGTAGCCGCGCATCGTGCGGTCGTCGAGCTCGCGCGAGCCGCCCTGAAGCGTGGGCGCGAGCGTCGCCGGCACCCAGAGATCGAAATTGAGGCCGAGCACCGTGCCCTGAAACCGCTCGGGCGCGACGCCGACAATCGTCAGCAGATGCTCGTTGACGCGAAGGGTCTGGCCGAGCGCCGTCGCCTGGCCGCCGAGGCGGGCCCGCCAGAAATCGTGGGAGATCACGGCCACGAGGTCGCCGCCCGGGCGCGTGACCTCCGCCGGCTCGATGAAGCGGCCGAGCGCCGGGCGCATGCCGAGCGCCGGAAAATAGTTGCCGGACACGAGCAGGCCGAAGATCCGTTCGGAGCGGCCAGGCTCTCCCAGGGTGAACGGCGCCAGGCGGAATGCGAGCAGCCCGGGCATCGAGCGCAGACGCTCGCGCAGGTCGCCGTACTCCTGCCACGAGACGCCCGGGTAGGAGCCGGTCTCCGCGCGCGGTTCGATGAGGTAATAGCGCCCCGCGTCCGGCACGCCGGGGAGCGGGCGCAGCACGACGGCCTGAATCCAGGAAAAGACCGCGGTGTTCACGCCGATGCCGATGCCGAGCGACACGACGACGACCGCCGACAGCACCGGCATGTTGCGAATCGACCGCCAGGCGTGGCGTAAGTCCATGGACGTGGAGCTTAGCAAAGAGTCGCTGAACGGCGGGTGAACGGGGCGAAAAGTCTTTAACCGCAGAGAGCGCCGAGAGCGCGGAGACGGGAATTCTAGAGATCTCAGCGATCTCTGCGTTCTCGGCGGTTAAACGTGTTTTCGGTCAGGCGCGGCCGGCGAACTCCCGCGTCTCGGTGTGGACCTTGATCTTCTCGCCTTCCTTGATGAAGAGCGGCACCTGGATCTCCATCCCTGTTTCGAGCCGCGCGACCTTGGTGACGCTGCCGCTGGCCGTATCCCCGCGGGCGCCCGCCTCGGTCGAGACGACCATCATCTCGACGTGCGGCGGGAACTGGATCGCGATCGGGCGGCCGTTGTAGGTCTGGATCTGGACGATCACATTGTCCGCGAGCAGGAGGCGGTCGTCACCGACCGTGTCGGCATCGAGCGTGAGCGTCTCGAAACTCGCCTGGTCCATGAAGTTGTAACCGCTGGCGTCGGAATACTGATAGGACGCCGGCAGCCGGGCCAGATCGGGCTCGTAGAATTTCTCGCCGGCCTTGAAGGTCCGGTCGAACACCGCGCGGGTCAGCAGGTTGCGCATCTTGACCCGGACCAGGGTCTGTCCGCCGCGCGCCGTCGGCTTCGACACATCGACGTCGAGACAGTGATACGGGGCGTTCTCGTACTCGAAATACATCTTCCGCTTGATCTCGATCGCCTCAATCATGCTCGCCATGCCGTGCATTTTAGGACATCCCGCCTGGTGTCCCGACCGGGGGTCTGTCCCCGGTCCGTCCCCGGGACTGTCCCCGAGCCCGGGTCGAAACCGGCGGACTTTTGTCTGCCTGGAGGAAGACTTTTGCCGGAGACAACCGGAGAAGAACCCTGAAATCCTCCAATAGGTTGACAATTTCGCTGCCGGACGGATACGCCTGCGCGGCGAGCCTCTTGCTCAAGCATGGGCACACGCGATCTTTCCGGTGAAGGGCTCCAACCATGGGCAAGCTGTGCCGACACGCCTTCGCAACCATTGCATGCCTCCTTTTCGTGTTCCTGTGGCTGACGGCCGGCAACCCGGACGCGGCGAGCCCATGGATCGCGGCACTGGCCCAGGCCGCTCCCTGCGTGCTGAACCCGGCAGCGTGTGAGCCGCAGAAACCCGTCAATAACGGCGTTGGGATCAGCACCCCGGTGGAGTCGTCGGTCCAGGGACCAGCGGAGCCGGGCGCCGATGGCCTGCGGAATCCCCGCCCGCGAGGCGGCTCCTAGGAAGTCTGAAGTCTGAACGGCCGGTCAGAGATTGAACGGCGCGGTGCTGTCGCCGAAGCGCTCGAGGTCCTCGAGCCCGAGCGCGTGGAGCACGCTGAGCATCACGTTCGCCAGCGGCGTGCCGTTCGGCGCTTTCAGGTGCTGCCCGCCCCCGAGTCTGCCGCCCGCGCGCCCCGCGATGAAGAAGGGCACCCGCTTGTGATTGTGCAGGTTGGAGTCGCCCATCGGCGAACCGTACAGCACGACCGTGTGGTCGAGCAGCGTGCCGTCGCCGTCGGGGATCTGCCGCAGCTTCTCGAGGAAATACGGAAGCATCGCCACGTGGTACGTGTTGATTGTCGCGAAGTCCGCGATCCGGTCCTCCTGTCCGCCGTGGTGCGAGGCGTTGTGGAACCCGCCGCCGAAGCCGCTCTCGGGATAGGTGCGGTTTGAGTTGTCGCGCCCGAGCTTGAGCGCGAATACGCGTGTGATGTCCGACGCGAACGCCAGCACTTGCAGGTCGAACATCAGCCGGACGTGCGCCGAAAACGAGTCCGGGACGCCGGCCGGCGCATCGGGTAGTTCGCGCTGTTCCCCGCCCAGGTTGAACGCCTCGACGATCTGAATCCGCCGCTCGATCTCGCGCACGTTGTCCAGGTAGTCGCCAAGCCGTGCGCGGTCCGCCGCGCCCAGCGTCTTCTGCAGCCGCGACACGGATTCGCGCAGCCGATCGAGGATGCTGCGGTCCTCCTCCCGGCGCTCCCGCCGCTCCGCCGGCGACGCCCCGGTGCCGAACACGCCGAAGAGCTCGTCGAACACGACGCGCGGGTTGCGGATCATCGGCAGCGGCCGCGTCGGCGAGGCCCAGCTGATCGAATCGGTGTAGACGCAGGAGTAGCCATAGCCGCATCCGCCGGCCTGATCCACGTTCTCGATGCACAGCTGCATCGAGGGAATCGGCGTGTCGCGTCCGAACCGCTGCGCGTACAGCTGATCCAGCGAGATGCCGGCCTCGACGTCGCCCGCCTGCGTCTGCTTCGGATGTGCCTGCGTGAGGAACACGGCGCTCGACCGCCAGTGATCGCCGCCGATCTCGCTCGCGGTGAACGGCTCGGCCGGATCGACGTCGGTGTTGCTGACGATGGTGAGGTGGTCGCGAAATGGCTCGAGCGATTTCAAGCTCGTGGGGCCGAGATCGTAATCGCAGCCGGTATCGGCCGGCGCCCACAGGTGTTTCCTGATCCCGATCGACGAGCTCCCGGCGGCGCCGTGGACCATTTCCACGCAGACGAGCCTGAGCTTCTGCCGCGGCACCGCGGCGGCGAGCGCGCGCCCGGCGGGCATCATCGCGTCGAGCCACGGCAGCGCGACCGTGACGCCGAGCCCTTTCAGCACGGCGCGACGCGATAACGGCGGTGTCACTTCTTCCGTTCCTTGAGGCGCTCTGCCGTCCACGGCACCTCGCCGTGCGGCCCTTTCAACCTCCCCTCCATCGAGCCGTCGTCGTTCAGCGTTCCGGTAATCTCGATCGTGGTCGGCTCCGCCGCGCCCTCGACCGTGCCCGACAGCGTCAGCGCGGCATCGACCAGCTCGCCCGTGAGCGTCACGTCTTTGGTCTCGCCTGCGCGCTGCGTCGGCATGAGGATGACGCCGGTCACCTTCCGGCCCTTCTGATCGAGCGTGAGCGCGACCGGAATCACGTGCTGGCCCTGCAGGCCCATGTTCCAGGTGCCGGTCAGGTTCGGGGCCGCGTCCTTCTGGTGCTGGGCCGACAGGCCGGCCGCGAGTGCGAGGACCGCGATAAACGAGGCGATGGTCTTGGTCATGCGGGCAGATTACAGACCGGGCAGTGAACACGGCCTGAACGCGGCGTTCAGGTTACGTTCAGCGTTGGGTGCGCTATAAACCAGGGGCAGGTGGGGCAGGTAGGTCGGGTGGGGCTGGTGGGGGAGGTATCTTACCTACCCGGCCCACCTGACCTACCCGCCCCACCCGCCCTCTTGGAGGCAGGGTGCGAGTGCTGGTGGCAGAAGATGAAGCGCAGCTGGCGCGCCAGCTGGCGACGGCGCTTGGCGAGGCCGGGTACGCCGTCGACTGCGCGGCCGACGGCGAGCGCGCCGATTTTCTCGGCCAGACCGAACGCTACGACACCGTCGTCCTCGACCTCGGGTTGCCGAAGCTCGACGGCCTCACGGTCCTGCGGCGCTGGCGCGAGGCCGGCATTGCCACGCCCGTGCTGGTGCTGACGGCGCGCGGCAGCTGGCACGAGAAGGTTCAGGGCATCGATGGCGGGGCGGACGACTACGTCGCAAAGCCGTTCAGCATGGAGGAGGTGCTCGCCCGGCTTCGCGCGCTGATTCGCCGCGCCAGCGGACAAGTCACTCCCGAGCTTCGCTGCGGCGCGCTCACGCTCGATCCGCGTGTGGCGCGGGTGACGGTGAACGGCGCGGCGGTGAAGCTCACGAGCCACGAGTTCCGCGTCCTGTCGTATCTGATGCACCAGCGCGGCCGTGTCGTGTCACAGGCCGAGCTGACCGAGCACATCTACGCGCAGAGCGCAGACCGCGATTCGAACACCGTCGAAGTCTTCATCGCGCGTCTCAGGCGGAAGCTCGGAGGCACCTTCATCGAGACCGTGCGCGGGCTCGGATACCGGATCGAGGCGGAAGGCTGATGCCGCTGCGCTCGCTGCGGGGCCGCGTGATGATGGGGGCCGTGCTCTGGACGCTCGGCCTTTTCGCCGTCATCACGATCCTGCTGACCTTGAGCACGACCGCGATGCGGTCGGTGGCGATCATCCACTCGCACATCGAGGTGTCGGCCGTCATCGCCGTGGCGTGCATGGCCGCTGGTTTCGCGCTGGTCCGCCGTGCGCTGGCACCGTTCGATCGCATCCGCCGCCGCTTGTCCCAGGTGAGAGACGGCACGGAGCGCCAGCTCTCCGGCGCGTACCCGAGCGAGGTGCAGCCGCTCGTCGACGACCTCAACGCGCTGCTCGAGCATCGCGAGCGCGCCGTCGCGCGCGCGGTGTCGAAGGCCGGCGACCTCGCGCACGGGCTGAAGACGCCGCTGGCCGTGCTGGCGCAGGAAGCCGAGCGGACTGAAGCGGCGGGGCACCACGACCTGGCCGCGACGATGAGCCAGCAGGTCGAGCGCATGCGTCGGCAGATCGACTATCACCTCGCGCACGCGCGCGCCGCCGCGTCGGGCGCCACGCCAGGCGCACGGTGCTCGATCGTGGCGTCGGTGGAGGGACTGTCCCGCACGCTGCTGCGGATCCACGAGAGCCGCGGCATCGCGATCGACGTGAACATCGCCGGCGATCACTGCGTCCGCGGCCAGCGCGAAGATCTCGACGAGATGCTCGGCAACCTCCTTGACAACGCCTGCAAGTGGGCGAAGTCGCGCGTCGCCATCGACGCCTCGTCCAGCGGCGCCGCCGTCGTCGTCACCGTGGACGATGACGGACCGGGCCTCGAGGCATCGATGCGCGACCTCGTGCTCCAGCGAGGCGTGCGCGCCGATGAGGCCGCGCCGGGCTCGGGGCTGGGCCTGGCGATCGTCCGGGATCTCGCGGAGCTTTACGGCGGATCGATTTCGCTCGGCGCCGCGCCGATGGGCGGCCTGCGCGCCACTCTTCAGTTGCCTGCGTGCTGAGGATTCACCAACTCACCAACTCGCCAATTCACCAATTGAGTATCGGCACGTCGCCGACGGCCCCCGTGCGCGGGAAGAAACGGACCATCAGGCGTCCGTCGGCGATCGCTTTGCGATCCACCGCGCCGAGCGTCACCGCTCCCGCAGTCGGCTGCCCCGACCCGAACAGCTGGTGACGCGCGGCGCCCGGCTTGTCGGGCGTGCCGAGATGAATCCACACGGCCGCCAACCGATCGGCCGCATATCCGCCGACGCTGAGCGTGTAGTTGAGGCGCGACGTGGTCTCGTCGTAGCTGACCTTCAACGCCGTGCCCGAGAACGACGCGGTGGCCGTGCGCGCGCGCGGCCGCTTGCCTGCCACCAGTGCGGGTGTGCTGAAGGGCTGCCGCCGCAAGTGCAGGGTCTGTTCCATGGCATAGCCGAGCGAGAGTAGCTGCTGCTCCTTGAACGCCGCGCCGAGCAGCTCGATGCCGACCGGCAGGCCGTCCTCGGTGAAGCCGGCCGGCGCGCCGAGCGCCGGCAGTCCTGAATGCGCGCTGACCTGACAGGTGGAACCGGCCTGCCCGTCGCCGATGCGCGCGGGCTTCCGGCGCAGCGTCGGATAGACCAGCGTCGCCAGGCGATGCTCGGCGAGCACCGCTTCAATCGCCTGTCGAAGCGCGACCCGCTTGATCCGTGCGCGCCGCGTGGCGTCGCTTTCCCGCTCTTCGACGGCGTTGCGCGTCCGGAAGGTGGCTTCGAGCGCCGAGTGGTAGAGACCGCGGTCGAGAATCTCGCCGAGCGACTTCACCGGCGCGTTCCCGGCCTTGGCCAGGTACTCCGCCAGGTCGAACTTGAAGTCGGCATTGATCATCGAGCTGTCGCGCAGCAGGTCGTCGAGGCCCGGGATGACGACGTCGATGAGCTCGGCGCCCGCCTTCTTCAGGCCGTCGAGCGCCTGTTGAATCACCGTCGCCACTTCCTGATCTTCCGGCGCGGCGCCAAAGAGGCTGCGCACGACGCCGATGCGCGCGCCCGCCAGCGCGTCGGCGCGAAGGCCTTCGCGATACGACCCGGACATCTGTCCGGCGCTCGCCGACGTCGACGGATCGGCCGGATCCACGCCGACCGTCGCGTCGAGCATGATGGCGAGATCCGGGATGGTCCGCGTGATCGGCCCGCCGATATCCTGCGTGCTCGAGAGCGGCACGATGCCGGTGCGGCTCGACAACCCCTGCGTGCCGCGGAGGCCGACGAGGTTGTTGTGCGACGCGGGAATCCGGATCGAACCGCAGGTATCGCTGCCCATGCCGCCGGCCGCGAAGTTCGCCGCGACGGCGGCGCCGGTGCCGCCGCTCGACCCGCCGGGATTGCGATCGAGATCGTACGGGTTCCTCGTCTGCCCGAAGCGCGAGCCGGCGGTGAAGATGCCCGCCGCGAGCTCGTGCATGTTGGTCTTGCCGAGGATGACCGCACCGGCCGCCTTCAGCCGCCGGACCAGGAAGGCGTCGCGCGCCGGATGAAACGACGCCAGCGCGATCGAACCGGCCGACGTGGGCATCTCGATCGTCTCGTAGTTGTCCTTCACGAGGACCGGGATGCCGTGAAGCGGACCACGCGGGCCGCGGCTGGCCCGCTCGGCATCGAGCGCGTCAGCGGCCTCGCGCGCGCGCGGATTCAGCGTCACGATCGCGTTGAGCGCGGGTCCCTGCTTGTCGTACGCCTCGATCCGCGCCAGATAGAGATCGACGAGCCGCCGCGACGTGATCTCCCCCGCCTTCATCGCGCCCTGGAGCTCGTCGATCGATTGCTCCGTCACGTCGAAGGCCGCGGCCTGACGGCTCGGCCTGGCCGTCTGGCCGCGAAGCGCTGCCGGCCCGGCGGCCGCAATCGCCAGGGCGATGAGGACGATCGCCGCTGCTTTCACTTCCGCATCTCGACGACGATGACTTCGATCGGCTCCTTGCCCTTGTTCAGGTCGCCGTGTTGCTCGCCGGACGGATCGACGTCCAGCCAGTACGCCTTCCCCGACTCCCACGCCATCTTCGTCTTCGTCTGGCCCTTGGCATCGACGACGTCGAGCGTGCCGCCTTTGAGCGCGACAATCGTCCGGCCGTGCTCGTGCCGGTGGAGCGTCAACGGCTGGTTCGGCAGGATGATCGACTTCCACACGCGCACGTGCTCGTTCTCGAACTGCGGCTCGCGCCGCGTCTGCGCGGCCTGCTGCTGCAGCACGGCGCCGGCAGCGGCGCCCGCCGAGAAGACCACTGCCAGCACACCAACCGTCATCCACTTCGTACGCATGTGACCTCCCGGGACAATGTCCGCGTACTATAGTCCCGGTCCGGCCTGCGGAAGTCTGAAGTTAGAAGTTAGAAGTTCGAAGTTAGAAGTTGCTATCGCGTCGTCAGGCCTTTCGCCACCAGGCGCAGGTCGCCGGCTTTGAGGTGGGCGTGGAGGGTGTAGGCGCCGCCGCCCTTCCAATCGAAGGATCGGAAGAGCCCGCCTTTCGACACGTTGAACGGCGGGGCCTCGAGGTCGCCGGCCCAGAGGGCGGCGTCGACGTGGCTGTAGTCTTCCGCGCGTCCGACATCGATCGTGAGATCGCCCGCGTGCGATTCGATGTCCTTGTTGCCCTCGATGCCGTCGACCGTCAGATCGCCGGCGGTGAGGCGCACGTGAAGGCCCGATCGCGTGGGGACCTGTATTTCGACTTCAAACCCGTTCCGGACGCCATCGGTGGCGAGTGTCGCCTCGGATCCCTTGACGTCGGCCTGGACCCGCACGCGCGGCAGGTCCTCGGCGTTCCGCACTCTCCACAGGACACGAAGGTGGGGTTCCTTCGATCCCGAGATGTGATAGTCGCCCGCCGACAGACTCATGTGAATGGCGCCCCCGGGGGCGA
>Ga0134123_10003169_pt1 | contig 10706 bp, 10 predicted proteins | sample KB303_FD_96460 | JGI IMG/M metagenome (GOLD analysis project Ga0134123, IMG submission 96460) | Terrestrial soil microbial communities without Nitrogen fertilizer from Kellogg Biological Station, Michigan, USA - KB3-0-3 | ecosystem: Environmental > Terrestrial > Soil > Unclassified ...
CCAGCCCCAACTGCGTCTCGACCCAAGCTCAGGACGAAGGCCATGCGATCGCGCCCATTCGTTATCGCAAATCACGAGCCGAGGCAAAGGAGGCATTAAAAGAGATTGTACGCTCGCTGCCTCACACGAAGCGAGTTGAGGAAGACGAGTCCGTTCCGCTTCCCGCACCGGCTATGGCGATCTGGGCGTCAATCGTAGTCGCATGGAGCCGGTGCAATGCCTTGTCGGAGAAACGCGGTAGCTTCATTCAGCATTTTTCTTTTGAGAGGGTCTGGCAATTGGTATGATTCCCCGAATAGGAGGAGCGCATGGGATTTAAGCGGAAGAGATCACGCATTGAAGTCAGCCGGGTCGGCCGTCTGCAGCGGGGGTCGCTCTCAGCGCCATGCAGGATTCTGGATGTCAGCGAGACCGGTGTCCGGATTGAGAGTCGCTTGTTCGTGAAGAGCGGCGATGCACTCCAACTTGTCATCGAGCTAGAGCAGGGGAGAATGCTGACATGTGGTTTGCAAATCATCCACGTGCGTTCCCCTAAGTTCGGAACGAAGATCACCTCAATCAGTCCGGAGGACAGGGAGCGATTGAGCCATCTCCTTGACGATCACGTGCAGACCAGCCTTTCACGCCGGTAGCCGTTCCGCGCTAGCAGGATGCTGAAAAAGCCCGCCAGCTTCGTTCTCGGTTCATCGAAATCCTCAACGTTGAAGGGAAGCTTCTCGGAGGTCGGAAGCCCTGGAGGGGTTTTTCCGTTCGCCAAGATCTATTGAATGGGCGAACGGCCCCACGAAGTGCGGTGGGTACCTCCTCCGGTTTCGACTCACCTGCGGCCTTGCCTGGGACAAGGCGCGTCTTGGCGCGCCAGGGTTGGGCGGGTGAGAAGGTCGCCTTTTTGAGCATCCTGCGGGAATGTTTTCCTGTTATGCCGCTCGACTGAGCTCGTCGCAAGCACACGTACGGACCGTCGAAGCGTTAGTCCGCCACAATAGCTTTTCCCTAGCTTGCTAGTGTGCGGGGCTGGGAGGCTTTGGACCGAGTCTCGTGGTGTGCTGGAAGACGCACTTCGGGCAAGTATAGTGGATGAACTGCTTGCCGCCGACGAGACGCTTCTTCATCGGCAGCCGACACCAGGTGCAGAGACGATCGGGGAGGTCGGCGGAGGATGGAGACGGGTTCGGTTCAGACGGGGCGACATTGGTCATGGGCGGCATTCTCTCCGACCGCTGAGAACCTTGTCAATCGCTCGAGTGGTCCTTAAACCTCTCGGTGTGAAAAAATTTTTTCCATCCCCCCTGATGTGAAAAGTTTCGTGGTATAGTCCGACTGAACAGTTCATCGTCACAGTTTTTTCACCCTCTTAACAGAAAGGTGTACAATCTTTATGAGTAGCTCGACTGATTCCGAGTCCGCAATCTTTCCAACCGAGTCCCCAGTAGCTGCTTCCTTTGCCTCCCAGGAGATGGTGGGTGAAGGGAAGGCGTGGGGACTCTGTACCGCCGTCGACCTCCAAGATTGTCATCCCGACCTTATCCGCAATGCCGACCATATCCGTCGCTATGTCGTCGAGCTGTGTGAGCTGATCGACATGAAGCGTTTTGGCGAGTGCCAGGTTGTCGACTTCGGCTCAGGCCGCGTCGCCGGCTATTCCATGGTGCAACTTATCTCGACCTCGTTGATCAGCGGCCATTTTGCGAATGATACGAACAATGCCTACCTCGACATTTTCAGCTGCAAGGGCTATGACCCTGCCGTCGTCGAGGCATTCTCCAAAGACTTTTTCGGCGCGCGTCGCAGTACCGCGACGGTCACACTCCGTTACTAGGATTGGGACCGGGAGCTGCGGCAGCGCGGCTCCCGGTATCGATCCAAGAGGCACTTCCCTTCCGACGAGCCATGGATCCCACCACTGTGAAAGAGTTCTTTCAGCGTCTTCCTGGTCTGCTTGATTCAGGGGCCGCCGAAGATCTTAATGCCGTCTACCAATTCGATCTGAGCGGTGCGCAGGGCGGACAGTATATTCTCACGATCCGGGACGGGGCCTGTCAGGTCGCAGAGGGCATGCATGCGGATCCGCACGTCGTGCTTTCGATGGCAGGAGAGGATTGCATCAAGATTCTCAAGGGTCAGCTGAGCGGAAAAGCCGTTGCCATGACGGGCCGGCTCAAGGTCAGCGGAGACCTTGGCTTGGCGATGCAGCTGAAGGCGCTCTTTCCAACCGTCAGGTAACCCACCAGCTCTTTCTTCAAACTGCAGAAACACAGAGGGGCGTATTCGGCTTCCTGCTATCGAGGAAGCGGTGCCGGTCCATGCTCTGTCGGTATCCAGTCGGCCTCCTCCGGAGCTCTGTCTGCATGGCGGGGAAACCGCTCTTCTAACATCACATAAATCGTGGGAACGAGGAAGAGTGTGAGGATCGTCGAGAAACTGAGTCCTCCGACGACAGCGCGCGCCAACGGGGCGTTGGTTTCACCGCCGGTGCCCCAACCGATGGCCATGGGGAGCAGCCCAAACACGGTGGCGAGGGAGGTCATCAGAATGGGCCTGAGTCGCGTCCGCGCAGCGGTGACCGCCGCGTCGTGTAACTCCCGCCCTCGCCGTCGCAACACATTCGTATAATCGACCAACAGGACGCCGTTTGAGACCACAATGCCCAGCATCATGATGATGCCCATCATCGACGTAGTGGAGAGAGTGGTATCGGTCAGGAAGAGGATCAGGATTACGCCCGGGAAGCCCATCGGGACCGAAAACATAATGACGAAGGGATCGATCAGGGATTTGAACTGAGCGGCCATCACCATATACACGAGGATCAACGCTAGGACCGTGGCAAACAACAAACCCTCAAACGTTTCTCTCTGTTGTTGAATCTGGCCGGCCAACTTAATACTGAAGCCGGGAGGGAGCTGGAGCGTATCTAAGGCTATCTCCAAGTCGGTGGCGACGGCGCCGAGGTCCCGATCCACGGGATTCGCGGTCACATGGACCACCCGCTGAAAGTACTTGCGGTCGATCTTGACCGGGCCGGCATTGAGCTTGAGCGAGGCGACGTTTTTGAGGAGAACCGGTTCTCCGGTTCGTGTGGTTAACACGATATTCTCGATGGCAGTGAGGTCCTTGCGGTGTTCTTCCGCGAGCCAGGCGCTGATGTAGTACTCGTTCCCGTTTTGGGGGTCGGTGTAGATGATGGGGTCGGTTTGGCCATTGCCGTTTAGGGAGAAGAGCACGGCGGTGGCGACGTCCGTTTCGCTGATACCAAGGAGAGCAGCCTTCTCGCGATCCACCACCACGTTGACCTCGGGATAGTTTTCCTCGCGGCTGACTTCGATATCGGCAAGGCCTGGTATTTGGTGCATGAGATTTTCTACTTTCCGGATGACCTCCCGCGCCTTCTCGAAATCGTAGCCGTAGATTTCGACGTCGACAGACTTCTGCGAGCCGAAGCTGGTGATTCGTTTGATGAGCCCGCCCGGATCGAAGAACATTGCGACGCCAGGAAAGAGGGCTAAGACCTTGGGTCTCACGTCGTTCATGATCTGTATTTGGTTTCGCTTTCGTTTGTCCGGTGTGACGAGATGGACGGAGATGGCCGATGTATGGGGACCTGTGTTCGGGTTGAACAGGGAGGACCGGCCCTGGGCGAGCACGCCGGTACTGGAGACGATGGTTTCCAGTTCCTCGGCAGGGATCTGAGCCCGCAGCACCCGTTCGACCTCGGCCACTTGCTGCTCGGTTTTTTCCACCCGCTGACCGACTGGTCCACGCAGGACGATCCGGAACTGGCTTTCATCCGACACCGGCAAAAACTCCGTTCCGATCTTGAGCGCCAGTGCGAGTGAAGCGGTGAAGAGGACCAGAATGCCGGTGATCAATAGCCAGCGATGGGCCAAGACCCAGCGGAGTGATTCCTCATAGCCTTTATCCAGGGACTCATATCGTTCGCGGCTCCAATCCATCAGACGGACGAACCATGTCGGCATCGAACGGTGAGACTCCTGTTCCGGCTTGAGAAATTTGTAGCAGAGGGCCGGGGTGACCGTGCGGGACACGAAAAAGGAAGTAAACAGTGAGATGGCGATCGTGATGGTCAGGGGAATCAGGAGCAGGCGGGCAATCCCGGCAACGAAGAAAATCGGGAGAAAGACGACGACCGTGGTGATCGTCGAGGCGAGAATGGGCATGGCCACCTCCCGGGCCGCCTCCAGGATTGCCTCCCAGCGGCGGGGTGCGGTGTTGAGATGCCGTTGAATGTTCTCCAGTTCCACAATGGAATCGTCGACGAGCCGGCCAATTCCTAGGGCCAGGCCCCCCAGGGTGAATACATTCAGGGTTTGCCCGGAAAAGTACAGCACGATGAAGGTCACCATGATCGAGAGGGGGATGGAAACGGAGATGATCAGGGTGCTCGTCAGATTACGGAGGAACAGCAAGATGACCAATGCGGCCAGCAGCGATCCGTGCCATGCCTGTTCGATGAGGTTGCTGATCGATTGGCGGATATAGATCGATTGGTCGAAAGAAATGCCGATCTTGACACTGGGTGGAATGCCGACCATCTTCGGCAGAGCCTTGCGCAGCGCATCCACCACCCCTACGGTGTTGGCGATGGGTTGTTTGTTCACCCGCAGATACACGGCTCGTGCCCCGTCGGTCCTGACGATGTTGGTTTGAATGTCCGACGAATCGGTCACGGTCCCGACGTCCCGTACGCGTACGGGGCTGCCTTGCGGGTTGACCTTCACGATCACGTCCTGGATCGGGTCGACCGTGCGGAACTGGTTATTGGTGAAGACGTTGTAGTCCAAATTGCCGGCTTTGATGTCGCCCGAGGGGAGAATCAGATTGGCAGCCTTCACGGATTTGACGACGTCGAGGATCGAGAGGCTGCGAGCATTTAACAGTGCCGGGTCGAGGTTGATGTTGATCTGACGGATCTTCCCTCCCTCCACGGTAGCTGCGGCGACGTTGGCGATCTGTTCAATCTGTGGGGCAATCGTATTCGAGGCCAAGTCGTAGAGGGCCCGTTCGTCGAGATCGTCGCTGGAGACCGTCACAAGGGAGACAGGGATATTGGAGACGTCGAACTTGACGATGAAGGGTTGCCCGATGCCGGGCGGAAGGCTATTGAGAATTTGGGTGACACGTTGCATCACCTCCATCTGGCCAGCGTTAATGTCCGTGCCCCAGTTGAACCAGATCTGTACTGCGCCGATGCCCTGCTTGGCGAAGGACTCGACATGCTCGACGTTCGACGCAGAACTGACAGCTTTCTCGATGGGATAGACGACACTCTGTTCGATGTCGAGCGGTGGTGCGCCTTTATAGATCACGCCGACGAACGCAACAGGCACTTGAATCTGTGGAAAGAGATCGACCGGTATCCGTTGCACAGAGGTGCCGCCCAGGATCACCATGGCCAGGGACAGCATCAGGATGCCGATGCGGTTGCGAAGTGCGAGCAGAGTCAGCCACATAATGAAGACGAAAAACGTGAATCGTGGAATGTCTGGCGTAGGCGGTCACGGGCTGAACAGAGACGTGGACAGCGGTACGACATCTTCACCGCGCACCTCACGTGTCAACCCTCACGCTTCATGGGTGCAACAAGAGGTTGAGCCTGCACGGGGCTGCCTTCGTGCACGAGGTCTTTCCCGGAGACAATCACCTGCTCCGACCCATCCAATCCCTTGGTAATCTCCACCCGGTTTTCGTCGCGGAATCCGATTTCCACCGGCACCCGCTGAGCCTTTCCTTCGCGCACGATATAGACATATTGGACATCTTCCAATCGACTCACCGCGTCGATGGGGATTTGAATCGCGTGGGGATGCGTGCCGACGAGAATCTCGACGCGGGCGAACATGCCGCCTTTCAAGACATGATCCTTGTTCGGAAGATCCACCTCGATCGTCATCGTGCGGGTAGCCCGGTTCAGCGCCTGGACGACACGGGTGACGGTGCCCTCGAACACGCGATCGGGATAAGCTTCGGCGCGCACTTCTGCCTTTTGGGCCACATGGATGAGCGGAACATCCTTCTCGACGACCTCGATCAGAATGCGGACCGTCTGGATCTCATGGAGCGTGAGAATTCCTCGCGAGACGGTGGAGGTGCCGGCGGTTGTCCCGCTGACATAGGAGCCGAGATCGAGGTTGCGCTCGGCCACGTAACCCGCGAAGGGTGCACGGATAAATGAGTAGGCCAGATTTGTCTCGGCCTGTGCCTGGGCAACCTCCATTTGCTGAACCTGTGCGCGGAGTGAGTCGAGTGCCGCCGCTGCCGCATCAAATGCAACCTGGGCGTTATCCAGGTCCTGTTGCGAGACAAACTGATCCTTGATCAACGTCTGCATCCTATTGAGCGTGAGGGTGGCATTGCGGACACTCGCGTCCTGCTGCGCAACCCTGGCTCTGGCTGCAGCGAGGTTTGCCTTGGACTGGTTGACGGCATGCTGATAATCCGTGTGATCGATCTCGATCAGCAGCTGGTTGGTTTTGACGAGGTCGCCTTTATCGACGTAGATCTTGGCGATGTAGCCGTCAACCCGTGAGAACAGATTGACCGTTTGGTTGGGGCTGATGTCGGCGGTATAGGTCAGGCGAATGTCCAGGTCCTGTTTCAGGGGCGCCACGGTGGCGACGGTGATGGCCCTGGCTTTGCGGGTGTCGCTCTTGGCCCCGCTGCTGAGGCGAAACACGACGAGGGCCGTGATGGCAAAGAAAATAATGACGCCGAGTGTGACAATCGGATGTTGTTTCAGGGGGTTCATCGCACAGGCCTTCCCGGTGTCTGACGGTCCGCCGGCATTTTGACCAGTCCGGTGAGGAACAGGTCGACGTAGGTTGCCACCGTGTGCTCATGCGATTGGTGCATGGGGACGCTGAATATCTCATGGAGCAGCCGGTGATGGGCGATCATGCCGATGAAGGCGCGGGCAGCCAGGAGGGGATCGACAGGCCGAAACGCGCCATCTTCAATTCTTGTGCGAATGTATGCGGCGAGATGGTCATAGAAGACTTTGTGGTGCTTGCCGAAGAACATCTCGGACAGTTCGTGCCCTTCCAGCGCGCTGAACAGGAGGAGTCGCAAGAGTGTCGAGTCGACCCCGGGGCGAATGCGATAGCTCGCGATCAATGTAAACACGCGATGGTCGTCGCGTTTCTTGGCCGCTGCCTCCACCGGTTCGAGTAGCTCGTTGATGGTTACTTTTTCTGCCAGAATTGCGCCGTAGAGCGTCCGTTTCGTCGGAAAGTATTTGAAGACCAAGGCCTCGCTTACGCCTGCCGCTTTGGCAATCTCTTTGGTGGTGGTGCCGTTGAACCCTTTCGCGGCGAAGAGCGAAGCAGCGGCCGCAATGAGGCTGGCCTGACGATCGTGCGCAGATGCCCGTTGCCCATTCCGAGGCGTCGGCTGTGTGGTCCGTTTCTTCATGGTAAGTAAGTGCTCACTTACCGAGATCCTAGCATGCACCGTTTCTAGGCGGCAAGCATGGGTGAGAAACGACGTGAGCCGTTTCAGCCAGGGCGAGTCCGGTTGATCCGTCTGTGGGTCCTCTCTGATCTTCCACAGGGACATCTATTTCACGCTATACAGGCGGCCAACTATTAGTCGGGATCGGCTTTTGCGGAGAACCCTGCCCAGATGTGGGGCGTGAGCTTTCAACATGGGTGGTGCGGCAGGCGTCAGCAAGTCCTTCGAGCAGCGTATTATGGTGTGTGCGTGGCGGCATGAGTGTGGATCTCCACTAAGGCGGAATGACGGACTGGGATAATGTGATCGTTGGGAACGGGGGAGGTAGAGGCTCTGGGCTTCTACCCCATCCATCCTTGATCGACCCAGCTCGTTTCAGCTCTCTTAATAGGAGGGAGAACAAGAGTTGGAACAAATCCTGGCCTGCTAGGAGGCGTACTGTTCTACGAGGCTGGGATGGAGCTGAGGGTTATCTTGACAGGAGGTGCCTAAATTCAGTTGCTGACGCCAACATGCAGGAAACTCCCAGCGACAGAAACACAGACCAGAATCTGGAAGGAATCCCCTGAGCTGCACTGCAGTCTGGGGCCTGAACTGACGAATGGGTTGCCACGTCTTTGACGGTACATAAGTAGTCCGGTCCATTGGGTACTCCGTGCAAACACAGTCGCTCTAATCGGAATAACTGGAATTCGCATACAAGAAGTGACGGAGCCGGTTTCGTTCCCGCAGGTTCATCTTGAGGATCTCGACTCCGAACCGACGTCCTGAGGTCCAAGCCACCCTCGCTTCCATGACGAACAGCGGGTCTTTTCCGTCCGGGAGGTAGAGAAAAATTGTGAGTTCCATTCCCGGCCCGACCGGTGTGTTGCCGCGAATTCCCAATCCATGATGCGAAAGATCCGTGACCATGCCGTCGCCCATGAGGATCTCGCCTGAACGGTCTTGGGCTGAATACATCAATCCGAACTCGACCGGGGGCCTGTGGGCTTGCCTCCGATTGACCGTTTCCGCGACAGACTGACGTCCGCTTTCTAATGCGACCTGTATGCGTTTCATAATAGAACCTCCTTGTTTCTGCTATGGTCTCCGGCGCCACCGTCGCGGTCTGGGGGAGTCATGCGACCTCCCGAGAAGAATTGCAGATGCTTCTTTTCTTCCAACGTCAGGGGTCCCAAAGCCACGCCAAATCGGAGTCCCGCAACCCAGCACACCTGGCTCTGAGCAATGCACAAGGGCTCCTCTACTCTGGGAAGGTCGACAAAGAGGGCCATGTCCATGCCGGGTATGACCGATCGCTTTCCGCGAATGCCGATTCCACCCAGTGAGAGATTGGTGACGACGCCATCACCAATCAGCATCTCGCCGGTGCTCATGCCTGAGTAGAGCAATGAAAAGAATGCCGGAGTGCGGTTGCCATGCCGACGTTCGGGCTGACCGAGGAGTTGAGCGACGGGGGGAACGGGAGTGGCGGTGTGAGCACGCATGATTGACCCCAAGGCGGTGGTCGAAACCTAGACGATGCGGAATGCCGTTCGTCGATCGTCTAAGGACGACGCGCTGATATTTTTAAAAATCACTCCTTGCAATCGTTTCCGTTCTTCTGATGACAGTTTTGGAAATCTGACGGCAAACGAATCTTTGGTGATCCAGGAGACGAGGGCATCGGTGAGACGCATGGGGGCTTGCCCATCCTCTAGGTCGAGGAACAGCGTGAGACGGCTCCCCCGCGAGATCGTGGGCGTGCCCAGTATCTTGCATCCGGTTTTGGAGAGATCTTTCAGGGCTCCCTCTCCTCTGACGATGCGTGCCCCCTCTTCTCCGGAATAGGTAATGCGGTAGCGAATTGGCACTCGCTCGGCGTAGCGCCGGTCCAAAAGCGAATGCGCTTTCTGGTTGTTGTCCTTGAGAATTGGATGCCCCAGCTTCATTGGTTCCTCCTCAGCGGTTCCATGGCGGTTCTTCTGTACCCCGCGCCAGCCTGAGAATACCGCATCCAGGAATTTCGACCATCCCTCAGGAGGGGGGAATGAGGTCCCACCAGAAGGGGGGGGGAGTTTGGGGATGATCCTTAACTGGCGCGGGTTTCCTGGCTTCTGAGCCGCTCGTGAGACGCGAGACTGGCGGAGAGGTGAAACCGGATGAACTAGGGTGTGGCCGTCCCGCACGTCAGTCACTGGTAGGATTTCCCAGCATCCTGCCACACGTTTCGAAGGGTGAGGCGAGAGCTTGAGTGACGACGATCAAAACACGGTGGGTGAATTACCTTCGGTGATTTTTCGGCGGAATTCCTGGCTCTCGAAAAAGATAATGCCGCGATCGGTGCCCGTTTCGTATCGGAGGGTCACATCGGTTTCGAAGCCGGTCCAGCTATAGAATTTGACAGGGCCGCTGGCGATCTGTCCCGGTGTGCGGTCGAGCAAGCCATAGAGGGATTGGAGATAGGCGAGAATCTGATCGTGGGTCGCCTTGCCTTGATAGCGGACGGTGACACGCGCGAATTTGCCTTCAGATGTCACGAATCGTAAGGAGTCAACCTTCACCGGGCCAAGCGAAGGAACCCCGGTTTTCAGTTCATAGGTTTGTGACGGCCCGGCATCTTCGACTTTCTTGAAGGTGTCGGTTTCCGAAAATGTTGCACCCCAGGGGATTCCCTCGAATCCGTTCGGGTCGTTCTGCATCGGCACGGCGAATACCAGGGTGTTCTGTAGGATAATGGAGAAGAGGAGACAGAGAAGGGAGGTGCCACGAATCCAGGGGGCTGCGTAGGAACGGCGAGACATGTTACTCCGCAGAATCAGTGATATGGTCGTTAAATCGAGGGGCCAGGGTACGGCTATCGATAAAAATAAATCCCCGCTCCGTGTTCGCCTGGTAGGTTAAGTTAATCTCGGTATTGGTCCCGCGCCAATTATACTGCTGCGTGAGGCCCCGCATCATCTGCCCGGGGACGCGCTCAAGAAAACCGAACTGTTCTTCCAGGTGGGTGAGGATTTGTTTATGACGGTCGTTGCCCTGGTAGCGGATGGTCACGCGGGCGAATTGTTCATCGACCGATAAGAAGCGAACGCTTTCGACTGGGATTCCGTCAAACACCGGCGGGGCGTCCCTCAATTGGTATTCGTTGACGTGTGGACCCGCCCGTGCGACTTCCAAATCCGGTCTCGTGGTCAGGGCAGTGCCCCAAGCCAGGCTCTGAAAACCATTTGGATCGTTCACCATCGGCACCGCATGGGCGA
>Ga0134123_10003171_pt1 | contig 10705 bp, 10 predicted proteins | sample KB303_FD_96460 | JGI IMG/M metagenome (GOLD analysis project Ga0134123, IMG submission 96460) | Terrestrial soil microbial communities without Nitrogen fertilizer from Kellogg Biological Station, Michigan, USA - KB3-0-3 | ecosystem: Environmental > Terrestrial > Soil > Unclassified ...
CCGTGCGGACGGTGATGTACCGCACGACGTTGAACAGCGACAGCTGCCCGCGCAGCCACGGCACCTCGTAGAAGAAGAAGTACAGCATCAGGCGAACTCCGCCTTCAGCCGATCCACGACCAGATCGGTGCGGATCCCGCGAGATCCCTTGACGAGCACGAGATCGCCGTCGCGGACGTACGACGCAAATGCGCCGGCCGCCTCGTCGCTCGTCTTGAAGTAGTGCGCGCGCGGGCGCGGAAGGCCCGCCATGATCGCGGCGACGGCCAGCCCCACGGCGTTCGGTCCGCCGACGGCCACGAGCTCGTCGACGCCGGCCTTCGCGGCCGCTTCTCCGACCTGCTGATGCAGCGCCTCGCCGTGATCGCCGAGCTCCAGCATCTCGCCGATGACGGCGACGCGCCGGCCCGGCGTCGGGCTCAGCCGGAGCACGTCGATGGCCCGGCGAGTAGCGGTCGGATTGGCGTTGTAGCTGTCGTCGATGACGACGACGCCGCGGGCGAGGCGGACGACGTCGCCCCGATGATGCGCCGGCGTCAGCGTCGCCGCGCGCTCGCCGATCGCGTCCAGCGGCACGTCGAAGTGCACGGCGACCGCAGTGGCGGCGAGGATATTCGACAGGTTGCCGCGGCCGACGAGCGGGGTTCTCAGATCGAACGTCCCTTTGGGCGTCGTCACCCGCGCCGCGGTGCCGTCGATGCCGCGGTCGATCACGTGCTCGGCGCGCACGTCCGCCGGACGATCGACGCCGAAGCTCACCACGCGGCCCGCGAATCGCTTCGCCCGCGCGGTGACGAGCGGATCGTCGGCGTTCGCGACGAGCACCGAGTCCTTCGAGGCGCCTTCCATCACCTCGGCCTTCGCGTCCGCAATCGCGTCCACCGAGGCGAAGAAGCCCAGGTGGGCGTCGCCGACGTTCGTCCACACGCGGACCTCGGGCTCCGCAATCCGCATGAGCGTGCTGATCTCGCCGGCGTGGTTCATGCCGAGCTCGACGACGGCAATGTCGGGACGGGCCGTCAGCTCCATGAGCGACAGCGGCAGGCCGATGTGGTTGTTCAAATTGCCCCGGTTTCGAATCACTCGATACTTCGCCCCGAGAAACTCCGCCGTGATTTCCTTCGTGGTCGTTTTCCCCGCGCTGCCGGTGATGGCGACGACCTTCGTTCCCGACGCCTTCCGCGTCGCCTGTGCGAGCGCCTGGAGCGCCGTGGTGGTGTCATCGACTTCGATGACAGCCGCGCCGGCCGCGTGGAGGCTTTTTCCACGTCCGCGCGGCACGACGACGCCCGCGGCTCCCGCCTCGACGGCCGCGGCTGAGAAATCCGCGCCGTCGTACTTCTCGCCGCGGATGCCGACGTAGAGCTCGCCGGTCCGCAGCGTCCGCGTGTCAATCGACACGCCCGAGAATTCCCCGCGCCCGCCCGGCGCGACGATTTGTCCTCCCATGGCGGCGGCAACCCAGTCGGCCGTCAGCCGCATTTCAGGCGCCATGGCTCGTCCTGCCTACACGACGCCCGAGTTCGTCCGGCGCCGCCCGAGAAACTCGCGCGCGACCGCGACGTCGTCGAACGGCACGTGGTCGTCGCCGAGCACCTGGTACTTCTCGTGGCCCTTGCCCGCGAGCAGCACCATGTCACCCTGGCGCGCCACTTCAATCGCTTTCGCGATCGCGGCGCGCCGATCGGCGATGGCGAACGTCGTCGCGTCATCGCGTTTGGTGTCCACCGTGATCCCGCGCTGGATCTCCTCGATGATCCGCTCGGGATCCTCGTGACGAGGGTTGTCTGACGTAATCACCAGCACGTCGGACATCCGGCTGGCGACCGCGCCCATGAGGGGCCGCTTGGTCCGGTCGCGTTCGCCGCCGCACCCGAAGAGCGTGATCAGCCGTCCGCGCGCCATCGGCTTCGCCGTCTCGAGCAGATTTCTGAGCGCGTCGTCGGTGTGGGCGTAGTCCACGACGACGGTGAAGCCGTCCCTGGAGTTCGACACGACCTCGAATCGTCCCGGCACCGCCTCGAGCGCCTGCACGCCCTTCTCGATGGCGTCGAACGGCAGGTCGAGCGCGACCGCCGCCGAGACCGCCGAGAGGATGTTGTAGACGTTCGGCCGGCCGACGAGCTTCGACCGCGCGTGCAGCGTGCCGCGCGGCGTGCGGATGTCGAACTGCAGGCCGTCGATCGAGAACGACAGCGGTCCGGGCGTGATGTCGGCGGCGCGATTGATCGCGTAGGTCACCGGACGGCCGCTGGCCTCCACCATCGCAGGGCCCTTCGGGTCGTCGAGGTTGATCAATGCCGGCGCCCCCGGCGGCAGCATCTCGACCAGCCGGCGCTTCGCGCGGAAGTAGTTCTCCATGTCCACGTGGAAGTCGAGGTGGTCGCGCGTCAGGTTCGTGAAGATGCCGGCCGAGAAGGTAATCGCGTCGGCCCGCTTGAGCGCCAGCGCATGTGACGACACTTCCATCGCGCAGGCCGTGCAGCCGCGATCGACCATCTCACGCAGCAGCTGCTGGACGTCCGGCGCTTCCGGCGTCGTGTGCATCGACTCGCGCTCTTCGTTCCCGATGCGATACGCCACCGTGCCGATCACGCCGCATTTCATCCCGCCGGCCTCGAAGATCGACGCCATCAGATGCGCCGTCGTCGTCTTGCCGTTGGTGCCGGTGATGCCGACGACGCGCATCTTTTCGCTGGGGTGGCCGTAGAAATCGGCGGCGAGCTCCGCCAGCGCGAGCCGCGCATCGTTGACTTCCAGCACCGGCACCGCAAGACCGGCGATCGGATGTTCCGAGACGACGGCGATCGCGCCGTTCTCGATCGCCTGCCGCGCGAACTGCTCGCCGTCGGTCTTGACGCCCTTGAGCGCGACGAAGACGTAGCCGGGCTTCACCGCGCGCGAGTCATAGGCGACACCTGTCACCGGCGCTTTGATGTCGGTGAGTTTCATGGACGCGCCTGCTCCTGGACGGAGGCGAGCGTGCGCGCGAGGGTGACCCGGCCCACGCTGACCGCGTCGAGCGGCGCGCCGGCGGGCGGATCCTGCGCGATGACGAAGCCGATGCCGTCGAGGCGCGGGCTCAGGCCGAGGCGCATCATCTTGTGCACGGCTTCGCGCGCGCTCAATCCACGCAGATCGGGCATCGTGCCTGAAGGACCGTCCGCGACGAGACTGATGGACGGCGAATCCGCACCGTCCGCCAGCGACGGCATCGAAACGGCCGTCGCACCGGGAAGGCCGTCGTCGTGCCGCGCGACGAGCACGGGAGGAATCGGATTGATCGTCTGGCCGATGGCCATGTAACGCAGCGTGGCTTCCGCGATGCGCTTGAAGATCGGCGCCGACACCGTGCCGCCGAAGGGGCGGTTCGGCCCGTGCGGCGAGTCGATCACGACGACAATCGCCACCGCCGGGTCGCGCGACGGCAGGAAGCCGACAAACGACACGTTGTAGTCGCTGCGCGAGTACCGGTGGTCGATGAGTTTCGACGCGGTACCGGTCTTGCCGGCGATGGTGAAGCCCGGGATCTGCGCGGCGTGCGCGGTGCCGTGTTCGGCCGAGACGACGCCCTCCATGATCTGCGTCATGGCGGCGGCCGTTTCCGGGCTGATGATCCGTCGCTTGAGCGTGGGCTGAATCACGAAGCGGCGGTTGTCGCGGTAGACCGCGTGAATCACGCGCGGCTCGACGTACTGCCCGCCGTTGGCGACGGAGCTCACGGCCGCGACAATCTGGAGCGGGGTGACGGCGACCTGATAGCCCATCGCCACCGACGCGAGAGCGCCGGTGTTGAGGGTCGCCGTATTGCCCACGATGCCGGCGTTTTCGTTCGGGAAGTCACGCGACACCTGGCCGCCGAAGCCGTACAGCCCGACGTAGCGGCTCATGCGCTCGGCGCCGATCTTCCAGCCGATCTTGATCGCGCCGACGTTGCTCGACTCGACGATCACCTGGCTCAGCGGAATGACGCCGTAATTGTGGTTGTCGTTTTCCTTGACGATGCGGCCGGGCGCCACCTGGATACGGCCGGGGTTCGTGTCGATGATCGTGTCCGGCGTCATGACTTTTTCTTCGAGCGCCGCGGACACCGTCACGACTTTGAACGTCGAACCCGGTTCGTAGAGGTCCTGCACCGCGCGGTTCCGGCGGGTGCTTTCCTCGAACTCGCGATAGACGTTCGGATTGAACGTCGGCTCGTTCGCCATCGCGAGGATCTCGCCGGTGTGCGGGTTCATGATGATGGCCGACCCGCCGGCGGCCTTGTTCTCGATCACGCCCGCATGCAGCTCGCGCTCGGCGATGTGCTGCAGGTACTCGTCGATCGTCAGCTCGACGGTCGACCCGGCGGTCGGCGGCGTCTCGACGCGCGCGAACGCGCGGCGGCGCGCGTCGGTCTGCACGAGCACCTTGCCCGCCTTGCCGCGGATCTGCTGGTCGTAGGTGTACTCGAGCCCGTTCAGCCCCTGGTTGTCGAGACCGACATACCCGAGCAGGTGCGCGGCGAGCTCCTTGTTCGGATAGAAGCGGCGATCTTCCTTGATGAAGCCGATGCCCTCGAGGTTCAGCGCGGCCACGCGTCTCGCTTCATCCGGCGAGACATGCCGGCGCACGTACGCGAACGCGCGCGTCTTCCCAAGCTTCTCGAGGAGCGACTCACGCTCTTTCGCCGTGCAGTCGCCGAGCGCCGTGCACAACGCCGTCACGACGCGCTGCGGATCCTCGATGGCCGACGGCACGGCGTAAATCGAGTCGGTGCTGACGCTCGTGGCGAGCACCTGGCCGCGGCGGTCGAGGATGTCGCCGCGCTTGGCCGCGGCTTCGGAACGCGACATCTGCTGCCGCGTCGCCCGCGTCATGAGATCGCGATGCTCGACGACCTGCAGGAACACCAGCCTCGCCTCGATGCCGACCATCCACACCGCGATCAGGATGGCCGTGATCATGGCGCGGCGGCGAAACGTCTGGCGCCAGTGGACGGGAAGGGGTTCGGTCACAGCATTCACCGGAGAGCGACGATGGACGAGGCCGGCAGTTCGGCCGGGACGACGCGCTCGAGCACGATGGCTTCGTCCTGTTTCGGCGAGACCAGATTCAGCCTCGTCGTCGCCAGCGTTTCGATCCGCTTCGGCGAGCGCAGCGTTTCGATCTCGAGCCGCAGCTGCCGCGTCATCTCCTCTTCGGCGTCCTTGGCCTTCTGCAGCTGCTCGATGCGGTAGCCGTTCAGCGTCATCTCGAAGTGCGGCCACGCGAAGAACAGCGCGAGGACGACGAGCAGCGCCGTGAGCCCGACCGACTTCCACAGCTCGAGCTGGCGCGCGTGGTCGACTTCCCGGACGATCGGGTTGTTGCGGACGTCCTTGCGGACTGCGTATTCAAACGATTCAGCCATCGGTTACGCCAGCCGTTCCGCCGAGCGCAGCTTCGCGCTCCGCGACCTTGGGTTCACGGCCATCTCCGTCTCGCCGGGCACCAGCGGTTTCTTCGTCAGCACCGTGACAAGGGCGTCCGCGCCCTCGGCGCTCTTTGCCAGCGCGCGCAGCGTGTGCTTGACGATGCGATCCTCGAGCGAATGAAACGTGATCACGACCAGCCGTGCCCCGGCGCGGAGACGCTTCGCCAGCGCGCCGAGAAACACGTCGAGACCTTCGAGCTCCCGGTTCACCCAGATGCGGAGCGCCTGGAACGTCCGTGTCGCCGGATCGATGCGCTGATAGCCCCGCGACGGAACGGCGCGGCGGACGATCGTCGCCAGCTTCAGCGTGGTGTCGATGGGAGCCTCACGGCGGGCTTCGACGATGCGGCGCGCGATGCGCCGCGAGAACCGCTCTTCGCCGTATGCATAGATCGTGTCGGCGAGCTCCTGCTCGCCCGCGCGGGCGATCAGTTGAGCTGCGGTCTCGCCGGCGCTGCGATCCATCCGCATGTCGAGCGGTTCGTCGCGCTGGAAACTGAAGCCGCGGCCCGGCTCGTCGAACTGCATGGAGGAAACCCCCAGGTCGGCGAGGGCGCCGTCCACGAGCGCGATGTCCAGCCCATCAAGAACCGAGTCGACCGCCCGATAATCCGAATGGACGAGCTCCGTCTTCCCGCCCCACGGAGCGAGCGCCGTGCGCGCGTGCGCGAGCGCGTCGAGATCGCGATCGAGACCGACGACGCGCGACGCGCCGGCTTCGAGCATCGCGCGCGAATGGCCGCCAAGTCCCACCGTGCAATCGAGAAACACGCCGCCGCGCCCGGGCTGGAGAAACTCCATCGCCTCGGCGGTCATCACCGGCACATGACCCGTCATATGCCGAACTCCGACAGCGCGCGCGCATCGTCGTCCGTGAACGGCTCGCGCTGCAGCTTCGCGAGGAAGCGATCGTGATTCCAGACGTCGAGGTAGTTGACCTGACCGAGGACGTCGACCTCGCCGTTCATCGACGCCGCGTCGCGCAGGCGCGCCGGGATGATCACGCGGCCCTGTGCGTCGAGCTCGCCGTCGAAGCCGTAGTAGTTGACGCGATCGAGGTAGCGGAGCTTCGAGGGGTGCGTCGAGGGCATGGCGGCGAGCTTTTCTTCGAGCTCGAGCCAGACCGGCATCGGGTAAATGCGTACGTACTCGCCCGTGAGGCTGGTCAAAAACACCTCGCGGCCGTGTTTCTCCTCGACAAGCCGGCGAAAGGCGTTCGGAACCTTGAGCCTCCCCTTATCATCAATTCGGGCGGAGGTACTACCCCTAAGCACGTGAAGCTACTCCACTTTTGTCCAGAAAAGTCCACGAAGATAGTAGGGTTGTGGTCCTTCGAAGTCAACCGCAAAATGTTGTGGGGTCAACAAGTTACGCCAAATATTCGCCTTTTAATCGCCCCTGCGGTCGTACACCCAAGCCCGAGGGCCCATCCGCTTACAAATCGCGTGTTAGGATGCGAGGTTCAACCCATGCTGCGCGCGGCGCTTATCGGCTTCGGACAAACCGGAAAAACCACTCTTTTTCAGCTCATGACCAGCGCCCGGGAGCCCGCGAGGGCCTCCCACGGGAAAGCTGAGGCCACGATCGGCATTTCGAAGGTGCCCGACGCGCGTCTCGATCGCCTGACGGCGATGTACAACCCGAAAAAGCGCGTGCCCGCGACGATCGAATTCGCCGACTTAGCGATGCCGGTGCAGGCAGGCGCCGCGCAGGCGCTCGTGGACGTCGCCGCGTTCAAGAACGCCGACGCGCTCGTGCACGTGCTGCGCGCGTTTGCCGATCCCACGGTGGCCCATCCTTCCGGATCGGTGAATCCCGCGCGCGACGCGCAGTCGATGGAAGACGAGCTGATCCTCGCGGACCTCGGCGTGACGGAACGCCGTCTCGAGCGCGTCGAAAAAGATCTGAAGAAAGGAAAGTCGCCGGAGCTCGAGCGCGAAAAAGCGGTGCTCACGCAGTGCAAAGCCGCGCTGGAAGAAGGACGGCCGCTCCGCTCGCTCACGCTGCAGGGCGACGATCTCAGGCGGCTGCGCGGCTTTCAGTTTCTCTCGGCCAAGCCGCTGCTCATCGTGCTGAACGTCGACGAGGCGAACGTCTCCGACGACCTCCAGAAAGCGGCCGACGCCGCCGGGCTGACGCCGTTTCTCTCGCGCGCGGCCACGGGCGCCGTCGCCGTCTGCGCGAAGATCGAGCTCGAGATCGCGCAGCTCGAGCCGGCCGACGCGGCCGCGTTTCTCGCGGATCTGGGCCTCCGGGAATCCGGCCTCGATCGCGTGATTCGGGCGAGCTACGAGCTGCTCGGCTACATCTCGTTCTTCACGGTCGGCGAAGACGAGTGCCGGGCCTGGTCGATACCGCGCAACCTCGCCGCGCCGGTCGCCGCGGGCGAAATCCACAGCGACATCCAGCGCGGCTTCATCCGCGCCGAAGTCGTCAGCTATGACGCGCTCATCACTCGAGGCTCGATGGCCGCCTGCCGCGACCACGGCGAAGTGCGCCTCGAAGGCAAGGAGTACATCGTCGTCGACGGAGATATCATCAACTTCCGCCACGCCACATGATCAGGACGGTGGTTGTCTGCGAGGCCCAGGTGCCGTTCGTGCACGGCGGCGCGGAGCTGCACGCACGCGGCCTCGTCGACAACCTGCGGCGTCGCGGATATCTCGCCGAGCGCGTGGCCGTCCCGTTCAAGTGGTATCCGAAGGACGAGCTGCTGACGCAGATCGCCGCATGGCGCATGCTCGACATCAGCGAGGCCAACGGCCGGAGAATCGACCTCGCCATCGGCACAAAATTCCCGACCTACTTCGCGCGGCATCCGAACAAAATCACCTGGGTGTTTCATCAGTACCGGGCGATTTACGATCTCTGCGGCACGCCGTACAGCGAGTTCACGCACGACGCGGCGGACATCCGCCTCCGAGATCGGCTGATCGATCTCGACACCGGCGCCCTCCGCGAGTCTCGCGCGATCTTCAGCAACGCGAAGAACACGGCGGAGCGGATGGCGAAATTCAACGGGATCAAGGCCGAGGCGCTGTATCACCCGCCGCCGCTCGCTGGAAAACTGAAGGCCGGTCCGGCCGGTGATTACTTTCTCTCGGTGGGACGTCTCGAAGGCAACAAGCGCGTCGATCTGATCATCCGCGCCATGGCGCACGTCGATCGACGCTGGCGGCTGACGATCGTGGGCGACGGTCCGCTGCGCGGCGAGCTCGAAGCGCTGGCGTCCACGGCCGGCGTCGCCGATCGCGTGACGTTCACGGGCGGCGTCGACGAGCACGCGCTCGTGAACCTCTATGCCGGCGCGGCCGCGGTCGTCTTCCCGCCCTACGACGAAGACTACGGCTACGTCACGCTCGAGGCGTTCCTCGCACGCAAGCCCGTGGTGACGACGACGGATGCCGGCGGTCCGCTGGAGTTTGTCACCGACGGAGAGACCGGCGTCGTCTCGGCCGCCGATCCCGAAAGCCTCGGCGCGGCCATGGCGCGCGTCGCCGGCGATCCGAAACGATCGAGCGCGATGGGCGATGCCGGGTACGAGCGCGTCCGCGGCATCTCGTGGGACGCCGCCATCGACCGGTTGATCCAGGCTGCGGCCCAGTGACGGACGCCCTGACGGCCCGCGTGTCGGTCGTCGTGCCCGCCTTCAACGAAGGACCGTCGATCGGCGCGCTCGTGTCCGAGCTGCGCCAGGCCGCCGCGTGGCACGAAGTCATCGTCGTGGACGACGGGTCGGTTGACGACACCGCGGCGCGCGCGTCCGCGGCCGGCGCGCGTGTCGTCCGTCATCCGTACAACAAAGGCAACGGCGCCGCCGTGAAGACGGCCATCCGCAACGCGACCGGCGAGTTCGTCCTCATCGTCGACGCCGACGGTCAACATCGCGCCGCCGACGCCGTCCGCCTCGTTTCAAAGCTCGATCAGTACGAGCTCGTCGTCGGCGCGCGGTCGGGAGCGACGCAGGCTTCCGCGGCGCGGCGTCTCGGCAACAGCCTGCTCAACGAGATCGCCAGCTATCTGACCGAACAGCACATCCCCGATCTGACGTCCGGCTTCCGCGCGGCCCGCCGGGAACACCTGCTCGAGTTTCTCCACCTGCTCCCCAACGGCTTCTCGACGCCGACGACGACGACGCTGGCGTTCATCAAGGCGGGGTACAGCGTGTGGTTCGAGCCGATCCACGCCGGCGTCCGCACGGGCGACTCCAAGATCCGGCTCGGGTCCGACGGCATGAAGTTCGCCGTGATCCTGCTCAAGGTCGTGACGATCTACAGCCCGATGCGCGTGTTCCTTCCGCTCAGCCTCGCGTGGTTCGTCCTCGGCGGGGCGTATGCCGTCTGGACGATCTTCACGCAGTCGCACGTGACGAATTCGTCCGTGCTCCTGATTCTGCTCAGCGTGATCATCTTCCTCGTCGGCCTCGTGTCCGAACAGATCTCTTCGCTGCGTTTCGAGCGGCGCGATCCATGAGCACGTCGCCGCCGCGCACGATCGTCGTCGTGCCGACGTACAACGAGCGCGAGAACCTGCCGCCGCTCGTGGACGCCCTGATGGTCCATCCCAACGTCAGCGTCCTGGTCGTCGACGACCACTCGCCGGACGGCACGGCCGCCGTGGCGCACGAACTGCGGGCGAAATATCCGGCGCGCGTGCGCGTGCTCGAGCGTGCCGGACAGCGCGGGCTCGGACGCTCCTACATCGACGGCCTCAAGCTGGCGCTCGACGAGCCGGCCGACCTGATCTGCCAAATGGACGCGGATCTCTCGCACGATCCCGCCCAGCTTCCGCGCCTGCTCGAGGGCGCGTCCCGCTTCGACGTCGTGATCGGGTCGCGCTACATCCCGGGCGGGACCGTCGTGAACTGGCCGCTCCACCGGCGGCTGCTCAGCCGGTTCGCCAACATGTACGTACGTACGGTGACGCGGCTGAGTGCACGCGACTGCACGAGCGGCTACCGCTGCTGGCGCCGGGACGCGCTTGCCGCGATGCCGCTCGACCGGTTCATCTCCGAGGGCTATTCCTTCCTGGTCGAGATGCTGTACGTCGCGAACCGCCTCGGCAGCCGGATCGGCGAGGTGCCGATCACGTTCGTCGAACGGCGGCTTGGCGCGTCCAAGATGTCGCGCGGGGTGCTGATCGAATCGGCGATCGCACCTTGGCGGCTGATCGACCGCGATTCATAATGGAAGCGTTGCCGGCCAGCCTCAGCGTCTTCTTCCCCGCCTATAACGACAGCGGCACGATCGC
>Ga0134123_10003173_pt1 | contig 10702 bp, 2 predicted proteins | sample KB303_FD_96460 | JGI IMG/M metagenome (GOLD analysis project Ga0134123, IMG submission 96460) | Terrestrial soil microbial communities without Nitrogen fertilizer from Kellogg Biological Station, Michigan, USA - KB3-0-3 | ecosystem: Environmental > Terrestrial > Soil > Unclassified ...
CCTTTGGGCCTGCCGGTGGAGCCACTCGTGTAGATGACGTAGGCCAGGTTATCGGCCTTCACTTCCACCGCCGGGTTTTCAGTCGCTGTTTCCGCCAGCCGCTGCGCCGCTTCCTCTACCACTACCACCGCCAGCCCTGCGGGCACAGGCACCAGGCTCTGCAAGCCTGCCTGGGTCAACAACACCCGTGGCTGCGCATCACTAAGCATGAACGACAACCGTTGCGACGGATAGCTCGGATCTAATGGCAGATAGGCGCCACCCGCCTTGAGCACCGCTAAGATCGAGACGACCATCGCGAAGCTGCGCTCCAGCAACAGGCCCACTACTGACTCCAGGCCGACGCCCAGCGCGCCCAGCTGATGCGCCAGTTGGTTGGCTCTCTCGTTCAGTTCTCGATACGTCAGCGAGTCGCTGCCAAACACCACTGCCGTCGCTTCCGGTGTGCGCGCTGCCTGCTCCTCAAATAGCCTCTGCACGCAGCCGCTGCTCGCAAATTCTGTCTTCGTGTCGTTCCAGTTGATGATGATTTGTTCTTGTTCGTCGCGCGAAAGAACATTAAATGATTGATGAAGACTGTGAGGCGCACTGACCATAGCCGCGAGAGTGTTCGTGTAATACCTGGAGATAGCTTTCACCTGCTCTTCGCAGAGCTCGCTTGTGTGATATTCCAGAACAAGTATCAAATGAGACCCGGATGGATGCATGCCGAAGTTAGTCATGAGGGTGAAGTTGTTTTCCTCAAGCTCCTGACCGGTGCCGACCATGTCTAATTTGTTGTCTGATTCGAGCAAGTCGAGATAGACGTGAAACCGAACCATGTTAAAGGCCGTCTCAAACAGGGGACGACCTCCCGAATCCTTTTGAATCGCTGCTATCGGATAACGTCGGTACGGCAACAAATCGCGTTCTACTTCAAAAGCCTCTCGGACGAGGTCCACCCAACTGCCGCCTGACAACTTCAACCGATAAGGAACGATATTCAGGAAGAGACCGCGAATCTCGTCGCCACCCGCAGTTTCCGGCCTGCCCTGCGTAGCTAATCCGGTAATGACATCCTGTTGTCCTCCCAGCGCGCTCATAACCTTGATATGTGCTGCCAGCAGGACGCTTTTGAGCGGCATCGCCATTGACTGCGCAAGCTGCTTCAAGTCTTCGAGTAGTTGCTGAGCGATGGGAACGCGCAATCCGACAACGGGCCGATCTCCCTCGATTCGATGGGAAGCGGGCCAACGCGGAAGTTCCATCACCGAGCTATCGCTTAACGCTTGCGTCCAGTACCGCTTGAATTCATCGGATTCGAGTGCCTTGCGCTCTAAAACCACGTAGTCACGAAACGACGTTGAGAGAGGCGGCGCGAAGGGCACAGGCTGTTTCTTCAGCAGCGTGAAATAGAGTGTGAAAATTTCAGCCAGTGTCGAGTTCAAGCTCCAGCCATCGAGAATTGGATGACACTCTGTGAGCGTGAATTGAAACATGTCGTCCGTTCGACGATGAATGTGGAACCGGAGCAACGGTGGATGAGCCAGATCGAATCTGCGTCTTTTCTCTTTTTCAACATAAGCGTTGACAATCTTGTCCTGTTCAGGAGTTGGCAGATGACGCAGGTCGTCAATGGTTACGGGAAGAGTCGCCGTTTTGTGTACTAGTTGGAGGGGCTCACTATAATTTCTTAACGCGAAGGAGGTGCGCAGGACGGCGTGACGCGAGACTACTCGATCGATAGTGTCCTGCATCGTTGCATGGTCCAATTCGCCTTCGAGGTTATAGCTGTCAACATTGTGATAGAGCGGATATTCGGGGGTCTCTTCCATGTGGTAGATCATCCCCGCTTGAAGCATCGTCAGAGGATAAGCATCTTCCACGTCTGCGGGTAAATTTTGACGATCCACATCTGAGATCAGACAGAACGCCCGACTCTGCTGTGTGGTGACCGCAGTATCCACGTCAAGCGAAAGATCCCTTGCGCTCGAGGTTTCATTACGGCTTTCCTGTCTCAGTAATTCAAGAAGCTGACGCTTCTCTTCGCTCAGACCGGCAATGCGTTCTGCGATGCTGCTGCTCATTGAATAATCCTCTCTAAAGAAGAGCCGGTCTTCTCTTCAATCCTCTCTTTGACATCCGCGTCAGAAAGCCCTTCGAGCATTTCCATCAGACGGGCTAGCGTTTCCGCGTCTTCCTCTCCACCCGCTTCCTCTTGAACCGTCTCGGCCTGCTGTGCAGCTTTTTCAATCTCCCGCGCCAGGTCGCGAATGGTTTGGTGTTGATAAATTAACTGGGCCTCGAAGTGCAGTCCCTTGTACTGAGCCTGTGACACTATCTGAACGATGCGAATAGAGTCTCCCCCGAGTGCGAAGAAGTTGTCGTCGACGGACATCTGATCAATGCGAAGCACCTGTGTCCAAATCGCTAACAGTTTTTCTTCGATCGGATTCGCCGGCGCAGCAGGTTCTGTTTTAACCACTTTGGTCTCTATCGCCGGTAAACGTTGACGGTCTATCTTTCCATTCGCGCTCAGAGGCATCTCATCGAGCTTCACTAAAATGGCAGGTATCATGTAATGCGGCAGGCGCGCTCCGATGTACTTCCTCAAAGCAGCACTGGTTATCTCGCTTCCGGCGGCAGTATCAGCTCCATCAGCTATCACGACATATCCCACCAACTGTTTCTCACCCAAAGCATTCTGCCGTGGCACTACGACTGCATCCGTAATAGCTGCATGCTGACGCAAGACCGCTTCGATCTCTCCCAACTCAATCCGGTACCCACGTATCTTCACCTGATAATCCACTCTGCCCTGATACTCCAATTCACCTGTCGTTAAGTACCTCCCCACATCTCCCGTCCGGTACAGTCTCGCCCCTGCCTCCAGAGTGTGCGGATTAGGCACGAATTTTTCGGCCGTCAACTCCGCCCGGCCCCGATACCCACGCGCCAATCCCACTCCGCCGATGTACAGTTCGCCACTGACTCCCACCGGCACACAGCCCATGCCTTCATCCAATACGTACATCTGTATGTTCGCTATCGGCCGTCCGATTGGCACACTCACTCCGCCAGGCGTTACCGCTTCCGCATCACAGCCCCATCGCGTCACATCAACGGCTGCTTCCGTTGGCCCATACAGGTTCTCCAACGGCGCCGTCAGTTGCTCGTAGTAGCGCCGTACTAACTCAGGCACCAATGCTTCGCCACTACAGATCACTCGTCGCAGCTTGCGACACCCTTGAGTCACTCCCGCTTCCGCCAGGAACGCTTGCAGCATCGAGGGTACGAAGTGCAGCGTCGTGATCTGGCGCGAGCGTATTAACTCCAGCAGGTACCGCGTATCCTGATGCCCACCGGGACGCGCTACGACCAGGCGAGCTCCGGTTATCAACGGCCAGAAAAATTCCCACACCGATACATCAAAGGTGAAGGGCGTTTTTTGCAAGACTACGTCTGAAGCATCGAGTTGATATTGCTGCTGCATCCAGAGCAAGCGATTGGTGATCGCCCCATGGGTGATCATCGCGCCCTTGGGCTGACCGGTTGACCCAGAGGTGTAGATCACATAGGCCAGATTGGCCGCTCCCACTTCCACCTCCGGGTTCGCATAACTTTCGCTCACACTCTCAGCCGAAACCGCTGTCTTCTTCTGCTCCTCCACCTCCAGCACTGTCATGCCTGGCGGTACCGCCAGCGTTCCTCGTTGCCCACGCTGTCTTAACAACACCACCGGCTGCGCATCAGAAAGCATGAACGACAACCGTTGCGGCGGATAAGTCGGATCCAGGGGCAGATATGCGCCACCAGCTTTGAGCACCGCGAAGAGCGAGATGACCATCTCCAGGCTACGGTCCATCAGCAGGGCTACCACCGACTCAGTGCCGACGCCGAGCGAGCGGAGGTGATGTGCAAGTTGATTAGCTCTCTCGTTCAGTTGTTGGTATGTCAGCGAGTCCGAGCCAAACATCAGCGCCACCGCCTCGGGTGTGCGCGCTGCCTGCTCCTCAAAGAGTTTGTGCAAGCATGGCGTTTCGGTAAACTCTGTTTGAGTCGCGTTCCACTTGAATAAGATTTGCTCCTGTTCCGCTTCAGCGAGCAGGTTCAAGTCATGAAGGTGTTGCTCAGGGTCAGAGACGATGGCGGCCAGCAATGTCTCGAAGTGGGCCAGCATCCACGTAATGGTCTGCGCATTGAAGAGGTCGGTGTTGTATTCGAGTGATGCGGTGAGATGCCCGTTCGTTCCCTCAACCACAGATAGAGCCAAATCAAACTTGGCTGTGCCGCTGTGAATATCGATCGGAGTTAACGACAAATCTCTTTGATTTAAGTTCTCAAGCGACTTGTTTTGATAAAGGAACAAGACCTGAAAAACAGGAGCATAGCTGATATTGCGTTCTGTACTGAGCGTTTCTATTAGAAGTTCAAACGGCAGATCCTGATGCTCATGGGCGCCGAGCGTTACCGCCTGCACTTGTCGTAGTAGCTGGCGAAAAGTTGGATTGCCGGAAAGGTCAGTCCGTAGCGCAAGAGTGTTGAGGAAACAACCTATAAGACCTTCTGTTTCAAATCGCGTACGATTGGCAACCGGAGTGCCGACGACCACGTCCGTTTGATTTGCATATTTGTAGAGCAACGTCTTGAAGGCCGCGAGCACGGTCACAAACGGCGTGACACCTTCCTGCCGGCTCAAACTTGTCAACCCTTCAGATATCCATTCGGGAAAGACCCTGGATTCGAGAGCACCCGGATGAGTCTGCACCGGTGGACGCGGATTATCGGTCGGAAGATTCAAGAGGGGTGGCGCGCCTGCCAACTGCTGCTTCCAATAAGAAAGCAGTTCGTCGAGCACGGCGCCCTGAAGTCGTTCGCGTTGCCAGAGAGCGAAGTCTGCATATTGGATTGGGAGTTCAGGGAGCGCAGCGCGTTGACCGGCCAGGTCAGCTTCATAGAATCTGACTATCTCCTCGATGAGCACCGAGTCAGACCAACCGTCGGAAACAATATGATGCATCGTGAACAGCGCCACATGTTCGTCCTGGTCTAACTGGAGCAACGTCGTTCGAAGCAGCGGCCCTTTTGACAAGTCAAAGCGAGTCTGTGCTTCGTCCGCCGCCAGACGCTGAACTTGCGCTTCCTTCTCGTCTGCTGGAACCTGCTTTAGATCCAGGAGTGAGACGGTCAATGAGGCGTGCGGCGCAATGATCTGTATTGGTTGGTCGCCTTCCAGCGTAAAAGTGGTACGCAAAGCTTCGTGGCGTTTGATGACCTCGTTGATACTTCGCTCGAATGCAGCCGGGTTGAGCGATCCCTTGAGACGCACGGCGAAGGGAACGTTATAAGCGACAGTGCCGGACTCCAATCTATCAATCAACCATAAGCGCTGTTGAGCAAACGAGAGCGGGATACCACTCTGTCTCTCGCGGCGCGGAATAGTCTGCGTTTCCTGACTTTGAATAGCATTCTTCTGAAGCGATTTCATCAGTAGCGCACGTTTAGCCGGTGAAAGATTCTTAAGACGTTCCGTTTGCTCGATGGTGTTCATCGTACTCCTCGGTTGTGCAGACCAAGATCCGCGGTCTGTGTTTGTCATCTGACTGTTTCGGGGTGATGTTCGGGCGAGTGGGGTTGGAATTACTTACTTGCTAACTAGCTTCAAAGACGTCGTTGTGTGCGAGCATAGTCTCCGCTTCAGCTTCTTCTACGGTTTCTAACATTCCGAGTATTGCGTCTATATCGACGGAGTTTGAGGCTTCAATCAATGCCTCTTCCAGCTTCTGACCCAACGCTTCGATAGTTGGCGCGGCGAAGAAATCCGCGAGCGATAGTTCGATATTAAATTCTGTGCGAATCCGCGTCACTAACTTGATTGCAATCAAAGAGTGTCCACCGAGATTGAAGAAATTGTCTTGAATCCCGACCTGATCCAGTTTCAGAACCTCTCGCCACACTCGTACAAGAGTCTCTTCGATCGGCGTGCGCGGTGCGACCTGAAGGGAGGACTGCAACGGTCTTTGGGTTTCGGGAGCGGGCAGCGCACGTGTGTTCAGCTTTCCGTTAGAAGTCAGCGGCAAAGCCTCCAGCATGATGAACATTTCGGGCAGCATGTATTCGGGGAGACGTTCTTTCAAGAAACTTCGCAACTCGCCGGAGCTGGGGGTCTGATCCGCTTGGGCCACGACATAAGCAAGGAGACTTTTGTCCTGCGCCGTAAACTCCCACGCCAGAGCCACTGCTTCACGGATGGCAGGATGTTTGCGAAGCGCCAATTCAATTTCGCCCAACTCAATGCGGAAGCCGCGTATCTTGACCTGTGAATCAATTCGTCCTATGAATTCAATATTTCCAGAAGGTGTGTAGCAGGCCAGGTCACCGGTTTTATACAGGCGTGCGCCCGGCTCGCAGCCAAACAAATCGGGCACAAAAGACACGGCAGTTCGCGCCGCATCATTGGCATAGCCGCGCCCGACGCCTGTGCCGCCAACATATAATTCACCGCTGCTGCCCGCCGGCGCCAAACGCAAACGTGAATCAAGGATGTACAGCTTCGTGTTTGCAATAGGTCTGCCAATAGGCATCCTGACGACATCTTCCCGCGGCGCGTGCCTGATTACAAAATGAGTAACATCATCGGAACACTCCGTTGGGCCATAAGCATTCAGCAAGGGTATCTGCGGGTAAGCATCGAGCCATTGACGACAGAGTTCAGGCGACAACGCTTCACCGGTCAGGAGCAACCATCGCAATGCGGGCAATGCCGGCGCATTTTGACGGTTGTTAATCTCTGCTTCGAGCGTGGCACTCAATATTGAAGGCACCGTCTCAAGAATTGAAACTGCCCCCTTCTCAACTTCTGCAAAAAATCGCGCCGGGTCGCGTATCACTTCATCATCGAAGATATGCACCCTGCCACCAACCATCAGCGGCGCAAGAAACTGCCAGACGGATATGTCAAAACACTGGGATGCCGTCTGTCCGACCACGTCATCAGACGTTAATTGCAAATCAGCAACCTTCGCAGATAAGTGATTGACCATCCCTCGATGTTCAATCATCGCTCCCTTCGGCATCCCCGTTGAACCCGAAGTGAAAATGACGTACGAAAGATTGCCAGGCACGACAGGCACTTCAGGATTCGCTTCCGACTCTTTCTGATTTAATAACTCGTCAATCAGCAAGACGGCGGGCTGTTCGTTCCCGTGTAGACCATCTATCGCCTGAGCGCAGATGGGTGCGAACTTACTGGAGGTAAGCAAAAGTGTGGCTCGGCTCTGTTCGAGTACTTGTCTCAGACGCAGGGCAGGATGCAGTGGATCGAGAGGCGCATAAGCAGCGCCCGCTTTAAAGACAGCCAGAATGGAGATCAGCAGATTGATGTCCCGGTCCATCAACAAGGCGACAACTACTTCTGGTCCTGCTCCTTTTTCGATCAACCCTCTTGCTAATCGATTAGCGCGCTCGTTTAGTTCGCGGTAAGAGAGCGACTCGCTGCCGCAGACCACTGCTACAGCATCTGGCGTGCATGTCGCCTGCTTCTCGAATATGTGATGAATGAGTCCCTCGGACGGAAAGTCAGTCTGGGTCAGGTTCCACTCGACCAGCAGTTGATGTTCTTCAGCCGGCGTGAGTAGCGGCAGGCGTGATAGTGGCTGATCCGGGTCAGAGACGATGGCTTCGATCAAAATCTCGAAGTGTCCGAGCATGTGCGTGATGGTCACATCGTCGAAGCGACTGCAATCATATTTAAGCTGCAGAGAGAACTCGTTTCCCGGTACAGCTACTACTTCGAGCGGATAATTTGTTCTGACGACGAAACCAATGTCGCTCTGTGAAACCCTCGCGCCCTGTTCCTGCAAGGCTCTATCCATCGGATAGTTTTCAAAATCTAAAATGCTTTCAAACAGCGGCAGCCCGCGCGGCACTTCGCTCCATCCCTGCACCTCCACAAGCGAGCTGTATTCGTACTGTCGCATCTGCTGCTGAGCTTCCTGCAATTCCTTTAACCAAACTCCCACGCTCTGCTCGTTGGTGATTCGCACGCGCACTGGCAACGTATTGATGAACAGTCCGACCATCTTGTCGAATCCAGCGAGTGCGGGAGGTCGCCCTGAAACCACGGCGCCAAAGATCACATCCGACTGTTGACTATAACGACTCAACAGTAGCGCCCACGCGCCCTGACTCACTGTGTTGAGCGTCAATCTCTGCTGCCGCGCAAATTCCTTGAGAGCGATGCTGAGCTGCACCGTTAGTTTTATTCGCTGTTGTGCAAAGTCTTGCGAAGCACTTGATGAACGCTCAATGCCGACGGTTGTGGGCATTGTCATCCCGCGTAGCTGTTCGCGCCAGAACTGCTCAGCTTTGCCGCCATCCTGTTGCCGGAGCCATTGGATGTAGTCACGATACGGACGCGGCTCATCCAACTGTATCTCTTTGCGTTGCACATACGCTTCATACAGCGCGAAGACCTCTGTAATGATCAGTGACTGACTCCAGCCATCCAGCAGCAAATGATGAAAGCTCCAAATGAACTGCTGGTCATGCTCAGACAACCGAGCTAGTGAGAGGCGCATGAGAGGAGCTTTGGAGAGTTGGAAGCCACGCGTCCGGTCTTCTTCCAGAAGCATTGCGAGGCGCTCTTCCTGTTGTTCGATGGGCAACTCCCGCCAGTCCAATTGCGTAACACGCAACTTAACATTCCGACCCACTACTTGAAGCGGTTCATCGAGCTCCTCCCAGGCGAAGGCTGTGCGCAGGACTGCGTGACGATTCATGGTCTGCTGCCAGGCGCGTTCGAAGACCTCAGTATTCAGGTCGTCATGAATGGTGCAACTGAGCTGAGAAAAATACGCTCTTGACTCGGGAGCATAAAGGGCATGAAAGAGTATGCCTTGCTGCGCCGGCGAGAGCGGATAAACAGCTTCAATATTTTTTGCGCTCATGAACAATCGTTCCTGTTGTTAAATTCGGGCTGATCGTTAAGAGTTCGTTTCAAACCTCGAATTCAACCTTCTCTAACAACTTGTCGAAATCTTTATATTCAAACTCTACGTTAACGGAGACTGGCGATGTCATCGCATCAACAGTCGCGACAGATGCCAGACCAGCTACGGTTGGATACTGAAAAATGTGTTCGGGCAGAAGTAACAGGCCAGCTTTGCCGGCTTTCGCGATTATCTGAAGACTGACGATGGAATCACCACCCAACTCAAAAAAGTTGTCATGGATGCCCACAATCTTCACCCCTAACACCTCTTCCCAAATGCCGGCTAACTTTTCTTCGCTCGGCGTGCGCGCTGCGACAAACTGTTGCTCTCGCTTGCTCTCGGTGTGCTGCAGCAGCGCCAACGCGCGCCGGTCCACCTTCCCATTACTCGTCAACGGCCACTGCTTCAGCCACACCTGATGGCCGGGCACCATGTACTCCGGCAGCCGTTCTCCCAGGTGCTGACGCAACTCGCCGCTGCCCCTCTCCTGCCCAGCGCTTCCGATCACGTAAGCCACCAGCCGCTTGTGCCCACTCTCATCCGCTTGCACCACCACCACTGCCTCACTCACCGCCTCATGCTCCCGCAACGCCGCCTCGATCTCTCCTAACTCAATCCGATAGCCACGCACTTTCACCTGCTCGTCACTCCGCCCCTCGTATTCCAATCTCCCGTCCGGCCGGTACTTGCCGATGTCTCCCGTCCGGTACAATCTCGCCCCTGCCGCGGCGCTGTACGGATGAGGCACAAATCTCTCCGCCGTCAGCTCCGCCCGGCTCCGATAGCCACGCGCCAAACCCGCACCGCCGATGTACAGTTCTCCGCTCACTCCTACCGGCACACAGTTCATGCCCTCGTCCAGCACATACATCTGCATGTTCGCCACCGGCCGTCCTATCGGTACGCCACCCGTTTGCTCCGCTGCCGCCTCTGCTTCTTCTCCTACCTCGTACACGCAACAACCCACCACCGTTTCAGTCGGCCCGTATTCGTTCACCAACTGCCGCTCTGCTCCCTGCTCCCGCCAGTACCGCAGCTCATCCCAACTCAGCGCCTCGCCCCCGATCACAAAGCAGCGCGTCCCCACCGCGCCGCCACTCTCACTCGCCGTCTGCCGCACCGCCGCCAGATGCGCCGGCGTGATCTTCACCAGGCTGTAGTCCGGCTCCGCTCCCAGCAACGCGCTCGTCAGTGGTTCCACCCCTCTCTCTTCCGGCAGCAGATGCACCCAGCCCCCCGTTATCAGCGGGTTAAACAGCGCCGTGATGCTTAAGTCGAAGCTCAGCGATGAATGCAGTGGTACGCCGCGTCCTGTGGTTAGCTTGTACGCCCCACTAGACCAGCTGAGATAGTTGCTCAGTCCACGATGCGGCACCATCACCCCTTTGGGCCTGCCGGTCGAGCCACTGGTGTAGATGACGTAGGCCAGGTTATCGGCCTTGACTTCCACCGCCGGGTTCTCAGTCGCTCTTTCCGCCTGCCTCTGCGCCGCCTCCTCTACCACCACCACCGCCATCCCTTCCGGCACCGCGACCAGGCTCTGCAAGCCTGCCTGGGTCAACAACACCCGTGGCTGCGCATCACTAAGCATGAACGACAACCGTTGCGACGGATAGCTCGGATCTAATGGCAGATAGGCGCCGCCCGCCTTCAGCACCGCTAAGATCGAGACGACCATCGCGAAGCTGCGCCCCAGCAACAGGCCCACTACTGACTCCGGGCCCACGCCC
>Ga0134123_10003174_pt1 | contig 10700 bp, 14 predicted proteins | sample KB303_FD_96460 | JGI IMG/M metagenome (GOLD analysis project Ga0134123, IMG submission 96460) | Terrestrial soil microbial communities without Nitrogen fertilizer from Kellogg Biological Station, Michigan, USA - KB3-0-3 | ecosystem: Environmental > Terrestrial > Soil > Unclassified ...
ATCCTCATGCTAAAATCGAGGCCTCGCCACGCGTAGATGCTGGAACGCCGGGGTAGCTCAGTGGCAGAGCAACTGATTCGTAATCAGTAGGTCGCGGGTTCAACTCCCGCCCCCGGCTCCAGTAACCCACCGATTACGAGGCAACTACTTCGGGGTGACCGCGTCTCTCCTTCTTGTGCCGTCTTGAGCGATACGGGAATTCGGTCAGCGCCGGTCCGTGATTCTCCGCGAAGGTTGGCCGATATGTATGTGGGCGCCCGTGGACGAGCCGGGCACCGCCTGGCGGACGCCGACGAACGGGATGTTCTGCCCCTGCAGATACCGCATGAGGGCCTGACCCTCGGCGCTGTCTGGATGCACCGCCACGTCCACCGCCTGGCGGTGGTCGAAGCCGATGCGATCGTGCACCGGGCTCTGCCCGAGCGCGCTGATGGGCAAGGAGCGGCCGAAGCGGCCGCCGAAGAAGCGCTCCACGCGGGGGAGATCGGCGAGGGAGAAGGGCAGGGTCCCGTTGAAGCGGATGAAGGCGGTCGTAGTCACGTAGGCGCCCGCGGGCAACGGCGCCATCTTTGCCATCTCGCTGTGCGCCGCAAGCTCGCCGATGATCCCTCCTCGTATCTTTTTCGCCTCGCGGATCAAACGCTCCGTCTCCTTGATCTTGCGCTGCGTCTCGGCGAGGAGCTCCTCGCCGATCTCCACCTCGCGGCGGGAAATGATCTGCCGCTGGTAGAGATCGCGCCGTAGCTCGACCATCTCGGCCGCGCTCTGGGCGTCCTTCTGGTGGATGGCGAGCGTGCGCTCGAGGCTCGCCACGTACTCGCGCGTGGTGCGCACGATATCGGCGGCGATCCGATCGAACTGCTCGGCTTGGCGGCCGCGGCTCTGTCCGCCGACGGGGGCAGTCTCGATGAGGAGAAAGGCGATCAGGCCGAGCACGAGGCGGACGGAGGGGGTCACTCTTGAATTGTAGCGCGGGGGAGCACGCGGCCAGTGCGGCGCTTGACCTGCGGCTGACTCCAGTGGACCCTATCGGTGTAGCCGCTGCAACTGAAGGAGAGTGCTGAGATGAAGAAGCCGGCGTCGCTCGTCGCGGCGATCCTGTTCTGGCTCGTCGCCCTTGCGCAGTTGCTTCGCGTTCTCCTCCAGATCCGAGTGACGGCAGGCAGCCACGAGATACCGCTTTGGCCCAGTGCCGTGGCCTTCGTCGTCCTCGGACTGTTGGGAGTCTGGCTGTGGCGCGAACGGCAGCGAGCGCTTCGTAGTCATTAGGTCGCGGTCCAATCCTCCCGGCGCGACTCATCCCGGTATAGTGGCGGGCACCAGGAGTCCACTCGCCGGAGATGTGCGGGAGGTGTCGGATGGACGGGCTAATGCAGGTGGTCGTCGTGAATCACAGCACGAGTGTCACGGTGGTTCTTGGCCTTCGTGGAGATGGCGCCCTCTACCGGGGTCAAGTCACGACCGACTCGGGAACCGGGAAGGCCTCGGTGGTCTGGACCCCGGTCGTCGATGAAACCAGAGGCGGCAGCTGACTCGGCCCGGCCCTCGCGTTCCGCTTCCATGCCCTTGATCGCTCCGCGAGGCCACGCTAAGGTCGGCAAATGCGGGGGGGCGCGACGCGGTGCCGGTGATCGGGCTCGACCACGTGCAGCTGGCCATGCCCGCGAACGGCGAGGTGCGGGCGCGTGAGTTCTACGGCGATCTCCTTGGGCTGACCGAGATCCCGAAGCCCCCTCATCTCGCGCGGCGGGGCGGGCTCTGGTTCCGCTGCGGGGACCTCCAGCTTCACCTGGGCGTGGAGGCCGATTTTCGCCCCGCGCGGAAGGCGCATCCCGCGTTGCTGGTGCGCGACCTTCCCGGCGTGATCCGCGCCTGCGCGGCGGCGGGATTCGCGCTGAGCGAGGACGAGCCGCTCGAGGGATTCGACCGCGTGTTCGTGGCGGACCCCTTTGGCAATCGTCTCGAGCTCCTCGAGCCTCGGTGACGGCGCGAGGCATAAGGCCGTGGCCATCCGCGTAGTCCGGCTGGGGGCTCCGCGCGCCGCCGGCGAAGGGTTGCGGCTGGGCACGGTCCGCCGGCTTCCACGCGGCGTCCGCAAGACCGACTATGCCCGCAGGGATTTCTTCGACGTCTGGTACCCGGAGCTGGCGCCGAGTGGCAAGCTCGTGAGCTGGGCGCTGTCGGAGCCCTTCACGCCCGCCCGCTGGAGCCGCTACGAGAAGAGCTATCGGCGCGAGATGCGGGAGCCCCCGCGCCAGCGCACGCTCGATCTCCTCGCGCGGCTCTCGCATCAGGCGGACTTTTCGATCGGCTGCTACTGCGAGCGCGAGGACCAGTGCCATCGCTCCATCCTGCGCGCGCTGCTGGTGGAGCACGGCGCGCGCATGGCCCCGTCGTCCCGGTGATGGCGCTCTCGGAGAGGCTCGCCGCCGCCGGCGCGGTGGGCGCGCTGCTGCTGGGCGCCTCGGTCACCGTCGCGCAGATTCCGCCCAGTGCCGAGGACATCGAGCGGTATCGCGGGCTCCATGCGGCGGCCGCGCGCGACGATGCCGCCGAGATCAGCCGTCTCCTTTTGGCGGGCGCGAATGCGGAGGCGCGCGACGGCAATGGCCGCACCGCGCTGCACGTGGCGGTCTTTACCGCGCGTGCGGCGGCGGCGCGCGCGCTGGTGGCGGGCGGCGCGCAGGCTAATGCCCTGGACGGCCAGCGCTACGACATCGTGACCATCGCCGCCGTGAGGAACGACGTGGCCATGCTGCGGCTGGCCCTCACCCTGGGCGCGAGCCCCCGCAATGTCACCAGCCCCTACCAGGGCACCGCCCTCATCGCCGCGGCGCATCTGGGCCACGACGAGGTGGTGCGCGAGCTGATCCGGGCCGGCGCGCCGCTGGACCACATCAACAACCTCGGGTGGACGGCGCTGCTGGAGGCCGTGATCCTGGGAGACGGTGGCCCTCGCCACGTGGCGGTGCTCCGGGATCTGGTGCGGGCCGGCGCGAATCCCGCCCTCGCCGATCAGCAGGGCGTGAGCGCTCTGGAGCATGCGCGGAAACGGGGATACACGGAGATGGTGGCCATCCTCGATTCCGCCGGCCGGCGCTGAGTAGCATGCCGGCATGAGCGAGCGGGTCTCATTCCGGCGCGCGCGGCGCGCGGAGCTCCCCGCCATTGTGCGCATGCTCGCCGACGATCCCCTCGGCGCGCGGCGCGAGCGGTCCGCGACCCCGCTGCCGGCGGCCTACTCCGCCGCGTTCGCCGCCATCGCGCGCGATCGCAACAACGACCTGGTGGTGGCGGTGGCCGCGGGAGTCGTGATCGGCGTGCTTCAGCTCACCGTCATCCCGTCCCTGACCTATCAGGGCGGCCGGCGCGCGCTCATCGAGGGCGTGCGCGTGCATGCGGACTGGCGCTCGCGCGGTGTGGGCCGGCTGATGTTCGAGTGGGCGATCCGGCGGGCGCGGGCACGCGGCTGTCACATGCTCCAGCTCACCACCGACAAGTCACGGCCCGCCGCCAAGCGGTTCTACGAGGGACTGGGGTTCGTGGCGTCACACGAGGGGATGAAGCTCCATTTTCCGCGTCGCGGCGGTGGGCGTCAGCGCGGCTCGAGCATCACCTTGACGCGCCGCTTGTCCGAGCGGAGGGCGGCGAAGGCGGCGGGGAAGGCGTCCCAGCCCACGGTGTCGCCGAGGAGCGGCCCCGCGTCCACGCGGGCGCGCGCCAGCATGTCGAGGGTGAAGGCGAAGTCCCGCTTGCCGTAGCCGAAGACGTAGCGGACGTCCAGCTCCTTGGTGATGGCCTTCACGGGCAGGATCCGATCGGGCTGCATGCAGACGCCCGCCACCACCACGCGGCCGTTGACGGGCGCATAGTCCATGGCGAGCTGCTGGCTGCCCGGCACGCCCACGCAGTCGAAGACGACGTCGGCGCGGCGCCCGGCCACGCGCTTCACCGCCGCCATCACGTCCTCGCGCTCGGGGTGGATCACCGCGGTGGCACCCATGCGGGCGGCTCGCTCCGCGCGCTCGGGGGCGAGATCGCTCACCAGCACGTGGCCGGCGCCGAAGAAGCGGCACCAGAGGCTCACCGCGAGGCCGATGGGACCCGCGCCGATGATCTGCACCACGTCGCCGGGCCGGAGCCCCGCGCGCTCCACCGTGTGCAGCCCCACCGCCAGCGGCTCCACCAGCGCGCCCTGGCGGAAGTCCACCTCCGGCGGCAGGGGCAGCGCCTCGTGCACGCCCACGCGCACGAAGTCCGCGTAGGCGCCGGGCAGCTTGCCGAAGCCGCCGGAGATCACGGCGGGGCAGCGATGGCCCTGGCCGTTGAGACAGGCCACGCAGCTCCCGCAGCCGATATAGGGCAGCGCGGTGACGCGATCGCCCACCCGGAAGCGGCCGGCCAAGCGGCCGAGCGCGACCACCTCGCCGGCGAACTCATGGCCCATGATGGCGCCCACGGGAAGCGGGCGCACGCCGCCCGAGTCATCGGTCACCTCGGCGGCATGGAGATCGGAGCCGCAGACGCCGCAGTCGCGGACGGCCAGGACGAGCTCGGAGGGGCCGGGGGTCGGATCCGGCACGGTGCGGATCTCGAGAGGCCGGCCCACGCCCGGGAAGACGGCGGCGCGCATGAGAACCCGAGTATAGCGCGCCGCGCGCTTGACACTCTCGCGAGTGGAGGGCAGGCTAGCGCGCATGCCCACCCCATTCGGTACGCCCCGTGTGTACGAGAAGCTCGGCATCCGCTCGGTCATTCACGGCTCCGGCACCACCACGCGCTATGGCGGCTCCCGCATGCGGCCGGAGACCATGGATGCGATGCGGGAGGCCGCGCAGGTCCACGTCAACATCGACGAGCTGAACGTGGCCGCGGGCGCCGCGGTGGCGCGCATGCTCGAGGCGCCGGCCGGGCTCGTGACGGGCGGCTCCACCGCGGGCCTGGTGCTCCAGGCCGCCGCGTGCATGACCGGCGACGATCCCGCCAAGATCGCGCGCCTGCCCGACACCACCGGCCTGCGGAACGAGTTCGTGATCCAGCGCGCGCATCGCTTCCCTTACGACCAGGCCTATCGCGTCCCGGGCGGCGTGCTGGTCGAGATCGGGCTGGGCCGGCGCACGGCCGCCCACGAGCTGGAGGCGGTCCTCGGCGACCGCACCGCCGGGGTGATCTTCCTCGTCTCGCCCTTCACCAGCCCGCCCGGCGTCCTGCCCTTCGAGGAAGTCGTCCGCATCGCGCACGCGCGCGGGGTGCCGGTGCTCGTGGACGCGGCCTCCATGGTGCCGCCGCGCGACCACCTGTTCCGCTATGTGCGCGGCGGCGCCGACCTCGTGGTCTACAGCGGCGGCAAGGGGATACGCGGGCCGCAGAGCACCGGCATCCTCGTGGGCCGGCCGGACCTCATCCGCGCCGCCACGCTCAACGCGAGCCCGAACCAGGCCATCGGCCGCGCGGCCAAGACCTCGAAGGAAGAGATCGTGGGCCTGGTCACCGCGCTGGAGCTCTGCCTGGCCGAGGACGAGGCGGCGGAGATGGCGCAGTTCCGGGACACCTGCGCGCGGATCGTGGAGGAGGTGCGGGACATCCCCGGCCTGCGCGCGCTGGTGGAGCAGGACCCCGTCAATCGCGTGATCCCGCACGCGGTGATCTACTTCGAGGACGACTGGAAGGGGCCCAGCGGCCGGGACGTGCGGCGCGCCCTCGCGGAAGGCGAGCCCCACATCTACGTGCAGCAGGGGACGTTCCAGGGCGGCTACGGGGAGGAGATCGCGGTGGATCCCATCAACCTCGCGCCGGGGGAGGAGAAGCTCCTTGCGGCGCGGCTCCGCGAGGAGCTCACGCGCCGCTGAGTGCGCGCTAGCGGACGCCGGGCTCCAGCAGCGTGAGGGTGCCCGCGTCCGCGTCGAGCTCGGCCAGGCACCCGATGGGCAGCGTGGTCTGGTCTTCCACGTGCCCGACCATCAATCCCGCGATCGCGGGCACGCCCAGCGCGCGCGGGCGCTCGGCCAGGATGTCCTCCAGCACGCGGTTCTGGACATAGAACGCCGACGGCTCGCAGCGCGTGAGCTGGCCGAAGGCGATGCCGGCGACGCCGGCCAGGGCGCCGGTGAGCCAGAGCTGGGTGAGGAAGCGGTCGATCCGGTAGAACGGCTCGTCCACGTCCTCGAGGAACAGGATGGCGCCGCGGAGGTCGGGGAAATACGGCGTCCCCGCAAGATGCGCCATCAGGCAGAGATTGCCGCCGAGGAGCCGGCCCCGCGCGCGTCCCGGCGCCAGCGTGGTCACGCGGTGCTCCCAGTCCGGCTGGCCCTCGCGCGGCTCCCGGCCGGGGGGCGCGCCCAGTCGAACCGGCGCCGCGTCGGACCAGAGCACCCGGCGCAGCTCGGCGAGCGAGTACGGCGTGAAGCCGCGGGCGGCGATGGGGCCGTGAAAGCTCACCAGCCCCGCCTTGGAATGCAGCGCCATGTGCAGAGCGGTGATGTCACTGTAGCCGACCAGCGCCTTGGGGTTGGCGCGGATGAGGTCCCAGTCCAGCAGCGGCAGCAGGCGCGAGGCGCCATAGCCGCCCCGCACGCACCACAGCGCATCGACCGCGGGATCCGCGAACATCGCCTGGAGATCGGCGGCGCGGTCCGCATCCGCGCCCGCGAAATAGCCTTCGCGATCGAAGACGTGCTTGCCGGGGCGCACGCGAAAGCCGAGGGATTGCAGCGCATCGATGGCGAAGCGGACCCGGTCGGGCTCATTGGGCGCGCCCGAGGGGGCGACGAGGCCGACGGTCTGGCCCGACGCGAGGCGCCGTGGACGGAGGAGAGTCAGCGGATCACCTCGTCGGCCCGCTTGACCAGCGAGTCCGGGATGGGGAGGCCCAGCACGCGCGCGGTCTTGAGGTTGACCACCAGCTCGAACTTCGGCGGCTGGGCCACCGGGAGCTCGGACGGCTTGGCGCCCTTCAGGATGCGATCCACGTAGGTGGCGGCGCGGCGGAAGATATCGCCGAGCCGCGGCCCGTACGACATGAGCCCGCCGGCCTCCACCGCCGACTTGAGCGTGAACATGGTGGGCAGGCGGCGCTGGGCGGCCAGCTCCGCGAGCTGGATGCGGTGGACGAAGGCGAGGCGGTCTCCGAGGACATAGAGCGAGTCCGCGCGCTCGCGCGCCGCCGCCTCGAAGGCGCCCTCGAAGTCCGCCGGTGCCCGGACCTCGAAGGGCAGCGTCGTCAGCCGCAACGGCGCCGCCGCCGCCGGAATCTCCTGGCTCAGGAGCTGTACGTGCAGGGAATTGGCAGGATTGGCGAGCACCGCCAGCCGCGAGGCCTTCGGCACCGCTTCCTTCAGCAGGGCGAGCCGCTTGGAGGTGAGCTCGGCCGGCGCATAGGTGGCGAGCCCGGTGACATTGCCGCCCGGCTTGGCGAGGCTGCCCACGAGCTTCTCCCGAACGGGATCCGCCACCACCATGAAGATGACCGGAATGACCTTGGTGGCCTCGGCGGCGGCATGCGCCGGCTGCGCCGACAGGGCCACGATGATGTCCACCTTGGCACGCACCAGCTCGGCGGCCAGAGCGGGCAGGCGATCGTAGTGGCCCTCGGACGACCGCCACTCGATGACGAGATTGGTGCCCTCCGTGTATCCCAGCTTCCGCAGGCCGTCGAGGAACTCGTCGAAGTACGGACCCTCGGAGGATTCGAACGCGTTGGCGAGCATGCCGATGCGATAGACCTTGCCGGCTTGCTGGGACGCGGCGGGAAGGGCGGCGCCGAGAATCATGACGAAGAGGAGCCAGCTCACCAGCCGGCCCGCTCGAACCATGGCGAGGATCTCCACGACGGACCGAGCCTAGCCCGGCCCGGCAGCATTCGGCAAGCGCGTTCTGACGCTGCCCCCGCCGCGCGCTATATTAGGGGCGCGATGACGCGACCCGAGGGCCCCGACCGCGAGGTGCTGGCGCGGGCGCTTGCCCTCCTCCCCCGGCTCGAGTCTCTTGCCGACACCATCGAGGCGGACCGCCGGCTTCCTCCCGGCCTGGTGGAGGCGCTCCACGACGCCGCGCTCTTCCGCCTGCTCATGCCCCGCTTCCTCACCGGAGGCGAGGTGGACCCTGTCACCTTCGTTCACGTCATCGAGGCCATCGCCAAGGTCGACGGCAGCACCGCGTGGTGCCTGTGCCAGGCCGCCGGGTGCTCCATGGTGGGCGCCTATCTGACGCCGGAGATCGCGCGGGAGATCTTCGGCCCGCGGGAGGCCGTGCTCGCCTGGGGGCCCGGGCCCGATGCGCGCGCGGTGGCGGTGGACGGCGGCTATCGCCTGTCCGGCACGTGGTCCTTCGCGAGCGGCTGCCGTCACGCCACCTGGCTCGGCGGCCACGCGCCCATCGTCGAGGCCGACGGCTCCCCGCGCCGGCGGCCCGATGGCAGCCCCGACGGCCGCACCATGCTGTTCCCGGCCGCGCGCGCGGAGATCGTGGACGTGTGGCACGTGAGCGGGCTGCGGGGCACGGGCAGTGACGCCTTCACCGTCTCCGACCTCTTCGTGCCGCGCGCGTACTCGGTGTCGCGCGACGATCCCGCGGAGCGCCGGCTCCCCGGCGCGCTCTACTGCTTCCCCTCCGGCAGCCTCTACGCCTCCGGATTCGCCGCGGTGGCCATGGGTCTCGCGCGAGCCATGCTCGACGCCTTCGTGGAGCTGGCGCGGGACAAGACGCCGCGCGGCGGCCGGCGCACGCTGCGGGACAACCACGTGGTGCAGTCCCAGGTGGCCCAGGCGGAGGCGAAGCTCCGCTCCGCGCGCATGTTCCTGGTCGCCTCGCTCGGGGAAATCTGGCAAGAAGTCGGGCGCTCGGGCGCGCTCACGCTCGACCAGCGGATGACCATTCGCCTCGCCGCCACCTATGCCATTCACCAGGCCAAGGACGTGGCGGACATCGCGTATCAGGCGGCGGGCTCCAGCGCCATCTTCACCGCGGGCGCCTTCGAGCGCCGCTTCCGCGATATCCACGCGGTGACCCAGCAGCTTCAGGGGCGCCAGGCCCACTTCGAGACGGTGGGGCAGTTTCTGCTCGGGCTGGATCCGGACACGCAGTTCCTCTAGGCGATCCGTCTCACTCCGTTCGGCCTCTCAGCCACCACCAGTGGAAGACGAGGGCCTGCACGAGCGCGAAGACGCCCAGGGTGGCGTCGTTGAGGATATACAGCGAGACGAAATGGCCGGTGACGCTCCGCCAGGCCAGGATCACGGTGGCCCCGACCCCGAGATTGAGCGCGAGAAAGACCAGCAGCAGGCCGATCGCCTCGAGCATGCGCGCGCCCGCGGGGGCGAGCCCGGCCCCCGGGAGGCCCAGCCGGCGCGTGCCCACCACCCAGGCGCCCAGCGAGGTCACCGCCACCAGCGTTGGCCCCACGAAGGTCTCGAAATCGACCACTCAGATCCACCCGCGCAGGCGGTAGTAGCACCAGGCGGAGAGCTCGATGGCGATCTCGCGCAGCAGGTGCAGGCGCGACTCGGGATCGGACGGGCCGCCGTCCCAGGTCTGCCCCCCGAGCACGGTGAAGCCGCGCGCCTCGAAGAGCGCGCGGGCGCGCGGCATATCGATGGAATCGGCGACGAGCAGGATGCGCTGGACGCCGCGCGGCTTCAGCAGGCCTTCGATGAGAACTGCCTCCTCCCGCGTGGTGCGGCCGCCGTATGCGGGCAGCAGGCTCTCGGCGGCGATCCCCAGCCCGCGCGCCAGCTGCACCCGCGCGTCGACCTCGAGGTTCTCTCCCGAGAACACGATGAGCGGTGACAGGCCCTGCTGCTGCAGCGCGATGGCGCGCAATGTCCGGCGGAGCGAGGCATTGGTGAGCACCTCGTCCGAGTCCGAGCCCCCGCGGCCGGGCACCACGATGGCCTGCGCGGGCTGGAGCTCGCGGGGGCCTGCCATCCAGCGGTTGAGCCCATTGGCGAGCGGGGTGAAGCCGCCGACGCCGAGAAGGAGCAGCGCGGCGGCCCCGAGCAGGCGGAGCGCGCGCGACCGTTTCCCGTCCGGGAGCACGCGCGGACTCGACACGCACCGATGATGCGCCAGGTCGTGCGCGCATGGCAAGGCGGCGGCTTCGGCGAGTAGCTTCGCTTGACGCGGCCGCCCCCGTGTCCGACTCTAGAAAGCCGTGGTCCATCACGCGCCGCCGGCCCTCCGTCCCGCATGACCGCCTGTCCTCGGTGCGGACACCCGGCGATCGCCGCGGCCCGCTTCTGCTCCGCGTGCGGCACGCCCCTGGTGGCGCCGCCCGATCCCGCGCGCTTCGGATCGCCGGGCGCCTACACGCCCGCCCATCTCGCCGAGCGCATCCGCGGCTCGCGCGCGGCGCTGGCCGGCGAGCGCAAGCAGGTCACCGTCCTCTTCGCCGACATGCAGGGCTCGATGGAGCTGCTGGCGGACCGCGATCCCGAGGAAGCGGGCCATATCCTCGACCAGGTCCTCGAGCAGATGATGGAGGCCGTCCACCGCTACGAGGGCACGGTGAACCAGGTGATGGGCGACGGGATCATGGCGCTGTTCGGCGCGCCCCTCGCCCACGAGGACCACGCGGTGCGGGCCGCCTATGCCGCGCTGCGGATGCAGGAGCGCATCGGCGCTTTCGGGGATCGCATGCAGCGCGCGGCGGGCGTGCCCCTGCAGATCCGCGTGGGGCTCAACTCGGGCGAGGTGATGGTGCGCTC
>Ga0134123_10003175_pt1 | contig 10699 bp, 10 predicted proteins | sample KB303_FD_96460 | JGI IMG/M metagenome (GOLD analysis project Ga0134123, IMG submission 96460) | Terrestrial soil microbial communities without Nitrogen fertilizer from Kellogg Biological Station, Michigan, USA - KB3-0-3 | ecosystem: Environmental > Terrestrial > Soil > Unclassified ...
CCGTCATCTCGAGCTCGAGGTCGCAGGAACACCAATCGGGCGATTGAAGCCGCTGAGAAAGCGAGCCGCCAGACCACGAACGAAGACAAACATCGTGAAGCACTCGAGCGCAAAAGCCGGGAACCCGAGATAGCCGGGAAGGGGCATCTCGAAGATCTTCAGATTCTCCATGATCGGCACCGTGTATACCCACTTCGCCCTGGCCCAGTAGTTCCAGAACTCCCAGAGAATGCCGCACAGCAACCCGCTGAGCATCAGGTTCTTCAGACGATCGTACTCGCCACGGTGAAAGTCGCCCGTGAGCGATTCATTCCCCATTCGATGATTGAGGGGATCGAGTAGAAAAGTGAATCCCAGCCACACGGGGGCCGCGAGGTAGCGCGCGATTGCCGGCGACATCAGGAAGGGAGATACCAGCATCGCGGCGCCGATGGCCATCGAAAGTCCCATGGCGATGCGCTCGTAACCTGGCGTGACGAACCAGAATGTGTGCGTCCAGGTCCACCCTGGTGCGCGTCGTCGGTCGCGCCACAGGCCGATCAGATCGGCGCCCTCGAAAATGGCCGGCCAGATCGTGGCAAACGACCATGCATAGCCAAAGAGACGCCACGCCTGATTCTCGGGCAGCCCGATGTAGTGCCAGTTGTCGAGATAGAGATTGAAAAACTCGAACACCAGCCAGAGCGGAATGGAGACGATCGCGAGAAACGCGAATTCGCGAGGCGAGGTGCGAATCCACGACCGCCGGCGCGCCTGCCAGACAATGCCATCGGCGAAGAGGATGAAGCCCGTCCAGGCAATCGGCGTGTTCCAGGATGGGAATGGCTCGATGCCGGCGAGCGTGGCGGCTTCCGACACCACCATGACTATCAGGCCGACCAACGCTGACGCGTTCATGTGGCCCGCATCGCGAACGAGCAACCGCGAAGCGCGGGTCGGCCCACGCCTTTGCCGAAGATCAGCACCTTCATCGTGCTTCCGAGTCCGCCAGGCATGATGAGTGTCTTCAGCGCGAGACGCTTCTTGAGGCTCTCGAGGTTCGCAGGGTTCTCGGGGTCCTCCAGGTTCTGCGAGAGGGCGAGCAGGAAATAGGTCTGATCGAGAAAGCCGAGCGTGACGAGGCCCGCTTCTTCTGCGGCTGCTCGGACGCTCGTGAAGTCCACATGCGCGGTGATGTCCTGCTCGCCGGGGTTCGACAGCCACGACGGCGTGCCGGGAGCAGATTCCGGACCCGACGCGATGTGCCGCGCAAAGGTCGTCAGCGTCCCGTTCGAGTGGCCGACCGAGTAGAGCTCGCGCGCTTCGTGTCCGTAGTCGATCAGGATCACGAACCCCCGATCCAGCCGCCGCGCGACCTCGCGGATCCATTCGATCGCGCGCAAATTGATTTCGACCCGCCAGCCGGGCTCGAGCCTCACGCCGAGCCGATGAAGATACTCGGCGAGCGCGGGCGTGGATGGCGGGCGTTCGTGCAACGAGAGCGTCGGGCTGACATACACCTCGCGCAGGCCGTCTTCGCGCATCACGACCTGATGCGTCGGCATGGCATCGAGCAATTCGTTCGCGAACACGACGCCGTTGATGCGCTCTGGAAGGTGCATTGACGCGGAGACGAGCCGTTCAGCCGTCTCGCCCAGTGTCGATCGCTGTTCGTCGCGGGCCGCCGGGCTGGCCTCTACGAGATGCAGGCGGTAGCGATCGTAAACCTCTCGATCGTGAATGCGTGCCGCTCTGAGGATGTCCGCCGACAGACGGCCGCTTCCCGCGCCGGCTTCAACGAGGTCGATCGGCTCTTTCGCGTCCCTCGAAAGCAGCCCGGCCATCTCGGCGATCTGGCTTTCGAGCAGCTCGCCGAAGACCGCCCCGACGTCCACGCTGGTAAAAAAATCGCCCGCAGCCCCCGATCGTCGAGGGCTGCGGGCGTAATAACCGAACGATGGATCGTAGAGCGCGAGATCCATGAACGCGGCCACCGTCATCGGGCCGCGCTCGCGGATCACATCGCTGAGCACTTCAGTCTTTCCTGACGGTCACGAACACCTGGCCTTCGTCGCGCCGCCACACGAGCACCTGCGCGATGCGGCCCGACTGCACGCGCTGAAGCTCGCGGCCGGCCTCCGCGGCGTTCGATACGCGCTGGCGGTTCACCGACAGGATGACGTCACCAGGCCGCAGCTGACCGACGGCCGGGCCGTTCGGATCCACATCCGTCACGAGCGCGCCCGACTGGCCGGACGGCATCTCGAGTTGACGCGCGCGGTTCGGCGTCAGGTTCTGCAGCGTAATGCCGAAGCTCTCGTTTCCGCTTTGATCGTCGGGCGGCTGCTGCTGCCCGTTCCGACTCGCTCGAGACGTCTGCTCGGCGGTGAGATCCAGTTCGTCCACGGTCACGGTGAACGTCCGCTCCTTCTTATCGCGCATCACTTTCACCGGCACGCGAGTGCCCGGCTTGGTGGCGGTAACCATCTTCACGAGCTCGTTCGTGTTGTTCACCGGCCGGCCGTTGTATTCGACGATCACGTCGCCCGGCTCGATTCCCGCTTTGTCGGCGGCGCTGTCGGCCTCAACCCGGGACGCGAGCGCGCCGGTGCGCTTCGACAGACCGAAATCCTGGTAGGCGTCGATTGGGACGGCGCGGACTTCCACGCCGATGCGTCCGCGCGTGACCTTGCCGGTGCTGAGCTGGGGCAGCAGCTCGCGGACGGTGTTGCTCGGCACCGCGAAGCCTACCCCGATGTTCCCTTCGGCACGGCCGCTGCTGTAGATCGCAGTGTTCATCCCGATCACCTCGCCGCGCAAGTTGAGCAGCGGGCCGCCCGAGTTGCCCGGATTGATCGCGGCGTCGGTCTGCAGCATCTCGCCGAAGCGGCGATCCGCCACCTGGAACGACGGCTCCGTGCGGCTGATGACGCCAACCGTGACCGTGTGATTGAGGTTGAAGGGGTTGCCGATGGCCACGACCCAGTCGCCAGCCGCCATCTGCGAGGAATCTCCGAACTTCGCTTCGGGGAGCGGATGATTGGGTTTCTCGGTGAGCTGAATCAACGCGCTATCGGTCAGCTCGTCGCGGCCGATGATCTTGGCCTGATACACCTGGTCGGGATCCTCGCCGAAGAGACCCACTTCGATCTTCGTCGCGCCTTCCACCACGTGGTTGTTCGTCAGGATCATCCCGTCTTTGTTGATGATGAATCCGCTGCCTGAGGCAACCGTGGTCTGCTCGCGCGGCTGACGGCGCCGCGGGTTCTGACCCTGCCCCTGCCCCGGCTGCCGATCGTCCTGCTGCGCGTCCGGATCGTCGAAAAACCGTCGGAGCAGATCGTCGGGCGCGCCGCCGCCAAAGAAGTCCGACAGATCCTGCCGGCGCTGACGCGACTCGGTCCGGATGCTCACGACCATCGGCGACTGCGCCTTGGCGATGTTGCGGAATGTCTGCGCGTCGAGCGCCCCCGTAATCGGCGCGCTGTTCATCGGCGGCGCCGCGACGGTCTGGGCCGAAGACTGCGGCGTCAGATCGAGACGCGACGCCAGGACCATGCCGACGGCAAGGCCCGACACGAGGACGAGCAGGGTGTATACGAGGCTGGTGGTCTTGCGGGTTGACATCATTCCTCCGGTCAAGCTCTCTTCACATTCACACTACACGAGATTCACGAGCTCGGATTGAGTCGGGCCGGTCACGGTTGCGTCGTGCAGTCCAACCACCATGTTGATTTCCGAGCGGATGCCGAAGTCCTTGAAATACACACCCGGCTCGATGGTAAAGCCCGTGCCGGGCAGCAGTCGACGGTCGTCGTGGGTTTCGTAGTCGTCCATGTTGACGCCGGTGCCGTGCACTGATTCGCCGAGGCTGTGGCCGGTGCGGTGCAGGATGTAGTCGCCGTAGCCGGCGTCCCGCAGGACACTCGACGCCGCGCGATCCACCTCGTAGCCACGGACCTCTTTATCGGACCGGGTGCGGCTCTGAACCAGCGCGATGCCGGCATTGCGAGCGCCCGCGACGGCCGCGAATGCGCGCGTGATCGGCTCGGGGATGTCGCGGCCTGTGAAGCCGACCCAGGTGATGTCGGCGTAGACCGCGCCCGGCCGATCGAGTTTGCCCCAGAGATCGAGCAGCACCAGTTCCCCGCGGCGAATCGGCCGCGACTGAGTTTCGCCGGGCAGGTAATGCGGATTGCCGGCATTTTCCTGCGCGGCGACAATCGGCGCTGAGTCCGCCGCGAGACCTTCCTCTGAAAACCACTCCACCATCAACTGCTGAATGTCGTACTCCGTCGTCGCGACCCCGTCGCGCATCCGGCGCGCGATTGCGTCGAACGCACGATCCTTGATGCGATAGAGCTTCAGAGATGCCGCGTTGTGCGTGAGGATCTCGGCATCGCGCCAGACGGCGGCAAACCGCTGCACCAGATCGGCCGAGGAAACAACGTCCACGCCGGATTGACGCACGAGCTCGATGGTGCCCCCATCGACGCGCGAGACGTAGGGAATGGCGCAGCCAGGCGAATACTCCATCGCGACACGCGGCACCGGTCCGCCTGTGCGAAGCGTCTCGAGCATTCGTTTCAGCCCGGCCTCGAGCGCCGTTCGTCCGGCATAACGCTCAGTCGTCCCGGGGAGATGCGCAAGGGTTTCCGACTCGATGGCGTGCACCAGCTTCCGGGGTTCGCCCTCTGCCGGAACGAGGTAATACCAGCGGCGAGTCGCGAGATGTCCGCCCTGACGGCCGACGCCGGTGACATCGAGCGCAATCGGATTCAGCCCGTGGAAATCGTAGAGCAACCACCCGTCCAGACCTTCGGCGCTCAGTGCACGTTGAACGGCTGCAACCTCGAGCGTCGACGCTGGAACGGCAATGTCCGCCATTGTTCCCCAGTATAATCGAGGCACCGGCCATGCCAGCGCCGTGCCGACCGCTCACTCGAGGTGCGGACGGCCCATTCTCCGGAGCTCGAATCTTATGACGCGACGTTTCACGCTTATCGCGCTCGTCGCGCTGCTGGCAGGTGCCGCAGCCGGCGCCGGGCAGGCCCAGCAGCCCGCACAAACCTCCGGCCAGCCGCCGTCGGCACCTTCACAGAATCCAACCTTCAAGGTCCAGGTCGACTATGTCGATGTCGATGTGCTCGTCACCGACAAAGAGGGCCGCTTCATTCGCGATTTGAAGAAAGAAGATTTCGAAATCTTCGAGGACGGCAAACGTCAGACCATCGCGAACTTCTCGGTCGTTGACATTCCCATCGAGCGGGCCGACCGGGCGCTCTACAACCCCGACGAGGCCCTGCCGCCGGACACCGCGACCAACGAGAAGGCGTTCGAAGGCCGCATTTACGTGATGATCCTCGACGAGCCGCACGTGGATGCGCTGCGCAGCCAGAACGTGCGGATCGCGGCACGACAGTTCATCGAGCGGCGGCTCGGTGCGAACGACGTGATGGCTATCGTCCACGCAGAAGGCGCGACCGACAACTCCCAGGAATTTACCAGCAACAAGCGCCTGCTGCTTGCGTCCGTGGACAAATTCATGGGCAGCAAGCTGGAAGCGGTCACGCTCGCCCGAAGCTCGGAGTACTACCGGCAGGCGGATCTCGGTATCACCCCGACGCCAGGCTCGGTCAATGATCCGTTCGACCAGGAGCGCGCCTACAAGGCGCAGAACTCACTGCGGCTTCTCAAGAACGTAGCCGAATGGTTCTCGAGCATCCGCGGCCGCCGCAAGACGATCCTCTTCTTCAGCGAGGGCATCGACTACGACATCTACAACATGATCCGGCAGTACGATTCGCCGTCCAACTCCTCGTCGGCGATCTTCAGCGACATCGTCGACACCATTTCAGCGACGGCTCGATCGAACGTGAGCATCTACGCGATCGATCCGCGCGGCCTCACCACGCTCGGCGAAGACACCATCGGCGTGTCGGCGCTGGCTGACCAGGCCGATTCGAGCATCGGCATCGGCCTCTCGTCGCTGCGCAACGAACTGCAGATGTCGCAGGACAGCCTGCGCTCGCTCGCCGACGAGACCGGCGGCTTCGCGGCTGTGAATACGAACCAGTTCAGCGGCGCCTTCGAACGAATCGTCGGCGACAACAGCACCTACTATCTGCTCGCGTACTATCCGCCCACTGACAAGAAAGACGGGAAGTTCCACCGAATCGAAGTGAAGACGACGCGGCCCGGCTTGACCATCCGGGCCCGGCGCGGGTACGTCGCCGCGAAGCCGCCGAAAGCGCCCTCGAAGCCGCCGGCCAAGGACGCACCGTCGCCGGAAGTCGCTGAAGCGCTGCAGAGCCCGCTGAACGTCAGCGGCCTCACGATGCATGCATTCGCAACGCCCTTCAAGGGAACGGCGCCGAACGCGTCCGTGCTGATCGGTGTGGACATTCGCGGTCGCGACCTGTCGCTGCCGCCGAACGGGAAAGTCGAGCTCTCCTATCTCGCCGTCGACGCGAAAGGAAAGACCTTCGGCGCGCGCAACAACTCGCTGACGATGAACCTGAAGCCTGAAACCCGCGAGCGCGTGCTGCAGACCGGCTTCCGCCTGTTGAACCGTGTCGATCTGCCGCCCGGCCGGTATCAGATGCGAATCGCCACGCACGAAAACGGCGGCGGCGTGGGTTCGGTCCTCTTCGACCTCGAGGTGCCGGATTTCCACAAGCTGCCGTTCAGCATCAGCGGATTGCTCCTCACCTCGCTCTCCGGATCGGCAATGGTCACGGCCAAGGGCGACGATCAGACGCGCGAAGTGCTGCCCGCGCCGCCGATCGCGCAGCGCACGTTCCCGCAGAACGACGAGATCGCGGTCTTCGCCGAGATCTACGACGATGGGAAGACCGCGCCGCACAAGATCGACATCACCACGATGATTCGGAACGACGTGGGCACGATCTTCTTCAAGAACGAGGAAGAGCGCGATTCGAAGGAGCTCGAAGGCAAACGAGGCGGTTACGGCTACACCGCTCGCATCCCGCTGACGGGACTCCAGCCAGGGGCCTACGTGCTGACGGTCGAGGGTCGCTCCCGGCTCGGCGACAACGTCGAGGCCATCCGGAACGTGCGCATCAACATCGTACCGTCCACGCGGGCGCAATGACGCTCCTGATGTCGATCCTCCTCGCCGCCCTGATGCAGCCGGGAGGCGCGGAGCTCCGTCAACTCGACAAGGGCGATCAGAGCAACATGGACGACGCGCGGCAGGTCGTGGCGCGCACGCCCGACGAGTACAACGCGCTCTGGCGATTGCACGCGCCCGATCGTCCTCAGCCCAAAGTAGACTTCGCGAAAGAAATCGTCGTCGGCGTCTTCATGGGCAGCCGGCCGACTGCCGGTTTTGCGACCGAAATTCTGGGGACTCGGGAAGAGGCTGGAACGCTGGTCGTGCAGTATCGCGAGACGCGACCTGCGCGGGGACTCATCACCGCGCAGGTCATCACCTCCGCCTATCACATCGTCGCGATGCCGTCCCGACCGGGCACCGTCCGGTTCGAGCGGATCGACTGAGGCTCTCTTACTTCTTCGCCGGCGCTGCGGCGGGAGCCGGCGTCGAGCCTTCCGGCTTCGGCGCTTCCAGCTTCGGGACCCGGTGCGGCTTCACCGTGCCGTTGGCGTGGCTGAACTGATAGTTGTTCGAGTTCATGCCGTTCTTCCACGGCGTGTCGATCGTCACCGTCTGAATCTCCTGCGGCTGCAGGACGCCGTTGATGACGCCGCGGCCAGCCGTCAGCACCGATCCACCCTTTTCGTACCAGACCTCGTCGATGCGAAGCCGGGCGATCGGCTGCTGAGAGATGTTGCGGACGGTGATCTGCGTGATGACCGAGTCGCCCTTGCGAGTCGTCTTCGGCGCCACATACTCCAATTCAGCCTGGCCCTTGATGGGCGGCGTGAATTTCCGGCCGGCGAGAATGGGTTCCAGCTGTGGCGCCTGCGCGGTCTGGCCGACAAGCTCCGCTCCGGTGAGCGACGCAGCCATCAGAGTTGCAGCAAACGCGAGACGCGCGCGAGTCATAACAATCCTCCGGTTCGTAATGTGAGCAAAAGCTCCAAAAAGCGGTTGATTATACAGCAACGTCCTACATCTCCCCGTTCCAGTCTTCCGGCTCGGCGTTGATGGACCGGAAGATTTCCATGTGCCATTTGCCACCGCCCCACGGCTCGATAACTTCAGCAGCGACAACGTCTACGAGGAGTTCCGAAAAAAGCCGACCCTCGGGGTCGCCTTCGAGGTGGTAGGCGGGCTCGTCCCATTTGAAGTTGGGGTAGAGCATCAAGGTCAGAAAGAGGTCATAGCCGTCGTCCACCACGATGAGCTGGCCGCAGGGCCGCTTCTGCGTCGAATGGTAGATGAGATATTTCTCGGCGCTGTTTGCGCGGATGTAGCGCTTGAGAGCGAAATCCCGCGCGACGATCTCTTCAATCGCAATCTTCTTGTCCCAGCAGTCCCGGCAATATTTCTCTTCGCCGCGCGGTTCAGACACTTCTTTGGCGCCGCACAACGTGCACCGGGACTTGGCAACCGACTTTCGAGGCATGACCTGTTTAATTGTAGTGTATCTGCATGACTCGTCCACCCCACGCCGGCCTCAGGCACCTCGCGCTGAACGTCCGCAATCTCGAGGCGATGAAGCACTTCTATGTGGACCTGCTCGGCTTTGCCGTGGAATGGGAACCCGATGCCGAGAACATTTACCTGACGTCGGGCCTCGACAATCTGGCGCTCCACGTCAACGCGACGCGTCTCTCGCAGGAGAAGCGCGTGGACGCGCTCGATCATCTCGGGCTCATCGTGCGCAAACCGGAAGATGTCGACGCGTGGTCGGCGTTTCTGGAGGGTCACGGCGTGACGATCGATGCGAAGCCGCGAACGCATCGCGACGGCGCACGCTCGTGCTACTTCAAGGATCCGGACGGCAACACCGTCCAGATCATTCATCATCCGCCGATCAGTGATAAGGCGTAATCCCGAAGCCTAACGCCCACAGCCTGACGCCTGTCAGGCTTTCCTCTGGTACAGCCCCACGATTTCCCCTTGCCCGACGATGTGACCTTCGATCGCTTTGAGCAGTCCGTTGCGATCGAGGCCCGGCTGCAGCTCGACGGCGCCGTCGATGGCGTAGACGGTGAAGTGGTAATGGTGAGCGGGGCCGGCCGGCGGTGCCGGTCCACGATAGCTCGGCTCCGGCGGCGGTCCACCGCGGCGTGCGAACGCCGCAAATCCGTTCGCGCCCTGAATGGTGCCGGCCAGACCGGAGGCCGTCACGTTCGCGCCCGCGGGAACGGCTTGGGGCAGACCCTTCGCGCTTGCCGGAATCTTGTAGATCACCCAGTGCGTGAAGCCGCCCGGCATCGGCGCGTCCGGATCGTGGCACACCACCGCAAACTGCCGCGTCGTCGCCGGGGCGCCGCTCCATGACAGCGGCGGTGACACGTTCTTGCCGAAACTCGAATAATCATCGGGCAGCGTTTCGCCGTCTTTGAACGCCGTGCTTTCGACAGTGATCTTCGCCGGGGCGCCCTGACCCGAGATGTTCCTGACAGTGCCGCCGGCGATCGCAGCGAGCGCCAGCACGCCGACACACACACGCTTCATCCAATCCTCCGCCTTCATGTCTGACTCTTGATCGTTCGATCGGCCCGTATGGCCGGTGCGTACATGCGATCCGCGTATTCCTTCAACATCCGCCGCGCCGAGAAGCGGGGCGCCACGCTTCGAATGGCTTCCTTGACGATCGCCAGCCACCGGCGCGACACGCCGCGAGGATCGCGGTCGTAGAAAGCGGGAACGATTTCTTCCTCGAGCAAGCGGTAGATGGCGGCAGAGTCGGCCGCGTCGACGGCCTCGGGATTGTCGATCGGACCTGCGTCGATCAGCCATCCGTTCCGGCCGTTGAACGCTTCGGCCCACCAGCCGTCGCCGATGCTCAAGTGAGGCACGCCGTTGATGGCGGCCTTCATGCCGCTGGTGCCGCTCGCTTCCATCGGTTTGCGCGGGTTGTTCAGCCAGAGGTCGCAGCCCTGTACCAGAAAGTGTGCGACGTGCAGATCGTAATCGTCGATGAACGCCACGCGGCCGCCGAACATCGGATCGAGCGCGCGCCGGTATACCTGCTGGAGATGATGTTTGCCGATGTCGTCGGCTGGATGCGCCTTGCCGGCGAAGATGATCTGAACGGGCCGCTCGCTGGAGTTGAGGATCCGCGCCAGGCGTTCGGCGTCCTGGAAGATCAGTTCCGGTCGCTTGTAACCGGCAAAGCGGCGCGCAAAGCCGATCGTCAGGGCGTCGCTCTCGAGCAGCGTTCCGGCTGCGACGACGCGTTGAGGCGCGACGCGCTCGATGGCCCACCGGACACGGGCCCGCTCGCGTACGAAAGTGAACAGATAGCGGCGCAGTCCCTGGCGTACCGCCCATAGATCTTCGTCGGGGATCGCCAGCACGCCATCCCAGAAGGCCGGATCGTCCTGCTCCTCCAGCCAATGGGCGCCGAGATACTTGGCAAAGAGATCGGCCAGGTCCTGCGCGATCCAGGTCGGCACGTGGACGCCATTGGTCACCGAGGTCACCGGGCGGCGCTCGTCCGGCAGCTCCGACCAGAGCGACGCCCACATCGAACGCGTCACGTCGCCATGGAGCGCGCTGACCGCGTTGATCGAGTTGGCCGAGCGCAAGGCCAGCGCCGTCATGTTGAACAGCGGTCCGCCC
>Ga0134123_10003179_pt1 | contig 10694 bp, 4 predicted proteins | sample KB303_FD_96460 | JGI IMG/M metagenome (GOLD analysis project Ga0134123, IMG submission 96460) | Terrestrial soil microbial communities without Nitrogen fertilizer from Kellogg Biological Station, Michigan, USA - KB3-0-3 | ecosystem: Environmental > Terrestrial > Soil > Unclassified ...
GCGCCGGCAGCGCGCAGCGCGCGTCGAGCGGTTGCGAGGCGAGCTGGTCGAGGCGCGCGGCCGGCGTGTTGGCGAGGAAGGGCGTCTGGCGATAGACGGCGGCGAGGAAGCTACGGTGGCGCGCGGTGGTGAGCGGCCGCAACGCCGCCTGCAGGTCGGGACCGGAAGCTTCGAGGTCGGCGGCGCGCACGCCGGCGCCGCAGCCGAAGTCGAGGCCGCCCAACGCCAGCTTGCGGATCGCCTGGTGGCCGCGAGTGCGGAAGAACGCCTCGCCGGCGCGGATGTCGTAGACGATGCTCCACTGCGTGGCGTCCTGCGCCACCGAGCGCAGGGTGGCGAAGGCGTAGTCGAGCGACCGCGCGCGCTCGCCGGAGGCGTGGAAGTCGAGCGCCCGCCGGCCGGCGCGCGAGAAGCGGGAGCGGGAGTCGGCGCCGCGCTGCCAGCTCAGCAGCTCGTCGCCGTAGGGATCGTTGGCGAGGGCGGGCACCGGCACGTCCTTGCCGCGGCGCGCTGCCATGCGTCCGCCGAGGAACTCGACCACCGCGACGTCGCCGCCGCGGTCCGCCACCAGATAGTGCAGCGGCGCGTTGTCGGTGATGCGCACCTCGGCGTCGCTGGCGACCACCTCGGCGACGGTGGCGTGACGGTCGAGCTGGTACTGGATCCACTCCAGGTTGCCCACCACCGGGCGCCCGTCAGCATCCGGATAGCGGGCCTCGTCGAGCCACATCAGCTCGATCGCGAGCCCTGCCTCGTTGATGCCGCCGGAAGGCGAAGCGACGCCGTACTGATTGAACGTCACGCTGCCAAAGCGCGCCGTCCACGTCGCGGCGCGGACGCCCGGACCGACGATCGCTGTCCGCACCAGCCCGCGCGGATTCACCACCAGCAGCCCGTCGCCGAGCGACCAGTCGTAGTTCTTGCCGAACAGCACCATCCCGCCGTCGCGCAGCACGAAAGTCGTGCACGCAAGCCCCGGCGCGACACCGATCAGGAGCGCGACCGCACCCGCCATCAACCGCCTGGCTGTGGTGTTCATGCAGTCAGGATACGGACCCGCCGTCGCGCGGTTGCGGGCCTTGGTGCGAATGGCGGGGATGCTGCCGCCGATGGCGTTTGGCCAGGTCGCCAGCGGCGCTGGACAGCGCGACTTCAGAGCGTAGGGCCGATTTGCGAGTAGCGGGCTCCACGGAGGGGTTCACCGCTGGCCGGCGGTGCGTGATCGCCAATAGCCAGGCTTACGTTTGCCATGAGCCACAGCTACCACTTGGAGCTCGTCACCAACCTCTCGGTAGATCACGCTGTACGGGAATCCCTGCAGAACGTACTTGCGCGTACCTCTTCCAAAGGAGGGCCAAACTGTCGGCGTCTCGCGGATGAGCCGCGTCGCGCGGTCGAGCTCGGTCAGGAAGCGCGCCGCAGCTTCAGGGCTGCGTCGAAGTACCACTCGAACGCTTCTCGAACCTCGGCCTGGGCAGCGGCGAGGTAGAAGAGCCTACGAGCGCTCATTCAGGCGAGAGAAGAGCTGCCTCCGGACCTCTTCCCACGGAATCAGCTCTGCCTGCCCGCTGTCGATCTCGGCAACCCGGCGCTGCACTTCCTCGTCCCAGGCCTGCGCGATCGCGGCCTCGTCCACCGCCGGCTCGAGACTCTCGAGAAGCGCTGCCGCCATGTCGGCGCGATCCTGCTCGCCGAGCTCGAGCGCATCGCGAAGAAGCGCATCGGCCGTCTTCGTCATGGATAGATTCTACGATCCTCCCTCCGCGGTCAGAAGAGGCCGAGCTGCTGGCCTGGGCGGCGGAACGATGCTGTCGACAGCTCGGGCCCGCCTCGCGGCATGTCGAGGCGGCGGGCGGTGGCTTCGAAGAGCTGCTCCATCTGCTCGGCGAAGACGCCTTCGGCGTGGAAGCGCTTGCCGAACTGGGCTTCGTTGAGCTTGCCGCCGTGCAGGGCGCGGATGCGGGCGAGGACCTTCTCCTTGCGCTCGGGGTAGTGCTCCGAGAGCCAGTCCTGGAAGAGGTCCTTCACGGCGTGGGGCAGGCGGACGAACATGAAGGTGGCCCAAAGGGCGCCGGCCTCCTTCGCCGCTGCGAGGATCGCCGGGACCTCGTGGTCGGTGATGCCGGGCACCACCGGCGCCACGTTGACTCCGCAGGGGATGCCCGCTTCGCGCAGCCGCGTCACCGCCGAGAGGCGCTCGCGGGGCGCCGAGGCGCGCGGCTCCATGCGGCGGGCTACCTCGGGGTCGAGCGAGGTGATCGACAGCGTCACCGAGGCGGCACCGAAGCTCGCCAGCTCGCCCAGATGGTCGACGTCGCGGGTGACGAGGTGGCTCTTGGTGACGATGTGCACCGGGTTGCGGAACTCCGCCAGCACGCCGAGGCAACGGCGGGTGATCTCGAGCTTGCGCTCGCTCGGCTGGTAGCAGTCGGTGACGCCCGACATCACCAGCAGCTGCGGCTCCCACTTGGGCGACATCAGCTCGCGGCGGAGCAGCTCGGGCGCCTGCTCCTTGACGAGGATCTTGGTCTCGAAGTCGAGGCCGGCGGAGAAGCCGAGGTACTCGTGGAAGGGGCGAGCGAAGCAGTTGTGGCTGACGACGCCGTCGGCGATGAAGTCGCCGGTGACGGTGGTGATGTCGAAGAGCTCGACGCGATTGCGAAGCGGCTCGATGGAGCGGATTTCGAGACCGGCGAGCGGCGCCACGACGCGGCCGACGATGCCGTTGGTGCGCGCGACGGCGGCGAGGTCGCCCGTGCCCATCAGACGATCGCCGGCGAGGAGGTGTGGCCGCCGCGCGCCGCCCGGCTCGCCGCCGGTCACGAACCGCCAGCCGCTCTCGGCGAGGAACCGGTGGTCGCCGCTGGCGACGAGCCGCGCGCCGTCGGCGAGCGTCAGCGCGTACGCCGGCTTGCTCGTCTCCCAGTGCGCCAGCACGCGGGTCGGCACGCAGCGCCGCTGCTCGCTATCCGGGAGCGTGCCGTAGATCTCGTCGCCGACCTGGATCGCGCGCAGCGGCCGCGTGCCGCCATCCGCCATGAGGATCGGCGTGTCGCCCGAGAGGCAGTAGACGCAGCCGTGCTCGCAGCCGCGGTAAGGGTTGACGGAAGTCTCGAAGCCGACGTCAGGGCTGTCGTTGCGGGCGATGATCGAGCGAGTGCGGTCGGCGAGTAGCTGGGTCGGGACCTTGTCGGGGCCGGGCTCCTCGCGGTCGATGGTCAGCGGCTCGAAGCGGTTGGCCGGGTTGGTGCCGGTGCCGCGGCCTCGGGGCGACTTCGGTGGTGGACCTTCGTTGGGGATGCCGCTGGCCATGGCAGCACCGTAGCGTAAACAAGGCGTAAGTGCAAGATGGCTGCGCGATCCCCGCCGCCGTGCTGGCCGGTCGGGGAACCGACTCAGTCTGGAAACGGCAGGGCGAGCTGGTTGCGGCCCTTCGCCGAGGGCGATAGAGGTGGCTGAGTCGGCGGAGCCAAGGCTTCGGCGATTCCCGACCACCTTTCGACGGCGCGCGCGATGGCCTGGTCCAGGCGCTCGCTGGTGCCGACGAGCGTCACCGAGCGGCGGGCGCGGGTGACCGCCGTGTAGAGCAGCTCGCGCGTAAGGAGTCGCGTCTCGGCGGCCGGCAGGATGAGCGCGACGGCGTCGTACTCCGAGCCCTGGGCCTTGTGCACGGTGCTCGCCCACGCCGGCTCGAGGTGGCCGCGCAAAGCGGCGAGCGGGAGCGCTCGGAAAGGTTCGTCGCGCCCGCGGAAGATCGCCATCGGGACGGGCGGTGCGCCTTCGGCCGCTACAGCCAGAATCAGGCCGTGGTCGCCGTTGAAGAGGGCCCGGCGGTAATCATTGCGCGTGACGAGGACGGGCTCGCCGGCGATGGCGAGGTCGGCGTCGGCGCTGGTGTGACGCGGCGCTGCGAGGTCGAGCGCGCGGAGCAGCGCGGCACGGAACCAGGCGTTGAGCGCGGTGACGCCGACGCCGCCCGACCAGCCGCGCGTGGGCGCGAGCAAGCGCGTCGATTCGTAATGCGCGAACAGCGCCGCGAGGTCGGCGGTCTCGACCGCGTCGATGGCGCCGTCGGCGGCGGTCCAGACGCGCGTGACGAGGCCTCGCCACGCTGGGAGGCGGTCTCGCTGGTGGGCCCACCAGCGTTCGAGGAAGCTCGCGAGAGTCGCCGGTGGCGAGAGCAGCATCTCCGCACCGCTGAAGCTGAGCGCGGTGGGATCGCCGTGAATCACCAGCGAAGGAGCGGGCCCGCGCGTTCCGTTGGCGATCGTGCTCGCCAGCGAGAGAATGGCGCTGCCCGCCGGATCGCGCGGGTCCATACGCCAGCTTCGCGTCAGCCGCGCCACGCGGCCGCCGCCGCCCGCCGCCGCCACCAGGTCGCGGAACACCGCGCCGGCGTCGACCGATGGAAGCTGGCTGGCGTCGCCGAGCAACACCAACCTCCCGCCCGCCGGCAGCGAGCGCAGCAGGCGCTCGGCGAGGCCGAGGTCGAGCATCGAGCTCTCGTCGACGATCACCAAACGCTCGGCGAGCGGGTTGCGCTCGTGGCGGCGGAAGTACTCGCCGCTCGGAGAGTAGGAGAGCAGCCGGTGGAGCGTCGAGGCCGTGAGGGGCGCGGCGAGCAGCGCGAGGTCGGCCGGCGCGGGATCGGCCACCGCCGCGAGCGCCGCCCGCAGCGAGGCTTGCAGACGGTCGGCTGCCTTACCGGTCGGTGCAGCGAGCGCCACTTCGGCGATCGGCGGGTCGGCGAGACGGGCGACGACGCGCAGGAGCGCGGCGACGATCCACGTCTTACCGGTACCCGGCCCGCCGGTGATGGCGGTGAGCCGGCCGCCGAGGGCGGCGCGCACCGCCGCTTCCTGCTCGTCGGTGAGCGGCACCGGCCGGCGAGTGGCGTCGTGGGCTGGCCGTGCGCGAAGATCGGCGAGGGCCGCATCCACCGCGGAGACGTCGGCAGCGAGCGGCGCTGCGAGCAGCTCGCGCAGCCGTGCGACGACGCGGCGCTCGAGCTGCCAGAGCCGCTGCGCGTACAGGAAGTCGCCAACGCGCAGCAACGGCCGGTAGTCGCCCTCCTCGTCCGCGCGCGCCCGGCCGAACAGTGGCTGCAACCGCGGCTCGCCAGCGGCTGCGGCAGCCAGCAGCGCCGACACCGTGCGGTGGTCGCCGTCGGTGGCGGCGAGCGAGGTCAGCAGCGCCGGCAGCGGTCCATCGGTCGCGAGCGGCACCCGCGTGCTGCCGTCCCGTTGCGCGGCGAGCACCGCGAGCGCGAGCAACAGCAGCGCACGTCCTTCGCTGGCGCTGCGTGGTGCCGCGAGCCGCGCCAGCTCCCACGCCAGATGAACGAGCTCAGGCCCGAGGTCCTGAGCCGCTGCGGCGTTCACGATGTCGCCGGGGAAAGGCACAGTGATCGCCTTGGCGCCACGATCGGCCGCGGTCGGCTGCTCGGCGATCGCGACCCCGACGCGCAACGGCTGCGAGCCTTTCATCGCACGGCGGACCTCGGTCGGGCGCTCTTTCGCTACTGCGTCGAGATCGGGCTCCGTGGTGGCCGCATCCACGCCCAGCGTGCCGTGCGGTGTCCAGCCGCCGCTCAAGGCGCCCCCCAGCTCGTGCGCGCGCGTAGCTCGTTCTCCCAGCCGCGCAGCTCCTGCCAGCTAGGCCGCGCGAAGTAGACGCCGGCGCCGCCTTCGCCCATGCCGCGGAGGAAGCAGTAGAGCAGGCCGCCGAAGCGGCACGCGTGATCCTCCTCGTCGCGCAGTTCGAGCAGGCGGAGCACGCCGAGCGCGTAGAGCTGCGCCTGCAGCGTGTAGTGCTCGCCGACGTGGGTGCGGATGGCGCTTTCGTCGAACGCCGGCAGCCGGTCGGTCTTCCAGTCGACGAAGTAGGTGCGGCCGCCATGCTCGAAGACGAGGTCGACGACGCCCTGCACGAAGCCGCGGCCGGCGCGGAACGGTGCGACGCCGTCCTCGGTGGGAAGCTCCCCGAGCCTCGGATGCCACGCCTCGGGAATGGGGAACACCAGCTCCATCTCCACCGCGCGGCGTTCGGCCTCGCAGAGGCCGACGGGAAGCACCAAGCCGTCGACGTCGAGCGGCGTGCGCAGCGCGTTCCACACCAGCCGGCTGGCAGCAGGGAGCTGGTCCATGTCGATTCCCTGCTCCGTGGCCACCGCGCTCAGCAAGCGCTTCACGTCCGCATCGGCAGTGAGCGTGGCGACGTCGGAGGCCGCACGCACGGGGGCGGGGTCGAGCACCTCGAGCAACCGGTGAAGGAAGATGCCGGTGCCGCGGCCACCGGGCAGCTCACCCGGCGCGGGCGGCAACGCCGGAGCCGCGCCCGCTTCGATCGCGAGGTCGCCACTGGGACCCGCATCCGTAGCGACCGCATCGGCTCCGTCGCTCGCACGCTCGGCAGCGGCGAGACGACGAATGCGGGTGTACGAGGTGAGCAGGCGACCGGCGTGCCGCTGGCGTAGCGGTACCAGAGAAGGCTCCACCGGCACGTCCAGCAGCGCGTGATCCGGCCGCCACGCCATCGGCCCGTGCGTCGCCGCCGCTTCCTCCGGCGCGCACTCCACCTCCGCCACCACGAACCCCGGCGTGCGTGCCGCGGTGAGCTTCGTCAACCGCTCCTCGACCAGCCGCCACGGCGAGCGCTTGTTCGCCGCGTCGGGCAGGTAGAGGCGCGCCCGCGCCCGCGTCAGCGCGACGTAGTAGAGCCGCTCGATCTCCTCCGCCTCCTCGGCCTCGATGGCGGCGGCGATCTCGCCCACTGGGTCCTTGCCGAGGTGGAGGCGGCGCTCGCCGTCGAGGTGGTAGACGCGCAGCGACTCTCCCGAGGGCGGCGAGCCGCCGAGACCGGCGACGAACACCACCGGCGCCTGCAGCCCTTTCGCTTTGTGCATGGTGAGCACCTGCACGGCATCGCGCAACGGCTCGAGCCGCTGCACGTCGCGGTCGAAGCCGGGCGGGCCGCTGGTGCCGGCGGTCCACGAGGCGAGGCGCGCCACCAGCTCCGGCAGCGGTGCCGGCGTGCGCGCGATCTCCTCCAGCAACAAGTCGAAGACGTGCTGGTAGTTGGTGAGCTCGCGCTCGCCCTGGCGGGTGGCGAGCAGCCGCCGCACCAGACCGGTGTCGCGCAGCAGGCTGCGGAACAGCTCGGCGTAGCGGCGCTCCTCGGCGAGCGCAGCCCAGTCGAGGAGGCGAGCGGCGAGCGGGTGCGTCTCCGGCAGCTCGCGGCAGGCGGCGAGTTGCGCCAGCGGCACGGCGAAGAAGGGCGTCAGCAGGGCGAGCAGTCGCGCCGAGCCGTCGGCGGGAGCCGCCACCGCCTGCAGCACGCGACGGACGTGCACCGCCTCGGGGGTGGCGAGCAGACCTTCCTGGCCGTACAACACGTGCGGCACGCCGGCGCGGCGCAGCGCCTCGGCCACCTCACGCGCGTTGGCGCCGGTGCGCGCGAGCACCATCAAATCCCGGTAGGCGAGCGGGCGCTCGTCGCCGGTAACTCCGAAGGTGACGCCGTCCTCTACCAACCGCCGTGCCTCCTCGGGGATCCACGCCGCGAAGGCGGCGCGCGCGTCGCCGATGCGGCGCGCGGGCTTGCCCTCCTGGCGCAGGCACACAACTACCACCGGGTCGAGCGGCGCTCTGGCTCCGTCGCGGGCCACTCGCGGCTCGCCGCCCGGCCGCGCCGGCTGGAACTCGGCGAGGTCGCCGCTGAAGAAGCCGCTCTCGAAGATGCGGTTGCAGGCCTCGATGAGCGCCGGCGTCGAGCGGTAGTTCTCGAGCAGCGGCACGCGCTCGCCGCCGCCTTCGAGCACCGCCCGCTTCGCCGCCAGGTAGGTGTGCACGTCGGCGTTGCGGAAGCCGTAGATGGCCTGCTTGGGGTCGGCGATCAGGAAGAGGCGGTGCGCGTCGCCGGCGTCGAGGAAGAGCGTGCGGAAGATGTCCCACTGCACCTCGTCGGTGTCCTGGAACTCGTCGATGAGCGCGACGCGCCAGCGCTCGCGCAACGCGGCGACCAGCGCGCCGTCGGCGGACGGTCCGCACAACGCTTCGCGCACGTGCAGCAGCATGTCGTCGAAGTCGTAGAGGCCGATGCTGTGCTTCTGCACCTGCAGCCACTCGGCGACGGCGTCGCGAAGGCCGCCGACGAGGGCGGCGAGCGGCGGCGCCATGCCGTCGCGCAGGGTGTCGAGCGCGGCGACGGCACGCGCGGCGGCGACGTCGGTGCGCGCGAGGTGGGAAAGGCCGCGGCGGAGCAGCGACCACAGCCGCTCCTCCTTGCCGTCGATCGTCGCCTTCTTGCGCCCCCACTCGCGGAGCTGCTCGCCCAGCGAGTCGGCTTCGTTCGCCGTCGCCAACGTGGCGATGAGCGGTCGCGGATCGCGCTCGCTGCGCCGCTGCGGCGAGCTGCCGACGGCGGCGAGCGCGCGGCCCAGCAGCTCGTCGCCGCAGGCGTCGAGGAAGGCGCACGCCGCGGCGGCGAGCGCCGCCGGGTCCCACTTCGGCGTCAGCACCCCGCGCTGGCGCACCGCTTCGGCGACCAGCTTCTCCAGCCGCGCGAGGTCGTTGCCCTGCCGCAGCCAGGCGAGCAGCTGCTCGCGCAACGCGCCGCGGGCGCCGAGCTGCTGCGCGATGACGGTGCGGAAGCCGCGCGCCACCATCTCGCGGCCGTCGATGAGCCGCTGCTCGAACAGACGCCGATGGGCGAAGGAGTGCTCGGTGAGGACGCGCTGGCAGAAGCCGTGGATGGTGGAGATGGTGGCGGCGTCGAAGCGCACCGCGGCGTCGGCGAGCGCTTGCCGCGCCTCCTCGTCGAGCACCCAGCCGGCGTCCGTGGCGCCGCCGGTGCCGGCCGGCGAGGCCGCCAATCGCCGCAGCTGCGAGCGCACCCGCTCGCGCAGCTCCTCGGTGCCCTTCTCGGTGAAGGTGACGACGAGGATGCGGTCGACCTCGACGCGGTCGGTGAGCAGCAGGTCGACGACCAGGTGCTCGAGCGTGTAGGTCTTGCCGGTGCCCGCGCTCGCCTCGATCACCACGTGGCCGCGGCGCGGGATGGCGTCGAGCACGGAAGGCCGCGCGCCTCCGGACGAACCAGCCGCGCCGCTCAAACGAGCTCCGTCACACTGCCGCTGCGGCGGCTGCCGAGCGTGGTGAGGAACGGCGCGAAGCGGCGGGCGAGGATGGTGGCAAGCCGATCCGGCGGCGGCACGGGGTAGCTCAACGCGTCCGGCACCGGCCCCCAGCGCGACGAGCAGGCGACCGCCGGCGACGCCGCGCGCCGCAGCGCGTCCGCCTCGACGCGGCCAGGCTCGAGCACGGTGCGCTGCTGCGACTTGGAGTAGGTGTGGAACACCGCCTCGCAGGGCAGCAGGTAGTCATGGACGCCGCCGAGCATCTCCTCGGCGAGGCCAGCGAGGTAGCGCAGCGCCTCCTCGCGCCGCCATGCGTGCAGGGCGTAGCTCACGATCGACGGCCCGCGCGCGTCTAGCCGCAGCAGCACGACCTGCCGGCGGAGCCCCGCCTGCACGCCGCTCGCCGCCAGCAGCAGGTGGTCCCAGAATCCGCGCAGCGCAAGGCGCAGCTCGCGCACCATCGCCTCGTCGGTGTCCTCGCTGGGGCCGCCGGCGTCGGTGATCACCGAGGCGCGGCGGCCGTCGAGCAGCAGCTCGCTGCGACCCTGCACGACGGCGATCGTGGTGCCGTCGGGGGCGGGGAGCGATAGCGCCGGGAGGATGGAGTCGACGTCCTCGCGCTCGCCCGCGCTGCCGACGCGCAGGCGCTCGCCGCGGCCCTTGGCGGCGAGCGGCTCGACGAGCCGCTGCCAGCCGGCGAGCAGCTCGCGGTGGAGCTGGCGCTCGATCTCGCCCAGCGGCCCGGTGGGGGCGGCGCCGGCGAGCTCGCGGCGGCGGGCGATGGTGGCGTAGACCTCGCGCGCGTCGCTCCCTTCACGCAGCGCGCGGGCGAGCGAGTCGCCGAGCAGCGTCGTCTCGTCGCGGCGGCCGCTGGTGAGCGTCTCGTCCTCCACGGTCGCCGGGTCCTCGTCGTCGTCGCGCGTGATGCCGAGCAGCACTTCCGCTGAGCTCTGCAGTGGGCACTCGAGGAAGCGGCGGAGCATGCGGAGAGGGAGGGTCCGCGGCAGCTGCGCGATCGCCGGCGAGACGGCATCGGCGGCGGATTCGATCGACGGCGCGACGGCGATTGCCGCCGGCACGTCGGGGAGCTCCAAGAACGTGGAAACCGCTTGCCAGTCGGCGGGCGGCAGCTCGGCGCGCAGTGCCGTCAGCGGATCGGTGGTCGCCGGCGGCAGCGCCGCACGGAGCTCCTCGCCGAGCTTCCGCGCCACCGCCTCGGCCCGCGCTCCGGGCGCGACCGTGGCCGGTGCGTCTTGCTCGCCATAGGCACGGTCCCATCGCCGCGGCGGCACTTCCCGCCGCAGCGCCGCGACGCCCTCCTTGCCCACGTAGGACCGCTCGAGCACGTCGAGCAGCTCCTGCACGACGCTCGACGGCCGCAGGCTCTCGCCGGTGCGCTCGTCGCGATCGACGTAGGAGAGGACGATGCGGTCGCGCGCCGAGAGCAGGGTCTCGAGGAAGAGGTACCGGTCGCGCTCCGCCGGCGAGACATCACCGGCCCGCCGCCCCGCGGCGCGGAGGTCGAGCGCGTCGCGGCGGTTGGCGGCGGGGAACTCCC
>Ga0134123_10003182_pt1 | contig 10690 bp, 9 predicted proteins | sample KB303_FD_96460 | JGI IMG/M metagenome (GOLD analysis project Ga0134123, IMG submission 96460) | Terrestrial soil microbial communities without Nitrogen fertilizer from Kellogg Biological Station, Michigan, USA - KB3-0-3 | ecosystem: Environmental > Terrestrial > Soil > Unclassified ...
CCGTCGTTGTCGAGGCGAAAATTAACCTTGGAGAGCGTCAGATCCGGGGCCGCGCGGAATTCGTCGCGCCAGACAATTCTTGCGTTGCGCACCACCAGCTGCCGCTGCGTCAGCAGCCAGTCGGCGAAGCCGCCGTCACCACCCTGGCCGCGTTCGGCCGTGATTCCGGCGATCCACAGTACGCCGGCAGCGTCGCGTCTGACTTCCAGTTGCGGCTCGACGATCTCGAGCGCATCGAAGCGAACCTCCGCATCGCGCACCGATCGCCAGGACAGCACTGCATCGACCCGGCCCAGGCTCAGCGCCTGCTGGTTGCGCGAATCGAACACGCGCACATCCTGAAAGCTCAGCTCGGGCCGATAACCCTGCCAGCTGCCGGTGATCCCTCCGATAGACACCTGTTGTCCCGCCGCCCGGCTGATCGCCTGGGCGATGGGCTCACGGTAGTTGTCGATGTTCGGCAGGAGCACGTATCGCAGCCCGATGACCAGCGCGACGAACGCAATACCGGCAGCCAGCACCGCGTAAGTGGCGAGTCGATAAGCCCAGAGCGAACCATGCTTGAGAATGAACAGGCTGCGCTTGATTACCACGATTGAGGTCGTCGGTGCGAAAAAATGGTTCAGTTAAGATGCCGGCACGGCCATAAGATTCCCCGGATATGTGAGCTTGGGTCTGCGAACCTTGCTGGCGCAGCCGTTGACGCGCGAGGCGCAAATGCGTTGACAGCGGGCGGGGGCCAACACCGATTCAGGTATCCTGCCGTGAAGGATTTCCCGGATTCTAGACTACCGCAGCATGTCTTCTCCCACACTTTCGAGCAGCACGCAATCCGAGAGCATCTTCCGCGCGGCGCGGCTGTCGCGCTACGCACGTCATCTGCTGTCGGCCAGTCCTGAACTCGCCGCGGACGCCGCGCGGGATTCGCGGTTTGCGCGCGACGAAATGCTTGCGCGCCTTGCCGCCGCCGATCTCGGCGACGAAAACGCCCTCAAGAGCAACCTTCGCCGGCTGCGCCAGGCGGTCATGCTGCGGCTGATCGCCCGCGATCTCGGCGGGAGCGCCGATCTGGGCGAGGTGGTCGCGACCGCCACGGCGCTTGCGGAAGAAACCCTGCGCGCCGCGGCCGGATCGCACGCGCAATGGCTGGCCCGTGACTTCGGCCGGCCCCGCGGAGCTGTATCCGGCGAAGTCCAGGCATTGCACATCATCGGCATGGGCAAGCTCGGCGGCGCCGAACTCAACGTGTCCTCGGACATTGATCTGATCTTTGCCTATCCCGAGGACGGGGAAACCGACGGCGCGCGCCGGATCGCCAACAACGAATATTTCTCTCGTCTGGCGCGCAAATTGATCGCGGCGCTCGGAGAAGTAACCGCGGACGGCTTTGTCTTCCGCGTCGACACCCGGCTCAGGCCTTACGGCGATAGCGGGCCTCTGGCCGTGAGTTTCGACATGCTCGAAGACTACCTCGCTACCCAGGGCCGCGAATGGGAACGCTACGCGTGGGTGAAGGGCCGCACCATCAGCGGCGATCGCGGCGCGCAACTCGACGCCATCGTCGCCCCCTTCGTATACCGGCGCCATCTCGATTTCAGCGCGCTGGCCAGCCTGCGCGAGTTGCATGCGCAGATCCGCCAGGAAGTGAAGCGGCGCGAGATCGCCGACAACATCAAGATCGGCCCCGGTGGCATCCGCGAAATAGAGTTCCTGGTGCAGGTGTTTCAGATAATCCGCGGCGGACGCGAGCCGCATCTGCGCCTGCGGCCGACGCTCGGGGCGCTGGCGTTGCTCGGAGAAAAGCAGTTGCTGCCGGAAGCGGCGGTCGTGGAGTTGCAAGCCGCCTACGTGTTTCTGCGCAACCTCGAACATCGCTTGCAGTACCTGGATGACCAGCAGACGCAGATGCTGCCGGCGGGCACGGAAGACCGCCAGCTGGTCGCGGAAATGATGGGGTATTCCGCCTTTGCAGAGCTTGATCTCGATCTGGCGGCACATCGCGGTGCAGTATCCCGCCATTTCGAGGCGATCTTCGCCGCACAGCCCGACGATGTGAGGGCCGACCCCGGCGCGGACCTGTGGCTGCAGCAAATGCCCGAGAAGGACGCACTGGTCCGGCTTGCCGCGATGGGTTACGCCGACCCGGCGCGCATTCTCCGGCTGATTGCGGATGTCCGCTCTAGCGGTCGTTATCGCCGCATGGCCGCTTCCGGCCAGGCTCGCCTGGACCAATTGATGCCGAAATTGCTGAAAATCGCCACCCTCCTGCCCGGGGCGGATGCAACGTTCGAACGGCTGCTTCAGGTAGTCGAAAGCATCGGCCGGCGGGAGTCCTACCTGGCGCTGTTGCTGGAATACCCGCTGGCGCTGGACCGTCTCGCCCGTCTTGCTTCCGCAAGTCCCTGGGCCGCCGGGTATATGGCACAGCACCCGATTCTGCTCGATGAACTGATCACCCCGCAGAGCGGGCACGCACCCGATTGGCCGCATTTGCGCTCGGCGCTGCGCGCCGGCCTCGACGAGCACGACGGCAATGGCGAGCGGCAGATGGACCTGCTGCGCCACTTCAAGCAAACGCAGACGCTGCGCCTGCTTGCTCTGGACCTTGCCGGCGAACTGCCGCTGGAAACACTGTCCGACCACCTAAGCGATCTCGCCTGCGTGGTACTGCAGGAAGTGTTGCGCCTGGCCTGGCAGGGCCTGAGGGTTCGACACCGCGACGAACCGCGCTTCGCAATCGTCGGTTACGGCAAGCTCGGCGGCAAGGAATTGGGCTACGCGTCGGACCTCGACATCATATTTCTCTACGAAGACGCCGACCCAAGCGCGCCGGAGGTCTATGCCCGTCTGGCGCAGCGCATTAACACCCTGCTTGCCAGCACTACGGCTGCCGGCGTGCTCTACGAGACCGACTTGCGGCTGCGTCCGAACGGCGCCGCCGGCTTGCTGGTCAGCCATATCGATGCCTTTCGCGATTACCAGTTCAAGGACGCCTGGATATGGGAACACCAGGCCCTGACGCGCGCGCGCGCGGTAGCCGGAGACGCACAGATAAGTACGCGCTTCGAAGCTATCCGCATCGAGCTGCTGCGCAGAACGCGCGAGCTGGCTTCGCTGAGGCAGGAGATCCGCGCAATGCGCGACAAGATGCGCCAGAGCCATCCCAACGACACGCCGTTGTTCGATCTGAAACACGATCGCGGCGGCATCGTCGACGTCGAGTTCATCGTCCAGTACCTGGTGCTCGGTGCAGCCCACCGCCACGCCGAGCTGACCGGCAATATCGGCAACCTCGCCTTGCTCAAGCTCGCCGCCCGGCTGGGGCTGATTCCGCAAGACCTGGCGTCGGGGGCGCATGCCGCCTATCGCGAATTCCGCCGGCTCCAGCATCAGTTGCGACTGCAGGGGGAGCGCTACGCGCGCGTAGAACCGGCAACCGTCGGCGAACACGCCCAAGCCGTAATCAAACTATGGAATGAAGTTTTCGCAGAACAACCGGCATAAGAAAAAATAGCCCTTGCACCACCGCAGACCCCGGGGATGCAAGGCGACGGCGAATGAATTGCGCCAGCTCGAATCAGAGCTTGCCGGACATGCGATAGACAGTGGTCTCGCCCTTGCCCTTGATTTCGATGTTGCGCGGTTCGTCGAAGGCATAACGGTGGCCGAGCCGTCGATAAGTGGTCTTGTCCACCAGGATTATGCCGCCCGCCGCCTCGGCGGTGAGCCGGCTGGAGAGATTGACGGTGTCACCCCATAAGTCATAGATAAAGCGGGTCGCGCCGATCACGCCGGCGATCGCCGGGCCGGTGGCGATGCCGATATGCAACTGCACCGAAAGCCGGCGAAGATGCGGATCGGTCCGGGTCAATTCCATGATCTCCAGTGCCATGTCGGCCACATGGTCCACGTAGTTCAGCCGCTCTCCCGCCAGCCCTCCCACCACCATGTAGGCATCACCGATGGTCTTGATCTTGTCCAGCCCGTATTTCAAGGTTAGCTTGTCGAAGCGGGTGAATACCTCGTCGAGAAACGACACTACCTGGTTGGGCGTCAACTCCTCCGCCAAGCGGGTAAAGTCGACCACATCGGCAAACATCACTGAAACATCGGCAAAACCGTCGGCGATCGTCCCCGGCTGAAGCTTGAGCCGCTCGGCGATGTGGGTGGGCAGGATGCTGACCAGCAGCCGTTCGGACTTTTCCCGCTCGATGCGCACCAGTTCATGCTGCTCGGCGAGCCGTTGCTCGTAACGGTTGCGCTCCTGAACGAAATGACGAAGCAGCAGGTAAACCATCGTGGAGATGATGGTGAAGTTCATCACGAAGAAAACCGCGATGGTCTTCATCGGGATGCCGTAGTCCTCGCCCCGGGCGAGGAAAAAATCGAATACGCCCGACAGGACCGTCAGCACCACATAGGCAAAAAACCACGGGATCGACTCGCGCGGGCCGTAGACGACCATGGCGCCGATCGGCGCGAGGATCGCCAGCAGCGCGATGCCGGAGGAACTCACGAAGCTGCCAATCGACCACTGGATGATGAACGGAAAGAACAGGAACAGCGATAGTTGCGCGACGCGGAAGAAATCGAAATTGCGCGTACGCAGGTATATCAGCACTACCAGCGCGGAGAGAATCTGGAATCCCAGCGGAATTGAGGTCGGCAGCTTCATCCCCATCCACCAGTAGATCGCCAGCCAGAGGATGGCAGCGAGGTTCATCAGGCCGCTGGCGAAAATGAGCAGCGTCTTGCGAAGCTTGATTTCCTCGCTGTCGTTCGCGTCGATGGCCGCGTGGCCCATACGCGAAATCAGCCCGCGTCCGGTGGCAACAGCAATTGAGATGGGTTCGGCCATGAATGGATTCTGGTTTCTCGCTTTCGGCGGTTTTTCTTGGCGGCGGCCGCGGCGAAAGTGCACAAGAGTAAAGCATGCGAGCAAGTTCCCGCAAGGCGAACCGGATAGACTCTGCAAACGTGGGCGTCTGCGCTAGAATTAATGCTTTTTCAAGGGAGTATGCAACATGTCGATGGCCGACCGCGACGGTCTGATCTGGTATGACGGCAAGATGGTGCCCTGGCGGGAGGCGACGACTCACGTGCTCACCCATTCGCTGCACTACGGACTCGCGGTGTTCGAAGGATTGCGCGCTTACAAAACCGCCAAAGGCACCGCTATCTTCCGGCTCAAGGAACACACGGAGCGGCTGTTCAATTCCGCGCACATCTACATGATGAAACTCCCGTACGACCGGGAAACGCTCATGGCGGCGCAAAAGGAAGTGGTGCGCGCCAACAAGCTGGAGTCTTGCTACGTGCGTCCGATTGCCTTCTATGGTTCGGAGAAAATGGGCGTGTCTCCCAAGGGCGCCAAAGTCCACGTTGCCATCGCCGCCTGGCCCTGGGGCGCGTATCTGGGCACCGAGGGCCTGGAAAAGGGCATCCGCGTGAAGACTTCCTCGTATGCCCGCCACCATGTCAACGTTTCGATGTGCCGCGCCAAGTATTCGGGCACCTACGCCAATTCCATCCTCGCCAACATGGAGGCCACCGAGCACGGTTATGACGAAGGGCTATTGCTGGATGTCGATGGTTTTGTTGCAGAGGGCGCCGGCGAAAACCTGTTCATGATCAAGAACGGCAAGATCGTGGAACCGGAACTGAACTCAGCGCTGATCGGCATCACCCGCGATTCGGTGATCCAGCTCGCCGGCGACATCGGCTATGCGATCAGCGCCAAGCGCATCACCCGCGACGACCTTTACATCGCCGACGAGGTGTTCTTCACCGGGACCGCGGCCGAAGTGACTCCGATCCGCGAGGTGGATGGACGCACCGTCGGCACGGGTAGACGCGGACCGCTGACCGAGAAGATTCAGTCCATGTTCTTCGACGTGGTCAACGGCAGGTCGCAGACCTACAGCCACTGGCTGCATTACGTCTGAGCACCGCGGGCACATCGACATGGATCAGGCCAGGAACGCCGGCAGGGACCGCCGGATCGAGGTGACCTCTGCGGACCTGCCGCTTCACTGCCCGCTGCCGTCGCAGAAGGTCTGGAACTCACACCCGCGCGTGTTCCTGCCGATCGAAAAAACCGGCGAGGTGCTTTGTCCCTACTGTGGGACCCGCTACGTGCTCAAGGGCAGCGCGATCAGGTCTGCACACTAAAATTGATCTTCTCACCACGAAGTCACGAAGAACACGAAGAAGAGCGGGACAAGGAAGCCGATCGATAAGATTCTTGGCAATGGGTACACGAACGCGAAGAAGGGGGCACGCCTCTGCGTTCAGTCCTTTCCCGCTATGTAGGAATATTGTCATGCCACTCCACACGCCGACTTTGTCAGGGCACGTCCTGGTGATTTTCTTCGTGTTTCTTCGTGTTCTTCGTGCCTTCGTGGTGAGATTTGGGTTTTCCTGCCATGACTAACGTCCTGGTTGTTGCGCCGTCCTGGGTCGGGGACGCACTGTTGTCGCAACCGCTGCTCAGCCGCATCAAGCAACAGGATCCGCAGTCGCGCATCGACATCCTTGCTCCCGGTTGGGCTCTGCCCATCTTCCGCCGCATGCCAGAAGTCGGAGAAACCCTTGAAAGCCCGTTTGCGCATGGCGAACTGGCTCTAGCCAAACGGTGGCATCTCGCCCGCAACCTGCGCGCCAACCGTTACGACCGCGTGTATGTGCTTCCCAATTCCTTCAAGTCGGCACTGATACCGATGTTCGCCGGCATTCCCGAGCGCATCGGTTACATCGGCGAGCTGCGCCAGGTGTTGCTCACGGACGCGCGCCGCCTCGACGAACGGGTGCTGACACTGATGGTGGAACGTTTCGCCTGGCTGGCCGATTCGCCTCGCGCGCCCTTGACGCGACCAGTCTCCAGACCGCAACTACGGGTCACGGAGGCGGAGCGCGACCAACTGTGCCGGCGCCTCGGCCTGAACGCGAACGGTCGTATCGCCTGTTTTTGTCCTGGGGCCGAATACGGTCCGTCCAAGCGCTGGCCGGCCGGGTATTTCGGTGAATTGGCACAGCAGCTGGGCGCTGAGGGTTACGCCGTATGGCTGGTGGGATCGGCGAAGGAGCGCGAGATCGGCGAGGCCATCCGGGAAAAATGCGCTGCCGCTGTAAATCTTTGCGGCCGCACCACGCTCGACGAAGCGGTAGTGCTGTTGTCGTGCGCGGACCTGGTGGTGAGCAACGATTCCGGACTGATGCACGTCGCCGCCGCGCTCGACCGCCCTGCGATCGCGCTCTACGGTTCGAGTTCGCCGCTTTTTACTCCGCCGCTTTCGGGCCGTGCCTATGTGGTCAGGCATCCGGTTCCTTGCAGTCCGTGCTTCCAGCGCACCTGCCCGCTCAAGCACTTCGACTGTATGATGAAACTCGAGCCGAGCCGGGTGCTCCACGAAATTCACCGCCATTTCCCGACGTGATCACCGAGATCTATCCGACTGCGCAGGACGCCGAGCATGCCTTCTATCAGGCCTTCGAGCGCGCCGACCTCGCCTCAATGATGGCGGTCTGGGCCGAAGAAGACGACATCGTCTGTGTCCACCCGGGCGGCGCGCGCCGCACCGGTGTTGTCGAAGTGCGCGAATCCTGGCGGCAGATCTTCGCGCAAGGCCCCCGTCTGCGGTTTCAGCTCACCGGCAACCGCGTGTTCTCGGGCCGCATGATCTCCATTCACAGTGTTTATGAACAGGTATCGGTGGCCGGTGACCCGCGACCCGCGAATCCCGTGCTCGCCACCAATATCTACCTTCTCACGGATCGCGGCTGGCGCATGCTGGTGCACCACGGGTCGCCGCTCGCCGGCGAACCCGCTCCGCAGGAAAACCCGCCCTCCACGCTGCACTGATGGAAGATTACCGCGCGCCATGGTGGCTGCCCGGGGGGCATCTGCAGACCATCTATCCCTATTTCGTTCTCAAGCGCAGGCCGCCGCACTATCGGCGTGAGCGCTGGGAAACGCCTGACGGCGACTTCATCGATCTGGATTGGGTGGATGCGCCGCAACCGGCGCCGGTAGTGTCGCTGTTCCATGGACTCGAAGGCGGCTCATCGAGCCACTATGCAGCGGCGTTGATGCACGCGGTGGCAAGGCGCGGCTGGCGCGGAATAGTGGTGCATTTCCGCGGCTGCGGCGGCGAGCCGAACCGTTTGCAGCGCGCCTACCATTCCGGCGATGCCGACGAAATCGACTGGATCCTGCGGCGGTTGCGCGCTTTGGCGGACTCCGCCGCATTGTTGCCCGTCGGCGTTTCTCTGGGCGGCAACGCGCTGCTCAAATGGCTTGGGCGCGAGCGCGCGGCAGCGGCGTCGATCGTGGACGCCGCAGCCGCGATATCGGCGCCCATGGATCTGATGACTGCGGGCGACCGGCTGGGCAGCGGGCTGTCGCGCGGCTACGGCAGCCATTTCCTCGCGCGGTTGAAGAAAAAAAGCCTGGGCAAGTTGCAGCGCTTTCCGGGCTTGTTCGACCGGGAGGCGGTCAGGCGCACGCGGACCTTGCGGGAGTTCGACAATCTGGTCACCGCACCGCTACATGGTTTCAGGGATACCGACGACTACTGGACGCGCGCGAGCAGCAAACCCGACCTGGCGCACATTGCAGTCCCCACCCTGATCGTGCACGGCCGAAACGACCCGTTTTTGCCCGGACATTACTTGCCTGCACCGCATCAGGTATCGGCGAGCGTGCATCTCGAGTTCCCAAAGGGCGGAGGTCACGCCGGCTTCGCCTCGGGGCCGTTTCCAGGCAATCTCGAGTGGATGCCCGGACGCGTAATCCGTTTTTTCGAAGAGCACGCGGGCAACCGCAAGCAAAATGAAATGCGCACACGGTCTGACGTTGCGTGATGCTTTCGCTGCAGACCTTTGATATCCTCACTGGCATGAAGCTCGTGCCGCAGGGAAATTTACCCGCGGCACGCACAATGGCCGCATTCCTCCACTGTCAATAAGGCGTCAACGTAAAGTTTCCCCTACCCATGCCCACACTACCTGCGCCGGAGATTTTCAAGGCCTATGACATCCGCGGCATCGTCGACCGCACGCTCACGGTCGAAGCGGTCGAGGCGATCGGACATTCGATCGGCACGGAGGCTCAGTCGCGCGGAAGGCGCGCCGTGTGCATCGGCCGCGACGGACGTCTGTCGGGACCGGCGCTGTCCAAGGCACTGGCGCGTGGATTGCAGAAAAGCGGCGTGGACGTGATCGACATCGGCCGCGTCACCACGCCGATCCTTTACTTTGCCACACACCACCTCGATACCGGTAGCGGGGTCATGGTGACAGGCAGCCACAATCCGCCGGACTACAACGGTTTGAAGATGATGCTTGCCGGCCAGACGCTCTCCGGGGATGACATCCAGAACCTGCGCCGGCGCCTGGAAACCGGCGACCTGAAGCGCGGCGCGGGCAGCCTCCGCAGCCAGGACGTCGGCACCGCCTATCTCGAGCGCGTCACCGGCGATATCAAGCTCAAACGCCGGATGCGCATCGCGGTGGACTGCGGCAACGGCATACCCGGCGCCTTTGCGCCGGAGCTGTATCGCCGGCTCGGTTGTGAAGTCGAGGAACTGTTCTGCGAGGTGGACGGCACCTTCCCCAATCACCATCCGGACCCGTCGCAACCGGAAAATCTCGAGGACCTGGTTGCCGCGCTGAAGAAAGGAAATTCCGAGATCGGCCTGGCGTTCGACGGCGACGGCGATCGCCTTGGCGTGGTGACCAAAGCCGGCAAGGTGATTTTCCCGGATCGCCAGTTGATGCTGTTTGCCGCGGACGTGCTCAAGCGCAACCCCGGCGCCGAGATCCTGTTCGACGTGAAATGCACCCGCAATCTCGCACCCTGGATCCGCAAGCACGGCGGCAAACCCACCATGTGGAAGACCGGCCACTCGCTGATCAAGGCCAAGATGAAGGAAACCGGCGCGCTGCTCGCCGGTGAAATGAGCGGGCATATTTTCTTCAAGGAGCGCTGGTACGGTTTCGACGATGGCGTTTACGCCGGGGCACGCCTGCTGGAGTACCTGAGCGGCGTACCCGATATCAGCGCGGCGCTGAACGAACTGCCCGATTCGGTGAATACGCCGGAACTGCAGATCAAACTCAAGGAAGGCGAGAACTACGCGCTGATCGAGAAACTGCAGAAGAGCGCGCGCTTTCCGGACGCGCGCGAGATGATCACCATCGACGGGCTGCGCGTGGAATACTCCGACGGTTTCGGCCTCGCCCGCTCCTCAAACACCACCCCGGTGGTGGTGCTGCGCTTCGAAGCCGACGATGAGGCGGCACTGAAGCGTATCCAGGAGGACTTCCGCCGCGTGCTTCATGCCGCCGCACCGGCAGCCCAGCTTCCCTTCTAGCGGTCCTGGCGGTTTTGCGCTTCCAAAACCTTCTTTAGATTGTCGAGCCCGGACTTGTAAGCGCCGTTGAGGAAGTCGAGCGCTGCCTTGTCATCCTGACCGGCGGGCGGATTGTCGGTCCAGTAAGCCAACCGCTTGAAGCGGCCCCGCCACTCCACGACCGAGCTGTTATTCCCGGCATCTTTCACCACCAGCTCGGAGTAATAGTCGGCAGCTCTCACCACGCCATCCACATAGGTGTACGCCATCCGCCGGTTGGCCGGATCATAGTCGAGAAGCTTCTCGGTAACTTGGGTACCGTCGCTGCGACGGCGCAA
>Ga0134123_10003184_pt1 | contig 10681 bp, 7 predicted proteins | sample KB303_FD_96460 | JGI IMG/M metagenome (GOLD analysis project Ga0134123, IMG submission 96460) | Terrestrial soil microbial communities without Nitrogen fertilizer from Kellogg Biological Station, Michigan, USA - KB3-0-3 | ecosystem: Environmental > Terrestrial > Soil > Unclassified ...
CCCGCGACGCGGCGCTCGCCATCGCGTGCGGCAGCCCGGCGCTCCGGCGCGCCTTCATCCGCGCGGTCGGGCTGAGCGACGACGCGCTGGATCGGCCGATCTCCGACCGCGCGAAAGAGGTCGAGCACTATGTGGCCTTGCGCCGGCGCGTCGAGGCCACGGTCGCCACGCGCACCACCGCCGAGTGGCAGGCGACGCTCGAGGCGGCCGGAGTGCCGGCAGCCGGGGTCAAGCTACCGCTCGAGCTGCTCGACGACGAGCAGCCGCTCGCGAACGGAATGCTCCACGACCTGACCCATCCGGTTCTCGGCCCCGTGCGGGTGCTGGCGCCGCCCGTCTCGATCGACGGCGGCGGATTCGTCCCGGCGCCGGCGACCGCGTCGTTCGGATCGGAGACGCGCGCGATCCTCGGCGAGCTCGGCTTTACGAGCCAGGAGGTGGAGACGTTGCTAGCGGACGGGGTGACGCGCGACCGAATGAAGCGCTAGTTGCGGGAGGCGTCCGGTGCCGCGGACTGAAGGTCGCCGGGCGTGATGCGGCGATCGATTCGGGGGTTGCCCAGGTCGACGGTGACCCGGAGCGCCCGCAGGCCGTGGACCCCCTGCAGCTCGTCGAGCTCGACGTCCTCCACGGCGCTCGTGAAGTACCCGAGTGACTGCAGATACTCGATGTAGGCGCGATACTCGTTGCCCTCGGCGGAGTGCGAGTAGATGATCGCGATTTTCCCGGGCTGCGTGATCCGCTCGTCGGTCCCTTTGATGACGGCCTTGTCGATCCGCTTCTTGACGATCTCGTACCGGATGTCGTACGCGCCGTCCACGTCGAACCGCTTCTCGTCGAAGCGGAAGCGGATCGACAGCGGCGCGTGCTGGACCAGCACAAGGTGCGTCACTTCGAGCGGGATCGGGAGCTTGTCCTTGAGCCGGTTGACCTTCAGCGCCACGCCACACGTGACCATGAGCTGCCACAGGCGAAGACTCTTCAGATAGAGCGGGTCGAACTTGCCGTCCTCGAGCAGCGAGGAGCCGACGTAGATCTGATGGTCCACGCCGTCCGTCTTCTGCTTCTCGAAGTAGTGCGGGAACATCGTCTGGGCGGTCTGCTCCTCGAGGTCGAGGTACGAGGAGATCCCGTCGGCGATGCGAGTCACGCTCTCCTCGAAGAGTCGGCGCCGTTCGTACACCGTGCCGATCCGAGGGTCGAGCGCGGCGCGATAGGCCTCGATCCGCTCCCGCACGCCCGGCCCGAAGGTCTGCAGGTGGTCGAACAGCGACTCGACCTGCGCCCGGAGGAACGAGATGATCGAGACCTCGTCACCCGAGTTGAGGTTCATCTCGATCTTGGTCGAGTGCTTGTCGATGCGGTAGAGCAGCTCGTGCAGGCCGGGCAGCGGCCGGGCGTCGTGCGCCCACCGGATCACGTCACGGGCCAGCCGCAGCTGCGTCAACAGATCCGTCTGGATCGCCAGGCTCCGCTGCGTCGAGGAGCCGCGGATGTCCGAGAGCGCGTACAGCGGATAGATCCGCTCGAACACGATCGGCTCCATCTCGACGACCGAGTCGTCGGCGTCCTCGGGCTGATTGTCCATGCCCTTGAGCACGGCCTTGCGGAAGCGCCACTCGACCACCGGGTGGATCGCCGTGCACTTCTCCTTGATGAACGCCTGGATCCGCGCGTTCAGCTCTTCCATGCTGCGCTGGACGGCCATCGAGAAGAGCGGCAGGATCTGCATGAGCTTCGGCAGGTGCGTCCAGTCGAGATCGCCGGGCCGCGGCGAGCCGAGCTCGAGCGTGCCGATCACCTTGTCCTGATAGAACAGCGGCGCCACGATGATGTTGCGCAACCCCCACTCGATGATCTCGTCGTCCGCCGGCGTGCGCCCGGGCATCTCGGTGAGATCCTCGACGATGAGCGGCCCCCCTTGCTGGACCGCGCGCTCGTAGATGGACCCGCGAAACTCCTCTACCGTGTGATGTCGGGAGTCGGCGAAGATGCAGGCGTGCTCGCTCTCGGCGCCGTAATTGAGGACGAGCACCTGGTCGCCGTCGAGGGCGGCCAGCCCGAAGCGCAGCTCGGGGCGCCGGAAGAGGGTCCGCAGCTTGTCCTGGAGCGCCTTGAAGCGCGTGTGGGAGACGATCGACTCCTTGTCGATCAAGTCGCGCTCGAGCGAGGACAGCACTTCCTGATCCGTGACCTCGATCGCCCGGAAGATCGTGAAGCCGCGGAACACGAAGCGATCCGCCGGCAGGACCTCGCGGAACAGATCGGTCTCGAAGAGCTCGCCGTGCAGGCGCCGCCGCGTCGCGTCGGTCAGCATCGGCACGGGACCGATCGTCTCCACCTCGACGAATCGCCAGTCGAAGTCCATCTTGAAGTGGCGCTCGAGCCCCGTGTCGGTGTCGGTCGTCGTGAGGATGAGCGGATAGTCGACGTCGAGCTGGACTCCATAGATCCGATCCAGCACGAGCGCGTAGGCGAAGAACAGGCGCATCGCGCTGATCATCTCGGGATCGAGGTTCACGCGGCCGCGCAGCGAGCCGTCCTCGGCTTGCAACAGCTGCTCGAAGGGCGGCGTGGCGTAGAAGCTCTTCAGCATGAACGGAATCAGGACGGCCGAAAACTCCTGGTCGAAGAAGGCCGACGGGAAAATGCCGCCCATGAGCACATCCACCAGGGCGCGATGGCGCTGGATGACGCCCAGGTCCGTGATCGGATTCAGAAGCTCCGGCACCTGCTCGACCTGTTCACGGACCGTCCGGACGAACGCCCCCTTGGCGGAGGTGTCATCACCGTACTTCTTGGCCCAGAACGCGAGCAGGGGCGCCAGGCTCAGCTCGGTCTTGAAGGGAAAGCTGTCCGGCGAGGTCTTCAGCACGGCCTGAAGGTCGGCGGTGCGCTCCAGAAGCCCGCGGGTCGGTCCAACCATGCGGTTATTGTAGCAAGCTGCGCCAGCAGAACCGCACCCCGCTGGGTGTAGAATCGCGATCCATGGAAAACCGCCAGCTAGGCCATAGCTCGCTCTCCGTGCCCGCCCTGGGCCTGGGATGCATGTCGATGTCGGGCACCTACGGCAAGCACGACGACGCGCAATCGATCGATGTGATACACCACGCGCTCGACCTGGGTGTGAACTTCCTCGATTCCTCGGACATGTACGGCTTCGGCCACAACGAGGAGCTGCTGGGCCGCGCCATCCGAGGCAAGCGCAATCAGTTCGTCGTCACGACCAAGTTCGGTCAGGTCCGGACGCCCGAAGGCCGCATGACGGTCAACGGCCGCCCCGACTATGTCCTCCAGGCCTGTGACGCGAGCCTGAAGCGCCTGGGGATCGACGTGGTCGATCTGTATTACCAGCATCGCGTCGACCCGACCGTGCCGATCGAGGACACGGTCGGCGCCATGAAGCGGCTGATCGAGCAGGGCAAGGTGCGGTATATCGGCCTGTGCGAGGCGGCGCCCGAGACCGTTCGGCGTGCCCATCGGGTCCATCCGCTCAGCGCGCTGCAGAGCGAGTTCTCGCTGCTCTATCGCGTGGAGGCGGAGGGGATCCTGCCGACCCTGCGTGAGCTCGGCATCTCGTTCGTGGCGTACTCACCGCTCGGGCGCAGCTGGCTCACCGGTCGCGTCGAGAACCTTGCCGACATTCCGTCAGACGATCGGCGCCGCGATCACCCGCGCTTCCTGGAGGCCAACTTCGCGAGAAACCTCGAGCTGGTCCGGCGGATCGAGCCGGTCGCGAAGGAAAAGGGCTGCACACCGGGGCAGCTGGCGCTCGCGTGGCTCCTGGCGCAAGGCCCGGACATCGTGCCGATTCCGGGCACGAAGCGGAAGGAGCGGCTCGACGAGAACGTGAAGGCCACCGCGGTTCGGCTCGACGCGCGTGACACCCAGCGGATCGCAGAGGCGATCCCGTCCGGCGCCGCCGCCGGCACGCGCTATCCGGAGGCCATGATGAAGAGCGTCCACATCTAGGACGCTCGATCGGGGTCGCCGTCGGTGGGGTCGCCGCGACCGCTCGACCGGCCGAGGTCGAGCATCTCGGGAAGGTTGCGCTGGCCCTCAGCGGGTACGAGCCGGGTGATCTGAGTCATGCGCAGGACGACCTCACGGATGCGCTCGAGCGCCTCGAGCATCCCCGCGATCCGCATGCCCGGGCCGGAGCCGGCCTCGCGCGCCAGCAGCTGGAGCTCGCCCGAGACGACGGTGAGCGGATTGTTGATCTCGTGCGCGGCGGCCACCGCCAGGCTCGCGACCAGCCGCAGCTTCTCCGCCTCGCGCAGGGTCGCTTCGGCTTGCTTCTTCTCGGTCACGTCGCGGCCGATCGCGGAGGCGCCGATGATGCTGTCGTACGAGCTCCGGAGCGGCGACACCGTGACCGACACCTGAACGCGCGTGCCGTCCTTCCGGATGCGCGCCGTCTCGTAGGGCTGGATATGCTCACCCCGCTTGAGCCGCGCCAGGATGCGGAGCAGCTCGTTGGGATGATCGGGCGGGATGATGATCGAGATCGATCGGCCGATCACCTCGGCCGCGGTGTAGCCGAAGAGTCGCTCCGCGCCTGCGTTCCAGCTGGTGACCACGCCGTCGAGTGTCTTGCTGATGATGGCGTCATCGGAGAACTCCACGATGGACGCCAGGTGGGCCAGCGCCGCCTCGTCCCGCTTTCGCTCCGCCACGACGGCCGCGATCATGATGCTCATCACGGCCATCGTGCCGAGAAATGCCTGCAAGAGCAGCAGCGACTCGTTCGGCGGTCCATCGGCGAACGGCCCGAGGCCGTGCACGGTGCCCCAGATCGCCAGGGTGGACAGGACCGCGATCGCGGCCGCCGTCTCGCGCTGGCCGAAGCGAAACGCCGCCCACATCATCGGGGGCAGGCACAGAAACGTCAGCGGCTGACCGACGAATCCGAAGAACACCAGTGACCCGACGGCGATCACCGCCGCGAAGAGGACCGCCCCCTCGAGCACACGCCACCAGCTCCGCGGAGTGGCGATGCGCGCGCACCAGAGCACGATGACGGGTCCGACGACGAGGGCGCCCACCGCGTCACCGAGCCACCACGTAAACCAGATCGCGGGGTAGTCGCGCCAGCTGGCGGCTCCGCCGACGGTCAGGCTGCTGACCCCGATCGTGGCGGCGACGGTCGTGCTGAAGAGCGCGCCCAGCACCACGAACTTGACGACGTCCCGGGCGCGGTTGAACACGTCGCGGCCGTTCGCGAACAGCCGCACCAGATCGGCGCCCAGGCGGCCCTCGATGGTGTTGCCGATCGCGATGCCGAGCGAGGTCACGATCGATCCGGTGGTCGTGACGTTCACGAGGAACGCGCCGAGCAGAATGGCGGGCCAGATGCGCGGGCCCAGCAGGAGGAACGAGGCGAAGGCGATCCCGGTCGGCGGCCACACCGGCGAGACGCTCACGTTGACGACGGCCAGGGCGAGACCGCACTTGCCCGCGAGGAAATAGGCAAGCGTCAGGAAGGTCAGCTGCCAGAGCACGACCGGTCTTCGAGATTCGGTCATCGCCCGACCCGCTTCGACACCGCTGTCGGGCCCCTGCAGCCCGGGTCGCTCAACCGATTCCGACAACACCAGCTTAACACTCGCGGGGAGGGCCGAGTCGTGTAGGCTTACCCGGTCGCGGCGCAATCGCGGAGGAGGACAACGTGAACGGCTGGCTCGAGACGTATCGCGGAATCGTCTACCGCTGGGAGGTAGACCACAACGACCACCTGACGGTTGCGTTCTATTTCGCGCGGCTCGGTGACGCCACGCTCACCCTGCTCGATTCGCTCGGGCTCGGTCGCGACTACACGCGGCGCCGTGGAAACCTTTGCCTGACCGCCGATTGCTACGTGCGCTACGTCCGCGAGCTGCGCGTGGGCGACATCATGCATGTCGTGAGCGGCGTCCTCGCCGTCGAGCGCGACGCGCTGGTGCTCGGACACAAGCTCTTCAACTCCGAGACCGGCGAGGTCTGCACGACGGTCGAGCAGCGCGTGCGCCACGTCGATGCGCGGCGACACGCCGCCCGGCCCTTGCTGGCGGCTCAGCGCCGTGCGGCCGAGCAGCGACGGGTCGAGTGGGACGTCCCGGCACGTGAGCGCCGCCCGCGGCCGAGCGGGCTCGACGGCTTCCACGAGAGCTCACGCGATACGGTCAAGCCCGACGAGGTGGACGTCGTCGGGCAGGTCGCGCTGATGCACTACATCCATCGGTTCTCGGCCGCCAACGGCCACGCGACCGCGGTGTTCGGCGTCACCCCGGGCTACATGCGAACCGAGCACCGCGGCTTCTCGACCTTCGAGTTCCAGCTCGAGCTCGGCGGCGCGCTCCGGCCGGGCGATCCGGTCCGCGTGCGCTCGGCGCTCGTCCACGTCGGCAATTCCTCGATGCGCCTGTTCCACGTGATGACCAACGAGCGTACCGACGAGCGCGTGGCGACTCTCGAGCAGCTGGGCGTGCACCTCGACATGGACGCACGGCGACCGACACCCCTGCCCGACGCGATCCGCGATCGGGCCAAAGCGATTCTGGTGTCCTGAGGTCGGCGGGCGGGCGTTACGCGCCCGCGGCGGGGCTCGGGCGACGACGGCCGCGGCCGCCGCGGCGCGAGCGCCGGCGGCTCCGCCTGGGCGCGGCCGCCGGCGCCGCCTCGACTTCCACGGCTTCCTCGGCTTCCTCGGCGACCGGCTCGAGTGGCGGCGGCGGAGCTTCGACTCGACTCACCGCGCCCGGCACGAGCGAGATCATTCCCGTGGGGCTCACCGACAGCTCCTTGATGCGGCGCAGGCGCGTGACCAGCCGCGGCGAGCCGGGCGGCCGGCTGAAGCCGCGCGCCTTGAGCGTGCGCGCCACATTGTCGATCAGCACGGCGCCGTTGGGGGCGCGCTCCGCGAGCTCGCGGACGAGCAGCACCAGCTCGTCGTGCGGCGCACTGTGCGCTTCGTCGGACTCGACGGGCGCCGGCGCGTGACGGACCGGCTCGAGCCGTCGCGGCTCGGTCTCCATCCCGGCGGGTCGTCCACTGCGCCGCCCGCGACCGCCGCGCCGGCGGCTGCGGTCGCCCCCGGACGCGGGACGGCTCGTCTCCACCGGCGCCGCGCCCGCCAACGTTCGCGCCGTCAGCCGGTGAAAGGTGATGCCGAGCGCCGCCGCGACGTCGCCCACCGCGTCGAAGGCGCGATCATCCGACACGATCTCGAGCACATCGCCCGGTCGCGCGCCGGCCAGCCACACGCCCGCGCTCACCGCGATGCGAAGGTCGCTCCAGTCGCGGACTCCGGTGGATGGCGCGCTGTGGAGGAGCTGGGCGCCGAATCGCGCCAGCACGCGTCCCGTCTCGTGCCCGATCACGCGCCAGTTACCGACGGCAAAGAACTCGGTGCTCCGGCCGCCGTGATCGATCGCGAGACGCCCGACGACCCGCTCGATGTGCGTGGGGTTGCTGGTGTTCTCGACGTCGAAGAAGATCGCGTGGCGCGTGGTGGGGCGAAGCCGCTCCGGCTCCGGCACGACGACCGGCAGCGGCGGCTCGGGCTCGGGCTCGGTGACAGGTGGCGCGGGCGGCGCGAGTAGCTCGGACGGGGCGGGGGACGGGACGGGAGCGACCTCGGCGGGGACGGCCGCCTTCGGGGCGCGTCGCCGACGAGCTCGAGTTCGACTGGTGGTGGTTCGTTCCATGCCCGCATCATACGGGACACGCCGTGTCTATTCGCGAAGAAGACACCCGCGGCGTGTCACCAGCGATGCTGAAGAGTCCTTCGTTCCCGCCGCCCCGCGCGCGGCGCGGGGCGGCGGGACGGCGCGGATCTCAGTCCTGCTGAGAGATGGGAATCGGCGGCGCGGTCTGCAAACGCCGTGCGATGTCGGCCAGGGGCCGGTGCATCTGCCCGAGCATGTCCACGACGCCGCCGAAGGCCTCGGCGACGGCCGAGCGCTCGCCCCGCAGTGCATCGAGCTCGCCCTGGAGCGCCCCGTGGATCCGGCGAAGCTCACCGAGCTCGCCGCCCAGCCGCTCGCACTCCTGCTCTCGCGCCTCGAGCGCACGCCGCAGGCGCTCGCGCTCCTCGACCAACGACGGAATCACATGACTGAGCTGATACTGGCTTTCGGCGAGCCAGCGCGTCGTCCGCTGCGCGTCATCGATCGTCTCGATCTGACTCATCTGGCGTGGTGCCTCCTCGTGGAGAGCGGGGGGTTGCGGGTTAGGCGTGGGGGACTCGACGGGCACCTCGGACGCGAGCGCGACCAGCTCGTGTGATGCACCGGTCATGAGCGACGACCGACGGCGACGACGATCGGCCGGCGGCGGGCTGTCTGACGACTCGTACTCGATGGCGCCGCGCCGATCGAGCATCACGCGGACTTTCGGATCGGCGTGGTGACGATTGCGGAGGTGCTCGTAAACCGCGGGCTCCGTCCGCGCGACCACGATCAAATAGCGCGTCATGCCGCCTCGGTTCGGTTCCCCCGCTGTCGCTGTGGCTCCGGCCAGATCGGAAATCATCTCCCGGAACAGCGAACGGAGGAGCAAGAGATGCATTTCGGTACCCTCGTGATCGAAGCGGACTTTACACGCACGCTCGTGAACATTCAAGAGTGAATCACTTTTCACATCGCGTGCGCCGCTCGGTGACGACCGCTCACGAGAAAAAATGCACGATATCCTCGGTGCGACACGCTTGACAGCGCCGGGGCCGGCCGACTAGCCTCGATTCGCCGCGTCATGGATTTTGAATTCGCCGTCGAGCACGAGAGCTTCCGCAAGCAATTCCGCGACTGGCTCGCCACGAACCTCCCGCCGGAGCTCTGCCTGGACGACGCGTCCGACGACCGCGTCGCGTCCGATCGCGAGACCTTCGAGCGCCGGTGCGTCTGGCAAAAGACGATGCACGCGGCGGGCTGGGTCGGCATCACGTGGCCCAAGGAATACGGGGGCCGCGACGCCGGGCTGATCGAGCGCGTGATCTGGGACGAGGAGTACACGGCCGCACGCGCGCCGGTGCTGCCGGGGAACATGGGATTGAGCCTGGTGGGGCCGACGATCATCCACTGGGGTACGCCCGAGCAGAAGCGGCGCCACCTGCCGGCCATCCTCAACGCCGACGAGATCTGGTGCCAGGGCTTCTCGGAGCCAGGCGCCGGCTCCGATCTGGCGAGCCTCCGGACGCGCGCCGTCGACCAGGGCGATCACTACGTCGTCAACGGCCAGAAGGTGTGGACCTCGGGCGCGCACTTCGCGCACTGGATCATCCTGCTCGTCAGGACGAACCCCGACGTGCCGAAGCATCAGGGGATCAGCTGTCTCCTGGTGCCGATGACGACGCCGGGGGTCAGCGTCCGGCCGCTGGTCCTGATGACGGGGCACCATCACTTCAACGAGGTCTTCTTCACGGACGTCGTCGTGCCGAAGGCGAATCTGCTCGGGCCGGTGAACCAGGGATGGAAGGTTTCGACCACCACGCTCATGTACGAGCGCCATTCGGCCGGCGGGCGCAGTCACACGGCCCAGATCGCCCGCCTGATCGCGCTGGCGAAGCAGGTCCCGATCGACGGGCGGCCCGCGTGGGAGCATCCGGCGATCCGCCAGCGGTTGGCTCAGCTCGCCATCGAATCCGAGGCGCTGAAGTACACGCGCCTGCGCAGCCTCACCCGTCAGCTACGCGGTGAGGCGCCGGGCCCCGAGGGATCCGTGCTGAAGCTCAGCGGCTCGGAGCTGGGCGTGCGGATCGCGGACGCCGCCGGCGAGCTCCTGGGTATGCACGTGCTGGTGAACCAGGCCTCGTCGACCGTGCCGGACGCGCCGCGCTGGTTCAACCGGGTGCTCGCCGCTCGGCAATACACGATCTCGGCCGGAACGAGCGAGATCCAGCGCAACATCATCGGCGAGCGCGTACTCGGTCTGCCGCGCGGCTGAACGGCCGGCTCAGGCCGGCAGCGAGTCCAGGAAGCGCAGCAGCACGCGGTCGAAGGCCTCCGGCTGATCGAGGTTGGAGGCGTGGCCCGCCCCGGCGATCACCTCGAGCCGCGCGCCCGGAATCTTCTTCGCCATGTACTCGCACGGCGCCAGGAACGGCGTGTCCTGGTCGCCGACGATGACCAGGGTCGGCACGCGGATCGACGCCAGACCGTCGATCACACGCGCGTCTTGCTGCGCGAGCATTCCGCGCGCGGCGTGGGCGAGGCCCTGAGCGCTCTTGTGGTGGCCGAGCGCGTCGCGGACCTCGCGGCTCCGGCCGCCGAGCGCCTCGAGCCCACGCGCCTCCAGGGTGCCGGCGCGCTCGTTGGCGCGCTGGTTCCACGCGTTGCGAGCCTCGGCATTGCGATAGCCCGGCCCCGAGTCGCAGATGATCAGCGCGTCGACCATCTCGGGATGCGCCAGGTAGAACGCCAGCGACATGTAGCCGCCGAGCGAGAGCCCGCCGACGACCGCGCGGCTCACGCCGAGTGAGGTGAGGAGCGCGCGCATGTCGGCCACGGTGGTGGCGGTCGAGTATTGCGCCGCATCGCTCGGGCTTTCGGTCTGGCCATGGCCGCGCATGTCCCAGGTGATGAGCCGATAGCGGTCGCCGATCGTCTGGCGCTGGCCGTCCCACATGCGCCCGGTGGCGCCGTAGCCGTGGCTCAGGATCACCGGGCGTCCGCGCCCGCTCACCGTGTAGTCGATCTCGATACCG
>Ga0134123_10003185_pt1 | contig 10680 bp, 9 predicted proteins | sample KB303_FD_96460 | JGI IMG/M metagenome (GOLD analysis project Ga0134123, IMG submission 96460) | Terrestrial soil microbial communities without Nitrogen fertilizer from Kellogg Biological Station, Michigan, USA - KB3-0-3 | ecosystem: Environmental > Terrestrial > Soil > Unclassified ...
CCCCTCCCCCCCCCCCCCGAACACCTCGCCGAACTGACGGCCGCCAGCCTCCGCGTTCACCGCGATCGGGATCTCGCTGTAGTAGTCGCGGACGACCGGCGGGCGAGGCTGGAAGAGCGCGACGCCTAGCCCCGATGCCGTGGCGGCGTCGGAGACTGTCCGGTAGAGGGTGGGAATCTCCTTCTCGCCCGGGAGCCGGTCCTTCAGCGCGTTGAGTCGCGCCTCGAGCTCCGCGGCCTCGCGACGGTACTTCATGAGATCGGCGACGATCGCCCGGTTGCGGGTGATCTCGGTCTGCAGCGAGCTCAGCTGCGCGCGCAGCTGCGCCACCTCGGTCTGCGCGGGCGCCAGCAGGAGGAAGTAGGCGGCGGCGACGATGACGATCGCTCCCAGGGCGCCCGCGACGAGCTTCTGCGATCTCGGCGCGTTGACGATGGGGTCGAAGATCGGCGGGAGCGGCATGTCAGCCCTCGAACCGGCAGGTGACTTCGAACGTCACCAGCGGGGATGGCCGGGCCAGATCCCGGCGGGACACCACGAGGTCGACGTCCTTGAACTTTCCCGATGCGCGCAGGTTCGACATGAAGTCCGCGACCGCGGTGGCCGAGAACGCCGACCCGGCCACCTTGAGCTGTCCGCCTCGCTCCTCGAACCCGGTGATCCAGAGATCGCTCGGCATGACGCCGGCGAAGGCCTCCAGGAGCTGAATCGGCCGCCCCTGCGCCTTGGTGATCGACTCGATGACCTCGACCCGCTTGCGCAGCTCGTTCGCGAGCTCCTTGACCTTGGTCTCCTGCCCGATCTGCGCCTTCAGGGCCGCCAGGTCTCGTTGCGCCCGGTCGATGTCGGCGGTGAGGCTCGCCTTGGTGCTCATCAGGATCCAGAAGTACCCGCCGACCACGAGCAGCAGCCCGAGGTAGACCACCCCGAACAGCCACGCCATGTTGAAGGCGGGGAGGCTGAAGCTGAATCCTCCCCCGCCGACCCGCCGGCGACCCCGTTCGGGTGCGAGGTTGATCCTGATCATTTCTGCTTGTCCCCCGGCCGTCGCAGCGCCAGACCGACGGCCACCGCCAGCGCCGGGCCGGCGGCGTGCACCTCGTCCGCGAAGGCCGGATCGATCTCGATGCGCTGGAACGGCTTCGTCAACTCGACTGGGATGCCCCAGTTCGACGACAGGTAGTCGCTCAGCCCCGGAAGCTGCGCGCAGCCGCCCGCGAGGACAATCTTCCCGATGCGCTCCGACTCGGCCGTCGACGCGAAATAGTCGAACGTCCGCTGCACCTCGAGCGAGAGCTCGCGCGACACCGCTTCGAGCGCGGGGACGACCGTCTCCCACCGCACGCCGACGTCGCGACCGAGCTTGGCGGCTTCGGCCTGCTCGAAGGGAATCTTGAGCTGTTGGGCGATCGCTTGCGTGTAGTTGTTGCCGCCGAACGGAATGTCGCGCGCAAAGATCGTCGAGCCGCCTCGCACGACGTTGGTCTTCATGATCGAGGCGCCGATGTCGATGAGCGCGACGGTCTCGCCGCGATCGCCCGGATTGTTCAGCTCGAACTGGTTGCCGAGCGCAAAGCTGTCGACGTCGACGATCGAGGGCGTGAAGCCCGCGTCCTCGACGACGGCGGCGTACTCGAGAACCTTCGATTTCTTCACCGCGACCAGGATCAGATCGAGCACCCCGTTGTGCTGTCCGATACTCTGGTAGTCGAGGAAGACCTCGTCGATCGCGAAGGGCACGTGATGCTCCGCTTCGAGCTGGACCACGTCGCCGACTTCCTTCGCCGGCACTTCCGGAATTTGCACTTTCTTGATGATGAGCTCGCGGCCGCAGACCGCGATCGTGCAGCTGCTGCCCTTGAGCCCGGCCCGGGACACGGCGCTCTTGATCGCCTCCACCACCGTGCGCGGGTCTTTGATGGTGCCGTCGGCGATCACGTCGGGGGGGAGGGGGGCCACCCCCAGAGAGGTCAGCCTGTAGGACCCACCTGACTCCTTGACGCTGACGGCCTTGACCCCGCTCGAGCCAATGTCGAGGCCAAATGTTTCCGGAGACCTTCGGAAGAACGCCATATTAAAAGCCTTTCTCCCTTATGGGTAAACAGTATAGGGCGGTGGGTACCGGGGGGGCCAATATTTTCCCACGTACTAGATTCGGGGGGGTGGCCCGGGGTGGCCCCCAGACCATGTCTATCTGGCAACCGGCCAGGGTCCGGGGGCGGCCGGTCCGATGAGGGGGGAGGTCATCGGTCAGTCCAGCCGTAGGTCACCACGAATCGCCGTTTGAGCGCTTGTTGAACGAGGTCCAGGGACTCCCTGCTGTATAGAATGTGGGTTTTGTCCCGGAGGCCACCCGCCAGACTCGTCGTTCCGTTGGCGGTCGGCTCGTCGACGATGACACCGCCATACACCGCCTGCGTTCCGCCGCCTCGGTAGCGGAGCGCGGCGTCTCGACCCGTGACGACGACGAGCCCGTTCCATCTGAAGCTGCCGTCGATCTCGACGGCAGCGCTGTCCACCACGAGAATGCCGGCGCCGCTGCCCTGGCCGCTGACGCCGAGCGTCGGTCGCGGACTGCCGGGAGACGGCGAGCCTCCGACGTAGACGATCTTCGGGCGGTCGATCGTGCCCCAGCATGCGGAGCTCGCGCTGTCGGCCGCGCACGCGGACCCGACGCTGCTGATCGAACGGGCGCCGGTGGCATCGACGACGACGTCGGCGGACGAGCGTACGCGCGCGACGAAGTCGGCGATTCCCGCTGACGTCAGCGCGCCGTCGGCACCAATCGTGCCGGCTCCGGTCGTGATGCCCGGACCGCTCTCGTCCTTCCCCCAGACCTCGTTCTGCGGACCGCCGGCTAGCCTGTCTCGGACTTCGGCGACGAGCCCTGGAAGAGCGTCGTTGACGACTATCCCGCGGACGGCCGGAGCTGGGCCCGTCGGGACGCCGAGACCGTCGGACAGGCGACTATCGCGGCCGTCGATCGAGAATTGCGAGCTCTGAAAATCCACACCGGCCTCTCGGCCCGGAAACGCGAGCGCCGCGGTCATCCGGGGGAAGATCGTTTTCATCATCACTGCCGTGATCGTCCGCGTCGTGCCGCCGACGGTGCCCGTCGCGGCGACGACGACGCGGCAATTCGCGTCCTGGGCGGCGCTTCCGGTAGCGGCGCCACACGGGCCGGGCGTGGTGTCGAGACTCACGCCAGTCACTGTCGCGTCTTCCGGGCCGCAATCGTTGCGGATCCTGACCGAGAAGGTTCCATACGCGCCGCTGAGCCCGGGAAGATTCAGGGCGGGTGGGCCGAGGAGCGCTCCGAGGCTGCACGTCGCCCCCGCCAGGTAGTCGTTCCAGGCGTCCGGGTCGGTCGCGAGCAGGTGATAGGCGTACTCGAGACCCGCCTCGGCCACGTAGCGGGCGCGGATCGTCCGGCTGTGATTGCTCGAGATCTGGGGCTCGAATCCGCTCATCGAGAGAAGCGCAAGCGCGAGACCGGCCAGAGTGACTAGGATCATCAGAGCCAGCACGAGCGCCGCGCCGCGTTCGTCGGTGGCGAGCCGCCCCGAGGCGACAAGGGCCCGCGCGGCGGACGGGACGTGATGACGTGGCCTCATCGAGGAGGCCTAGATTCGGGACACGAGCATGGTGACGACGTCCAGCCGGCGCTCCTGGTCCAGCTGGCCGCTCGCCGTGACGGGCCGGTAGAAGACCGTGACCCGCGCAAGCTTACAGCGCTCTGCGCAAGCACCGCCCGGGCTGTCGGCGATCGTCGTCACACGCCGATACACGGGGGCGCCGGCGATCGAGCCATAGTCCTCGACCGTCGTGCCGGGACGGAGGTCGGCGGCCGGCCAGTTCGCCAGCGAGACCGCCTTGAGATGCTCGAGGCGCTGCTCCGCGAGGAAGGCCGCTGTCGTTTCGCCCCGGGCCGTCTCGAGACCGCTTCGCGCGTATTGAAGGCCGGTGATGACGGCCGTGAGCCCGACCGCGAGTAGGAACGTCGCCACGAGCACCTCGGCTAGGGTGAACCCTCGCTCCGCGAACCGCGCGCGATTCACCGGACGCTGACGCGGCCGGTGGCGGCGACCACCACGGCCCGTGTGGCGCCGGTCACCCGATTCGTCACGGTGTACGTTCCAGCAGGGCTCGCGGCGCCGAGATCGCTGAAGACGACGTTGGCCGTCGTGCTGATCACGAAGGAGCCCGCCCCGGAAATCCGGATCGCGCCGCCAGCATCGGTACCCGGGCCGGTCCACACGGCGCCGCCGCATCCGCCCCGTCGCAGGCGAATGCTCGCGCCGCCCGCTTCCACGCACACCACCGTGTTGTGCGTGATCGCGATCTGGCGTCCGAGATTGATCGCCGCGGCCAACTCACGCGCGACGGCCTGGAGCGCCGACGTTCTCGCATAGCTCGCGAGCGTCGGGGCGACGAGGACAGCGAGGAGGCCGGCGACCGCCACGGCCGCCATGAGCTCGACCAGTGTGAACCCGCGGGCGTTCACAAGTTGAAGCCGCTCAGCCACCAATCGAGGATTCGCTCACCCCAGAAGAGAGCCATGGCGCCACCAGCCGCAAGAAATGGGCCAAAGGGGATTGGATCCTTCCTGCTGCGCAGACCGGAGACGAGGAATGCGACCGCTACGACACCGCCGAGCACGATTCCCGAGAACAGGGCGAAGAGAAGCGCCTTCCAGCCGAGAAAGGCGCCGAGCATGGCCCCGAGCTTCATGTCACCGCCGCCCATGCCGTTGGGGGTCACCAGGATGATTACGAAGAACAGGCCGCCGCCCACGACGATGCCGATTAGCGAGTCGAGCCAGGAGACGTGTCCGATCGCGACGTTGGCCACCAGTCCCACCGCGATTCCAGGCAAGGTGATGACGTCCGGGATCAGCTGATGCTGGAGGTCGATCGCGGTGACGACTACGAGCGCCGCGAGCAGCACCGCTGCGACGATGAAATCGCCGGTCGGTCCGAAGGCGAGATACGCCGCCGCCAGCGCCGCCGCGGTGACAGCCTCGACGATCGGATAGCGTCGCGAGATCCGCATGCCGCACTTTCGACAGCGGCCGCGGAGCCACAAGAAGGACAGTACTGGAATGTTGTCATGCCACGCCAGCTGGGCACTGCAGCCCGGGCAGGCGGAACGCGGGTGCCAGAGGCTGCGTCCCTCCGGCACACGCACGATGACGACGTTGAGGAAGCTCCCGATGGCGAGCCCGAAGAGGACGACCGCCAGGAGCATTCCGGCCGGCCAGGCCTCGGCCATGGCCTGCAGCGTCGTCACGTTCACCAGGTCTGAAGGAACGCGGGCCCGATGCGATTGGCGAACTTCTTGTCGATCTGTCCGAGGATGCCCCACGCGGTGTGTGCAGCGCGAGTCTGTCCGGATTCGAAGTAGACCCGCGTGATCCCGAACCAGGCCTGGGGCGCATCGTACTGGAGCGCGACCGCCTTGCGAAACGTGGCGAGGGCCTCGGTCGGGCGGCCGAGATCGGCGTAGGCGAAGCCGAGGTTGACGTATGACAGGACGTGGGTCGGCTTGATCGTGATCGCGCGCTCCAGATGCGCGATGGCCTCGGTCGGCCGCCCGCCGTTCAGCAGCGCCGCGCTGTAATTGTTGAGTCCTTCGACGTCGTTCGGATATCGCCCGAAGAAGATCTCGAAATGACCGAGCGCGCGCTTGTAGTCGCCGAGCATCGCGTAGGTGTATCCGAGATGCTGATGGACCTTCACGTTGTCGGGCCGGAGCGCCTGCACGCGCTCGAACTCGACCTTGGCCAGCTCGAGCTGACCGCGATTCGAGAAGAAGACGCCGAGGTTACCGTGACAGATCGAGCAGCTGGGATCCGACTCGAGCGAGCTTCTCCAGAGCGTCTCGGTGTCGCGCCAGATCTGCACCTGATGGGCGGTCAGGTAGGCCAGACCGCAGAACCACACAATGCCGAGTACGGCTACGGCTTTTGCCAGGGCAGGGCGGATCAAGCCGGCTGAGGCCATCTGGACTGCGGCGCCGGCGGCGGCCCCGACCAGGAGGGCCAGGCCGAGCCCCGGCAGATAGCTGTACCGATCGTTGGTCAGCTGGTGGCCCGAATGAATGATGCCGATCACGGGGCCCAGCGCGATCGCGTAGTACGCCCACACGGCGAGCCCGGCCGGCCAGCGCCGCCAGAGCGCGAGCACCGTGACGGTGATGCAGGTCACGGCGATCGCAGGAATTAGGAACTGCCGATCGAAGAGGTGCACCTTCGCGGGCAGCTCGTAGAGCGGCGAGAGTGCCTGCGGCACGGCAGTCTTTCCCAGATAGAACCAGAGGCTGTAGAAGACCATGGCCGGCCGCGCGGACAGGGGATACCGCTCGAGCGGCGTGATGAACAGGTTCACCTTCTGCGCGTAGTACGTGACGATGGCGCCGCCCAGGCCGAGGATCGCGAACGGAATCTTCTCGAGCCACACCGCGCGGGCCGCCCGACCGATCAATCCCTCACGGCTGCCGCCAAGGCGGCGAAGCGGGTAGATGTCCAGCACGACGAGCGCGGCCGGCAGCACCATCACGCTGGCCTTCGAGACGAGCGCCAGAGCGAACATGCCCACCGATCCGGCGAGCATCCACCGGCGACGCGGGCCACCGTCTTGAGCCTTGAGGTACAAGAGGACCGTGAGCAGATAGAAGAGCCCGGAGAGGACGTCGCGCCGTTCCGTGGCCCAACCGACGGATTCAGCCCGCAGCGGGTGGATGGCGAAGAAGAGCGTCGCGACGACCGCTGAGAGTCGGAGCGTTCCCTCCACGAACCCGGTCGCCAGCCTGAGCAGTCGCAGGGCGACGAAGTAGAGGACCGCGGCGTTCGCCGCGAAGATCACCAGGCTCGTGAGGTGATAGCCGAAGGGGTTCATGCCCCAGAGGACGTAGTCGAGCCCGAAGGTGAGCCAGGTGAGGGGGATCCAGTGGCCCATCAGGACCGTACTGAACATCCATCTGATCTGCGACCACGTGAGCCCGCGGTAGTCGGGGTTCTCGTACAGGTTGACCTGGTCGTCCCACTCGACGAACTCGTTCCAGAGTGTCGGCAGGAATACCAGGAACGTGACCAGGGCCAAGACCAGCGGGATGAGCCGGGGACTCCAGGCCCGGACGATCGCCCGAGGCTCGGTCAGCGCGGATGAGCCGACGGGAACCTCGACGCTTTCGATGCGAGACATGACGCTCCTCTCCTGCGCAGACCGGAAACAGACGTGCGCACGGGAAGGGCTGGGCCCTTCCCGTGCGCTGTTGTGACCTTGAGCCCGTTACGGCAGGCTGACGGTCGTGGCGTCACCCGTCGCCGAGATGTTGAACGTACCCGACGCGGTCGAAGCAGCGTACGCGTACGGCGAGCTCCAGCCAGCCGGAGGCGGAGGAACGTTCGCCATGAACGGACCAGCGGTCTGGCCCTGGGTGTTGGTGGCCACCACGGTCAGGTCCGTGAGGGCCGTCGGGAGCACGCCCATGTGGGCGGCGTAGATCGAGACCGAGGACGCGAGGGCCCGGGCATCGGCCTGGGCCTTGGCAATCCGCGCACGCGCCTGAACGTTGGCGTAGAGCGGGATGGCAATGGCCGCCAGGATGCCGATGATCGCGACGACGATCATCAGCTCGATGAGGGTGAAGCCTCGCTGATTCGCTACCGTGAGCCGCTTCTTCGTCCACCACCGAATCATTGTGATCCTCCTCTTGTTTTTTCCGCTGCGTGAATCGCCTTTTCGATTCTTGTACCCGGTCTAAGTGCAGCTTCGATGCCACGCGATTTTTCGAAAAGACGCACGCATTTTCAGGGACTTAGGATCACTAATTTCCGGATTGAATCCGACACTCATGACAGGCCGCGGCAGCGGAAGTGACGGAAAGCGTCATGGGCGGCCCCGGAGGGCTCGGCGCCGGCGCGTCAAGCCTGAGGAGCGCCCCGCTGGCTATGCTTCTGGAGCTTGTATCTGAATTGCCGGAAACTGACGCGCAGGAGCTCGGCGGCGCGGGTTTGCACTCCGCCGGTACGGGACAGGGCCATCTGGAGGTAGCGCCGCTCGATCTGGTCGAGCATCGCCTCCAGGTCGATCCCGTCGGGCGGGATCTCCACGGGGACCTCCTGCGTGTCCCGCGTGATGTTGAGGTCGGGCGGAAGCGCCTCGGCCTCCAGCATGTCGCCACTGCCGAGGACGAGAGCCCGCTCGATGACGTTCTCGAGTTCCCGGATATTGCCGGGCCAGCGATAGCTCTCGAGAACCGCCAGGGCGTCGGGGCTGACGCCCTTGACGGCCTTGCCGAGCTCCGCGGAGATTTTCTGGACGAAGTGTTGGGCCAGCAGCGGGATGTCGTCCCGCCGGTCCCGCAGGGGCGGCAGCTGGATCGGGATGACATTCAATCGGTAAAAGAGGTCCTCGCGCAGCACCCCGTCGGCCACGGCCCTGGCGACGTCCCGGTTCGAGGCGGCGATGAGCCGGACGTCGACCTTGACGTCCTTCGTATCGCCCACGCGGCGAATCTCCCGCTCCTGGATGGCCCGCAGCAGCTTCACCTGCACCGACTGGGGCACCTCGGTGACCTCGTCGAGGAAGAGCGTGCCACCGTGTGCCGCCGAGAAGAGACCGACCGTGTTGGCGACGGCGCCGGTGAACGCGCCCTTGACGTGCCCGAAGAGCTCCGACTCCATCAGGGTCTCGGGAATGGCGCCACAGTTGACCGAGACGAAGGGCCCCGACCGGCGCGGGCTTTCCTGGTGGATGGCGCGCGCGACCAGCTCCTTGCCGGTGCCGCTCTCGCCTGTCACCATCACCGTCGAGAGACCGTCCGCCGTCTTGCGGATCACCTCGCGAAGCTCGTTCATCTGCCGGCTCTTGCCGACAAAGCTCTCGAAGCCCCGCTCGCGGCGGAGCTGCGTGCGGAGCGCCTTGTTCTCGTCCTGCAGCCGCTTACGCTCGAGCGCATTGGCGATGGTCAGCTTGATCTCGTCGAGCTTGAACGGCTTGGTGACGTAGTCATAGGCGCCGAGCTTCATCGCCTCGACGGCAGTCTCGGTCGACGCGAACGCGGTGACGACCAGGACCACCGCGCTCGGCGAGAGTTCCTTGGCTGCGCGGAGCACGCCGAGGCCGTCCACCTTGCGCATGCGAAGGTCGGTGATCACGAGGTCGAACGCCTCGTTCTTGAGGATCTCGACGGCCTGCTCGCCGCCCTCGGCCAGCGTGACGTCGTGGCCGGCCTGGCGGAGCATGATCGCGAGCAGCTCGCGCATGCTCCGCTCGTCGTCGACGACGAGGACGCGCGTGTCAGGCATTGCGCGCGGGCAGCGTCAAGGTGAAGGTCGTTCCGAGCCCCGGCGCGCTGCGCACGTCGATCTCACCGCCGTGATCCTGCACGATCCGGTGCACGAGCGCCAGTCCCAGCCCGGTCCCCTCCGGCTTCGTGGAGAAGAAGGGCTCGAAGACGTGGGACACGTCGGCGGCGGCGATGCCGTCGCCGGTGTCGCTCACCGCCACCTCGAGCGTCGCGCCGCGCACGGAGACCGAGACGCGGAGCTCTCCACCCTCCGGCATGGCCTCGACGGCGTTCAGGCAGAGGTTCCAGAGGATCTGCCGGAACTGCTGCGCGTCCACGGCCCACGGGATAGATGGGACGAACTCGCGGATGACCTTCAGGCTGCCGGAGCTCGTGCGGTGCTCGAGTAGGAGCAGGACCTCTTCGGCGGCCGCGGCCACGTCGAAGGTGGCGATCGACAGGGGCGCCGGGCGGGCGTACTCGAGGAAGTTCTTGATGATGTGGTTGAGCCGCTCGGACTCGTGGGCCACGATTTGCGAGAGGCGCTCGCGCGCGTCGTCGGCGGTGAGCGGGCTGGTGAGAACCTCGATGGCGCCGGTGAGCGAAGCGAGCGGATTGCGAATCTCGTGCGCGATGTTCGCGGCCATCCGCCCCACCGTCGCCAGCCGATCGGCCTGGCGCATCCGGGACTCCATCTCGCGGATCGCCGAGAGGTCCTCGCACGCGCTGATCAGGCCTAGACGCTCGCCCTCGCCGGAGCGCAGCGCTGAGAAGGTCATCCGCACCGGCACGCTCGTTCCGTCGGGCCGGCGCAGCACTGCCTCGTGCCGCGTGGAGGCGCGCGGATTGGCGGCGATGACCGACTCGATCGGCTCGAGCGGGATCACCGAGCCGATGAGGGACGACCAGGCCTGCCCGATCGCGTGAGGGGCGGCGACACCGGTGATCTCCTCGGCGGCGTGGTTGAACGCGGTGACCCGGTGCTCGAGGTCGAGCGCGATCAATCCAGTGCCCACCGACTGGAAGACGAGATCCTTGAATGCCTGCAGGTCCCGGAGGTCCTTCTGCCGCGTCTCGAGCTCCTGCCGGGTGGCCCGATACTGCTCGCCGAGACCGCCGGCGAGGATGGCCACCACCAGGAGCGTCGCCGCGTTGAGGAACATCGTGACGACTTCGAGCGCCGTCGTCTCCTGGGGCGCGTCGAAGAACTGGATCAGCGGCAGTACCGTGCGGGCCAGGACGATGCCGGTATAGAGCACGATGGACACCGCGGCGATCGCGAGCCCGCGTGTCCGCGACAGCAGCACGCAGGTGGCCGTCACGCCCAGGACGTACAGGAAGGTGAAGATCGAGCGCGGCCCGCCGGTCGCGGCGACGACCGCCGTGACC
>Ga0134123_10003186_pt1 | contig 10678 bp, 8 predicted proteins | sample KB303_FD_96460 | JGI IMG/M metagenome (GOLD analysis project Ga0134123, IMG submission 96460) | Terrestrial soil microbial communities without Nitrogen fertilizer from Kellogg Biological Station, Michigan, USA - KB3-0-3 | ecosystem: Environmental > Terrestrial > Soil > Unclassified ...
CGTTCGATCACGCGCTGCGTGAACACGTAAGCGCGGCCGGTTCCGCTGGCCGCCGTTCCCAGGACGTCGGGTCCGATCCGGTCCAGCCCGGTTTTCCGGTTGGTCATTTCAGTTCCGAGCAGCAGCACGCGCAGGTGCTTGCCGCCGGCTTCGCGCTCGGCCTCATCCCCATGAATCCAGACGACGCGAACACCGGCGGCCTCGTAGACGCGGGCCGCCTCACGCTCGGCCAGCGCCAGCACGTCTGAAGGGATGCGGGCATAGTTGTCCACGTGCAGAACAAGGGTCCGCGCCTCATCCTGAGCGGGAGCCGGTCCGGCGGTGAACAAGGTGGCGGTGAACGCCAGTCCGGCCATCAATGCGCCAGTGGTCGCCATGCCCGCATCCCCTCCTGCATCAAGAGGCGGGAAAGCCGGCCGGAAACTTGAAATAGAATGAACGCTATTCCGACATCGGCCGACAAAACCGAAGCCATCACACGGATGCTGCAGCTCTGGCGGGAGGGCGACAAGGAGGCCCTCGACCGCTTGATCCGCGTGATGCACAAGGACCTGCTGCAAATCGCCCGTCATTTCATGAGAGGCGAAAAGGTCGGCCACAGCCTCCAGGCCACCGCCCTCGTCAACGAGGCGTACCTCCGGCTGTTCGACAACAAGCAGATCAACTGGCACGATCGCACGCATTTCCTCGCCGTATCCGCCATGCTGATGCGGCGGATTCTCGTGGACCACGCGCGCAAGAAGAACTACCAGAAGCGCGGCGGCGACATGGTGAAAGTGCCCTGGGATACAGGCCTCGTCGTCTCCGAGGAACGCGGTCCTGACCTCGAGGCGCTCGACGACGCGCTCCAGACCCTGGAGAAGATGGATCCGCGGAAGGCGAAAGTCGTCGAGATGAAGTTCTTCGGAGGCATGACGGTCGAGGAGACGGCCGCCGCTCTCAAGGTGTCGCCTGATACCGTGATGCGCGACTGGCGGCTGGCGAAAGCATGGCTGTCGCGCGAGCTGAAGAAAACGTAGCTACTGGCGCGGACTGAGTCTCACGCCAAAAAACACGCCGGCGAATCGCTCGTTGACATCCTGATTCCCGGTCCGCAGCCGCACGAACCTCACGCCGCCGTTCACCGCGATCATCTTCGTGAGCCAGACCTCAGCGCCGCCGCTCAGCACCGGGTCCCAGCTTGCCATCGTCCGATCGTCGTTGACGGAAGCCGCGTCGAGCGGCCGTCCGTTGATGGTTAACGCAAATTGACTGCGCTCTACTTCGCGGACCCACCATCGCCAGACCCCGGCCTCGACAAACGGGACGACGCGGCCGAGGGGTGCACGGACGACTCCGGCGAGCGTCACGCCGCGGGCGTGACCGAGCTCGGCGTCGTAGCTGAATGTCGTGTTGATGACCGCGGTCCGGCCATCCTGCCCGGGACGCGGTCCCATGGTCGTGTTGTCGCCGGCGGCATGGAGAGCGATGTCGCCGTAATCGAGGTAGCCGACCTTGAAACCGACGCGATCGAGGAACATCAACCCGCCGGCTGCGCTCCATGCCGGGACACGGCTGTCTGTTGAGCACAATACAGTTCCGCCCGTTGATCGGGCCTGTTCCTGCAACTCGTCGCAGTCGCTGCTCGCGCCAAGCCGCGCCGCCGTGTTGTAGCTGACGTCGAGAAGCCAGACGGCCCGCGATGCCGGCGCCGGCGACCGAACGGAGATGATTGGGGCCGTCGGCTGCGGCCGGGCGTCCTGCCCCGCGGCGGCGGCCGACAGGTTCATGACACTCGAGCTGAAAAGCAGGATCGACAGAGAGCGTGAGAGCTGCATACCTTCTCCCTGTTGTTAAAGTGCGGCAGGGGGCCAAACCATTTCGCCCCGTTGATATAGGCGGGAAACCCGCGCTAAAACTTGGAGTCGGAGCTCGACAGTTTTGCGCGGCTGGCGTGCAGGCCGAGGGCGCCCGGCATGAACCCGGCCTCGAGAAGAGCTGGGGCGAGCGGATGAAGCGCGGGCGGCATGCCGTCGATTTCTTCGATCAGCATTCCGCGTAGTGGTCGTTCCTCGAGCGGGTTCTCAGCCGTTTCTTCGGCCGCTTCCAGGCTCGCCGAACGCGCACGGGCGATCAGGACTCGCGCTATCCCGCGTGCCGCCTTCGATCGCGCCGGCTCGGCCTCGGGCAGCCACGCGAGCAGCGAGCGATCCCCGCGCGCAAGATGAGCCACGAGCGCGCCATCCATCAGGATCACGATCGCGCCGACCGTTCGAGTCGGACCTCGGCCCGCCGCCGGCGCCGGCAGCCAGGACAAGGCGGCTCCGTACGGGTTTGCGGGGTCGCTTGCGGCGAGGGTGACGATCGAGCCTTCCTCCCCGGGCACGCGAAGCGACCGCAGGCGGTCGAGCGCGGCGGGCAATGCGAACTGCGTCGCACCTAATCCGGCGACGAAGTAGCCGCGGCGAATCCGTCCGGCATCTTCCATCGCGCGCAACACGGGATACACGATGCCGAATCCGCCGGGAATGGTTTCCGCTGCGACCGCTTCGCGCGTGAGCACGCCGTGGCGTGCCAGCAGTTGCTGCGCGACCGCGGCGATCCATTCGGTCGCTCCTGAAGACGAACTCGATGGGTTGCGACGGATCAGGGACCATCGGCCTTCGGCGGACGCCGGCACGAGACGGCGGGATCGAAAGACGGGTTTGCGAGCGGGCTTTGCGCGGCGCCGGCCTCCGGTTGTGTGCGTGAAGGCTCGCAACGGTTGCAGCGTGTCGTTGGTGACGCGCCCCCGCCACACCAGGCTCCATAGTGCGTTCACTGTTTCCGCGGGGTAGCCGCCGCCCGCGGCTTCGTGCAGAGCGGCGAAAAACGATGCGCCGTGCTCCTCGAGGTAATCGATGATGTCCGCTTCGCGACGATCGAGCGGCGGCTCGGACGCACTCGGTTTACGTCCGGCAGAGGGAGGCTGGAGCCGGGCCAGATTGTCGGCCAGGTACAGCGCCACGCGACCGTCGCGTTCGCCGATTGATTCGACGCCAACCCACACGACTTCGCCAGCGGCGATCAGCGTGTCCAGATCGCCAGCCTCGTAATCGGTGATCCGGGCGGCAAGAATCTCGCTTTCCAGAATCGACGCCGGAAGCGCGGCGCCCTGGAGGTGTTCGATGACGTCGAGCAGCGCATCGACACCTCGCCTCGGCGATGTGACGCCCTGCCAGAGCGTGGTGAAGCGGCCGAGGACGGCCGGTTCGACGGGTTCGACATCCTTCCTGACGCGCGCGAGCGATCGGCGCCGCACCATTCGCAGCACCCCGTCGTCGGTCCATTCGCGATCGATGCGGCCGGGCCGAAACTCGCCTTCGATCAGGCGGTTCTCCGCGGCCAGACGCGAGAGGACGGTCTGAGCGCGATCGATCGGTAGGTGGTACCGCTCCGCAAATTCGCGGGCAGTAAACGGCGCGTGCGTGCGCGAATAGCGTCGCGCGAGATCGCCGAGCGGATCGGCGACCGGCTCGAGCAGGGCGTCGGGCAGACCCGGCGGCAACGAGACGCCCAGGGCATCGCGATATCGCGCCGCGTCCTCGGTCGCCACGTAACGGGGTTCTCCCGCGATCTGCACCCGTGCGATGCGATGAGCGGCGACGAGCGACGGGAGGCTTTCAGCCACTTCGACCGTCAGCACGCGGGCGACGATTTCATCGTGTGTCAGATCACCAAGCGACAACAGCATGTCGTGCACACCGTCGGCGCCGCGCGCGCGGAACGGTTCGTCCAGGCGCTGCAGTTGCCGTTCCACGGCGTCAATCGCATCAGCGTCGAGCAGATCGCGAAGCTCGGCGTCGCCGATGAGATCCTTGAGCTGCGCCTGGTCGACGGCGAGCGCCTGGGCGCGGCGTTCGGCGAGCGGGGCATCGCCGTCGTAGAGAAAGCTGGCGACCCAGTTGAAGAGCAGTGAGGCGGCAAAGGGCGACGGATGCTCGGAATCAACCGCCACGACGCGGATCTTCTTGCTGCGGATGTCCGCCAGGGTCTCACTCAGTGCGGGCATGTCGAAGAAGTCGCGGAGACACTCACGGTAGGTTTCGAGCAGGACCGGAAACGATCCGAAACGCGACGCCACGGCGAGCAGGTCTGACGCGCGCTTGCGCTGCTGCCAGAGCGGCGCGCGCATCCCCGGACGCCGTTTGGGGAGCAGCAGCGAGCGCGCGGCGTTCTCGCGAAACTTTCCGGCAAAAAGCGCCGTGGCTCCGAGCTGGCGCACGACGAGCGAGTGCAGTTCGTCGGGATCAGGCAGCAGCAGCGACGGATCCGGCGGTCGATCGACATCCGGAAACCGCACCACGAACCCGTCGTCTCCCCAGATGCTTTCGACGTCGACGCCGGTCGTTTCCCGAATTCTCGCGGTTGCGGCCATCGCCCACGGTGCGTGGATGCGTCCGCCGCGGGGGGAGAGGACGCACACGCGCCAGTCGCCCAGTTCGTCCCGGACGCGCTCGATGAGGATTGTGGAAGCGTCGGGCAGCTCGCGAGTCGCGGCGCGCTGATCGTTGAGGTATTGAAGAAGGTTGGCCGCGGCGCCTTCATCGAGATCGTGCTCCGAAGTCAACAGGTGCATCGCCGCGGCGTGCGGCATGTGAGCGAGATCGCGGGTGAGGCGGCCGATGGCAAGCCCGAATTCGAGAGGCCGGCCCGAGCGATCGCCTTTCCAGAAGGGCATCTTTGCGGGCTCGCCGGGAGCCGGCGTCACCAGCACACGGTCGTGCGTAATCTCGGCAACCCGCCACGACGATGCGCCAAGCACGAAGGTCTGACCGACCGGCGTTTCGAAGACCATTTCCTCGTCGAGCTCGCCGACGCGCGCGGAGCCAGGGGCGGCGCCCAGCAGATACACACCGTAGAGGCCGCGATCCGGAATCGTGCCGCCATTGATCACCGCGACCCGCTTCGCGCCCTCGCGCGCGGCGACTGCGCCGGTCGTGCGATTCCAGGTGATGCGAGGGCGAAGCTCGGCGAAGTCGTCGGACGGGTAGCGGCCCGACAGCATGTCGAGGACGCCTTCGAATGCGTCACGACCCAGATCGGCAAATGGCGCCGCGCGACGGAGCGTGTTGAACAGGGTATCCACGTCGCAGGTGTCCATCGCCGTGATCGCCACGATTTGCTGGGCCGCGATGTCGAGAGGATTTCGGGGATACCGTATCGCCTCGACGGCGCCGTCGTGCATCGCCTTGGCGACGGCGGCCGAAGCCAGCAGGTCGCCCCTGAATTTCGGAAAGATCACGCCCTTGCTGACCGCATCGATCTGATGACCGCCGCGGCCGATGCGCTGCAGACCGCTCGAGACTGACGGGGGCGCTTCGATCTGCACGACGAGATCGATGGAGCCCATGTCGATGCCAAGCTCGAGCGACGAGGTGGCCACGAGCGCCCGAAGGCGGCCGGCCTTGAGCAGTTCTTCGACTTCGACTCGCTGCTCGCGGGCAATCGAGCCGTGGTGCGACCTGACGAGCGTCTCGCCCGCAAGCTCGTTGACGGCGCCAGCAATGCGCTCGGCCAGCCGTCGGCTGTTGACGAAGATCAGCGTCGATCGGTGTTCACGAATGAGGGCGAGGAGCCGTGGATGAATCGCCGCCCACACGGACGCCTGCTCTGACTTGCGAGAACCTTGCGAACGCTGCGAACCCTGCCTTGCCACGTCCTCAACCGGCACTTCGATGGCGATGTCGAGCTTCTTCCTGGCACCGACGTCGACGATCGTGACGGGTCTCGGAACGGGCGCAGTCCGGCGTCGCTCGGAGAATTCATGTTCGATCTCGAGGCCCGCGGCTTCGGTTGCAGCTTGCGCGCTGCGACTAGCGAGGGATGACTTACGACTGGCGACCCTTCGACTCCGCTCAGGGTCGTCCCGAGCGAAGCCGAGGGAGGACTTGCGACTTGCGACTTCTTCCATCCCCCCGAGAAACCGAGCCACTTCATCGAGCGGCCGCTGCGTGGCGGAAAGCCCGATTCGCTGCGGCAGACGCTCCGCGCGCGCGGTCAATCGCTCGAGCGAGACAGCCAGGTGCGCTCCGCGTTTGGTCGGCACGAGCGCATGGATTTCATCGATGATGATCGTGTCCACGCTGACCAGCGCCTCGCGGGCTTGCGAGGTGAGCAGGAGATACAGCGATTCCGGCGTGGTAATCAGAATGTCCGCCGGCTCGCGCTGAAAACGCGCGCGCTCGGCCGCCGGGGTGTCGCCCGTGCGGATGGCCACCTGCGGACGGATGTAGGATTCGCCGCGAGCATCAGCAGTTTTCGCGATTCCCGCCAGTGGTTGCCGCAGGTTTCGTTCGACGTCGACCGCCAGCGCCTTGAGCGGCGAGACATACAGGACCCGGCAGCGGCGATCCTTCGCGGGCTGTGGCGTGAACATCAGGCGATCGAGACACCAGAGAAACGCTGTCAGCGTTTTTCCGCTGCCGGTCGGTGCGAAGATCAGTGTCGACTCGCCTCGCGCAATGGCTGGCCAGCCGAGCACCTGAGGTCTGGTCGGTTGCCCAAACGTCTCGCTGAACCATTCGCGCACGCTCGAGTGAAACTGCGCGAGCGGATCCGGATCATCGCGGCGGGTCATGAGCCGTGATCTTATAATGTGGATCTCTGTTGGCCTTTAACTGAGCAGACATGAGGACGTGGAGCGAGAATGGGTGACGCCGGCGAGGGCTTGATCGATCAGGATTCCCGAATCCAGGAGCGGATGGACGAAGTCGCCCGCGAGCGGGCGCAGCTGCGTGCGCCGGCCCCGCGTGATCCCGAGCAGCAGCGCGCGCTCGAATCGCTCAGGCTCGCGCGTACGGAGCTCGAACGTCAGCTGACGGCGACGACGCACGAAGGACGCCGAGCGCAGATCGGGCAGGCCATGGCCGAGATCGACCGGCGGATCGCGTCGACCACGTCGGGTGGGAATGGCCCGTCCGCGCCGGCGCCCGCGAAGAAGTGAGTGCCCGGCTCGTCTGACGCGGTCCTTCGCTACCACGACGGCACCAAGCACCAGTTCCAACAATTTGCCCGATCGCTCGGTTATCTGGACTGGGCGTCGCAGCCTGCGCCGTTCCGATCCTTTGCCGGCGCGCCGTGTTTTCCGCTGTTTCCTGCTCCCGAAGCTCCCTTAGCCGACTATCGTCCGCGCGCGGTCTCGTTCGAGGAAGTGTTCGAGCCGTCCGAATCGCCGCCCCCGATAACGGCGCCTGCCATCGGCGATCTCCTGCGTCATGCGCTCGGGCTTTCGGCGTGGAAAGCCATCGGCCGGGGCACAGGCCGCGAGACGCGGTGGTCACTGCGCTGTAATCCATCGAGCGGCAACCTTCATCCGACCGAAGCGTACGTAGTTTCGGGGTCACTGCCAGGACTCTCGGAATCCCCTGCGGTCTATCACTACGCTCCGGACCGTCATGTGCTGGAGCTCCGGTGCGCCATCGACTCGCGCGCATGGAGCGAACACGCTCGCGGGCGAGACGATTGGCTGCTCGTGGCGCTGACGTCGATTCACTGGCGCGAAGCGTGGAAGTACGGTGAACGGGCATTCCGCTACTGTCAGCACGATCTGGGTCACGCGATGGCCGCCCTCGTCGCATCGGCTTCGGCGGTCGGCTGGCGCGCCTGTCTTGTGCCGGAGTGGCCGCAGGCGTCGCTCGCCGCACTCACGGGCATCGATCGCGACGAAGACTTCGTGGATGCCGAGCGCGAAGAGCCGTCCTGCCTGATGGCGATTGGCCAGGGAGACGTGCCCGGCGCCTTCGTTGAATCGCACGATGGGTTGACCGCCGCGGTACGTGCTGGTGAGTGGTTCGGCCGTGCGAGCCAATTGAGCGAACATCACGTTCAATGGTCGTTCATCGACGAAGTCGCGGAGGCGACGCGGGACGGGGGGCGGGAGTGCCCTCCGCCTTCGCTCGCTCAATTTCGTGCGAGCTTCGGCGGACCCGCCGCAGCCTTGGCGAAGGCGGGCAGCGCGAGTGCAAGAACGACCGCCGATGCCCGCTCAATGTTTCTTCAGCGCCGCAGTGCGGTCGCATTCGACGGAGTCTCCTCGATCCCTCGCGAAACGTTTCTCTCGATGCTGAGCGCAGTGATGCCGCACGACTCCGCACCGTGGAGCGCGCTCTGGTGGACTCCGCGCATTCACCTCGCGCTGTTCGTGCACCGAGTGGACGACGTCGTACCGGGCCTCTACCTGCTGCCGCGCGATCGCGAGGCGGTTGCATCGCTGCGCGCGTCAATGACGCGCGATTTTCTCTGGGAAACGGCAGCGCCCGACATTCCGCTGGTCTGCCTGGCTCGAGGCGACGCGCAGCGGCTGGCCGCGCGTGTGAGCTGCGATCAGGAGATCGCGGCCGACGGCTTCTTCAGCCTCGGCATGATTGCGGCGTTCGATTCGAGCCTGCACGAGTGCGGCCCGTCGTTCTATCGTCATCTCTTCTGGGAAGCCGGCTTTGTCGGTCAGATCCTGTATCTCGAAGCGGAGGCAGCCGGGGCGCGCGCCACCGGCATTGGCTGCTACTACGACGACCCCGTGCACGATGTGCTCGGTTTGAAGGACCACGCGTTTCAGAGTCTTTACCACTTCACTGTCGGCACTCCGGTCGAGGACACGCGGCTGACGACGATGCCCGGCTATACGTGGGAGGGGTAACCGTGGACGCGGTGTTGGTGATAGCATGATGGTGCGCTTGCGAAATCGTTCACAAGCAGCGCTCCCGTTGGACACTTGTCATGCAAGGCTGGTTCTCCATCCTCACGATGATCGTCCTCGGCGCCGGGTTCGCGCTGGTCTCGATCGTCCTGTCTGGTCTCTTCGGTCCGAGCCACCCCACGCCCGAAAAGTCGGCGCCCTACGAATGCGGGATGCCGCCCGTCGGCGACGCCCGCGAGCGTCAATCGGTGAAGTTCTATCTCGTGGCGATGATCTTTCTGCTGTTCGACATCGAGGTCGCGTTCCTGTATCCGTGGGCCATGGCCCTGCGCGATCTGGGGTGGCCGGGTTTCGTGCAGGTCGTCCTCTTCATGGCGTTGCTGCTGGCCGGCTACGTCTACGTGTGGCGCAAAGGCGTGCTCGACTGGGGCGCGGACAAGGGCTGAGGGCTGCTTCTTATGGGCATTGAATCCGAGATTCCCGTTCTGACTACGACGGTCGAGAAGATGGTGCAGTGGGCGCGGCGCTCGTCGATCTGGCCGGTGACGTTCGGGCTCGCGTGCTGCGCCATAGAAATGATGTCAATGAGCTGTTCGCGCTATGACATCGCCCGGTTCGGCGCCGAAGTCTTCCGCGGCAGCCCGCGTCAGTCTGACCTGATGATTGTGGCCGGCCGCCTCTCGCGCAAGATGGCGCCGGCGCTCCGCCGCATCTACGACCAGATGCCGGAACCGAAGTGGGTCATCTCGATGGGCGCCTGTGCCTCGATCGGCGGCGTCTTCGACAACTACGCGCTTGTCCAGGGGGTCGACCAGGTCGTGCCAGTTGACGTCTACGTGCCCGGCTGCCCGCCCCGCCCCGAATCGCTGATCTACGGCATCGTCCAGCTCCAGCGGAAGATCGCCCAGCAGAAGCTTGCGTGATGGATTCAAGTGCCCTCATGAGGGCGCTCGAAGAAGCCGTACCGTCTGCGCGGCTTCAGGCTGCGCCCGCCATCGATCTCCAAACCACGGTCTACGTCGAGCGCGACGATCTGCCGGGCGTAGCGCGGGCGCTGCGCGATCATCCCGCGCTGCGGTTCGCGCTGCTGGCCGAACTGACCGCCGTCGATTTCCATCCGCGTGATCCGCGGTTCGAAGTCGTGTATCTGCTGGTTTCGATCGAACACCGGCTGCGGCTGCGCCTGAAAGTGCGGCTCTTCAACGCCGACGCGCGGATCGCCAGCGTGCACGCGGTGTGGCCGGCGGCCAACTGGCTCGAACGCGAAGTCTGGGATCTGTTCGGCATCGTGTTCGACGGACATCCGGATCCACGACGGCTCCTGATGCCCGAAGACTGGGAAGGGTTTCCGCTGCGCAAGGATTACCCCGTGCAGATTCACATGACGCCGCGAACGACCGAGGCGCTGCAGGTCACGCCGGAAGAATTTCGCGCAAACGTAGAAAGAGACCGGCTTGCGCGCAGATGAAATCATCAAGGCGACGCTGGCCGAGACGATCGCCCTGCACGAGCAGCTGCTTCATGCCGATCCCCGTCCGATTGGCGAGGCGGCAGACGCGATCGTGCGGTCGCTCCGAGGCGGCGGCAAGCTGCTCGTCTTCGGGAACGGCGGAAGCGCGGCAGACGCGCAGCATGTAGCGGCGGAACTCGTGGGCCGCTTTTCGCGCGAGCGGGCCGGCCTTGCCGCCGTGGCGCTGACGACCGATACCAGCGTGCTCACGAGCGTCAGCAACGACTACGGGTTCGAGAGAGTGTTCGCCCGGCAGATCGAAGCGCTGGGGCGTCCGGGCGATGTGGCGCTTGGCATCAGCACCAGCGGTCAGTCGCCGAATGTGGTTGCGGCGCTGCAGGCCGGTCGGGCGCGCGGCCTGCGAACGATTGCGCTGACCGGACGGGACGGCGGCGTGGTCGGGCGCGCCGCGGAGGTTCACATCAACGCGCCGTCGCCGTCGACGCCGCGCATCCAGGAGGCCCACCGGACGCTGCTGCACGTCATGTGCGAGCTCGTCGAGCGGGCCATGA
>Ga0134123_10003187_pt1 | contig 10676 bp, 9 predicted proteins | sample KB303_FD_96460 | JGI IMG/M metagenome (GOLD analysis project Ga0134123, IMG submission 96460) | Terrestrial soil microbial communities without Nitrogen fertilizer from Kellogg Biological Station, Michigan, USA - KB3-0-3 | ecosystem: Environmental > Terrestrial > Soil > Unclassified ...
GAAGATAGCGGGAGTCTTCCTTGGCATCCATGACGATACTGTATATATGAACAGTACCGAAAGCAACGTCGCGAATCGCAACGTCGGCCTCCTCGCCGCGTGCCAGGCGATGCTGTTCACCAACAATTCGACGCTGATCGCGATCAACGGCCTGGCCGGACTGGCGCTCGCGCCGTACGTAGGGCTCGCGACGCTGCCCGTGACCTGCTGGATTCTCGGCGGCGCGATCGGCACCATGCCGGCGTCGCTGCACATGAAGCGCGTCGGCCGCCAGCGGGGCTTTACCCTCGGCACGACATGGGGATTCGCCGGCGCGCTGATCTGCGCCACGGCGATCGCGCTGCAGAGCTTCTGGCTGCTGTGCCTCGGCACCCTCGTCTGGGGCGTCTACAACGCGTACGGCCAGTACTACCGCTTCGCCGCCGCCGATGCGGCGAGCGGCGACTTCAAGCCGGTCGCCATTTCGCTCGTGCTGGCGGGCGGGCTGGTCGGCGGCGTCCTCGGCCCGACCGCGAGCCGCTTCACGCTCGATCTCGCCGGCACGCGCTTTCTCGGGGCGTATCTCTCGCTCATCGTCTTTATCCTGGCTACGCTGGTCCTGCTGCGTTTCATCCGCATTCCGTCTCCGACGGCGGCCGAGCAGGTGTCGTCGGGCCGGCCGCTCCTCGAGATCGCGGCGCAGCCGAAGTTCATCGTCGCGGTGCTGGCCGGCGCGATCGGCTATGGCGTCATGAACTTCCTCATGACCTCGACGCCGATCGCCATGCAGGCCTGCGGCCACACGTACGGCGACGCCGCGTTCATCATCTCCTCGCACGTGGTCGGCATGTTCGCGCCGTCGTTCGTCACCGGGCCGCTCATCAAGCGCATCGGCGTGCTGCCGGTGCTGTTCTGCGGCGCGCTGCTCAACATGGTGGCGATCGGCATCGCGCTCTCCGGCATCTCGGTGGCGCAATTCTGGTGGTCGCTGGTGCTGCTCGGTGTAGGCTGGAACTTCCTCTACATTGGCGGCACGACGCTGCTCACCGAGACCTACCGGCCCGAGGAGCGCGCCAAGGCGCAGGGCACCAACGACCAGTCGATCTTCATCATGATGGCGATTTCCTCCTTCACCTCCGGCCTCACCGTGACCACGGGAGGGTGGGAGCGCGTCAACATGGTGGCGCTGCCGCTGGTCGCCATCGTTGCCGTCGCCATCGCCTGGTACGCCCTGCGCCAGCGCGCCGACAAGGCCGCGGCCGCCTAGCCATGCGCGCGCCGGCGGCAGTGGGCGACGAGCTCGAGGACGTCGATACGCCCGCGTTGATCCTCGACCTCGACGCATTCGACGCCAACCAGAAGACGCTTTTCAATTCCGTGAAAGGCCGCGCCGTTCGGGTGCGCCCGCACGCCAAGACGCACAAGTGCCCCGATGTGGCGCGGCGGCAGATCGCCGCCGGCGCGATCGGCATGTGCTGCCAGAAAGTCGCCGAAGCCGAGGCGATGGTCGAAGGCGGCGTCGCCGACGTGCTGGTCTCCAACGAGGTGGTCGGGGCGAAGAAGCTCGAGCGCCTCGCCGCGCTCTCGCGCCGGGCAAAGATCGGGGTGTGCGTCGACAACGCTGAAAACGTCGCGCAATTGAAAGGCGACCTCGACGTTTACATCGAGCTCGAGGTCGGCATGAGACGCTGCGGCGTCGAGCCAGGTGAAGCTGTGGTTGCCCTTGCAAGGCAAATTACCAAGCACCACCGGTTCGCGGGCCTGCAGGCGTATCACGGCCGTGCGCAGCACATGCGCAGCATGGAGGAGCGTCACGCCGCGATCGAGACCGCGGCCCAGCATGTATTTCATACGAAAAAATTATTGGAGAAGAACAAAATCGCCTGCCCGATCGTCACCGGCGCGGGCAGCGGCACCTACATGCTCGAGGTCGAGGCCGGCGCCTGGGACGAGATCCAGCCCGGCTCCTACGCCTTCATGGACGCGGACTACGCGAAGAACGAGTGGGCCGCGCCGCTGCCGCGCTTCGAGCACGCGCTGTTCGTCCTTACCACGGTGATGAGCCGCGCACCCGACCGCGCCATCGTCGACGCCGGCCTCAAGGCTTCGAGCGTCGATTCCGGCATGCCGACCGTCTGGCGCCGCGACGGCTTGCGCTACAGCAAGGCCTCCGACGAGCACGGCTGGATCGAAGGTGGGCCGCTGCCGCTCCTCGGCGAGAAGCTGCAGCTCGTTCCCGGCCATTGCGACCCGACGATCAACCTCTACGACTGGTATGTTTGCGTGCGGCGCGGCGTCGTCGAGTCGCTGTGGCCGATCACCGCGCGCGGAGCCGCGACCTGAGTTGAAGAAGCAGAACGGAGCCGTGGCCGTGAGCGACGCGCGCGGCGTGCGCACGCTGCACGTCGGCGGCGAGGCGATCCAGAGCTCGATGCGCATCGACGATCCGTTCGCGCTCGCGCTCGACTACACGCGCTGCATGATGGCCTTCCTGCTGTTCCATCCCGACCCGCGCCGCGCGCTGATGATCGGCCTCGGCGGCGGGTCGCTCGCGAAGTTTTTTCATAAGAGGTTGAGGACAACTTCCACGCGCGTGGTCGAGCTCGACCCGCACGTCGTCGCCGCGGCGCGGCAGCATTTCGCGCTGCCGCCGGACGATGCGCGCCTTTCGGTCGAGATCGGCGACGGCGCGGAAGCGCTCGCCCCGGAATGCTGCGATGTGCTGGTGCTCGACGCCTTCGAGGACGAGCTGCACGTGCCGCGCCTTGCGAGCCAGGAGTTCTACGACGGCGCCTTCCTCTCCCTGACCGAGCCGGGGGCGCTGGTGGTGAACTTCATGAACGACGATCCGAAGTTCGACGCGACGCTGCAGCGCCTGGAGCGCGCGTTCGGCGGCGCGGTGCTCGCCATGCCGGCGCTCTACGACCCGAATATCCTGGTGTTCGCGCTGAAGGGGATCCCGGCGCGAGTGCAATGGAGTGCCCTGAAAGAAAGAGCTGACAGGCTGGAGGCGCGCCTCGGCCTGCCCTTTACCCGCTATGTCTCACGGCTGCGCGCCATGAATCCCTGCACGCCGCAGGAGTTGATCGTTGCCGGCTGAATCCTTCTGGCTCGCCGCGATCGCCTTCTGCGGCTCGGTCGTGTTCGGCGTCACCGGTTTCGGCGCGGCGCTGGTCAGCATGCCCCTCGCCACGCACCTCGTGCCGCTCGGCTTCGCGCTGGCGCTGTACGCGCTCGCCGACATCGCCAATTCGTTCAGCGTCGGGCTGGAGAAGCCGCGCAACGCCGTGCGCGCCGAGTACCTGCGCCTCGTGCCGATGATCCTGGCCGGCACCGCGGCCGGCGTGACGGTGCTGGTCAACCTGCCGCGCGCCGCGGGCATGCTGTTGCTGGGGAGCTTCGTCATCGCCTACGCGATCTATGCCCTCTTTCCGCACGAGTACCGGCAGCCGGTGTCGCGCAACTGGGCCTGGCTTGCCGGGTTCGCCGGCGGCGTCACCAGCTCGCTGTTCGGCGCGGGCGGCCCGCCCTATGTCATCTACCTCTCGCAGCGCGGGCTTTCCAAGGAGGAATTCCGCGCCACGCTCGGCCTGGTCACCATGACCAGCATTTCCCTGCGCGTGGTCGCCTTCCTCCTCACGGGGCTCTTGCTCGATCCGGATGTCTGGCGCTCGGCGCTGGTCGTCGTACCGGCGGCGCTGGCCGGGATCTGGCTGGGGAAGAAGATCTTCCTCAGCCTGCCGCGGGAACTGCTGATGCGCATCATTGCAGTGCTGCTGCTCGCGTCCGGCGGCTCGCTGGTGTGGCGTGCGCTGAACTAGCTATTGCAGCTTGATTCCGGCGGCCTTGCCGATGCGCGCGGCGTCCTCGATCTCGCCCTGCACGAAGCGCGAGAATTGCGCTGGCGTCATCTCCATCGGCTCGGCGCCGAGGTTCGCCAGGCGCTCGCGCATGTCCGGCAGCGCGAATGCGCGGCGCACGTCGGCGGCGATGCGCTCCACGACCTGCGGCGGCGTGCCCGCCGGCGCCCACAGCCCGTTCCAGAAGGAGAACTCGAAGCCCGGCACGCCGGCCTCGGCGATGGTCGGCACCTCCGGCAGAAGCGCCGAGCGCCGCGCGCTGCTGACCCCGAGCGGCCGCAGGCGGCCATCGCGGATGTGGGGCAGCGCCAGCGTGACGGTATTGAAGGTGAAGGCGAGCCGCTGGGCGATCGTGTCGTTGATCGCCTCGGCGCCGCCCTTGTACGGCACGTGCAGGAGGTCCACGCCGGTGGCGAAGCGGAATTTCTCGCCGTTCATGTGCGCGCCGCTGCCGATGCCGGAGGAGCCGTAGGCGAGGCCGCCCGCGCGTGCCTGTGCCGCAGCGATCAGCTCGCGCACCGAGCCGATTCCCGACGCCGGCGAGACGACGAGCACCATCGGCTGCGAGCCGAGCGGCGCGACGTCGACGAGGTCCTTGCGCGGGTCGTAGGGCAGCGCGGGATTGAGCGCCGCGTTGATCGCATAGCCCGAGGAATGCACGAGCAGCGTGTAGCCATCGGCCGGCGACTTCGCCACCGCGACGGCGCCGATCGAGCCGCCGGCGCCCGGCCGGTTTTCCACCACCACCGGCTGGCCCCAGAGATCGGCCAGCTTGGCGCCCAGGGTGCGGGCGATGATGTCGGTCACGCCGCCGGGCGAGAAAGCGACCACGACGCGCACCGGCTTCACCGGGAAGGACTGCGCGAGCGCAGCCGCGGCCTGCGCGAGCAGCGCCGCCGCCAGCCAGGCCTTCAGCGCCGCGGCTGTGCCCACCAGCGTTTCAGCTGCTCGGAAATCAGCGCGGGGCTGTACACCTGCGGCAAGGAGCGCTCGGCCTCGGGCGTCCGGTCCTTCTTCTCCCATTCGCCGACCAGCGCCTGCGCCTTGGTGAAGGCGTCGAAGAACGAGCTGCTCGCGGGCAGCGACTCCTTGAAGAAGGCGCGGCCGAAATAGGTGAAGTCGTTCTCGTCGGCGCAGCCGAACGAAGCGCGGTCGGCGCGCGCCGCGGTGATCACCATCGTCGATTCGCTCTTCAACGGCTCGACGAAGCCGCCGGAGTAGCACGCCGAGACCAGCACCACTTTCCAGCGGATGCGCGATTCCTCGAGGATCTGCGCGAGCTCCTGCGGCCGCAGGCCGCGCAGCGCCATCGCGTTCTGGTTGAGCCGGAACTCGTGGTCCCTGGCGCCGTGGCTGGTGAGGAAGAGGAACAGGATGTCGTTGTCGCGGTCCATGCGCGTGGCGATGGTCTTGACCGTCTCGCGGATGGTGGTGACGGTCGCCATCGGCGCGGTGGCGACGGTGCTGCGGCTGTTGACGAGCAGGATGGAGCGGCCGCGGGTGCCGAAATCGCGGTCGAACTGCGAACGCACGAACTCCACCTCGCGGCGGAACACTTCCTGCGAGCCGTCGCCTGCGATGGCCAGCAGGTAAAGGTTGATCCTGCCCCGCGCGCTCGGCTCGAGGCCGGCGAGCGCCGCGTCGAGCAGCGGCCGCTGCCGGTAAAGCGCGGTCTCGACATTGAGGGCGAAGCGCTCGCGCTCGGCGGCGTTGTCCAGGCGCCCCTGCCTTTCGGCGGGGTTCTCCAGCTTTCCCTGGCGCCAGAAGCCGCTTTCCTGTGTGCGGCCGTCGCTGCGCTGGCGTGCGTACCTCAGCGTCCCCTGGCCCTCATAGGCGCCGCGCTGGAAGCCGCCCTGGTACTCGTCGCCGTTGGGCAGCCTCAGGCGTCCCTGGCCGTCGAACAGCCACTGCTTGAACTCTCCCTCGTAGCTGGCGCCGTCCTGGCCGGTGAAACGCCCCGAGCCGGTGAATTGCCCGCCGACGAACTGGCCCTCGTAGATGTCGTGCGCCGGCGTAACCACGCGGCCGCGGCCGTGGAACTTGCCGTCGATGAAGTCGCCTTCGTACGAGCGCCCGTCGGGTCCGCTCAGATAGCCGCGGCCGTGCGGCTGGTTGAAGCGCAACGCGCCCCAGTACTTGCTGCCGTCGGGCCAGCTCTGGTCCGGCGGTCCGCTCGGCGCGGCGAGCGCCGCGAAGGCGAAGGCAAGGAGGAAGAGGGCGAGCGCCCGCTTCACGAGGCCTTCTCCCGCATGGTGACGAACTCCTCGGCGGCGGTCGGATGGATGCCGATGGTGGCGTCGAACTGCGCTTTGGTGGCGCCCAGCTTCACCGCGATCGCCACGCCCTGGATGATCTCGCCGGCATCGGCGCCGATCATGTGCGCGCCGACGACGCGCTGGCTCTGGCGGTCGACCACCAGCTTCATGAAGGTGCGCTCCTTCTTCTCCGTGAGCGTGAGCTTGAGCGCGCGGAACGAAGCCTTGTAGATGTCGACCTCGCCGTGGCGCTCGCGCGCCTTTTCCTCGGAAAGCCCGACCGTGGCGAGGTTCGGGTCGGTGAACACCGCGGTCGGCACGCTTTCATGGTCGACCGGCGTCGGCTCGTCCCGGAAGAGGGTGCGCGCGAGCCACATCGCCTCGGCGGTCGCGACCGGCGTGAGGTTGATCCGGTTGGTGACGTCGCCGATGGCATGGATCGACTCGACGTTGGTGCGCGAGTAGCGATCGACGACGATCGCGCCGTCCTTGGCGATGCTCACCCCGGCCTGCTCGAGGCCGAGCTTGGCGCTGTTCGGCCGCCGGCCGGTGGCGAGCATCACCAGGTCGGCTTTCTGCAGCCGGCCATCGGTGAACTCGATCTCGAGGCTGCCGTCCTTCACCTTGCGCATCGCTGCGGGCTCGCAGCCGAGGCAGACCTCGACGCCCTTGGCGGTCATTTCCTCGGCGATGCGCTCGCCGAGCTCGGCGTCGAAGCCGCGCAGCAGCCGCTTGCCGCGGTAGGAAAGCTGCGTCTTCACGCCCAGGCCGTTGAAGATCGAGGCGAACTCGAGCGCGATGTAGCCGCCGCCGACCACCACCGCGCGCTGCGGCAGTCGCTCGAGATGAAAAGCTTCGTTGGAGGTGATGGCGTGCTCGAAGCCGGGCAGCGGCGGGACGTACGGCCAGGCGCCGGTGGCGACGAGGATGTGCTTTACCGAATAGGTCTTGCCGTTCACCTTGACTTCGTGGGGCGAAACGATCTCGGCCCGTCCCCGGTGAATCTCCACGCCGGCGCCGGTCAGTCCCCGCTCGTAGATGCCGTTGAGGCGCGCGATCTCCCGGTCCTTGCTGGCGAGCAGCGTTGGCCAGTCGAAGCGCGGCTCGCCGACCGTCCAGCCGTACGCGGCGGCGACGTGGAAATCCTCGCGAAAGTGCGCGGCGTAGGCGAAGAGCTTCTTCGGGATGCAGCCGACATTGACGCAAGTGCCGCCGAAGCGGTCGGCCTCGGCGACGGCTACGCGCGCGCCGTAGCTCGCGGAGACGCGGCTGGCGCGAATGCCGCCCGAGCCGCCTCCGATGGTGAAGAGGTCGTAGTCGAACTTCAGGGGTGGTGCGAGACCGGAATTACTTCAGGTTCTTGAGGTTGAGTTCCACCAGCTCGAGGGTGGCGGTGATCTTCTGGTGCTGCGGCTTGTCGGCGAGCCACTTGAGAGCGTTTGCGACCCGCGTTTCGATCTGCGCGCGCGGCATGCCTTCGACGCCGGCGAACATGGCCGCCAGCTCGGCCAGGTTGCTCGACTGCGCGGCGCTGCGCGCCTCGCCGAGCTTGCCCTCGATCGCCTTGCGATCGAGGTTGGTCACCATCCGCATCGTCTTGTCGTCTGCCATGGCGCTCCCTCATGCTTCCTTGGTTTTCGATTCTACCAGCGTATATCGCTCGCCGGAGGCGCGGACCGCTCCTTCCGCGGCGAGCTTGTCGAGGTGCGCGGTGAGCGAGCGCGCGGCGACGCGGTGGATGCGCGCCGGCACGTCGTCGTAGACCACGGGCAGGAGCTCGTCGACCGACGCCTCGCCGAGCTGTTGCAGCGCGCGCACCACCTTGCGCTCGCGGCCGAGGCGATGGGCGATCAGGCGCCGCACTTCCTTGTGCGGCGCGCCGATCAGGTAGCCGTGTCCGGGAGCGATGATGGCGAGGTCTTCGCCGAGCAGCTTCTCGAGGGAGTGCAGGTAGGCGCGCATGTCGCCGTCGGGCGGATTGATGACCACGGTCGAGCCCTGCATCACGTGATCGCCGGTGAAAAGCATCTTCGTCTGCTCGAGCAGGTAGCAGAGATGGTTCGACGCATGACCCGGCGTATGAATGGCGCGCAGGCCGATTGCTCCAAGGTCGACTCGCTGGCCGCTTTCGAGCACGAAGTCGGGCTTGAAGGTCGCGTCCTGTCCCTCGGGCGCCGGGCGGCCGAGGATCTGCGCGCCGGTCGCCGCCTTGAGCATCGCCGCAGCGGGCGAGTGATCCTGGTGCGTATGCGTGCAGAGGATCCAGCGGATCTTTCCCTGTTCCTGGATCTTTTCGATGTGCGAGGCGATTGCCGGGCCGGGATCGATGACCGCGAGATCGCCTTCGCCGACGACGTAGGTGTTCGTCCCAGGCCCGGTCATCACGCCGGGATTGGGGGCGATGATGCGGCGCACGTAGCGATCGAGTCGCTTCGGCACGCCAGCCGTGAGGTCGTAGGTCGTCTCGCCGGTCTCCTCGGCATCGCTCCAGTGAATCTCGAAGTACTGCGGGTCCGCGCGGCGGAACAGCTTCGCCCCATCCTTGCCTAGCGCCCAGCAGGCGCGATTGACCTCGGGCTCGGGACGCGCCCGCACTGCGTCGAATGCTTCGCGCGCGGTCTTGAAACTCTTCAGATCCTGCAGCGTGGTCTGCGTGGCCGGAACGAGCTCGATCTCCTTGCGCGCGCCGCGCTCCAGCGCTTCGTGCGGCGTGATCCAGACGTCGTGGATGGTTTCCTCGGCGTCGTGCGATCCCGCCTGGCCTTCGGGCGCCACCGCGAGGAAAAAGCGCGTGTCGAAGCGCCGCGAGCGTCCCGGCGCGGTGATCCAGTGGCCGTAGTACGCGATGGCGTCCGCCGGTATTTGGAGGTCCTCGTTCTCGAGGAGCTCGACGAACGGGCGCTTGCGGTAGTGCATCAGGGATTCCGCACGCTTCGCATCGACTCCCAGGAGGATGCCGGCTTCCTCGAAGCATTCCCGCATTGCGGCCACCCAATAGGGAGCCGGCGGAACTTTCGCCTCGCCGCGGATCCGCTTCAGGATGCGCGGGTTGGCGTCTGCTTCATCGAGCGAGCCGCCGGGAAAGACGTACGCGCCGCCGAGGAAAACCGCGCTCTGCGTGCGCTGCAGCATCAGCACCTCCGGACCCGATGCGCTGTCGCGCAGCAGGATCAGCGTCGACGCGGGACGGGGGAGGAGCTTGACGGTCACGCGGTTCTGCCGGCGCGGTCCTTGTCGTTCTGCGCCTTGATCGCCGCGCGCATCTTCTCCCAGTCGGCGTCGGAGAGCTTGTCGAGCTGAGTGAAGTAGCCGCCCGAGCCGGTGGCGAGCGTGCCCGCGCCGTCGATGACGATCGTCTCGCCGGTGAGCCATTCGCAGCCGTCGGCCATGAGGAAGGTCGCGAGGTTCTGCAGCTCTGCCATTTGTCCGACACGCCGCATGGGATTCAACTCGGTACGATCGGAAAAACTACCCCCGTCGGGCCGGAGACGTTTTGTCGCTCCTTCGGTCGGGAACGGTCCCGGCGCGATCGCGTTCAGGCGGATGCCGTAGCGGCCCCATTCGACGGCGAGCGACTTGGTCATGACGTGCAGTCCCGCCTTCGACATCGCCGAAGGCACGACATAGGGCGATCCGGTATGCACCCAGGTCACGATGATCGTGATCACCGAGCCCTTCTGCTTGCCGGCGATCCAGCGCTTGCCCACCGCCTGTGTCACGTAGAACGTGCCATGGAAGACGATGTTGGCGATGGCGTTGAAGCCATTCGGCGAGAGATCCTTGGTGGGGCTGATGAAGTTGCCGGCGGCGTTGTTCACCAGTCCCGAGAGCGGCCCGGATTCGTCCCAGATCCGCTGCACCATCGCATCCACCGCTTGCGCGTCGCGGATGTCGACCGAATGCGTCTTGACGGTTCCGCCGTGCTTCGCGGTCAATTCCTTGGCCGTCGCGTCCAGAACCGGGCCGCGGCGGCCGCAGATCCAGACTTCGGCGCCGAGCTCGAGGTACTTCGCCGAGATTTCCTTGCCCAGGCCGGTGCCGCCGCCAGTGACGAGGATGCGCTTACCCTTAAGCAGCCCTTCCTTGAACATGCGCGCTCCGCCGAGAGGGAGCACGCATTCTAGCTAACCAGCAAGTACAGAACCGCCAGACATACGCCGACTGCAAGAGCGGGCGGATTCACGCCGCCACCGTCTCGGGCGGTGCATAGGAAGCGACGCCGTTGCCGAAGGACCAGTTCTCCTTCGCCACCTCGACCAGGTTGATCCACACGTCCTCGCGCCGCACCCCGAGCTCGCCGAGGTTGTGGGCGATCCTGCGGTAGAGCTTGCGCTTCTTTTCCAGGCTGCGCCCGGTGCTGAGCGTGATCTGCACGATGACGATGTTGTCGCTGCGCGCGATGCCGAGGTACTCCGAGTCGTAGACCAGGTCGCCCGGCTCGTGCTCGGTCAGCAGCTGGAACCGGTCGCGCTGCGGCACGTCGATGGCCTCGACCATCGCGCGATGCACTGCGTCGCCGATCGAGCGCCGCAGCGCCGCCGGCTGGCCCTTAACGAGCGAAATGCGGACGAGCGGCATGGGC
>Ga0134123_10003190_pt1 | contig 10672 bp, 8 predicted proteins | sample KB303_FD_96460 | JGI IMG/M metagenome (GOLD analysis project Ga0134123, IMG submission 96460) | Terrestrial soil microbial communities without Nitrogen fertilizer from Kellogg Biological Station, Michigan, USA - KB3-0-3 | ecosystem: Environmental > Terrestrial > Soil > Unclassified ...
AGGTGAGCAGGGTAAACAGGAGGATCATGACTGTTGCTCCGTTCAGGTTGGACCACACATAAACACAGAATTAACCAAAAATATCGCGGACTTTATCAACCAATCCCTTGTTCTCGAGATCTTTGTTTTCGACTTCTGCCAATTGCTCCAGCAGGCGACGCTGTTCTCGCGTCAACGTCGTAGGCGTGATTACGGTCACTGAAACGAACAGATCGCCGCGACCGCGTCCACCCAACACAGGCATTCCCTTACCTCTAAGGCGAAAAACAGTGCCCGTTTGGGTCCCCATCGGAATTTTAAGTTTCTCGTCATCGTCGAGCGTCTTGACCATGATGTCGGAACCCAACGCGGCCTGCGCGAAAGTGATCGGCACCGCCTCGTAGAGGTTGCTACCTTGTCGCTCAAATTGGTCGTGCTCGGCAACGTGGATCACCACGTACAGATCTCCCGGCGCGCCACCGTGAGCTCCAGCCTCGCCCTCGCCCGAAACACGCAGGCGCGATCCCGTCTCAACACCCGCCGGAATCTTTACCTCCATCTGTTTCTCGCGCTCGACTCTGCCCGATCCCTTACACTCCGTGCACGGATTCTTGACTACTCTTCCAGCGCCACGACAAACATGACACGTTCGTGCAACTGAGAAGAACCCCTGCTGATAACGAACCTGCCCGCTGCCCTGACAAGTCGAACAACTTTCCGGTTGTGTGCCGGCAGCCGCGCCCGATCCCTTGCACGTATCGCACGTCTCCAAACGAGGAATGCGCAGTTGCGCCGTCATCCCGTTGGCGGCTTCTTCAAGTGTGATCTCGAGATCGTAACGAAGATCCGCGCCGCGCTGTGCAGACGTTCGGCGCGATCCACCCCGCGCGCCGCCAAACACGTCACCAAAACCAAACAAGTCGCCGAGTATGTCTTCAATGCCGCCAAATCCTGGCGCGCCCCACGCCCCTGCGCCTGCGCTGCTCGAAACTCCCGCGTGTCCAAACCGGTCGTAACGCCTGCGCTGCTCTGCATCGGACAACACGCTGTAGGCCTCGGCAGCTTCTTTAAACTTTTCCTCCGCGCTCGCGTCGTTCGGATTCTTGTCCGGGTGATACTTCACCGCGAGACGCCGGTAAGCGCTCTTTATTTCCTGGTCGGTAGCGGTGCGACTAACGCTCAGGACCTCGTAATAATCACGTTTGCTCATACTGGTTTTCTATCAATGCCCTCTATGATCTTTGGGTCTTTGGTCTTTGGTTTTTGGTCTTTGGCGTTTCCTAAGACCCAAGACCAAAAACCAAAGACCATTCTCCTCAAACTTCAGTTGTAGCGTCGGCTGTGGGTTTCAACATTGCGGATGTGAGCTGCCCGGCTAAACGTTCCAACTTACTCAAAACAATCTTAATGTCTTCGGCCTTTTCTGTCTTGCTGACCGCCTCCGCTTCGGAAAATAGCGCGTCGGCGCCCTCCTGATCGATTGCAGGAAGCAGCCCGCCGAATTTGGTAAACGACTTTTTAGTGTTCTTCAATAACGAGTCGAGTTTCGTTCGCAGAACCAGCAACTCTTTCGTATTGCGATCGCTGTCTGCGAATTTCTCGGCTTCAAGAATAAGGCGATCGATCTCGTCCGGCGTCAGGCCCGACGTCGGCGTGATTCGCATCTGCTGCTCGCGCCCGGTCGCTTTGTCCTGCGCGGACACGGAAACGATTCCGTTCGCATCGACTTCAAACGACACTTCGATCTGCGGCACACCACGCGGTCCCGGGGGAATCCCAACCAGCTCAAACTTACCCAGCGAGCGGTTACCCTCTACGATTTCACGCTCTCCCTGGAGTATGTGAATCTCAACGGACGACTGATTATCAACCACGGTTGTGAACGTGCGGCTCTCGCGCAAAGGTATCGTCGAATTACGCGGAATGATCTTGGTGAACAAACCGCCGCGCGTCGCCAATCCCAAACTCAACGGCAGCACGTCAAGCAACACGATATCTTTGATATCACCACTCAACACGCCGCCCTGGATTGCTGCGCCCATTGCCACCACTTCATCCGGATTGATCTCCGACGAAGGTTTACGACCAAAGATTTTTTCCACTGTCCGCTCGACAATCGGAGATCGCGTCTGACCTCCGACGAGTATCACTTTCTGAATGTCTGACGCCTGGAGGTTTGCTTCTTTGAGCGCCGTCGTGCACGGCTCGATCGTCTGTTCGACGAGATCGCTAACCAGCGTCTCGAACTGGTCGCGCGTGAGCGTCTTGTTGAAGTGCTTCGGACCAGTTGCATCAGCAGCGATGAACGGCAGGTTTATACCAGTTTCCGCCGCGGTTGAAAGATCGCACTTCGCGCGTTCGGCGACCTCTTTCAGCCGCTGCAACGCCAGCCGGTCCTGACGAAGATCGATTCCCGTGTCCGAGAGAAACTGACCGGCCATCCAGCTCATGATGCGCTCGTCGAAATCTTCACCGCCGAGAAACGTATTTCCCGACGTCGAGAGCACCTCAAACACGCCGTCGTTCATTTCGAGGATCGAGATATCAAACGTGCCGCCGCCAAGATCGTAAACGGCGATGCGCTCAACGCCCGCTTTCCCGAGCCCGTACGCCAACGCGGCCGCCGTCGGCTCGTTGATGATTCGTTCGACTTTCAGACCGGCGATCTTGCCTGCGTCTTTCGTCGCCTGACGCTGCGTGTCGTCGAAATAAGCAGGGACGGTGATAATCGCGTCAGTTACCGATTCACCGAGAAAATCTTCAGCAGCAGCTTTCAAACGTTGCAGAACAATTCCTGACAACTCGGGCGGGCTGTAGTTTCGGCCCTGAACGCGAATTCGCGCGTCACCATTCGGCGAATCGACAATCTCGAACGGCGACGTCTCGCGCATGCGCTCGACTTCAGGCGAGCTGAACTTGCGCCCGATGAGTCGCTTCACGGCGAAGACTGTGTTGGCTGCGTTGGTGACGGCCTGACGTTTCGCGATCTGACCAACCAGTCGCTCACCTTTTTCGGTGAACCCAACAACTGTCGGCGTGGTTCGTCCGCCTTCTTTGTTTGGGACAATCTGCACCGCGCCGCCTTCCAGCGCCGCGACACAGCAATTGGTAGTTCCTAAATCTATTCCAATCGATTTTCCCATTGATTCCGGTTCCGAACGTTTGGAACGACTACTTGCGCGTTGCCACTTTCACAAGCGCGGGACGAATAAGTTTGTCGCCGAGGCGATAGCCGGAGACGATTTCCTGCATCACGGTGTCAGGCTCGTAGTCGTCGGTCGCTTCGGTCACGACAGCTTCATGGATGTGGGGATCGAACTGTTCACCGACAGCGGCAATCGGTGTAATGCCGAGCGACTCGAGCACGCCGTTGAGTTGTTTGGAAATAAGATCCACGCCGCTAAGAAAATGTCGAAACTCGTCAGACTCGGACGCTTCGACCGAAGCCTCAGCTTCCAAAGCCCTTTTTAGATTGTCCATGACCGGCAGCAGCTTGGCTGCGACGTCCGCAACCACCCGGTTGTAAGTTTCACCTCGCTCGCGCTCGACGCGCTTTCGGTAGTTTTCGAAATCCGCCTGGCGCCGCGCGAGCCTGTCTTTAAGCTCGGCGTTCTCAGTCTCGATGCGCTTCAACTCCGACCTGGTTGCGATTAGTTCAGCAGTGTCAGGTCCACCAGACGGCTCGTCCGTTTCGACGTCTCCGCTTTCGAACAGGTCTTCACTGTCGAGATTCTCACCGGCCTCGGATGAAAGATCTTCGCCCGCGTTGTCGCCTGTGCCCGCGCTTTCAACGTCTTCGTCAGCGTCAGTGAATCTGATTGGGATGCGGTGCGAGCCCTTGTTGCTTCTGTCTGATGTCATTAGGAAGGATCGGATCTCCACGCGTCAACGTGCAGCTTGTTCGCCCAGTCGATGCTCTATCAATCGCGCCATGTAGTTTACCATAGCCATTATCCGTGCATATTCAATTCTCATCGGTCCAACAACGCCGAGCGTACCGGCGTTGTCGTTCGATCCAACTCGATACGGCGCCGTGATCAGAGCGCAGTTTTGCATGGAGCTTGCGGGATGCTCGCGCCCGATGACGACGTGCACGTCGCCGGGATAATTCGCGGCGTCATGAACACACTCATTTAGGATTTTGATGAGGCGCGACTTCTCTTCAAACGTCCTGAACAACTCGCGCATGCGCTCAACATCCACAAAATCGGGCTTCGTCAGAATGTTTGAAGCACCGTCGACGAAAACGCCGGCGCTTGCTTCCTCACCCTCGAGACTTCGTTCGCACAGCAAAATCGCATTCTGAAGCAACTTATCGTAAAGCGCTTTCTCTTCTTTCATTAACTCCACGATCTCCATCCGGATCGCGAGCAGGCTCTTGCCACTGAACTCCGTGTTCAGATAGCGGGCCGTTCGATCGAGGTCGTCCTGCGTTAGCTCGTCCGCGAGGCGAATCACTTTGTTGTGAATGATGTTTGCGGTCGACACCAATACGACAAGAATTCGCTTGTCGGGCAGTAAGACGAACTCGATGTGGTTCAATCGATTGTCAGCCAGCGATGGAGAAATAACGATGCCGACGTTCTTCGAGAGTGCTGAAAGCACGTGCGACGCCGTTTCCATCAGGCGATCGGGAGACGAACCGGCGTCGAGGTCATGAGCGGAGAACAGGTGGTCAATCGCTTTCAAATCGGTTCGGGAAAGACGCGCCTCGCCGAGCATGTTGTCGACGTAGTAGCGGTAACCCTTGTCTGTCGGCACGCGACCGGCTGAAGTGTGTGGTTGATCGACGAATCCAGCCTCTTCGAGATCCGCCATGACGTTGCGGATCGTCGCCGGGCTCCACCCGTAGCCGTGTGAAAAGCGGTCCGAAAGCACACGAGAGCCGACAGCCTCGCCGGTGACGAGGTGTTCCTTGATCAATGCAGCGAGCAACACCTCCGCACGCGAGTCGAGGGCTCCTGTCTCGGTGGTTTGAAGATTTGAGGCTCTCCTGGGCATCGGTCGGCAGTATACAAACTTATCCTCAGAATTCACAGATTAGCTCATCCGGATGTGATCCGTTCAATCTGTGGCCTGCTTTAAGTGGTTGACTTTACAAAGTTTATGGCCACTTCCCGCCGCGTCTTGACGGTTCGACGCTGGCATCCTTAAGATTGTCTCCCCGAACCGCTGTTTGCCTCCGAGAGTTACCGCAATGAACGAAGTGGGAAAATTCTTCGCCGATGCTTTTCGTCATATGGGCGGTAACCGCGGTGTGCCTGCGATTGAAGTGCGCTTTTATCCATACGCTGGGCTTCGTCACACCATTCGTTTGCGGTCGGGACGCGTCTACGTTCGCCTCTCCGACATCTGCAAAGATGCGCCACCCGACGCGTTGCGTGCGCTTGCGTGGATTCTTGTAGCACGCCTGCTCGGGAAGAGAGTGCCGACGATTCACGACCGGGTTTATCGTGATTACTCGCTGACTCCGTCAGTCATGCGTTCGTCGGATCTGGCGCGACGCGGGCGTGGTCGCAAGATGATCTCCTCGGCGCAGGGCGAGGTTTACGATCTTGATCGAATGTTTTCTAAATTGAATCGCCGCTATTTCGATGGTGCGATTCCGAAGCCGACGATTACGTGGTCGCAGCGCCGCACGAAGAGCATTCTCGGTCATCACGACCATATTTACGACAGCATCACGATCAGTAAGACGCTCGACTCCGAAGAGGTGCCCGAGTGGTTCGTGGAGTACATCCTTTATCACGAGATGCTGCACATCAAACATCCGGCGCGATTAATAAAAGGACGCCGGTATTACCACACCAGCGCGTTCCGGCTCGACGAGCGGAAATTCCCGTACTACGAGGGGGCGCAGAGGTGGCTCGAGCGCCTGGCGCGGCTGCGGCGAGTTCCACGAGCGCGCGCCGCGTAAAAGTCTTCTTGGAACTATTCAGGTTATTTTGCGTTTCTACAAACGAGGTAGGTGGGCTCCTCAAAAAGGGTGGACTTTCTGGGCTTGGGTTCAGGAGGCCGCCCTTTTTAACTTAATCCTGTGAATCCTGTAAATCCTGCTAATCCTGTCCAAAGTCGTTGACAGGATTACCAGGATTTGCAGGATTTACAAGATGTGCGCGACTAGACAAACCTCGCAACCCCTCGTTAAACTTCGCACTTTGCTAACATCCTACCTTTTTAGACGGAGACTTCAGTTTTATGGCTATTCCTGCAACACAGATTCGGCGCGGTATGGTTATCGTTTTCGAAGGCCAGCCGTGCAAAGTTCTCGAATTTAGACACCACACGCCCGGCAATTTGCGCGCAATGATTCAGACCAAACTGCGGAATATCCGCACGGGCGCTTCTTTTGAACATCGTTTTCGTTCCGCCGATACAATCGACCGCGCTTCGATGGAACAACACGAGATGGAATATTTATATTCCGACGGCTCGCATCACCATTTCATGAACACCGAGAACTACGAACAAACTGCACTCAGCGAGGAAGAGCTCGGCGATGCCGCGCAGTGGCTAACTCCCGGTATGAAGATCCAGGCAGAGTTTTACGACGGTTCCCCGATCGGCATCGATCTGCCGCCCTCGATGGAACTGACAGTCACACAAACCGAACCAACGTTGAAGAGCGCGACTGTTTCCAACGTCAACAAACCCGCCACTCTCGAAAACGGAGTGGTCATCACGGTGCCTCCGTTCATCAATGAAGGCGACCGAATTCGCGTTGACCCTACAGAAGGACGGTACATCGAGCGAGCCAAGTAGGTTTTTGGTCTTTGGTCTCAGGGTTTTGTACTTTGTTCTTTGTACTTTGCTTGCAAGAACAAAGCACGATGCACAAAGGCCAAAGACCCAAGCCTAAGACCTATGTATTTCATTTACAGCCTTCTTCTGTCACTCGGCCTGCTCGTTCTGATCCCTCACTTCCTCTTTCAAGCAGTGGTGCACGGCAAATACGTCGCCGGTCTGCGCCAGCGCTTCGGGTCGGTTTCGCCAATTTCTGGGAAACCGGTGATCTGGCTTCACTGTGTTTCAGTCGGCGAGACTCAGGCGGCGCGGCCGTTGGTGGAGCAGATCAAACAGCACTTTCCACAGTATGCGCTGGTCGTTTCAACGATCACGCGCACCGGGCAGAAGCTGGCGCACGACGTTTTTCGAAAACAGGCTGAAAGCGTTTTCTATTTTCCGTTCGACTGGCGCTGGTCAGTGCGGCGAGCGATGAAAAGGATCAACCCGGCGGCTGTGCTCATCATGGAAACGGAGCTCTGGCCAAACTTCCTGCGCGAATGCAAGGCGCGAGAGATTCCGGTTGCACTCATCAACGGTCGCATCTCGAAACAATCGTTTCGCCGCTACTCGCTGGTAACGTTCTTCCTCAGACGAGTGCTCTCCTCGTTGAGCATGGCCGTCATGCAATCTGAGACTGACGCTCAACGGCTGCAGTCGCTGGGCATGCCGCGCGAACGAATTTTTACGGCCTGCAATCTCAAGTTTGACGCGAAACCTGGCAGCGATTTGGCTGAGAAGAGCGACGAAATCCGAGAAAGGTTCGGTTTACAAACAGACGTGCCACTCATTCTCGCCGCGAGTACACATGCTCCTGAAGAACAAATCATTCTCGACAGTTTCAAGCAACTGAGAACGAAACAACCTGCGCGACTGATGATCGCTCCGAGACATCCCGAACGTTTCAACGAAGTCGCTTCTTTGATCCGGAATTCCGGCTTGAGCTGGATGCGACGAACACATGGTCCCGAGCCGGGGGACCGCGAAGCCACAGTCATCCTGCTCGACACGATTGGTGAGCTGCCCGCAACTTACTCACTCGCCACCCTGGTGTTTGTCGGCGGAAGCATTGTTGATAAAGGTGGCCACAACGTACTCGAACCTGCAGCCGCGGGAACGGCAGTTGTAACGGGAGCTCACACACATAACTTTCATGCGATTGTGAACTTGATGGAAGAAGCCGGAGCGTTAGTTCAGTTGCCGCCGGCGGAAGGTACGTCGATGGCAGTGCCACAAATCGCACAAGTCTTTGCCAGGTTGCTGGCCAGCCCCGAAGATCGAGCTGAACTGGCCCGGCGTGCGAAACAATTGGTCTCGGAAAACCAGGGCGCCGCTGAGAGAACGATAAAACTGATTGCGCCCCTGTTGACTGCAAACGCTCGCACCTCATGAAATCAATCGTTCTTCCACCACTGAGTTTGCTTTACGGCGCCGTCACGCGCACGCGCCTTTCGCTCTATCGACGTGGCACTTTTCAAACGACGAAACTCGAGCGTCCGGTTTTCAGCGTCGGCAACATCACGACTGGCGGCACCGGAAAAACTCCGCTGGTCGAGTGGGTCTCGAAGACGCTCGCCACACACGGCAAAAAAGTTTGCATCCTGACGCGCGGTTATGGACGGAAGGATCCGCACCTACAGGTGATCGTGTCAGACGGTTACTCGATTCTCTCGTCGCCGAACGAGGCTGGTGACGAGCCTTACTTACTGGCGAATAATCTCAAAGGGCTCGCGGCCGTGATCAGCAGCGCCGATCGCATCGCCGCTGGTCAGGAAGCCATCAACGACTTCGGCTCTGACTGTTTTGTCTTAGACGACGGTTTCCAGCATCTTCGCCTCGCACGCGATCTCAACATCGTCACGATCGATGCGACGAATCCGTGGGGTGGTGGGACGTTGCTGCCGTATGGTCGACTGCGGGAGAGCCCGGAAGGACTGAGCAGGGCTGATTGCATCGTGATCACGAGATGTGATCAGGTCGACAGTGTCGAAGAACTTCAAAACGAGATCACACGCTTGGCAGGCAACAAGCGGGTTTTTCATTCGCAGATGCGCACGTCGCGAGTGTCGCCTTTGAAGAACGGTCCAGGAAAGTTGACGCCGCCGGCGCGTGCGGCAGCGTTTTGCGCCGTGGGAAATCCATCGTCGTTCTTCGAACGCGTCCTTCGCTCCGGCTACGAACTCGCACTCAGCACGTCTTTCCCCGATCACCACATGTACTCGCAATCCGAAATCGATTCGATCACTCGCTCCGCACAGAACGCAGGCGCAACCGCGCTCATCACGACGGCAAAAGACGCCGTCAAACTCCGGTCGCTGTCGTTTTCAGTCCCCTGTTATGTGCTGGAAATCGAGATCTCGATCGAGAACGGCGAAGAACTCACCCGATTGCTTCTTGTGCCTTTTGCGAACTAAGGCGTGGCCGTCGGAGATGGCGCCGGTTTGGTGGCTGAAGGCGCTGGCGGTGGAGGTGTCTCGGGCAGGACGCTCTTTGTCGGTTCCGGCAATGACGGCGCCTTAGGTTTGCTATTGCTGTTCGAGTTTGTATTTGCGTTCTGGTTCGCGGGAGCAGGACTGAGATCCTCGAGCGGATCTACGGAAGGCTCAACACTCGCCGCGGGACTCGGACTCGCATTGGCCGGCGGAACGATCGACCCACCTGACGGTATCCCCTCTTCACTCCTTCCAGTTGGCGATGCACCGGGCTGAACTGGTTGGCTGTTCGGATCGGCTGCCAGACTGTCCGTCTGCGCCGGCTGGTTCGTGTTTGAACCGTTCACCGACGGTCGATTGAAGATCCAAAACGCCGCAAACACCACGAGCAGCGCGACGATCGAAGGAATGATGATCTTCATCGGATTGAAACTCGACGGAGCTTGCGGCGGCGGAAGCGGCGGCTCGACCGGAACTGTAACCGGCGCGCGCCGAACGGTCGACACAGGCGGCGGTTCTTCTCTCATCCGCACCACCGTCACTTCGTCAGGTTCGTCACTCACCCGAGCAGCCGTGGTTGTTACACCCGGCAACGGCAGGCGCTGGATGGTCATACCTGACGCAATGACCAAATCCTCAACCAGTTCCGCAACGCTTTGATAACGGTTGTCGCGCACCTTCGCCATCGCGCGCGCAACCACACGTGCAATCGCCGCAGGAACATCGCTTCGCTCGTCGAGAACTGACGGCACAGGCTCCTGCAAGTGCTTCATCATCACCATCGTCGGCGAGTCACCCGAGAAAGGCACATGGCCCACGAGCATCTCGTAAAGAATCACGCCGAGCGAATAGACGTCGGAGCGCGAATCAATCTCAACATCCTGCGAGCACTGCTCGGGCGACATGTACTGCGGCGTCCCGATGACGAGATTCGGCGCAGTCAAACTCGTATCGAAGCTTCCCTCCGGCTCGTTAATCTTCGCGATGCCGAAGTCGAGCACCTTCGCGTGATCGCCGGTCATCGTGTCGAGGAGCATGATGTTGTCGCTCTTCAGATCGCGATGTACGACACCCTGCGAATGTGCGGCGTTGAGTGCATCGGCGACTTGGCGAGTAATGTCCACCACTCTCTGCAACGGCAACGGACCTTCGTCGCGGATTACTTGTTTGAGTGTCTTTCCGCTCAGAAATTCCATCACAAGGAACACGTGTCCGGTGTCGTCCTCGCCAAAATCAGTGACACTCAAAGCATTCGGATGTGAGATTCGTGAGGCAGCGCGAGCCTCGCGAGAGAAACGAGCGACGATCTTTTCGTCGGCGGCAAGCGACTGACGCAGCACCTTGATGGCTACCGTTTTTTCCATCAGCACATGCGTGCCGCGGTAGACAGTGCCCATCCCACCTTCGTTGAGACGCTTATCGATGCGGTACTTCCCGGCGAGAATGGTGCCGATAAGTGAGTCAGCGTCGGTTTCGAG
>Ga0134123_10003192_pt1 | contig 10672 bp, 6 predicted proteins | sample KB303_FD_96460 | JGI IMG/M metagenome (GOLD analysis project Ga0134123, IMG submission 96460) | Terrestrial soil microbial communities without Nitrogen fertilizer from Kellogg Biological Station, Michigan, USA - KB3-0-3 | ecosystem: Environmental > Terrestrial > Soil > Unclassified ...
ACATAATGTGCCGTGCACATTAGTCTCCACTGAAACCCCATTCGCCCCTCAGGCTTGGGGATTTTAGTTTCGACATAATGTGCCGTGCACATTAGTCTCCACTGAAACCCCATTCGCCCCTCATGGGCGAACGGGGTTTTCACCCCAGTACATCGGCGCGTCGTACTTCCTCGGTTTCAGCAAGTCCTCCAGGTAAAGCGACGGCGCCATTTCCCAGGCGTACTCGTTGAAGCGCGCCAGCATCTCCTGCACCCGCTGCGGTTCGCGTTCGGCGCGGTTGTCTTCCTCGGACGGGTCGTCCTGGATATTGAACAGTTCCTGGCGCACCGGCAAGCGCGAATAGACGATCAGCTTCCAGTTTTCCATCAACAGCGCGCCGCGGCTATCCTCCATGGCGAGCAGCAACTCCTTGCGGGCACTGGGCTTGCCTTCCGCAATGGTTGCCCATTGGTCGATGCCGTCGATTCGCCGGGTCTGCTCCAGTTTCGCCCCCGCGACCTTCAGCAAGGTCGGGTACATGTCGGTGACGTGAATACGCTCCGCGACCACGCCGGGCGGGATTCTTCCTGGCCACACGGCAAGGGCCGCCACCCGCATGGACCCCTCGTGCAGGCCTCCCTTGCCGCCCTGAAAGGGTCCGTTGTCGGCGGCGGGTATCCTGACATCGCCATCGCCGGTCGCATACTTGTTCGGTAACGCCCCTCCGTTGTCACTGTGAAACACGATCAGCGTATTGGCCGTCATGCCTTTCGATTCCAGCGCAGAGATCAGTGCTCCGACGGCGTCGTCCAGCGCGGTGACCATGGCGGCGTAGGTACGGCGGCTTTCGTCGGCAATGTCGCGGTAATCTTCGAGATATTCCTTTGGTGCGAGCCACGGCACCTGAGGAGCAGTGAAGGACAGAAACAGAAACAACGGCGTGGCCGCGTTGTGCCTTGAAATAATGTTGACCGCCTCCCGGCCCAACAGGGTCGTGACGTAGCCCGCTTCCTTCACATGCCGTTCGTTGCGGTACCAGTCAGGCTCGCCGATGCGGTTGGTCTTACTGAAATAGTCGATCTCGCCGTTGAAACTGCCATAGAAACTGTCGAAGCCGCGACGGGTCGGCCAGAAGTCTTTCCTGAAATGGCCGAGCTGCCACTTGCCGATCATCGCCGTGCGGTAGCCGGCTTCCTTCAGCGCCTGCGGCAGCATTCGTTCCTCGACGGGTAATCCATAGCGGCTCCACGGCAGGATGGAAAGCGTCTGCAGGCCGTAGCGCATCGGATAGCGACCGGTCATCAACGCCGCGCGGGTCTGGGTGGAGTAGGGCAAGGTGTAGAACTTCTCCAGACGCGCGCCGACGGCCGCCAGCTTGTCGAGGTTGGGCGTCCTGAGCGGGCTGCCGTGGTAGCCCACATCCTTCCAGCCGAGATCGTCGGCGAGGATGTAGACGATGTGCGGTGGCTGCGCGGCGCCGATGCATGCATACGCGCAGGCGAATAACGCTGCCGGGAGCCGCAGACCCACGTTCACTTGCTCCTCCGTCGTTTTGCGCCAGATGTTACCTGAGATCGCGGGCAGCCAGCCCGGAGTCCGGCGAACCGGCTTCTGCAGGGGCTGTCTCGCATGGGGCTTCCTTGCTGCGTTACAATCGCCCGGCCATGAAGGATAGTGAAGTCTTATTCAGTGTCTTGCGAATCATCGAGCGCCGCCTGTGGCTGCGGCGGGCGCTTCAGGAGATCGCCTGCGGGGCCTGTGTGGCCTTGTTCTCCCTGATTGCTTTCGAGTTGGTGGGTGTCGCGCTGACCTCGGCGGTTCCGGTGGTCGGAACCGGTGCGCGCACGGCCGCCCTTGCCGCAGTGATGGGGGTCGCTGCCTACTTCGCGTGGCGAGCGTTGCGTCGGGTTACCCTGCCGCAGGCCGCAGGGGAGGCCGACGCGCGAGCGCGGCTGAAGGACGAATTGAAGTCGGCTTATTGGTTCGTTTCCACGCCCGAGCCCTCACCTTTCGCACAATTGCAAATTGCACGCGCGGCCGCAACCGCACGCCGCCTCGACCCGGGCGCGATCGTTCCCGGCCGGCCGCCGCGCAGCCTGTACGCCGTTGCTGGTCTTGGTGCGGCGCTGCTGCTGATCACCTGGATCGCGCCGCGCCAGTCCCATTCGTGGGATGGCGCCGGTCCTGTCGCGATGGGTTCGGGCAGGGAGTCAGCAGACTTGCGGGCACTGCTCGAGGGCGCGCCGCAAGATCCCGAGATCGGCAAGCTTGATCGCGCGCTGGAGGAATTGCAGCGCGCGGATGCTACGGCTGAGGAAAAATCGCGCGCCGCCGCGCAAGCCCGCGATGCGATCGAGCAGGCCAGCATGGAGGCCGCCGCCGCGCGCGAGGGGATGGTCCGGCTGGCCGAGGCCATGAGAGCAAATCCGCGCTTCGAGAAGGCCGCTCAAGCGCTTGCTGCCGGACGCAACGAAGAGGCGCTCGCGTTGCTGCGCCAGATGCGCGCCGAAGCGGCAGCCGAGAATGCGCGCGCGGCGGAAAAGGACGACACGCGGCTGCCCGCAGACACCGACAAGGGTGCGGACGGCGGCATCGAGGAAAGACTCGCCGAGGGCGGTCGGGATCTTGGCAGCGTCAACGCACGGCTCAACCAAGAGGCGCTCGACCGCGTGGTGAACGCGCTTCAGGAAGCGAACCAGCAGTTGGAGGTGCAGAGCCGGGTTATCGAGGTCAAGCGGCGGATGCAGGATGCGATGATCCCGACCTCACAGCGAAGCGCACTTACCGCGAGTCAGTTCGACAGCAGCGATAACGCGCCGAACGCTACCGCTTCGCCGGATACCGGCAACGCGGATATCCGTGGCGGCACAATGTTTCGCCAGGGCGCGGTGACGCGCAGAAATGACGATGATCCGGCGCGCGACGGCAACATGGCCGGCAGCGCAGCCGGCAATTCCGAGGCCTTGGCACTGGAGGGCGCTGCCACCCGGCGGCTGGATGCGCAACTCAAGCTCGAGGCGATCCAGCGCCGCGAGGACGAGGCCGGCGCCGACGAGAAGGCCGATCAAGGCTGGTTCTATTCCGCGAGCCAGGAGCAAAAATCGCTGCTCGGCTTCGAAGATGTCCGCGCGCGCCAGAACTTCGACCGCGAAAATGCGATGAGCTTCGAGCGCGTGCCGATCCGGCAGAAGCAGTCCGTAAAAAATTATTTCCTGAACCTCCATGAAAGTGAGAAGAAATGAATACCGTCGTCGACCGCCAGATCCAGGCCTTCCGCGATCAGTTCCTGCTTGTCCGCGAAGAAATTTCGCGCGTTATCGTCGGCAACGACGAAGTCATTTCCGCGGTGATGACTTGCCTGCTCGCGCGCGGGCATGTGCTGCTCGAGGGCATTCCCGGGGTGGGCAAGACCAAGCTGGTCCAGACCATGGCCGACGTGCTCCACCTGAAGTTTTCGCGAATCCAGTTCACGCCCGATCTGATGCCGGGAGACATCATCGGCACCAACATCGTTCGCGAAGACGAGTCTGGCCGCAAAGCCTTCGAGTTCCAGCACGGCCCGATCTTCGCCAACATGGTGCTCGCGGACGAAATCAACCGCGCCACGCCCAAGACCCAATCGGCGTTGCTGGAGGCGATGCAGGAAAACAGCGTTTCCGCCGCTGGCCGCACCCACGCGCTCGACCAGCCGTTCTTCGTGCTGGCGACCCAGAACCCGATCGAGATGGAGGGCACCTACCCTCTGCCCGAAGCGCAGATGGATCGTTTCTTCTTCAAGCTCAAGCTCGATTTCCCGGATGTGGAGCAACTGCACCTGATCGTCGACCGCACCACCGGGCAAAAGGAGCCGGCGGTGCGCCGCGTGCTGCAGCAGGGCGAGATTCTCGAGATGCGGGAAACGGCGCGCGCGATCCCGGTGGCGCGGCCGGTGCAGGATTACGCGATCAGGGTGACCCTGGCGACTCACCCGGAATCGTCTCAGGGACATGAAATGAGCAAGAAGTATGTGCGGTTCGGTTCCAGCCCGCGCGGAACGCAGGCGCTGATCCTGGGGGCTAAAGTCCACGCCTTGATGAACGACCGCGTCTACGTATCGTCCGAAGATGTGCGCGCGGTGGCACTGCCGGCGCTGCGCCACCGGATATTGCTCAATTTCGAGGCCGAAGCCGGACGTATCGATACCGACATGATCCTTGCCAGGATCCTTGAATCGGTGCCGGAACCCAGAGAATGACTGGCGCGGGGCGGAGCAGGAAGCCATGACCGGGAAAAAATTCTCCCCCGCACGCCGCGCGGCACTCAAAGCCTCACTGGCGCTCGCCTCCGGCGCCGGACTTGGTTTTCCGCCGCTGCTTGCGGCCCAGAGCGACGCGATCCGCATCGGCCATCTCACCCCGCGCACCGGATTCCTGGGCCAGATCGGCGAGTACGGCTATCGCGGCGCAGTGCTGGCGGTGGACGAAGCAAATGCGGCGGGCGGAGTACTCGGCAGAAAAATCGATCTGATCGCGGAGGACAGCGTCAATCCGGCCACCGCAGTGAGCAAGGCGCAGAAACTCTACGAGCGCGATCAGGTTATCGCCTCGGTCGGCGAGATCAACTCGGCATCGGTGGCGGCGATCGCGCAGGTGGCGGCGCGAATGAAGCGCATCCACTTCAATACCGGCGGCAACTCCGACGAAGTGCGCGGCAAAAACTGCAACCGCTATCTGTATCACGTCGAAGGCAACAACACCATGTACGTGCGCACCATCGGCCAATGGCTGAAGGAGGCGAACCGCATCGCCGGCAAGCGTTTCCATTTCCTGGTGGCCGATTACGCGTTTGGTCACGACCTGTACCGCGCTTCCTCGCAGTTCCTCAAGGACAACGGCGGGATCGAAGCCGGCAAGGAACTGATCGCCACCAATACGCAGGACTTCAGCGCCTACATACTCAAGCTCCGGCAGAGCAAGCCGGATTTCGTTTTTTCGTGCCTCGCCGGCATCGATATCACCAACTTCATCCGCCAGTACCGCGAGTACAACCTCCCCTACGAAGTAACCGGAGGAGCGAACGACACCGGATTGTTCTGGGCGGCCGGAATCGATTCATTGTCGGGTTACTGGCAGACCATGTGGTACCACGGGATAGACACGGCATCTTCGCGCGCTTTCGTCACCCGCTTTCGTGCGCGATACCAGATGCCGCCAGAGAACGGCGCGTGGGCCGATTATGTGGCCATGCGCATTCTGCTGCAGGCGATCACGGACACCCGCAGTACTGATCCCGAAAAGCTGATCGCCTATTTCGACCAGGGCGCGTCTTTCGATATCCTGAAAGCGCGGCGGGGCGTGTTTGCCGCCAATCACCAGTTGCTGCAGGAGATGTACGTGGTGCGCATCCGGGAAAAGAGCAGGATGCAGGACCAATGGGACATCTTCGAGATGGTGCGCGCGGTGCCCGGTGCGAACGACCCATTGACTTTGATACAGCCCTCGCAGCTGGAGAATCCCTGCCCGATTGCCGGGTGACCGCCGTTCGAGGACATCCCACCCGCTCCATGCAACTGCCATGGGGCCCCACTGAGGCAATTCATCTTGGTCCAGGAAAGCCTGCTGTTCAGCGAAGAATTCCTTCGCCAGCTCGAGCATCTGAGCATGTTGACCCGCCGTCCCGTGGCAGGCCACCTTAGGGGCCACCATCGCTCCCGCCGCACCGGCTCGGGCATGGTGTTCACGGATTACCGGCCCTACTCGCCGGGCGACGATACCCGCAATCTCGACTGGGGCACCTACCTGCGGCTGGACCGGCTGATCCTCAGGCTGTTCGAGGAAGAGGCGGACCTCCCGATCTATGTATTCCTCGACGTCAGCCGTTCGATGGATTTCGGTTCTCCGTCAAAATTTGACTTCGCCCGCAAGGTCGCCGCGGCGCTCGCGTACATAGGCCTGCTGAACCACGACCGGGTCAGCATCGTCGCCTTTTCCGACGGCGTTGTCAGAGAGATGCCCGCGCGGCGCGGCAAGAACCAGGTATGGCGGGCGCTGAATTTTCTCGAGCGTATCGAGGCCGGTGGCAGCACCCGCCTGCAGACGGCGTTCCAAAGTTTCTTTGGTGCGAGGCGCACGCGTGGGCTGACGGTGGTGATCTCCGACTTTCTCGACCGCGAGGGATTCGAGCAGAGTTTTCAGGTGATACGACGCTTTCGCCACGATGTGTTCGCCGTGCACGTGATGAGTCCCGACGAACTCGATCCAGTGCTCGCTGATGAGGTGCTGCTGGTGGATTCCGAGGAAGGCGGCGCCGCGCGGGTGCGCGTAACTCCGGCGTTGGTGAAGTCCTATCACGACGCCTTTCTGCGCTATTGCGCCGAGATCGAAGGGTTCTGCCGCACGCACGGCTGGGGTTATCTGCGCACGATGACCGACACGCCGTTTGAGGACCTGATGCTTAAGGCGTTGCGTGAACAAGGCCTGTTGAGATGAACCTGCTTTCGGCGGCCATTGCGGGACTGGTCGCGGCGCTGGTAGTGACCGGCCTGTATCTGCTGAAGCCGCCCCCACGACGACTTCTGGTGCCCTCCAGCCTGATATGGGACAGGGTGTTGCGGGAAAGCCATCGCAGCAGCGACCGCCTGCGCTGGTGGCTGTCTTTGCTGCTGTCCGCAATCATCGCCGTGAGCATGGCGGTCGTTGTGGTCAGGCCGCAATTGTCCGGCGCGGGCGGGACCGCAGACAGGCTTGTTATCGTGCTCGACAACTCGCCGACGCTGGCCACCCGCACGACCGATGGTGCGACCCGCTGGAGCCACGCGCTGGCCAAGGCGCGCGCGACGCTGGCAACGCGCAGCCCGGGCACACAGGTGCTGCTGATCGACACTATGCGGCGCATTGCCACGCCTGGTTTCGAAGACCGGGACGCAGCAATCGAGCGCTTGCAGCAACTCCATATCGCTTACGGTGGCGTCCCGCGGGTACCCGATATTGCGCAGGCAGCCGAAGCGGAAACCGTAGTAATCAGCGACGGCGTGCAGATTACCGGCGTGCCTGCGTCGGCGCGGCTGGATTCGGTGTTCGAGCCGGTAGAAAACGCCGGCATCACCGAGTTCGAGGTGCGGCCGCTGCCAGCGGACCCGCGCCGCTACACGGCTTTCGTCGAAGTCACCAACGCGGGCGGTGCAGATCGAAGCGTCGAGATAGCGATTGCCGGTGTCGGCGGGCGGCGGGTGCTCAGGACTGTGAACGTTCACGCGGGCAGTGCGCAAGCGCAATTGATCGACATATCCGCTTTGGAGGCAGGTCCGGTGCGAGCCGCGCTCACCATGCCGGGAGATGGCCTGGAGGCCGATGACGTCGCCTACGCCCTGCTGCCGATGCGCCGGCTGGTGCGGGTAGGTCTGGTGAGCAAGGGCAATCCGTACCTCGAGAAGGCTCTGCGCGCGCAGCCGCGAGTGCAACTTGCCGCAATGTCGCCGCGGCATTTCGCGGAACGTCGCGACATCGACGTATGGGTGTTCGACCGCTTTGCTCCAGTGACGCAGCCGCGCGCGCCGGCGCTTCTGTTTCGGCCAAGCGCGGTATCGTGGTTACCCGCACCTGGAAGGGAGATCGCCGGCGTCACGGTTGCGGCGTGGGATGGCGCACATCCGCTACTCGAAAACCTTTCTCTGCGCGATCTCGTCGTCGAGCGCGCAGTGGCTACGCACCTAGCCACCCGCCAGCACGATGTGGTTCTGGTGAGCGCGCGCGGCGATACGCCGCTGGTGGTGGCGCATGAGGGCGCTGCGCGCCGTGTGTCTTTCGCTTTCGGTCTGGAGGATTCCAATTTCGCGCTGCATGCCGAGTTTCCTTTATTCCTCGGCAACGTGCTGGACTGGCTGGGGGGCGAACACGGCGCTTTCGCCGCCGGATTGGGCGTGATCGAAGTGCCTGTGGCAAAGGCGCGAGTGGTGGCGCCGGACGGCACCGAACCCCCGTCGCAGCCTATTCCAGGCGGTACGCTGTTCGAAGTCGCCGAACCCGGAATGTTTACCGCGGTCTCGGCCAGTCAGCGGCTGCGTGTTGCAGCCAACCTGCTGGATCGGCGTGTGACCGAGGTTAACCGCTCGCCGCTGGCGCCGCTTCAGTCCTTGGCGGTCGATCCGGCACCGCCGCTGCGATTCCCTCTCGATGCCTGGACGTTATTACTGCTGGCCGCGGGGCTATTGCTGGCATTCGAGTGGTGGACATGGAACCGGCGGGTCACGGAATGAGCATGGCGATCAGCTTTCAATACACGTGGCCTTTGCTGCTGCTCCTGGCGATACCGTTCCTGTGGTGGGCCGCGCGCAGAACCCGCACCAATCTCGGCCGCAGGCACCTTGCCATTGTGACCGTCCTGCGCAGCCTTGCGATTGCCGCGCTAGCGTTGTCGTTGATGCGGCCGCAGTGGCATGCCGGGTCGGACGATGTGGCGGTGGTCTACGCGCTGGATGTGTCGCGCAGCGTGTCATCTTCCTTCATAGACTCTGCGCTTTCCTGGATCGCCGATGCCGATCGCGAAGGCAAACCGGCGCAGGCGCGCTATCTCGCTTTCGCCGATCGCCCGGTGCTGCTGCGGAAGCCAGAAGAGGTGCGTGATCTCGTGGTCACCCAAGGCGGCCCGCGCGAAGGGGCTGTCGATCAGTCGGCGACCAACCTCGAGCGTGTGCTCGACGAAGCGCTGCTGGGCCTGGACCGCGATCGCGTCAAGCGCCTGGTGCTCCTCACCGACGGCAACCAGACCGAAGGGGATGTCTGGCGCGTGCTGCCGCGGCTTAAGGAGGCCAACGTCCGCGTGTTTCCGATCCCGGCGAAAGTGCGGGACGATGGCGACGCCTGGCTCGAGGGTATCGAAATCCCCCACGGCACGCGGCAGGGTGAACCGGTGAGCGTAACCGTGCGCGCATTCTCGCCGGGGCAGGCGCGCGCGCGCGTGCTGCTCAAGGCCGGCAAAACCGTGCTCGGCAGCCGCGTAGTGCGCCTCGAGCCGGGGCTGAACCGTGTCTCCTTCGAGATTCAACTGGCGGGCGCCGGCAGCACCACCCTCGCTGCGGAACTCGCTGCCGAAGGCGACCGCGTGACGGAAAACAATCTTGTGCAGCAGGCGGCGTGGGTCGCCAAAGCGCCGCGCGTGCTCTACGTCGAGGGACAACCCGGATCCGCCGGTTATTTGCGCGATGCGCTTGCCCGCGAAGGCATAGCGGTCAGCGTCGCGACCCCTGCCGATATTCCGGAATCTGCTGCCGCACTGGCAGCGTACGACGCGCTGATCCTGAGCGATGCGCCGGCAAAGGCGATCGCGCCCGCCAAAATGCAGGCAATCGAGTCCTACGTGCGCGATACCGGCGGCGGATTGTTGTTCGCAGCCGGTGAGAACGTCTACGGCGAACAGGGCTACAGCGGCACGGCGGTGGAGCGAGTGCTGCCGGTGCAGTTCCGCGCCCAGGAGAAGCGCAAAGACTTGGCCCTGGTCATTGCGCTCGACCGCTCCTACAGCATGAGGGGACGAAAGATGGAGCTGGCGAAGGAAGCCACCCGCGCGGCACTGGAACTGCTGGAAGAACAGCACCAGTTCGCGGTGGTGGCGTTCGACTCGCAGACGCACATTTCGGTGCCGATGCAATATGTGCGAGCCAAACGCAAGGCCGAGGACCAGATCGCCCGCATACAAGCCAGCGGCCAGACCAACATCTACCCTGCGCTCGGCATCGTCTACCGGCTGCTGCAGAAGACCGATGCCAAGGCAAAGCACGTGATTCTGCTGTCGGACGGCGACACCCATCCGGCCGACTTCGAGGGATTGGTCAAGCGCATGGCCGATGAAAAGATCGTGGTGTCCACGGTGGCGATCGGCGAAGGCGCCGACCGCCAGTTGATGAGCAACATAGCCAAATGGGGCGGAGGGCGCGCCTATGCCACCGTAAGTGCCGAGGCGGTGCCGCAGATTTTCGTTGAGGAGACGCAGCGGGCGGTGCGCTCGAATCTGCTGGAGGATGCGTTCAGGCCGTTGGTCAAGCGCCGCATGGAGGCTTTCAGAGGTGTGGACTTCGATCAGGTGCCGCTCCTGAAGGGCTATGTGAGCGCCACGGCGCGCGACAATGCGGAAGTTTTTCTGGTTTCGGATTCCGGATCGCCGGTACTGGCGAGCTGGCAGTATGGGCTCGGTAAGGTCGTGGCGTTTACTTCCGACGTAAAGAACCGCTGGGCGGCAAACTGGCTCGAGTGGCCTGGGTACGGAAAGCTGTGGGCACAACTCACCCGCGAAACCATGCGCCGGGACTCGGGTGAGGAACTGGATTTCCGCGTATCGCGCGAAAGCGGCGAAGCCGTGATCAGCCTGAACGCGCTCACCGCGGACGGGCACTTCCGCGAAGATCTCGTGCCGAGGGTGCGCGTTACCGGCCCCGACGGTGTGACGAACATGGTGGAACTGCGGCATACCGGCGCGGGCGCCTACCGGCTGCGCGTGCCGCTGGCAAGCGGCGCGCCGCTGCGATTCGAACTGGCGGAATCTCCGGGTCTGTCCCGGCAGGCAGTGGATCGCGCCGGCAGTCGGCGGCTGCATTACACCTACCCGGCCGAGTATCGTACTTTGCCGCCGAACATCGATCTGCTGCGCGCGCTCGCCGACGAGACCGGTGGCAAGCTGGCGCCGAGCATTGCCGAAGTGTTTGCACAGCGGGGGGACCATA
>Ga0134123_10003194_pt1 | contig 10666 bp, 5 predicted proteins | sample KB303_FD_96460 | JGI IMG/M metagenome (GOLD analysis project Ga0134123, IMG submission 96460) | Terrestrial soil microbial communities without Nitrogen fertilizer from Kellogg Biological Station, Michigan, USA - KB3-0-3 | ecosystem: Environmental > Terrestrial > Soil > Unclassified ...
ACTGTTGAGTAGGTCGGGCGCCTTAGTGTAAAGAGTAGCGCTGCCGATTACAGATTCCGCAGATTGAGAATCGTCTGCAGGACGCCGGTCAGGATGTTAAACACACCGTTCGACGAACTGCCGTAGCGCGAGCGGCTGTAGTAGCCGTCCTCATAGCCTCGACGGAAGCCTTCCCGGAAATAGTAGCGGTACTCGTCCAAGCCAACATAGTAGCCGGTATAACCGTAGCTTGCGTCCTGATAGGCGTAAGAGTCCTGATAGCTTGCACGCCACCGATCCTCTCGGTCTGACAGTCCGGCACGGACGCCTTCTTCATAGCCGTTCCTAACGGCCTGCCTGAGCATGTCCGCTGCAAACTGATTCACCTGGTAGTATCTGCCGCTGCGATAGTAGCGATACTGCGGAGGCGCGTAAGAGTACTGCCAGCTTTGGAGACGTAACTGGTCGCGACGCAGATTTTCGAGATAGCGTTGCTGATATCTCAACTGCGCCAGACGTCGTTGCCGCTCCAAAGAGGATCGTCTCTGCCATTCGAGACGCTGTAGCTGTTCGCGTTGTTGATTGTACAGGTTCAACCGCTGTTGCTGGATCTGTTGCTCCTGCTGTGCTCGCTGCTGCGACCACCGTTGCTGCGCCGCGTAGCGCTGAATCTGTTCCTGTTGCTGCCGGCGCTGCTGCTCAAATTGCTGCTGCGTCGTTCTCTGCTGTGCCTGCTGCTGCCGGCGCTCCTGCTCTAGTTGCTGCTGTTGTGAGGCCGCACGCTGCTGCTGCTCCAGCTGTTGCCGGCGCTTCTGCTCCAGCTGCTGTTGAGCCGCCGCGTTCTGCTGCTCCTGCTGTTGTCTGCGGCGCTGCTCGAGCTGCTGTTGTTGGGCAGCCCGCTGCTGCTCGAGTTGCTGAGCATTCTGTTGATTCTGCTCCTGCTGTCGCCTTCTCGCAGCCTGCTTCTCTTGCTGAGCCTGCTGCTGTTGCTGTTGAGCCTGGTCCTGCTGTTGTCTTCGAGCTGCCTGCTGCTGCTGCTGGGCCTGTTGCTGTTCTTGCTGAGCCTGCTGCTGCTGTTGCCTTCGGGCAGCCTGCTTCTCTTGCTGAGCCTGTTGCTGTTGTTGCTGAGTCTGCTGCTGCTGTTGCTTCCTGGCAGCATGCTTCTCTTGCTGAGCCTGTTGCTGTTGTTGCTGGGCCTGCGACTGCTCTTGCTTCTTCGCCTGCCTTTGTTGTTTCTTCTCAGCCTTCTGCTGTTGGCGTTGCGGGTCCTCCTGCTGCGCGGCCGCTTGACCGCCCACCCCCAAAAGGACTGCTGCGCCAATAAGAGAGGCCATCGTGCCTTGCATTAATCGATTTGCTTTCATCATGCCCTCCTCGTGGGTGGATTCCATTCACCCACATTTGATTTCGATTCGATTAGGGCAACTTCGGTGCCGGAGGCTAAATGTTGCTTATAGGCGGTCATTGGGCTGGCATGGACCAGATACAGACACTGTTTGGTGAGCCTTCAGACCTTTTGGGGGATTTCGGATGGATGAGAAACACACGGCTACGCGAATCTAGCCGCGTGAATCAGGGTGGGCAGAAGTCGAGATTCTTATTAGTCTCGGTGCACGCTGCCTTGCTACTCCGGTCTTTGGAAAAAGAACAAATTCGAGCGCTTGCCGTTTGCGTTCTCGACTTGAATCTGGATCGTCTTGCCGGGTTTAGCCTTCTTGCCGGCCTTTTTGGAATTGAGGATTTGATCTGGGTCCTGCCCGCCGTTCGTGTTCTTCGGCGAATCGTTCACAAGGATAACAGCACCGTCGCTGAAGTTCTGCCCGAGCACCCTCAGTTGCTTTCCGAGCAGCACCACGTTGTAGATCAACGGACCATTCGGATCCGTATTTGGATCGATCTTTGACACAAACAGGTCCGTTACCCCTGAGTTCTCCGGCAACAGCGGCTCGGTGATAAGGAGGTCTTCAGAGTCGGTTGAGCCGGTCACATAAATACTGCCGGCAGGGTCAACCGATATTGCGAAGCCGGCTTCGTTGCCGCTTCCGCCAAGATAAGTTGAGAAGTTCACTGTACCGGTCGAACTGAGTCTGGCAACCAGGACGTCGGTACCGCCGCTGAAATAGGACTGCACCGATTTCACGGTCACAAGCCCAGGGCCGGCACTGCCCGCTACGTACGCGTTGCCCGAAGCGTCGACTGCAATCGCGTTTGCAGACTCGTCTCCATTCGGAGCTCCGATGAACGTCAGGTAATTGATGGTTGAGCCAGCCGCGTTGAGCTTTGCAACGAACGCGTCGGAAGTCCCCGACAGCGGTCGCGTTGCACCCGAGCCGGTGAAGCTGCCCGACTTTGTTCTTCCAGCGACGTAGGCGTTGCCAGACGAATCGGCAGCGACCCCGAACCCAAAGTCATCTTCGCCGCCGCCTAAGTAAGTTGAATACACGAAGGCAGAGCCCGTTGGGTTGATCTTCGCAAGATACGCGTCGACCTTTGTCGCGCTTGATCGAATCGGGTTGCTGAGCGGGAAATTATTAGACCGCGTGTCACCCGTGACGTAAGCGTTGCCTCCCGGATCCACGGCAACGCCGCATTTGTCGGCGAGATTCTCGGTGTCGCTCCCGCCAAGGTATGTTGAGTAGACCAGCACAGACCCGTCGGGGGAGATCTTCGAAAGGAATGCATCCGAGTCTCCGCCTCCGTACGAGGATTGAATCGCGTTTGCTGTTGGATAATCGGTCGACGTAGTCTTGCCGGAGATGTACGCGTTGCCGAAAGCGTCGATCGCGATGCTGACATCGGTCTCATCCCCGGAACCACCGACCAAAGTAAAGTAGGAAAACGCTCCGTTTGTCGGATTGATCCTGGCTACAAAAGCGTCGCTCGGACCTGATACAACCGGGTTAATCGAGTTAGGCGCCCCAAGATTGTCAGACTGCGTTGAGCCGCTAATGTAAGCAATGCCATTCGCATCAACCGCCAGCCCGGTTGCTAAATCGTCCTTGTTGCCACCGAAGAACGCATAGCTAAAGGCGCCCCCGTTCGCTGTGAACTTGCCTACGAAAACATCCGAGTTGTCCGCTGTGCCGTTTGTAAAGTCCGACGATCTTGATTGACCCAGGACATAGGCGCTTCCGCCGGAATCTACAAAGATTCCTTTTCCAAGATCGGCACCGCTTCCGCCAAGGTATGTCGAAAAAACAAGCACCGGATCGATCACCAGCTCCTTCGACCGGTCGTAGTCGCCGAGCTCAAACCCGGCCGACCCGTCGGCCATCAACGCGAAAGCAACCTGAACCTCGGTACGCTCGCCGTCTGTTTCCTGATAGGCTACAGGCTTGTTGTGGCGGACCGTGGCGCCACCTGCTCGAACCATCAGGTTCCCTTCCGTGTCAATGGCGGTTTCTTGCGAGCCTTCGAAACGGAGCCTTATGCGGTCAGGATCGGCGCCCTGTGCGACGACGAAATCGTACTCAAGCTGTCTCTGGTTCCCGTAGTACACAACATCCACGCCCGGATAGATCTCCTCGCAGATAACACGCGCGAAAGTCGGAATGTTTGTGTGCCAGTCTTTAGGGTTGTTGCCTATGAAATAGTGCGCGCGCGTGGCCAATAAATCGAGTCCGTGAATCTGGGCGGTGGGGTCGGCGTCCACAAAATGCATCCTCAAATCCTCGCGTCCTGCGGCGCCGGATTGCGGAAGCTGAAGCGTCGCTTCGATGGGATTGATTAGCAGCCGGCGATTTGCAAACGCAGAAACAAACTGCGCGCTTGCGGGAGCTTGGCCTTGATTTGCCTCGAAGCACATCGGCATTCGCGCCAAGTCTTCGGTCAGCCTTCGTCGAGCGGCGAAATCAGTCTCTGATAAGGCTTGGGGGATAAATGAGTTCTCTGGTTTTTCAGAATGAACGGCTGACGATCCTGCCACATTGTCTCTAGTGCCGACGCGGAAAAACGGCTGCGTCCCGGAAGTCAACCAAACAATGCTTAGGGCAAGTATGACAACTCGAATTATTCTTTTCCGCAGTGACCTGAATCTCATCGTCTCTCCTCCCACCGATTCAAAAGCCGTGGCGTCGCGAGAAAAGATACCCCAAACAAGGCTGCTAGTCACTACGCAAAGCGCGAATGCTGCTCCAAGCTCATTGGGACGTCCTCCTCAACGCTTGAGTGCGAAGCGCCGGACTCACCCGTTGATCACCAAACGCCCGAGCTTTTGTGTTGACACTCGATCTAAGAGGCTCTATCCTTGACGTTCCTAAATGAAAATGATTTTCATTTTGCTATGGTAAAGACTTGAAAGGCCAATTGGCGAGTTGTGAGCATGAGTCTTCTGGATGCACGTCAAAATGAATGGCACCGAATAGAGAGCGTCAACGGACCCGAAGATGAACGCCGGCGGCTCCTTGATCTGGGGCTGACGCCGGGCGAAGAACTCGCGGTAGTCCAGTCTGTTCCGTTTGGTGATCCGCTCGTCATTCTCGTTCGCGGAATGCGTCTCGCCCTTCGACGAAGAGAAGCGGCCTGGATACGAGTTGTTTAGTGGAAACCAGCCCGGTACAAACCGTCTCGCCAGACACCATCACCCAAGCCGAAGGATTAGATAACCGTTCCGGCCCGCTGACGGTTTGCCTTGCCGGGGTCCCCAACGCCGGCAAGACGGCGCTGATGAACGCTCTCACCGGGGGCAGCTTTCAAACCGCGAATTATCCGGGAGTAACAGTAACGCTCTCGCGTGGCAGAACCCGTCCCGAGTTCGGACAAACACTCAATCTTGTAGACTTGCCTGGCGTTCATAGCACCGTGGCGCCGTCCCCCGAGGAAGAACTCGCGTGCCGGGTGATTGAAGGCCTTCATCCCACAATCAAACCAGATGCGCTGATCGTCGTTGTCGACGCGACTCAATTGGAACGCCATTTGAAATTTGCCGCCTACGCAGCGCGACAAGGCAAGCCGGTCGTGATCGCACTAACGATGATGGACCTGCTTGCCAAAAGCAGCCTCTCTATCAACGCTGACAAACTGGCTCGAGCCTTGGGAGTGCCTGTCATCCCAGTAGACGGTCGAACCGGTTGGGGTGCAGAGGAGTTGACGTCCGAGCTTGCAAGTGTCGTTGCGCAGCCCATAGATACCTATGACAACCAGCTCGCGCGATTGCCTAAGGAGGCAGTCGCCGCGTATGCCGATTTGCGAGAGTTGCTCGGCCGAAGCGGCGCATTGCGGCAAAGCAGTGCCCTGATGCTCGCCCAAGACTCGTTCACCGCGCGGGTCGACCGAGTCGTCTTGCACAAGTATCTTGGATTTCCAATTTTCTTCCTGCTTTTGGGTGCGCTTTTCGCTTCCATCTTCTGGGCGGCGCATCCGTTCATGGACCTGATCGACTGGGCGTTTAAAGAAGCAGGACAGATCGTGCTGGCCATTCTGCCGGCAGGAGTCGTCTCGCGGTTTCTCGCCGAGGGCATATTGGGTGGCGTCGGCGCGGTTGCGGTCTTTTTTCCGCAAATTGTTATCCTCTTTTTCCTGATGACCTTGCTTGAAGATTCGGGCTATCTCTCGCGGGGCGCGGCGCTGGTGGACCGGCCGCTCTCATATCTCGGGCTTCATGGCAGATCATTCGTCCCGATGTTGTCGGGGTATGCGTGTGCAATACCTGCAGTGCTGGCGGCGCGCACGATCCCCACCAAGCGCGAGAGGTTGCTAACAATCTGGATAATACCCTTGATGAGCTGCAGCGCTCGGCTTCCGGTGTACGCTTTGTTGCTCGCAGCGTTGTTACCGGGCTCGGCCGGAAGAGCCGGGCTGGTGTTAGCGTCGATTTATCTCGCAAGCCTCCTGATCGGCGCGCTTACTGCCGGACTCATCAGTCGCTTCATCCTGGGCAAGCGAACGGCGTCGATGCTCGCGATGGAAATGCCGCTTTATCGAAGGCCGCTCGTCAAGACCACCCTGAGGATGACCTGGGTCCGGTCATCTTCATACCTCAAGAAGGCGGGCACTCCGATCATCGTCATCTCGTCGTGTTTGTGGCTGCTGTCGAATTTTGGATTCGGATCACGTCAGCCGCATCTCCAAGACAAACCGGCGCCGGTCATCTCTCAAAGCGCGCTCGATAACTCATTCGCCGCCCAACTCGGCCAGCAAATCGAGCCGTTGCTGCATCCGATGGGCGTCGATTGGAGAGTCGGAGTGGGACTGATCTCGGCGTTCGCGGCGCGCGAAGTCTTCGTCAGTACAATGGCAATTGTGTTTCACGTAGCCGGCGACGAAGCTACGCAGCAGGAAGGCTTGCTTGAAAGCATGAACGCGGCTACGTTTCCCGGAACTTCGCAGCGCGTGTTCACAACGTCAAGCATCATCGGCCTCATAGTTTTCTTTTTCTTCTCGCTCCAGTGTCTTTCCACCGTCGCGGTCGTCAAAAGCGAAACCAACTCCTGGCGCATGGCAGGTCTCCAGCTTCTGTTCTATACGGGGCTCGGTTACATGCTGTCGGTTGCTGTGGTGCAGGGACTTCGGTTTGCAGGCATAGCCTAATCAGTCCGACAAACTTTGACACCTTTACATGCCGGGTCTACCATTCGAGTGGTTAGTTGTGCTTCGGCTTTCTTGCTCGGGAAGCGACGGGACGTTCGCTCACTCAGCATCCAAATTTGACAACTCGCATGCCAGGAGGGCTTCGAAATGAGAGACCGCATAAAGTGGATCTTGGTCGGGCTTGGTTTCACGTTTGGGCTTCAAGTCCTCATCTCCCTGGCTTACACAGCCATCGCCTACAGCGTTGCCAGCGGGTCGGCCGCGCCGCAGGATATGATTGTCATAACCGCATTCGGGTTTATGCTAGGCGCGTTCCTTATCGGCGGTTTCGTCGTTGGATGGATGAGCGAAGAAATGCGATTGTTGGATTCGCTGGCAGCCGCGGCATTGACGCTGCTTCTAACTCTCCTCGTCTACCTCCGACTGCCATCGGATAACAAGGGCCAGTTTGTGAGCGGCTATCTGCTCAACAACGTCAATCGAGCCGGACTGTTCATTGTGCTTGCGCTGATCGCGGCAGTGATCGGATCCTACTGGGGCTCTCACGTCAAAGTCCCGCAGGAAGGCAGGCTGGATCGTGTGTTTCTGCTGCTTGGGTTGGTTGGGGCGGTAGTTCTGCCTTTCGTCTTGCTTGCGGTAGGCGGAAACGATCCAACAAACCCAAACCAGGCGAATCTACCCTGGTACTTCCTGGTGATCGTGATACTGGTTGTCCTGGCGATCGTAGGCGTTGGGTTTGTTTTGTTTACCCGCGAGTCACATTACGACGACGAGATTTCGATTAGCCCTGAGCATCACAAGAAAGAACAAGGGTGATCGCGGCGATTCATCTCCGCCTCTCCCATCTGTCTAACAAGCCACTTCCTTCAAGTCTCGAGCTACGTCGGCCGCGGTTTGGTGTCGTTCAGCCGGTGATTTCTTCAACAGCCGGTCGATCACCGCGATCAGCCCGCTGGGGGCATCCTTGCGATAACGCTTAACAGGCGGGTGTGCCCGTTTGCTTATCGCGCCGATCGTTTGAAAATATGTGTCGCCTTCAAACGGCAGTCGTCCGGTCGTGACTTCGTAGAGCACGACGCCCAGCGAGAAGATGTCCGATAGATGGGTTACTTCACCGCGGCCCGTAGCCTGCTCAGGCGACATATAACTTACTGTCCCCAGCAACACGCCCGATTCGGTAAGCCGCGTCTTGCTCGCCCGAGTCACGGCAGGGGCCGGCTTCGCCAAACCGAAGTCGAGCACCTTAACCTTGCCTCTCGGAGTGATCATTATGTTGGCTGACTTGATGTCACGGTGCACGACGCCGCGCTCGTGAGCCTCCGACAACGCCTCCGCCGCCTGAAGCCCTACCTCGATAATCTCTTTCAAATCCAGCGGGCCCCCGCCCAGTCTGTCCGAAAGCGTTTCTCCTTCCACGTATTCCATCACGATATACGGATTGCCGGATGCCTCGCCGATCTCGTAGATGGTCGCGATGTTTGGATGGTTGAGCTGCGACGCCATCCGAGCCTCTCTCAAGAACCGCTGCTTCATTGTATCGTCTTCGACATGCTTCGCTGCCAGAACCTTTATCGCGACGGAGCGGTGAAGCTCGGTGTCGAGAGCCTCGAAGATGTCACCCATCCCACCAGAACCTAGCGAACGCACTATGTCGAACCGGCCAATGTGACCTTCGGGCTCGATCAGCGGAGGCGCTGCAACTTTCTCGGTTCTTCCGTCATGGACTGCCATTGCGGCGCGGTCCGTCTCCCTAAGCTCGGTTGTGATAATGCGCGGGCGCGAAACGACCGTCGCGAACAAGCTGGAAAACACACGCGGTCCGCGATCCTCTTCGATAAAGTAACCGCTGCGCTTCAAGTCTTCGTAGATATGCTCGTGCTCTTTCCCAACGCTGCCGGATTGAATGAATTCGCGAATCACCCCGCGATAGCTGTCGGTCATATGATCCCAGATAAAACGGAACTGTCCCTTTGCTTCATCGAGAAAAGTTGCTTCAACTTCCGTCCGCACCAGCTTGCTGCTTTCCGACAGGTGATCGAAGTAAGCCGAGCAGGCAATCTGCAAAAAGTATGGGAAGTATCCGGCCGTTTCCATTATCCGGCGGGAGTACCCTTCAAGAGAGAGGCCTGCGGCAGCCGACGGAATTGTGATTAAGTCTGTCCCTTCGTTTCGCGTGAACGCGCGCAGAAACACGTTGGTAAAGATATTGAAAAACGGCGAGTCCGCTATGAGCTGTGTGTGACAAAGCTCCTGAAGGTCGCGGGCAGAGCTTGTAACAAACGCAACATCGTAGTTGTTGGCGACCGACCTGAGAAACGAGTAAAACTCAAGATCGAATGCGCGGTTCGCCGTAATCGCATCGAACTCGTCAAATAGCACCACAAGCTTGCGGCCGTCGCGTCGAAACCCCTCAAGCACGTCGCGCAGCGAGTCAAACGACGGTTCGAGTTTTGTGAGGGAGCGGTCGCCGGTCTCTTTTGACAAGAGCGTAAACAGTTCCTTGAAAAACTCTGTAAGAGTCAGCCGCCGTTTTTGCTGCAGGTCAATCAACGCAAAGGCAAATGACTCGGGTTTGTCGAGAAAGCGTTTTCGAACCTCAGGGTTGTTGATGAAGTAAAGCAATGACGACTTGCCGATCCGGCGTTCGCCCACGACCGAGATTGATTGAGGCCGAGAAGCACCTATGCGCGAGAAGATCTTCGAGACCTCCTTGGTTCGCCCAAAGAACTGTTGAGGGTCTTTTATCGCTACTCGGTTGAGATAAGGGTTATTGGCCATTCGGTCTCGATCTGGCGGAGTCAAACGTGCTCGGTCTGCTTGCTCGGACGTACGCGCCTTCAGCAATGAGCAGCTCCGCTGTTTCCCTGCTCGTCTTTTGATTCGACTCGAGGTAATCCTAGAGCGTCCTGACTTCCTTGACCACCTGCCAGATCGAATGCGAACGCCGGATCCACAAACGGAACAGATCAATCTTGAATCTGAACCCGTCCCCGGCGTCCTTCTCAAGGAGCTCCCGCCGAAACATCTCCTCCAGGGTCAGCCTTATTGTGTTCTCTGAAAGGTTCACCGGATAGTCGCCTGTCTTAACTGCAGAGCGTAACTGATCGGCAGCCGAGTAATCGATCCCGTCGGGCAGCGTCTCAGCCAACAACGACAGGACTATCTTCTCGTCATCCGAAAGCGCGTCCCAGGTGTAGATCATCTGCGGGAGCGGATTGTCGATGATGTCCGCGATCACGTGAGTCAAATCCGCAAGAGTCACCCAGTTCTGCTCGTGCTGATTCAGGTAATCCACCGTGTTCTGACAAACCATCTGAGCATAAAACGGTTGACCCGCGGTGAGACGCGAAATTACATCAACGACTCCGCGTCCGTAAACTACCCGGCCCTCGACTGGCTCAGTGATCAAACGCACCGCGTCGCCCTCCGATAGAAATCCGACCTTTCGAAACAGCGAGCGCCGAAGCAGCTCGCGCCAGTACTTCTTGTCGCGTTCCTCAAGCCTTCGTGACCCGGTGAAAATAAAGGCAAGCCGCTCCTTGTTATCCATCAGACCCGCAAGAAACGTAAACAACTCCGACGAGAGTTTGCCTTCGTCGACTTTGCCCTCCATCAACTCGTACTCGTCCATCAGTATCAGCAGTGTGCGGTCGCCAAGCGCCTGAAGCACTTCGTCAAGAAAGTCGAGGAACAGCGGATACGGATTACCCCCGTCGAAACCGGGCACAACAAGCGGCCGGAGCGCTCTTGCCTCGTGAGGAATAACCGAGGGCGAGGCTGCGATTGCCGGCGCGTTCGCCGCCTGTTCCACCTGCTTGCCGTCTTCGCCCAGGGCGATCGCGAGCTGCTGATTGTTTGCGCGGATCACAGCCTCAGCGATCAGCCGCGTCATTCGCGCGAACAACTCCGCATCCGATGCAACCACCATCTCTTGCAGATCGACAAACACCGGCACGAACCGATCGCCAAGACGTCCGTTCAGGACTTGATACAGGATCGAGCTTTTCCCTACCCGCCGGTCTCCGCAGAAAACGATGACCACACCCTGACTCGCACCCTCGAGCTTGGTCCGCACGTAGCGGAAATCGTCCTCACGGCCAAAGAACATTTGCTCGCTGCGGATCGGGTTGCCGACGATGTACGGGTTCGGCTCGATCGG
>Ga0134123_10003199_pt1 | contig 10659 bp, 8 predicted proteins | sample KB303_FD_96460 | JGI IMG/M metagenome (GOLD analysis project Ga0134123, IMG submission 96460) | Terrestrial soil microbial communities without Nitrogen fertilizer from Kellogg Biological Station, Michigan, USA - KB3-0-3 | ecosystem: Environmental > Terrestrial > Soil > Unclassified ...
CCGGGGGGCAGAGGTCCGTTTCGACATCCTCACGCTCCAGGAGGGCGCCTACGTTGCCGTCTCCCCGGACGCGGACGGCTGGCGCCGCTCCCCCCACCTTGGGCAGACTTTCCGGCTCGTGCGCTTCCATCAGCCGCCGTTTCCCTGGAGCTACCGGCTGGAGCACCGGGAGGCTTGACAGGCCGAGCCCTGAGACGGTTCACCCGCCCTCTTGCACCCGTTTGACCAGGGTGCCGGCCGGGAGCCGCTCTCCGGGCTGGACGTGGTTGATCAGGGCGAGGATCTCCATCTTCACGGCCGAGGGGTACTGCTTGTCGAACTCCTGCAGGGTCATTTCCCGGGGCAGCTTCACCAGGCGGAGGTGCCGCGGCTTGACGTTCAGGGCTTTCGCGTCGTCCAGGCGCGAGAAGCTGGCCAGGGCGTTCTCCAGATCCCGCCGGCTGCTCTTCCACTGGTCCGGAGTCGCGAGGGCCAGGAGCTGGAAGACCTTCCCGTCGTGCCTCACGAACGCCACGGTGCCGCTCAGCTCCGATTCGCCGTCGGAAAAGTCGAAGCGGCTCCAGGTGGCCGGCAGGCCGTGGATTCCCTTGTCCCAGACGTCTCCCTGGGTCAACCCGTCCTCGGCGAAGAACGTCTCGGCCGCATCCTCCGGCGTCGCCTCCTCCGCCAGGGACACCGTCACGACAGCGTCGTCGGAAGGGGCGGAGGCCGACACCGAGGTCTTCTCGTTGCTCGTCTCCCAACCCGCGGGGAACTCGAAACGGAAGCGCATCTCGGGGTGCAGGAAGGCGTTCCCCGCGAAGAACCCTTCGCGCGGGTTGTCGCCGAACACCATGCCGTCGAGCTGGCGCAGATAGCCGTCCCGGTTGACCGTCGCCGTCGAGAAGTCTCCCGGGAGCGCCGCCACCTCCTGCTGGATGCGCTCGCGGCGCGCCCCGGGGTCCGGATGGGTCGACAACCAGTTGGGCAGCCGGCCCGCCCCCTCGACCGTCTCCACCCCCTGGAGAACGGTGAAGACCCCGGGCATCTCCCGCGGGTCGTAGCCGGCGCGCGTCATGTAGCGCAGCCCGAGGTCGTCGGCCTGGCGCTCGTCGTCGCGGCCGTACTTGAGGAAGAGCAGTCCGAGGCCGACGCTCGCCACGCCCGCCCATTCCGCCAGATCCTCGTCGAGCAAAGCGGCCACGCCGAGGCCGAGCATGGCGAGCATCTGCTTGCTGGCCTGGTTGACGCCGTGGCGCGCGGTCACGTGGCCGATCTCGTGCCCCAGGACGCCGGAGACCTCGGCCTCGGACCCCATGTGGGAGAGCAGGCCGCGCGTGACATAGACGTAGCCTCCCGGCAGCGCGAAGGCGTTGACCGCCGGATCGTCCACCACCTTGAAGCTCCACGGCAGGTTGGGTCGCTCGGACCGGGCGGCGAGCTGCTGGCCGAGGCCTTCGACGTAGGCCTGCAGCTCGGGATCGTCATACAGCCCCACCGAGGCGACGATCTCCTCGTCGGATTCCTTGCCGAGCTTGATCTCTTCCGCTTCGCTGTAGAAGGCGAGCTGCTGCTTGCCGGTCGCCGGATTGACCGAGCAGGAGGTGTGGAACAGCAGCGCGGACAGCGCCAGGAGCGCCGCGAGCCCGCGCACGGGGGCATTGCGTTGGAACATGGCAGGCCTCTCTGAAAGACCGGAATCGCTTCTGCGAGAAGTCTACCCCATCACTTGGACCCTGTCGTCCGTAGAAAGAGTGAGCACGTTATCCAGAGTCGGGCCTCCCAGCCGGGGAGCTCTCATCTGTTACCCTTGGACCGTCCAGATTCAGGAAGGGATGTAAGCATGCACAAGAAAGCTCTGGTGGCATTGAGCCTCTCCGTCTTCGCCGCGGCCACCGCCGCCGCCCAGACCTCACCCAACCTCGCGATCGGGAGCGCACAGCCGCCCGACTCGATCTTCGCGGCCTCCGGCCCCTCCTGCATCGGAGGCGTGGAGGCGGACGACGGGACGTTCGAGACCGGCTACGTCGCCCTTGGTGGGATCGAGTCACGGATGGTCCAGCGCCTCACTCCTCCGGTCCACCCGTCGCTCCTGACCCGCGCCTGTCTCTGCTGGATCTCGGAAAACGCATCCGCCAGCACTCTCTCCTACCAGCTCGTGGTCTATGACGACAACGGACCCGGCGGCGGGCCGGGCACCCCCCTGGGCACCCGGGCGGTGATCGCAAATGGGGTCTCGTCCACCGCGCCGACCTTCTTCGGCTACGACTGCTCGCTCCTCGACATCGGGGTCACCTCCGGCTCGATCTACGTGGGAGCCGTCTGGGACCGGATCGCCAACCCCGACTTCTTTCTCTGCGCCGACGAGAGCACGAGCACCCCGCCCGCCAAGATCTATGCCTCGAACGACGCCGGCGCGCACTGGACTCCGCTCCAGGACTTGGAGCCCCGGGCGCGGGCCGTGGGCGTCCGTGCCGAGTTCTTCGCCAACGGCTGCATCCCGGACGACTTCACTCTCTGCCTGCAAAACGGTCGCTTCGCCGTGCAGGCCACCTTCCAGGCGCCCGGTGGACCGACCACCGCCGCCCATGTCGCGAAGCTGACCGACCAGACCGGCTACCTCTGGTTCTTCAACGAAGAAAACGTCGAGGCGGTGATCAAGGTCCTGGACGCCTGCAGCGCCCCCACCCCCCGGTTCTGGGTCTTCGCCGGCGGCCTGACCAACGTGCGGACGGTGATCACCGTGACCGACAAGCAGGAGAACAACACGAAGGTCTACGTCAACCCCCAGGGCACGGCCTTCAAGCCGATCCAGGACACCAACGCCTTCGCCACGTGCGGGGGGTGAGGCTACGGAATTGCCTGCCCCCTTTCCTTGCTCAAGGAGAGGGGAGCTCGTTGGACGGACTGTGACTCGTGCCGCCGCCACGGCCGGAGCTCGAAGCCGACGCCGTTCCGGTTGAATCCGAGAGCCTTCCGGCTGAGGAGGAAGGCCCTCCGGTTGGACCGGAGAGCTTTCCGGTCGAAGAAGAACGCTTTCCGCTTGGACCGGAAAGCCTTCCGGCCGAGGAAGAACGCCTTCCGGGTGGACCGGAAAGCCTTCCGGTCGAGGAAGAACGCCTTCCGCGTGGACCGGAGAGCTTTCCGGCTGAGGAAGAACGCCTTCCGCGTGGACCGGAGAGCTTTCCGGCTGAGGAAGAAAGCCTTCCGCGTGGACCGGAAAGCCTTCCGGCTGAGGAGGAAGGCCTTCCGCGTGAACCGGAAAGCTTTCCGCGCGAGGAAGAAAGCCTTCCGCGTGGACCGGAAAGCCTTCCGGTCGAGGAAGAAGGCCTTCCGGATGGACCGGAAAGCTTTCCGCTCGAGGAAGAACGCCTTCCGCGTGGACCGGAAAGCCTTCCGGCCGAGGAAGAAGGCCTTCCACGTGAACCGGAAAGCTTTCCGCGCGAGGAAGAAGGCCTTCCGCGTGGACCGGAAAGCCTTCCGGTCGAGGAAGAACGCCTTCCGCGTGGACCGGAAAGCCTTCCGGCCGAAGAAGAACGCGCAGACTCCGGGGTGCGGGGGTGAGATCGAGAGCTTCTTGAGGTAAAATGACGCCATGGACCGAGAGCGTGCAGTCCTCTTCGAGGAGAACTCGCCGATTCCGCGGGAAGCCTTGACCAACGAGGGGTTCCGGCGCTGGGTCGCCTCGCCCGAGTTCCCCGACACCGGGCGCATCGATTTCCTGGCGGGTGACGTGGAGGTGGAGTCGAGCCCGGAAGAGCTGTTCTCGCACGGCCTCGTCAAAGGGGCCATCTTTGCAGGGCTGCACAGTCTCCTCTCCGACCTCGACAGCGGAGAGGCCTTTACCGACAGCACGCGATACACCTGCGACAGCGTCGGGCTCTCGGCCGAGCCCGACGTGGTCGTCGTCCTGTTCGAGTCCCTGGATGCTGGAAGGGTCCGCTACCGTTCCGTAGGAAGACGGCCGGATCGGCTCACGGAGATCGAGGGAGCTGCCGACCTGGTGGTCGAGGTCGTGAGCGAAGACTCCGTGGACAAGGACAAGCGGCAGCTCCCCCGCCTCTACGCCCAGGCGGGAGTGCCGGAGCTCTGGCTGGTCGACGCCCGCGGCAGCGACTTCCAATTTCAGGCGTTCTTCCTCCAGGAAGGAAGCTACGTCGCCACCGAGCCCGATGCGGAAGGCTGGATCCGGTCCACCCGCCTCCGCCACTTCTTCCGGCTCACCCGCCGCCTGACTCCCCTTCAGACGTGGCGCTACGCGCTCGAGCAACCAGAGCATTTGATCCGAGGCCAATCCAGGTTGCGGTGAGCTGCCCTTCCCGGAAGGGCGGGCACGCGACCGGCTGCCAGGTCTCCGGACCTTGCGGCGAACAACGGGATGTCGCGACGGGTATGGGGAGGTTGCGGTGGATAACCATACTTTGCGGCAGACAAGGATAGGTTGCGGTGTAGATCGGGAGGTTGCGGCGAGGTAACGTTCTCCACCGCAACCTAACGCTAAGTTGCGGTGGATAAGGATACGTTGCGGTAGACAAGGATAGTTGCGGTGAATAACGGCAAGTTGCGGTGGAGATCGGGGGCTTGCGGCGAGATAACGTTGTTCACCGCAACGTAACGTTAAGTTGCGGTGGATAAGGATACGTTGCGGCCGAGAAGGCCGAAGCCGCCGGGCTATAAGCGCATGTCGCGGTCCACAAGGATAGGTTGCGGTAGACAGGAGAAGGTCGCGGTGGATCTGGCGGCTCCGGCCCACCGGGGGGTCTACGTTGCGGTAGAGCCGGAGACCTGGCGACGAAGCCCGTCGCGGTTGCGGCGGAGGCCCAGAAGCCCCGAGACTGGCCCTTGCATCTCCTAACCCGCTCCGATAACATTGACCAGCGTAAGTCCGGCAGTACCGGACCAGAGCGGTTCCTCCACCGAACCATCGAGTCAGTACCGCCCGCTGGCGCAGAAGGAGGTCCGAAGCCATGGGCAAGGACCAATCACCGTTGCCTGAATGCTTCGCACCATCGAAACTGAACCAGGCCCTGTGGTAGGCCCAGGAAGGCCAAGACATCATCAGTGAGTAGCCAAATCATACTGCGTTTTCTGAGGGCGGGCCTCATTGACGTCGGTGGGGATGACGCCAAGCTGGAGAGGCTTCGGGAGACGGCGGCTGATCTCGCGGCCGCGCTGAAAAAGACTCCGTCCAAGGCCGTCCTGTTTGCGCTCATCGCCTTCGATCCGGAGGCTCCCGCCGAAGATCCGGTGATCAAGGAGGCCGTCGACGCGCTCCAGAAGCGCTGGGCTACCTACGTGAACACCTTCTCCGGGACGCCCGTCTTGGTGCTTCGGGCCGTCTTGCTTGATGCCCTCGTTCAGGCGGTCAGCGAAAACGACAAGATCGGCGTTGCCTTCGTAACGTCGGCGCGTAATGCGCTCCCGTTCATGGAGGCTGGCAACGAGGAGGCGATCTGGGCCGACGTCATCCAGGACATCGAGCAGTACGTCGACGCCCGAGCAGAAGCCGAGTGGGCGACGCCCGAGACGATCGATGTGCCAGCAATGACCTTCCAGCCGCCGGCCGCAATCGAGATCAGCAGGCCGCAGGTGAGCATCGACGAGGCCAGACTGGCGAAGAAGTTCGAAGCCGCCGCCGGCCCGAGCGCTCCAACGGGCGCTACCAACGGGAATCCATATTGGCCGCAGAATAACGCTCAATGGGTTGGGGAGTTCGGCAACCGGATGGCGGCCGCCGTCGCGGAAGCGCTCAGAGCTGTGGCAAAGCTTTCCGAGATCAAGCCCATCGACCTGGAGAGTCCATTGAAGGACCTTGCTCAGGCGGTGTCGACCCATGTCAACGAAACGCTGCAGGCGGTGAGCGGGGCGACCGCTGGCTTGCAGCGTCGCACTAACCTGATCTGGTGGAAGGAAACGCTCTACTCGCCGAGCGCTCGCGTCAGCTACCGCGCGATGCCAGCTTCCACCGCGGCAGCGTTGATGGCCCTCGACCTGCACAGGCAGGTGCCCACGCTCTCGCCCGCAAGCGTCGCCGCCTTCCTGCACGAGACGGTTCTGAGCCTGCCCTCCCCCGACTTGGACGAGAGTCGGCCCATCTGCGATCTCGTGACGGAAGCTTCGAGCTCCGACCATCTTGCGCCGTTGCGGCAAGCTGCGGCAGAGCTGGTCCCCGAGCCGATTGGCCGGGGGCCGATTCTCGGTCTCATCAGCCACGGGGCCGGCCGAGCCCCGCTCGATGACTGCACGTTCCGCCGCCTGGTTGGCGTGCCGCCGAGTACAGCATTGACGGTGCCACAATGGGCAACCTGGGTCTTCCGGGAGCTTCAAGCGGCGCGCGCAACGCAGCAGGGCGCCGAGGCGAAGAAGCGGAGACGCAAGATCTGATGACTTGCTCGCGACCCACCTGCTTCGCCCCCGAAACCACCTGCGATCTAGGCCTTCTCGACCGGTCAAAGTGCCCGGCCTGGAAAGGACGTGACGAGGTGTCGGGCGGGCAAGGTGAAGCAGCTAGTGACGAACTGCTGCTGCCCTGGTCGGGGAGCGCCCTCGGCCTCGCTGATCTCGGCTTCATTGCGGGCCGCCGAAAGCCACTCGTCGTCGGCATTGCCGGGCCGCAGAATGCCGGCAAAACGACGTTGCTGGCGGCGTGGTACCTGCTCGTCGGCCGCGGCCTGGCCGGCACTGAAAAGCGCCGGTTCGCGGGCTCCTACTCGCTCGCGGGCTGGGAGGCCGTGGCCAGCGCGCTGCGGTGGACGCCCGGCCAGCAGCCGAGCTTCCCTCCGCACACCAGCAGCCGAGGCGGGCGCGCGCCCGGCCTACTCCATCTCGCGTTCAGGGACGCCGACGGCCAGGCGCGTGATTACCTCTTCACGGACGCTCCTGGTGAGTGGTTCCAGAAATGGGCCGTGAACCGCGACACCCTCGAGGGCGAAGGCGCTCGCTGGGTGGCCGAGCATGCCGACGTCTTCCTGCTGATCGCTGACCGTGAAGCTCTCTCTGGCCCCAACATGGGTTCGGCTCGCGGCTCGTTGCAGCTCCTTGCTCGGCGCTTGGCCTCCGAACGCGCGGCCCGCAAGGTGGCGCTCGTCTGGACCAAGTCCGACGTTTCAGTCACGCCGGAGACGGAGACTGCGGTTCGTGAAGTGGTACTCGGCCTCATGCCGGACGCCGTGGAGTTCTCGGTGAGCATCGTACCGAGCGTCGAGGGGGAACCCGACAGGGGCCTGGGTCTCATCGAACTCCTCGACTGGACGCTGGACGTGCGGTGCGAGCGGCTGTCCTTGCCCCCGGTCATCGCCACCAGCGCCGACCCGCTCTTCATGTTCGGCGCGAGGTGACCATGAGAATCAACGGCAACTCGATCCTGCTCATCGGTGAGGCGGGCGTCGGCAAGACGCATTATGGGGCCCAGCTCCTGAAGCGGCTGATGAAGGGCGACGGTCGACTCCGGATGGACGGGGCGGCGACCAATCTGGAGCCGTTCGAGGCCGCGATGGAGCGCCTGAACGAGGGAATGGCGGCGGATCACACCGTCACTGGCACCTACGTCGAGAGCGTCTGGCCGATTGTCGATGCCAGCGGCGCCAGGGCGGAGCTCGTGTGGCCCGATTATGGCGGCGAGCAGGTCAAGACCCTGTCGTCGACCCGCCGCATCCCGTCCGCATGGCGCATGCGAGTGCTCTCCGCGCCAGCATGGCTCCTGCTCGTCCGCCTCCAGCAGACTCGCGTGAGCGACGACATTTTCTCGCGCCCGCTGAGCGAGCTCAAGGGAGCGGGCAGCGGCAACCGCGAAGTCCAGATCTCCGATCAGGCCAGGCTGATCGAGCTTCTTCAAATGCTCCTCTACGTTCGCGGTGCGGTCAGCACCGAACCGCTCCGGAGCCCGGGCCTGTGCGTGCTGCTGAGCTGCTGGGACGAGCTGGGCACCGACGACCAGCCGGCCGTGGTCTTGCAGCAACGGCTCCCTATGTTCGCGAGCTTTGTGGCGAGCACGTGGGCTGACCCGTTAGTGCTCGGTCTCTCCGCGCTCGAGCGGCCGCTCAGTGCTCGCAATCGCGATCCTGAGTATGCCGCCCGAGGGCCCGAACAGTTCGGCTACGTTGTCCTGCCCGATGGGGAGCGCTCGGCGGACCTCACGCTGCCAATCCAGCACCTCCTCGCCGGGCGGCACTGAACCTTAGACCGGCGGCGGCAGTATGAAAGTCGAGCAGGCGATCTACGGTGAGGTTCGTGGAGGGCACGCCCTTCGGCTGGCGAGCGATCGCGGCAAGATGTCTCCCGAACTGACGTCGCGTCTGGACCTGCCCGACACCGCCCCACCCGGCACCAATTGGTCACCCTTCCTGAGCGGCTTCCCGCACGGTGACAGGTACGTCCTCGCGCGCACCTTCTCTGATCCCACCGCGACCCGGGCGGGCATGGTCCTGTCCCATGCCGTGATTGCGCCGCTAGGCGAGGTAACGGCGACGGCGGACCTGCGACCGCTGCTCGCCTTACTGATTGCCGCCCCTGAGGCACCCGAGACGTTGGAAGCGCGCGAAGTCTCTACCTCTGCCGAAGAATCTCCGTTCGCCGTCGACTTGGTGGCGACCGCGGTAGCCTTGACCACGCGCGGGGCTGGCCCCGTGGTTTGGATCGGGTGCCAGAGATTCGAAGACTTGGTGGTTTCACTGTGGTTCCACCTCTGGCCCGAGCTCCGGAACAGATTCGCGTTTCGGCTCAGCTTCGGGCCCCAGGATCTGGTCGAGGTGCCCAAGCCCTCGCTTGTGTGCACACCAACGGCCCTGGCAGCTCGCTGGACTGGACACCGTATCGTCGAGTCCACGGGACCAAAGACCATCTCGCGCGCCGCCGCGCTCCTCAGCGGAGGGACGGAAGGGGAACCTCTCCTCGGCTTCGCGCGTGAGATCGGTGCGCGAATCGACAATATCGACGACTTTTCGCTCCTCGAGCGAGCCTACGAGATCCGGTCGACCTCGACACCGACCTTCAACGAGTGCGTTGCGGTCCTCCGCTTGGTCGAGCGGCTCTGTCCCGATCCCTCCGCGGGCCTAGCGGGCAAGGCGACGCTGGTCGAAAGGCTCACATCCCGTCTGCCCGCAGCGACGGTGTGTGACATCCTCCTGCTACGCAACCTAGGTACCGAGGCACTCCCCGCAACGAAAACCGTATGGGCCGGTCTTCGAGCATGGGCCCTGACCAACCGGTTCACCCAGGCCGAGGACGAGCTCATGCTGTCCGCGATCGACGACGCTACATCCGTGGCTGCCGCGATTCCTGCTTGGCGCGAGGCACTCCTCGGCGGCATAGCCGACGCGTCGTGCACAAAATCCTCGCCTTTCCCAGCCGCGTTCTGGCGGTGGGCAGACGCGCGGCCCGCCACGCTAATCGCCCTAGCCGATCACCTGCCCGCTGATCGTGAAGTCGAGGCACGGCTAGCGGAGGTCGCGCCTAGGGAGCTTCGTCGACCTGCTGGCGACGCCATAATGAAGCTCGCCCTAACCAAACGCTGGCTTCGTCTCCACGGTGCCGCGGCCGGTGCGACGCTCGCGCCGCTTGAAGCGGTCCGTCGGCAGCTATCCGTCGATACTGATTCCGCAAACATGGACGGCGTGCGAGCTGCTCTGCTTCGGGCAACACCGAAGCAAGAACTCGATATTGCGCTAGAGATGGCAGACGCCCGCGTTCTGCAAATTGCTGCCGAGGAGGTGGCGCGGAAGCCAGAACTGCTGAAACATGCTGACTTTCGCGACGCCTCAGTTCAAGACGTTTGGGTGCGCGCGCTGTCCGTCAACGCCGAAGCATGGAGAGGACCGGCCGATCCACAGAAGGCCTTTACCGTCGTTATTGACGAGCTCATCCAGGGACGATCGGCCAATTTTGATCTACTCGCCGCGCTGTCCTTGGCACCTGTTGCCGACCTCAGCGATTACCCGCGCCGCGCGGAAGTCTGGCATCGGGTCGGCGGTCCTGCCCGTGACAACCTACTGAAGGCCACGGCCGCCGGATGGCTTAAGCGCGCCACATCGGCGGCCGTACTCTATTCTCCCGATCGGGAACTCGAGGCCGTGCTCCTCACCGCCGACGTGTTAGAACGGACTCTACTCCAGACCGAGATCGGTGCGGCCGTTCGGATCGTCTCGGCGTTATCCGGCTACGACGAAAACCGCTTTCTGCGCTGGTTGGCGGATCTCGCCGCGTCGCGCCGCGCTTTGGCAACCGCCGATGCGGAGGCGCTCGGCTGTCTCGTGCTCGAGCGACGCTGGCAACGAGCGGTGGACGACATGGTCTACCGTGTACGGACGGGACGGCACGATCTCAAGCCGGCGCTCCGCATCTGCCACATGATGATCGGCATCGTTTCCCGCTGGTGGCTTGGCGTGTCGCCCGTATCTCGCGAGGAGAAATGGCAGGTCCTGGAAGATCTCGCGGCCGACCTCTACCCGACCGGGCCAGACCACAACGAGCTGTGGGATCGCGCCGGAGGGCGGCAGGCCGACCTGCAGAATCACGGGAACGGCCGCACCCGCTGGCACAACGCGATCGGGCAGATCCGTCGCGGCAAGGAACCGCGTGCGGCCCGGCTGCTCGGGGAGATGTCCCGCGAGCACCCGCGAAACGACCAGCTCCGGCATCTAGCTGCCGACCCAGACTTCGGGGGCGGCCACAGGTGAGCACAGG
>Ga0134123_10003201_pt1 | contig 10658 bp, 5 predicted proteins | sample KB303_FD_96460 | JGI IMG/M metagenome (GOLD analysis project Ga0134123, IMG submission 96460) | Terrestrial soil microbial communities without Nitrogen fertilizer from Kellogg Biological Station, Michigan, USA - KB3-0-3 | ecosystem: Environmental > Terrestrial > Soil > Unclassified ...
GAAGGCGCCCTTGACGTGGCCGAACAGCTCGCTCTCGAAGACGCCCTCGCTGACGCCGCCGGCGTTGACGGCCACGAACGGGCGGGCCGCGCGCTTCGAGGCCGCGTGCAGCCAGCGCGCCACCACCTCCTTGCCGGTGCCGTGCTCGCCGGTGATGAGGACGTGCGCGTCCGAGGGGGAGGCGCGCTCCATCAGCCGCAGCACTGGCTGCATGGCCCGGGCCTCGGCGATCAGCTCGGGCAGCGCGCTCGAGCGCTGGCGCGAGGTCTCCCCCTCGAGGCGCCGGCTGCGGCGCAGGGCCTGGCCGAGCTCGATCTGCGTGTGCATCGTCTGCAGGAGCCGCTGGTTGTCCCAGGGCTTCTGGATGTAGTCACGCGCGCCCCGGCGCATGGCCTCGACCGCGCCCTCCACCGTCCCCCACGCCGTCATCACCACCACCGGCAAGGTGGCGTCGAGCGCCTGGATGCGCCCGAGCAGATCCAGGCCCTCGCGCCCCGAGGTGGTGTCGCGCGCGTAGTTGAGGTCCATGAGGACGGCGTCGAAGTCCTGGCCCTCGAGGGCGGCCAGCACGCCGGCGGGCGAGGTCGCCGTCTGCACCTGCAAGCCGGCGTGCTTGAGCAGCAGCAGGAGCGCCTCGACCACGTCGATCTGGTCGTCGGCGACGAGGACACGGGAGGGGGTCATGGCCATCGGCGCCGCATGATAGCTACTCCTGCCGCAGGGCGATCATCGGATCGACCTTGGTCGCCCGGCGCGCGGGCAGGTACGAGGCGGTAAGGCCCACCGCCAGCAGCACCAGCGGGATGAGCGCGAAGGTCTGCGCGTCGGTGGCCTTCACCCCGAAGAGCAGGGCCGCCATCAGCCGGGTGGCGGCGAGCGAGCTGGCCAGGCCCACCAGCACGCCGATCGCCGTCAACACCATCCCCTGCCCCACCACCAGCCCGCGCACCTGGGCCGCCGTCGCGCCCAGCGCCACGCGGATGCCGATCTCGCGGGTGCGGCGGTTGACCGAGTAGGCCATCACCCCGTAGATGCCCACCGCCGCCAGCACCAGGGCCAGGCCCGCGAACACGTTCAGGAGCAGCAGGTTGAAGCGCGGCTGCCAGAGCGAGCGCCGGATGGCCTCGTCCATGTGGACGACGGCGGGCGGGGGCAGGTTCGCGTCCAGCGTCGTCACCTCGCGCGGGAGCAGCGTGTCCAGCCCCGCCGCGGCGCCGCTGGTCCGCGCCACCACCGTGAGGTAGCCGCGGGCCGGGTCCTGGAGATCGGCCAGGTACATCTCGGGCATGACCGGGGCGGCCCAGTCCTTCTGGCGCGCGTCCTTGAGCACGCCCACCACCTCGCGCGAGGCATCGCCGACGCGGAGCCGCTTGCCGACGGCCTCCTCGCCGGGCCAGGCGGCGCGCGCGAAGGCCTCGTTCACCATCATCACCCGCGGCGCGCCCTCCTTGTCGAAGTCGGTGAAGTCGCGGCCGCGCACGAGCGACATCCCCATGGTCTCGACGTAGCCGGGGCGGGTGACGCGGAAGACGGCGCTGGGCTCGTCGCCGGGCCGGGGCGCCGGCCGCCCCTCGAGCACGTAGTCGGTGGCCCAGACGTCGCCGTCGATGGGCAGGTGGTTGACCGCGCTGGCCGAGGCCACGCCCGGCAGCGCGCGCACCCGCCCCAGCAGATCGGCGAAGAAGGCGGCGCGGCGGGCGCCGTCGGCGGGCGCCGGCACCACCATGGCGACCAGCCCACGCGGGTCGAAGCCGGCGTCGATCGACTGCAGACGGAGGAAGCTCTTGATGAGCAGGCCCGCGCCCACCGACAGCACCATGGCCAGCGCCACCTCGGTCACCACCAGCAGGCTGCGCAGGCGGTTGCGACCGAGGCCCTCGGTGCCACCGCGCCCGCTCTCGCGCAGCGATTCACCCATCGAGCGCGAGCCCTGCAGGGCGGGCACCACCCCGAAGACGAGGCCCGTGGCCAGGGCCAGGGCCCCGGTGAAGGCCAGCACCCGGCCGTCGAGCCCGACGCCTTCCAGGCGCGGCAGGTTCCGCGGCCCCAGCGCCAGCAACAGATCGATCCCCAGCTGCGCCACCAGCAGGCCCAGCGCCGCACCGGCCAGCGCCAGCACCAGGCTCTCGCACAGGAGCTGCCGCACCAGCCGGCCCCGGCTAGCCCCTAGCGCCGTGCGCAGCCCCAGCTCCTTGCGCCGGGCGGTGGCCCGCGCCAGCAGCAGGTTGGCCACGTTGGCGCAGCCGATGAGCAGCACCACCGCCACCGCCGCCAGCAGCACCAGCAGCGGCCGCCGTACGTCGTGAACCACCTTCTCCTGCAGGGCATCGACGGCGACGGCCAGGTGGCTGTTCGAGTCGGGGTGGCGCTGCTCGAGCCCGCGCCAGACCAGGTCCATCTCGGCCTGGGCCTGGGCCCGCGTCACGCCCGGCCGCAGCCGCGCGAACACGCGCAGCGAGCGCCCCGTCCGATCGGCCAGCCGGTCGTTGGCGGGATCCCCCAGCACCAGCGGCACCCACAGCTCGGCCTGGGTGAACCAGAAGGGCGCGAAGCGGAAGCCGGGCGGCATCACCCCCACGACGGTGAAGGTCTTCCCGTCGAGGGTGACGGTCCGGCCCACCAGCCCCGGGTCCGCGCCGAAGCGCCGCCGCCACAGGCCGTCGCTCAGCACCACCACGGGCGGGGCCCCCGGCTGGTCCTCGCCCGGCGCCAGGGCCCGCCCCAGCGCCGGGCTCACCCCCAGCAAGGGGAACAGATCGGCGGTCACGCTCATCACCGTCACCGCCTCGGGCGTGCCCGCCCCGGCCAGCGTGGACGAGAAGCTGGCCCGCCCCGCCCCCGCCTGCACCGCGGCCATGCGCTCGAAGACGTGGTTCTGGGCCCGCCAGTCCAGGTAGTCGGCGGGCGAGACGGGGCCCTGCCGCTTGATCCGCTGGGGCAGCGCGGGCCCGTCGTGCAGCACCGTCACCAGGCGCCCGGGATCGCGGTAGGGCAACGGCCGCAGCAGCACGGCGTTCACCACGCTGAAGATGGCGCTGTTGGCGCCGATGCCCAGCGCGAGGGCGAGGAGCGCGACCGCGGTGAAGCCCGGGCTGCGCGCGAGCGAGCGGACCGCGAAGCGCAGGTCCTGGCGGAGATCATCGAGGATGTTCATCGTTCACTCCTGTCGCAGGGCAATCATCGGATCGACGCGCGTGGCCCGGCGGGCCGGCAGCCAGCTCGCCAGCGCCGCCACCCCCAGGACCAGCAGCGCGAGAGCAATGAAGGTGGGCGGATCGGTGGGCGAGACGCCGTAGAGCTGGCTCCGTAGCACGCGGGTCAGCGCCAGCGCGCCGGCGATGCCGAGCGCGAGGCCCCCCGCCGCGAGCCCCATCCCCTGCCCCACCACCAGCCGCCGCAGCTGCCCCGCCTGCGCGCCCAGCGCCGAGCGGATGGCCAGCTCGCGGGTGCGGCGGGCGACGGCGTAAGAGAGCACGCCGTAGATGCCGAGCGCGGCGAGCACCAGGGCCAGGCCCGCCCACACGCCCAGCAGCCAGGTGTTGAGGCGCCGCTGCGCCAGCGATTCACCGATGGCGTCCTCCATGGTGCGGATCTGGTCGAGCGCCACCTTCGGGTCGATGTCGCGGAGCAGCGCCCGCAACGACGCCGCCGCGCTCATCGGCACATCCAGCCGCAGCGCCACGTAGAGCTCGAGGCCGGTCCCCTGGTGCAGCGGCGTGTAGAACTCCGGTGCCGCCGGCCGTTCCAACCGCGCCTGATCCTCGCCGGCACATCCGGCCACCCGGCAGCTCCCGCGCGTATCGGCGACCACGCCCACGATCAGGGGCTTGAAGCGGTTGTAGGCCAGGATCCGGTGCCCGAGCGGGCTGCCTCCCGGCCAGTAGAGGCGCGCGAAGCTCTCGTTCACGACAGCGACCTGGGGAGCGTCGCGCAGGTCATCGGCTGCCTGAAACAACCGCCCTTCCAAGAGAGGAACCCCCAGCGTCCGGAAGTACCCGGGGCTCACCCCGCGCACCTCGGCGAGCCAGGTGGTGCCGGGCAGCGGAGGCGGTCGATCGTCGAGCGTGAACTGCCAATCGCCGCCCCAGCGCGTGAAGGGAAGCGGCTGGGCCAGCGCTGCCGCCCGCACGGCGGGCAGAGTGGGCAGTCGATCGATCAACTCTCGATAGATGTACTGGCGGTCTCCGTCCGTGCCGGTGAAACGCAGGCGCGCCGTGAGCAGCGATCGCGCCTCGAACCCCGGATCGATCCCGCTGACGCGAGCGAGGCTACGGAGAAGGAGGCCGGCCCCGGTCACCAGCACCACGGCCAGCGCCACTTCCACCACCAGCAAGGCCGGTCCCGCCCGCCCTCTCCCCGCGATCACGGCGTTTCCGGTGGCGAGTGACCGGAGATCCGCCCGCAGCGCCGCCACGGCCGGCAACGCTCCGACCAGCAGCCCCGTGGCCGAGGCGAGCAGGATCGCAAACCCGAGCACGCGGGCGTCGAGGGTGATGGAGCGCGGGCGGGCGATCTCGCCGGGGATGGCAGCCGCCAGCGCGTCGAGGCTCAACTCGGCCACCACCAGCCCCAGCGCGCATCCTGCGAAAGCGAGCACGAAGCTCTCGGTCAGGAACTGGCGAGCGATCCGCCACCGGCCCGCGCCCAGGGCGCTGCGAACGGCGATCTCGCGCTGGCGCGCGGCCGTTCGGGCGAGCTGGAGGTTGGCGAGGTTGGCGCAAGCGATGAGGAGCACCAGTCCGACTGCCCCCAGCAGCGTCAGCAAGGACGGCCGACCAACGGCCACCCACTCGTCGTGGAAGGTCGCCACGACGAACTCTCGACCACCGTCATCCCTGGGATAGTTGGCGGCCAGGCGCGCGTGAATCAGGGCCAGCTCCTTCCCGGCCTCGGCCACCGTCACGCCGGGCCGAAGGCGGGCGATGGCGCTCCGGTAGGGCATCATGCTGCGCCACTCGCGCGCATCGGCGTCGAACTGGCCATGGAGGGCCACGTAGAAGGCGGGCGGCTGTTCGTCGAGGGGGAAGCGAAAGTCCGGGGCCGCCACGCCCACCACCCGGAAGGGCGTGCCGTTGAGGGTGAGCCTCTGGCCCACCACCGCGGGATCGCCCGCGAGCTTTCCCTGCCAGAACTGGTGCGACAGCACCACGGTGCCCGGACGCCCCGCCTGATCGTCGTCGGCCGCGAACCCAGGCCCCAGCGCTGGAGGGCGCCCCAGCACGGCGAGCAGGTTGCCGGAGACGACAATGCCATCGACCGTCTCCGGATCGCCCGACCCCGTGACCACGAAGCGATAGGGTCGATAGAGCGCCACATCGGTCAATGATCGGCTCTGCGCCTGCAGGTCGACGGCGTCAGGGAAGGAGATCGGCCCGATCCGATTCAAGGAGAGGTTCCGCGTGTGGATGGTGACCAGCCGGTCGGCCTCCGGAAACGGCAGCGGCCGCAGCACCAGGGCGTCGACCACCGAGAAGATGGCGGTGTTCGCGCCGATCCCCAGCGCCAGCACGGCCACCACCACGGCGGTGAAGCCGGGGTTGCGGCGGAAGCCGCGCAGGGCCAGGCGGAGATCGGCGACGAGCGCGCTCACACCAGCCAGCCGTCCTTGAGGTTGATGATGCGGTTGCCGTAGGCGGCGTTCTTGTCGGAGTGAGTGACCTGGATGATGGTCGTCCCCTGGCGGTTCAGCTCCTTGAACAGGGCCATGATCTCCTCGCCCTGGCTGGAGTGGAGGTTGCCGGTGGGCTCGTCGGCGAGCAGCAGCTTGGGCTTGGCGATCACGGCCCGGGCCACCGCCACCAGCTGCTGCTGCCCGCCCGAGAGCTGGCTGGGGAAGAGATCCTTTTTGCCCACGATCTGGAAGCGGTCGAGGGTGTCGGCCACCAGCGCCTTGCGCTGGGCGCCGGGCAGGTCGCGGTAGGAGAGCGGCACCTCGAGGTTCTCCTGCACGGTCAGGTCGTCGAGCAGGTGGAACTGCTGGAAGACGAAGCCGACGTACTTCTTGTTCAGCTCGACGCGGCCCTTGGGCGTCAGCGCGTGCACGGGGTGATCGAGCAGCTCGTACTCGCCCTGCCAGTCGGCGTCGAGCAAACCCAGGATCGCCAGCAGGGTCGACTTCCCCGCGCCCGAGGGGCCCATGATGGTGACGAAGTCCCCCTCGGCGATCTCGAGGGTGATCCGCCGCAGCACCCAGGTGCGCGCCGCGCCGGTCTTGTAGCTCTTCTCCACGTCTTTGAGGCGGATCATCGGTGGTCCTTTCTCTGCGCGCGTTCGGGATCAGCTAACATTCGCGCATGGTGACGGTCTGGCGGCCAGCTGCGATCAGGTACGAGGCCTACCGGCTGCTTCCGGAAGACGGCAAACGGTATGAGCTCATCGACGGCGAGTTGTTGGAGTCGGCGTCGCCGGGAATCCGACATCAAAGTGTCGTCGCGCAGCTGCTGTTTGAATTGATGAAGGCTCTCGAGCAGCCTGGCCTGGCGCAGATCTTCCCGCCCTGCACCGACCTGGTCCTTTCGACCACCGACGCGGTCCAGCCTGACTTGACCATCATCGGCACTGCGCGGGCATCGATCATCACTGACCGAGCGATCGAGGGCGTCCCCGACGTCGTGGTGGAGATCCTCTCTCCCACGTCCCTCGACCGCGACCGCTACATCAAGAAGCGGCTCTACCAGAAGTTCGGGATCCTCGAGTACTGGGTGGTCGATCCGGAGACTGACACCATCGTCGTCCACCGCCTCGACCAGGGCAGCTACGGCATCCGCGCCCACCACGATCGCGCCTCGACGCTGGAGTGTCCCGAGTTCCCCACCCTGCGGGTGCCGCTGCTCGAGATCTTTCGCTAGGCCGGCCATCTCACTCCACCCGCAGCGCCACCATCGGGTTCACCCGCGCGGCCCGCCAGGCCGGGACCAGGCAGGCGGCCACCGCCACCACCGCCAGCAGCGCGGCGGTGGCGGCGAAGCTGAGGGGATCGCGGGGGCTGATCTCGAACAGCATCGTCTCCACCACGCCCGCCAGCAGCAGCGCCGCCCCCAGCCCCACCGCGAGCCCCAGGCCCACCAGGCGCCCGCCCTGCCCCACCACCAGCCTCAACACGTCGGCGACCTGCGCGCCCAGCGCCAGGCGGATGCCGATCTCGCCGGTGCGCTGGGCGACGGAGTAGGCCATGACGCCGTAGACGCCCACCGCCGCCAGCAGCAGCGCCGCGGCCGAGAAGATCGCGAAGAGGACGGCGGCGAAGCGCTCGCGGGCGATCGACGCCGCCACCAGATCGGCGAGCGGGCGGACGCTCGCCACCGGCTGCTGCGGATCGACCGAGAGGATCGCGGCTCGGATGGCCACCGGCGAGACGCCCTCGCCCCGCACCACGAAGGTCAGGGTGTGGGCCGGCTGCTGCGCCAGCACGCCGTAGACCTGGGGCCGGACGGCATCGCCGAGGGCTTCGTCGTGCACGTCGTCGACCACGCCGACGATGCGGAACCACTCGTCGGCGCGATGGGCGGCGGCCAGCCGCTTGCCGAGGGGATCCTGGCCGGGGAAGTAGCGGCGGGCGAGCGACCGGCTGATCACGGTGGTGTGGGTCTGCGTCTTCCAGTCTCCGGCCTCGAACACCCGCCCCTGGCGCACGGCGATCCCCATGGCCGGGAAGTAGTCGGGCGAGACCGAGTAGAAGCGGGTGATCTCGCATTGCTCGGGCGCGGGGCGGCCCTCGACCAGCAGGCAGAAGAAGTTCAGCCCGCCGGCGAACGGCAGATCCTGGACCGCGCCCACGGCGGTGACGCCGGGCAGAGCGCCGAGGCGCTCGAGGGCCTGGCTCTCGAACACGGGGAGCTGGCGCTCGGGCTGGTACTTGCCCTGGGGAAGCGTCAGGTTGACGGCCAGGGCGCCCTCGGGCCGGAACCCGCGCTCGACGTGGCGCAGGCGATCGAAGCTGCGCAGGAGCAACCCGCTGCCCACCAGCAGCACCACCGCGACGGCCACCTCGGCCACCACCAGGGCGCCGCGCAGCCGATGGCGGCCCTGCCCCAGGGTGCGGCCGCTCTCCTTGAGCGTGCCATGCAGATCGGCCCGGGTGGCAGCCAGCGCCGGCGCCAGCCCGAAGGCCACGCCGGTCAGCCCCACCAGGCCCGCGGTGAAGGCGAGGACGCGGCCGTCGACGGCGATCTCCGTGAGGCGCGGCAACCCGTCGGGCGCCAGCGCCAGGAGCGCGCTCACCCCCCAGTGCGCCAGCAGCACGCCCAGCGCGGCCGCCATCAGCGCCAGGAGCAGGCTCTCGGTCAAGAGCTGGCGCACCAGGCGCGCGCGGCTGGCCCCCAGCGCCGCCCGCACCACGATCTCCCGCGCCCGCACCGTCCCCCGCGCCAGCAGCAGGTTGGCGACGTTGGCGCAGGCGATGAGCAGGAGCAGGCCCACCGCTCCCAGCAGCGCCAAGAGGGGCTGGCGCGCGCCGCCCACCCGGGCCTCGAGCAGCGGCACCACCCGCGGGCTCCAGCCCTCGAAGAAGTCGGGCTCTTCCTTGGCCAGGCGCGACTCGATCAGCACCAGCTCCTGGCGGGCCTGCTCCACCGTCACGCCCGGCTTGAGGCGGGCGAACACCTCGATGCTGCGGTTGTCGCTCTCGTCCTCGCGGAATACCTCGTAGCCGTGCGGGGTGTAAAGGTCGAAGCGCCCGGGCAGCTCGAACCCCGCGGGCATCACCCCGACGACGCGGTGGCTGCGGCCGTCGAGCTGCAGGGTCTCGGACAGCACCTCGGACCGGCCCCCCAGCTGCCGCTGCCAGAAGCCGTGGCCGAGGATGACCACTGCGTCCTTGCCGGGCGTCTCCTCCTCGGCGGTGAACCCGCGGCCCAGGGCCGGCCGCACCCGCAGCGTCGGGAAGGCGTTGGCGGTGACCTTGCCGGCGTAGATCCGCACCGGCTCGCCCTGGCCGGTCAGGTTGTACGAGCCGTCGCGCACCACGGCCAGCCCCTCGAAGCTGGTCTGCTGGCGCTTCCAGGCGGGGAAAGCGTGCGGCCGCACGGTGAAGAGGGGGACCTCGGGCGGCTTGGCCTCGTTCAGCATCACCAGGCGCTCGGGCTCGGCGAAGGGGAGCGGACGCAGCAGCACGGCGTCCACGACGGTGAAGATGGCGGCGCAGGCGCCGATCCCCAGCGCCAGGGTCAGCACCACGGTCAGGGTGAAGCCGGGCGTGTGGCGCAGGCTTCTTTGCGCGTGGCGAAGGTCGTGAAGCAGATCGCGCAGCATGGTCACTCCGTTCGCAGGGCGGTCATCGGCTGCACCCGCAGCGCCCGCCGGGCCGGGAGCAGGCAGGCGACGGCGGCCACCAGCGCCAGCGCCAGGGTGACGGCCACGTACGTCAGCGGGTCGTGGGGCTGCACCCCGAACAACAGGCGGCCGAGCAGGCGGGTCAGAAGCAGCGCCCCGCCCAGGCCCACCAGCATCCCCAGCGCCACCAGGCGGCCGCCCTCGGCCAGCACCAGGCGCAGGATGTCCGCCGCCTGTGCGCCCAGCGCCATGCGCACGCCGATCTCCCCCGTCCGCCGCGCCACCAGGTAGGTCACCACGCCGTAAAGGCCGATCGCCGCCAGGAGCAGCGCCGCCGCCGAGAACACCACGAAGAGGGTCATGGCGAAGCGCTGACGGGCGATGGTGTCACCGACCAGCGCGGCCAGCGGCCGGATCCCCTGGGTCGGCTGATCGGGATCGAGGCGGGTGATGGCCGCGGCCACGGCCCCTTTCAAGCTGGCATCGAGCCGCCGGGCGCGGACCACCAGGGTGAAGCTCCCGCTCGGGCTCTGGGCGAAGGGCTCGTAGGTCTCGAGGGTCGGCGCGGTCTCGAGCGCGCCCAGCTTGACGTCGGCGGCGACCCCCACGATCTCGCGTTCGACGCGGGGCAGGCCGATGCGCTTGCCGATGGGGTCCTCGCCCGGGAAGAACCGGCGGGCCAGCGCCTGGCTGACGATCGCCACCGGCCGGGTGCTGCCCCTGTCGCCCTCGTCGAAGGCGCGGCCGCGCACGATGGGGATCCCCATCGCCTGGAAGTAGCGCGCCCCCACCCGAGAATGGTGAGCCACGCCGCGCTCGGCGCCCGGGATGTCGAAGGCCTGCGGCGCGGGATCGCTGAAGGGGAGGTTGGTGGCCACGGCCACCGCCTCGACGCCGGGGCGGGCCGCCAGCGCCTCGACGGCCGCGTCGGCGATGGCCAGCTGCCGGGCTGGTTGGGGATAGAGGTTCCGCGGCAGGAGCACATCGGCGATGAGGGCGCCGCGCGGATCGAAGCCCGGGTCCACCCGCTCGAGGCCCAGGAAGCTGCGCATGAGCAGCCCCGCCCCCGCCAGCAGCACCAGCGCCACCGCCACCTGTCCCACCACCAAGGTTGCGCGCAGCCGCTGTCGCGGCCGGCCTTCGCCGAGGCGGCCCCGCTTCAAGGCCTCCGCCGGCGTCCGCGTGGCCTGGAACGCCGGGGCCAGCCCGAAGCCCACGGCCGTGATCACCGCCAGCCCCGCGGTGAAGATCAGGGCGCGACCGTCGACGCCGAGCTCGCTGGCGCGGGGGAGCGTCCCCGGCGCCAGCGCCAGCAGGGCCTCGACCCCGAGCTGCGCGCCGAGCAAGCCCAAGGCTGCCCCCAGCAGCGCAAGCGTCAGGCTCTCGAC
>Ga0134123_10003205_pt1 | contig 10649 bp, 11 predicted proteins | sample KB303_FD_96460 | JGI IMG/M metagenome (GOLD analysis project Ga0134123, IMG submission 96460) | Terrestrial soil microbial communities without Nitrogen fertilizer from Kellogg Biological Station, Michigan, USA - KB3-0-3 | ecosystem: Environmental > Terrestrial > Soil > Unclassified ...
GGCCGGTCGGCGAGGGCGGCGGCATCGGCAACGCGATTCTCGGTTCGTTGTTGTTGCTGGGAATCTCGTCGGTGATTGGTCTGCCGCTGGGAATCGGCGTTGGTGTTTACCTTTCGGAAGTCGGCACAGGGCGGTTCGCGGGCGCGGTGCGTTTTATCGTCGACACGTTAACGGGCATCCCGTCGATCGTTACGGGCGTGTTTGTTTACGCGATCATCGTGTTGCCGATGAAGAACTTTTCCGCGATCGCGGGCGGCGTCGCGCTGGCGCTGATCATGATTCCGATCGTCGCGCGTACGACTGAAGAGATGCTGAAGCTCGTGCCGCACAGTATGCGTGAAGGCGCGCTCGCGCTTGGCGCTCCACAGTGGCGCGTGATGCTGGGTGTGGTCATTCCCGCAGCGGCGTCAGGGATCGCGACGGGAGCGATGCTGGCGATCGCGCGCGTCTCAGGCGAAACAGCGCCGTTGTTGTTTACGGCGTTTGGCAGCAGGTTTTATCCGAATTCCTTGGATGAGCCGATCGCGTCGTTGACCGTGCAGATTTACAACTACGCCATTTCGCCGTACGACGAATGGCACGCGCAGGCGTGGGCCGCGACGTTGGTGTTGATGACGTTGGTGTTGGGTATCAACATCATCGTTCGCATTCTGACGAGGAAGAGGTTTTAGACAGGATTACAGGATTTAACTGGATTAACAAGATGCCTGTGCAGGTGGCTCCCAAAATAGAAGTGCGAGCGTCGACGCCTCAGATTCCGACTGGCCAGTCGAAAGTGGTCGTCCGCGATCTGAACTTTCACTATGGACGCGTTCAGGCGCTGCACAACATTTCGCTCGACATCCCGGAACGCATCGTCATGGCGTTCATTGGACCATCCGGCTGCGGCAAGTCGACGCTGCTGCGCACGCTGAACCGCATGAACGACGTTATTCCCGGCACTCGCGTCGACGGCCAGGTTCTAATCGACAACCACAACATTTACGAACCAGGAACAGACGTCGTCGAGTTGCGCCGGAAAGTCGGAATGGTGTTTCAGAAGTCAAACCCGTTTCCGAAGTCGATCTTCGACAATGTCGCGTACGGTTTGCGAATCAATCGCATGACGCAGCGTTATTCCGAACTAGAAGAGCGAGTCGAACAGGCTTTGAAGGATGCGGCGCTGTGGAATGAAGTCAAAGATCGTCTGAAGACGTCTGCACTGAGTCTGTCCGGCGGACAACAGCAGCGTCTATGCATCGCACGGGCACTCGCGATTCGTCCTGAGGTACTATTGATGGACGAACCGGCTTCCGCGCTCGATCCAATCGCGACTTCGAAGATTGAAGAGTTGATTTTTGATTTGAAAGCGCAATACACGATCATCATCGTCACGCATAACATGCAGCAGGCCGCGCGCGTGTCTGACACGACGGCTTTCTTCCTACTCGGAAAGTTGATCGAAGTAAATTCAACTGAGAAGATGTTCACCGCCCCCACTGAAAAATTAACTGAGGATTACATTACGGGAAGGTTTGGATAAACCTGGTCTTGGGCTTTTGGTTTTAGGCCTTAGCAAAGACCAAAGTACAAAGACCAAAGACCAGAAGTTGACAATTCTAATGGATCTACACCGTCATCTCGACGACGAATTGAGTTCACTTCGCGATCGCGTGCTCCTGTTGGGCGGAGAGGCCGAACAAGCGCTCGATCGTGCGATGTATGCACTCGGCGAGCGCGACAGCGAGGTCGCACGCCAGGTTCTCGAACACGACGATCAAATCGATCACCTCGAAGTGGAGATCGATCGACAGTGCATCGACATCATCGCGCTGCGGCAGCCTGCTGCTCGCGATCTGCGTTTCGTCATCTCCGTCGCGAAGATGGCGCCGGTGCTCGAGCGCATCGCCGATCATGCCTGCAACATCGCGCGCGCCGCGATCGATTTGAACAATGAACCGGAGCTCAAGTCGGTGCTCGATTTGAGCCGCATGGCGGAACATGCGCTGAAGATGTTGCGCGCGTCGCTGGACGCATTCACCTCCGGCGATGCAATCGTGGCAAGAGAGATCATCAAGAGTGATAGCGAGATCAACGATCTCTACAATCACACTTTTCATCGCTTGATTGAGTTGATGGTTACTGAACCCGCAACCGCGACTCGCGATGCCCGGCTTTTGTTTGTCGCAAAGCATCTCGAGCGCATCGGCGATTACGTCACCGACATCTGCGAACTAACGGTTTACATGGCTGAAGCCGCATTCATCAAACATACGTAATTTATGACTCGCCCAATCCTGATCATCGAGGATGACGCCGACATCTCCGAGAGTTTGAAATACAACTTTGAGCGTGAAGGTTTGGCAGCCGTCACTGCGCCCACGGGAGAAGCGGGTTTGACGGCGGCGCTGAACGAACGCGAACCGCCGCGACTCATCATCCTCGATTTAATGCTGCCGGGAATGAGCGGAATCGAGTTGTGCAGGCGACTACGTCGCGAGCCGGCGACGAGACGCACGCCAATCATCATGCTTACCGCAAAAGCTTCCGAGACAGACCGCGTCACCGGCCTGGACCTCGGCGCCGACGACTACATCACCAAACCATTTTCCGTGCGAGAACTTTTGGCGCGTGTGCGTGCGGTGATGCGTCGTGCCGACGAAACGATGGGCAAGACGTATGAAGACGATCACCTGCTGATTGATTTTGACGACATTCGAGTTGCTTGTGACGGCGCGAAGATAAAACTCACGAACAAGGAATTCACGTTGTTGTCCGTTCTCGCAAGAAGCGCCGATCGAGTTGTGACGCGCCAGCAGTTGCTGGATAGTGTGTGGGGTTACAGTTACTATGGCGACGCGCGCACGCTTGATGTCCACATCCGTCGTTTGCGGCAGAAACTCGATAAATGCGGCGATTGCATCGAGACGGTAGTCGGTGTTGGATATCGTTTTGTGGGTTGCACAAGCCACGCGCCAGCGAGCAGTAATAGTAATTGAGGTTTAATTACTCGTGCCCAAGCGACAGTCTCTCCTGATAGCGGCGTGCATCGTTCTCACCGCGCTTGCATTGATCGTCCCCTCGTCCAGAGCACGTTTGATTTTGAGCGGCTTGATGCTGCTGGTGGCCACGGTTTGGGCCATCACCACGTTCGCGCCTCGCGGATCTCAAAACAGCTCAGGCGTCGATCAGCATGAGCAGACGCAATCACCCGAAAAGCTGGAAGTCAGTTCGCTGTTGGAAGCGACATTGAGTGGCATGCGCGAAGGTTTGTTGGTCGTCAACAAGGACATGCGCGTCGTTGCTTCTAATTCCGCGGCGCATAAATTATTCAGTCCTTCTGTGCCTGCGCTGAAGTCGCAACGCCTCACGGAGTTGACTCGCAATCCGGCGATTTACAGCGCGTTCCTCGACGGCTTGAAAGGCATTGAGCGGAGCGGAGTCAAAGTTGAAACACATGGGCCGGAGCGACAGGTGTTCGATCTTCGTGTCGTTCCGATTGGCACTACAAATGGAAACGGAGCCGAGGGAGCGCTTGGCGTCTTCTTCGACATCACTCGAACTGAACGCCTCGAGATTGTGAGACAGGAATTTCTTTCCAATGTTTCACACGAGTTGAGAACACCGCTGACAGCCATCATCGCGTTTGTAGAGACGCTGGAAAACGGCGCGATCGAAGATCGTGAGAGCTGCCAGCGTTTTCTTTCAATCATTCGCAAGAACGCGTCGCGGATGCACGGTCTGATCGACGACATTCTCGAACTCACGTCGATCGAGGGTGGCAACGTGCAACTGAGAGCAGCGCCAGTCGAACTGCATCCGTTGGTCCAGGATGTTTGCGCATCGTTGACGGCGAAGGCTTCGGCGCAGAACGTTACGCTGAAGAACAATGTTTCGCCTGAGGCGATGGTCCATGCAGACGCGCGCCGGCTGGAACAGATGTTGACGAACTTGATCGACAACGGGATCAAGTTCAGTCGCGAGCATGGGACGGTCACGATCTCACACGAACCCGGACCGCGCGACAAGATTCTCGTGCAGGACAACGGAGACGGAATACCGACGCAGCATCTCGAGCGACTGTTCGAACGTTTCTATCGCGTCGACCGCGCCCGCTCGCGCGACATGGGTGGGACCGGTCTCGGGCTCGCGATCGTGAAGCACCTGGCGCTCCTCCACGGCGGAGAGGTGACCGTCACTTCTGAGCTGGGAAAGGGCAGCACGTTTACTATCCACTTACCAGCCACGGATTTACGCAGGGATTAGTTCACAAAAAGGCACAAAATTCACAAAGCGCAACTCGCTCTGCGTAAAACACTGTTGTCATTCGAGTCCAGCTCTGGGATAATGCCGTCCTGAGGTTCAACCCTCCGATCTCGTCCCCGACAGCCCCACGAAAGTCCTCAAAAACGCTAAGGCTTAAAGAACAGACTGGCGTCTGGGGAGATCAATATATGCGAAGGATTCGAAGAGTTTTTCGCTCCTTTTCAATGTTTCTGGGTCATTTGTTTGGTGCTCTTTTGAAAGCTGTCGTCACGAGCATGGTCGTCGGGATATTTGTCATCTCGGTCATGCATTACATGGGCGTACCAATTCCGAGCGCCATCGATTTGCTCAGAGGCGTTGGGAGACTAGCGAAAGTACTTTCATAGAGGAAAAATTTGAGCGCAGACTTGGGCAAGGCCTACGAAGTGCTGGGCGTGAAACCCGGCGTTTCGATGAGGGAACTCAAAGCAGCACACCGGGACCTTGCGAAAGTCTGGCACCCCGACAGGTTTCTGCACGACCCGCGCCTTCAGGAGAAAGCGCAGGAGAAACTGAAAGAGATCAACGAAGCTTACGAGCTAATCCGCTCGGGCAAGGTTCCGAGATCTACTCCACAGGCAGCGCCTGAGCAGAACGTTCACTATCGAGCTCGGCGACAACAACGCCGCGGCGTGAATTGGCAGTTGGTTGCTGTTGCGCTGTTTGTGTTTGCGGCAGTCTTCGCGGTAACGATTCGCACACAACTGCAACCGCGCACGCAGCCCGTCGTCGAAGAGGCAGCGCAAGCAAACGAGCCTGCGAACCTGGATCAGCCACAATCCACGCGACCTGATGCAAACACGCGTGCGGAAATAAGAAGCGCATCCGCGAAATCCGACAACACTGCGGCTGAAGTCGCTGCACCCGCGAGCGTTCCCACCGAACCCACACCAGCAGTCGCGACTGTTACCGTCACGATCGATCCGGAAACTGGTCTACTCGCGAAACCGGAGTGTCCGTTGAAAAGCCGAATGACGTATCCAAGCGGCAACCAGCCGAGTGGCTACTGCAATCTCTCGCACGCGCCGCCTCCGAAAGAGTCACGCGTCAAGTCGATCGCGAAAACTGTGAAGCGAACACTCGATTAATCTCAGAATCTCAGTGCAACCTCTGTGTCTCTGTGGTTGTTTTTTCGAAAAACATGCAAAGCCCTCAGAACGTAAACACCAACTGCGGCTGAACGCGATACGTGACCGGCGCGAAGTCGCTTACGGGCACGAAGAAGTTTGGATACTGTCCGCTCCGGCGCAGCGAATTCTGCACGTACAGCAACGCCTGGAACTGCACCTTGCGCGTGATCCCGTAGTCGAAACGGAAGTGATGTGTTCTGATGTTCACGCCTGTTCCCGTGCCGAGATCGTCGTCAGTCACTTGCGAGATCATCGCGTTCGCTCCCTTGATTGCAAACACGTAATGAAAAGCGGTGTCAGCGTGTTTGGTGACTCTGCCGATTTGAAGCGCCGTCAACATTGCGTCGCGCTCATTCAATCCAGTGGCGACGTTGCGCGCGAATTGCAGGTTGAACGTGATCGGGAAAGCGTGATCGCCGCGCGTGAAGCCTGCGTAGTTCAGGCGGTAGGTGAGTCTGACAATCTGAAATCCCGGCGCCGTGTACATCGCGCCACCAGGAGCTGTCGTAGCGTTGCCGGTTCCCGCGAGCGGTCCGGAAAGCGCGATGCCCAGGCCAGGTTGCACGAGCAGGACTAGTCCTTCAGGTGTGGAGCCGAGTTGAATGTGATTTGGGTGGTTGTAGATTTGGACGTCGCCGCCCACCTGGCTGTTCCAACGCTCATTGAATGTTTGATTTGCCAACAGCCCCTGGTGGAAGAGAGTTGCTGAACGGCCGGTTGTGCCCACGATATCGCCCGCGCGCGCCAACGGACTATTCGGTCCAATCACAGCAACGTTCGGATTCGTAAGAATGTACTGACCCGCGCGAAACTCGAGGCTCGAAAGGTGAGCGCCATTGGGCTTGAAGTTTGCGACATATCGTTCGTTGAAGCCATTGAAACGAATGTCGTCGTCAAACAGGAATCTGGAGTTGTCCGCAAAGACATTTAGGACGCGGCCGCCCTGAAGCTGAATCGATTTCGCCGGGCGATATTCCACCCAAACTTCACTGAGCGAGAACGGCGGACGCGCAGTGAGCGAGGTGAAGTCCTGGTTCGTCGAAAGCGGATTGTTTGGTGGACCGGTTGCGAGTTGCGCGTGAAAGCTCAGATTCGGATGGATGTCGGTATCGAAGTTTAGCCGGAAGCGATATCGGCCTCGCGAGTTTTGCACGTGTTCGAGCGGAGGATCGGGTGACTCTGTTGCACTTCGGAAGGTGCCGTCCCAGCGCAGGCGAAAGTCACCGCTGACTCGCAGCGGACCGATTCTCAACGCCTGACCTTCTACTTTCGCGAGTCGCTGTTCGACGGTCGGCGTTTGCGATTGCGGTTCAGCGGGTGCGGTCGAGTTTGCGACCGGGGTTGTCGTCTCAGTTGCTTTTGCGGACGCCACCGTCGGATTCGTTTGCGTCGACAGTTTTTCCAGCAGCGCCTTGATTGTCAGTTGCTGCTCTTCCAGCGTCTTTTGCAACTGATCCAACTTGGTGTTTTGACGTTCCAACTCGCTTTCAAGGAGACGGACGCGTTCCGCGACGTTCGGCTCCGGCTTGATCATTTCCTGTGCGCGCACGGGTATAAAGCTAAGGCAAATAACTGCCAGAAATAGGAGTAAGCGATTCATGGTTAGTCCTCGCGGATGCGGATGTTAGTAGAGACATGAGAGCATATGTTCGCAGTCTTACATCGAGCTTACTGTGAAGTTACAACGATGTGAACAGGTACACAAAAAGCACAAGCGTTGACAATGATCTTGAGCGCCGCTTACTATTTCGCTAATGCTTCTTCAGGCAGCAACTACCACAACCGAAACCATCGGCAGCCCTATTACAGCTTACTGGCCGGTAATGATCTTTTTCGGCGTGGCAGTGATATTCCCAGTGCTGCCGATCATTCTTGGCCGGTTTCTGCGGCCTATCAAGTACGAAAAAAGCAAGATGCGGCCGTACGAGTGCGGCATCGATCCAACGACTGAAGCGCACGAACGTTTCACGGTGCGTTATTACATCGTCGCGATGCTGTTTCTGATTTTTGACGTGGAGACAATCTTTCTGCTGCCGTGGGCCATCATCTTCATGGGTGACGATTTTTCGTTCACGAAGTTTGCGCTGCTCGAGATGTTTGTGTTCATTGGAATCCTGGTGGTGGGTTACTATTACGCGTGGCGCAAAGGCGCCCTCGAGTGGGCGTGAAGAAGAAAACCTGCAGGACCTATCGGTCCTACAGGTCGTATAAAACCTATGGCTGAACACGAAGAAGGATTTGTTCTAACCACGGTCGATTCGATCATGAACTCGATTCGACGAACCGTGGGCGCTAAAACCGTCGACATCGCGGCGCCCGTCGTCAACTGGGCGCGCAAGTCGGCGCTTTGGCCCATGACGTTTGGTCTCGCGTGTTGCGCCATCGAGATGATTGCCACGGGCGCGGGCAGGTTCGATATCGATCGTTTCGGCGCCGGCGTCTTTCGTCCCAGTCCACGACAAAGCGATCTGATCATCATTGCCGGAACAGTCACGTTAAAGATGGGACCAGTGGTTCGCCGCGTTTACGATCAGATGCCTGAACCCAAGTGGGCCATCGCGATGGGCGCATGTGCCTCGACCGGTGGTCCTTTCGATTCCTATTCCACCATGCAGGGTGTCGATCGTTGCATCCCTGTTGACGTTTACATTCCCGGTTGTCCTCCTCGTCCCGAAGCGCTTCTGTATGGTCTGATGCGCCTGCAGGACATCATCATGCGGGAAGCCCCATCAGCTTACATTTTCGAATCAGATGGAGCTGTTCACCGCCGGCGGCATTTCGAAGGTGAGGAATCACCCATAGCCGTTGGCGACGTCGCTGTTGCCCCCTGAGACGCCTTATTAGGAGGTTGACATGAATAATTTTCTTCGCACGAGTTTGCGGGTTGGACTAGTGTTGACTCTGATCGCCGGTCTGACGTCGGTCGGGTTTGCACAAACGAAGCCGACTGCTAAAAAGCGCACGACTACGAGAAGAGCGGCGCCGCTCGTTCCGGTTGGCACTGACCTCAAAGTCAGACTAAACGATACGCTGTCGAGCAAAGACTCGCGCGTCGGCGATCGATTCACGGCGACAGTCATCGACCCGAGTCGCTTTGATGAAGCTCGCGTTTACGGTCACGTCAGCTCGATTCAGAAGTCAGGCAAGATCAAAGGCAGGACCAGCATGAACCTGGCTTTTGATTCAGTCGAGTTGCGTGATGGACGCAAAGGTGTGATGCACGGCTACGTGACGCGAGTCTACGGCGATGACGCCGGTAAAGCGGACAACGAGGGCGGCGTGGAATCGGGAAGTAGGACCAAGCAAACAGTCAAACGCGCAGGCATCGGCGCGACGGTCGGCGCGATCGTCGGCGGCATTGCCGGTGGCGGTAAAGGCGCGGCGATTGGATTGATTATCGGTGGCGCTGGTGGCGCGGGGTCTTTGGCGGTGAAGGGAAGCAAGGAGCTGAAGATCGAATCAGGCACCGAGATGCTGGTGCACGTCACGCGGTAAGTAAACGAAACGGGCGGGGGCAAGCCACCCTTCCTGACTTGTTCTATTCTTTGCTGAACGTTCTACTGCAAGGAAAGAAGCGGGCGGGGGTGAGCCACCCTTCCTGAGTTGTTCTATTCTTTGCTGAACGTTCTACTGCAAGGAAGGAAACAAGTCAGGAAGGGTGGCTTGCCCCCGCTTTTATGGTTTTCAACGGAAGAAGTTCCATGCCCGGCGCGTCCAACTCATGTGGCTTAAAGTGGGGGACGGATGGAGCGGCACGCGCGAATGGCTGAGCAGCTTATTGATGGACGGGTAATCGAAGCCTGCCAACAGGGCGACCGCGAAGCGTTTCACATCCTCTTCGAAACTTACAAAGACAAGGTTTTTTCAATCGCGGTTTATTCCTCCGGCGGTGATCGAGACGTCGCCGACGACGTAACACAACAGATCTTTTTGAAGTTATTTACCGCCATTCGTCAGTTTCGAGGCGACTCGGAATTCACCACCTGGCTTTACCGGCTCGTCGTCAACGCTTGTCTTGACGAACGGCGCCGGCGGAGGCGATTGCTGCCCTGGGGAGAAACCACGGCAATGAAAAATCCGAGCGAGAAAAAACCTCAGGAGAAACAGTTCGCGCGGCTCGAAGTCGCGGAAGCAGTGCGCGAAGCAATCGGCGAGCTAAAACCAAAATTTCGTTTGCCGATCCTGCTGAAGTACATCGAAGGTTTGTCGTACGAAGAAATAGCGATGGTGATGGGTTGTTCGAAGGGCACAGTCGCTTCGCGGCTCAATCGAGGCCACAGCCAGTTGGCGAAGCGTCTGTCGCATTTCAACAATCCGGCAGCTTGGGGCGAGTAGTTTTACCGAAGCGAGATTCGAAATGTTTTCCAGGCACGTAACAAAACAGATTTCAGCTTATTGTCATGGCGAGCTCTCGAGCGAGGAGTCGAAGCAGTTTGCCGAACACATTATTTCGTGTGTTAAGTGTCGAACTAAATTTGAAGAGGTCAAGCTGGGTGTCAAGCTCGCCGAACAGCTTCCGCAGCTTTCAGCGCCGAAGCATCTTTGGAGTGACGTTGAGTATTTACTCGACACACCGCGGCCGGCGCCGGCGAGTTCGCCGTTGTGGTCGTGGCCTGTTCAAGTGACGGCAGCGGCGGTGCTGATCGTGGTTTTGAGTTTCGCAACGTTGTGGTTTCAGGGAGTGCCGTCAATTCCTCGGCAACGCGTTCCCGAAATTTCGCTCAATCCGTCGTGGCAAGTCACCCGAATCGAAGGAACGCCGAAAATCGGAACTGAACAAATCTCTAAGAACGGGAGTTTAGGCGTTGGTGAATGGTTGGAAACGGATGAAAATTCACGCGCACAGATCGCCGTAGGCCTGATTGGCCATGTTGAAATCGATCCGAACACACGCGTGCGATTGCTCACGAACCAGCCGACCGAACATCGACTCGAGTTGGCGCGTGGACGAATGAGTGCGCAGATCTGGGCGCCGCCGCGCCTCTTCTTTGTCGATACTCCTTCTGCAGTTGCCGAGGACCTGGGCTGCGCTTACACGCTTGAAGTTGACGATCACGGCGCGAGTTTTTTGCACGTGACGTCAGGATGGGTTGAGTTGGGGTTAAAAGATCGCACCTCGATAGTGCCGGCGGGCGCTGCGTGCGAAACGCAGCCCGGCATTGGACCAGGAACGCCTTTCTTCCTGGACGCTTCGCTCCCCTTCCGCGCCGCTTTGAGCAGTGTTGATTTCCACCA
>Ga0134123_10003209_pt1 | contig 10645 bp, 8 predicted proteins | sample KB303_FD_96460 | JGI IMG/M metagenome (GOLD analysis project Ga0134123, IMG submission 96460) | Terrestrial soil microbial communities without Nitrogen fertilizer from Kellogg Biological Station, Michigan, USA - KB3-0-3 | ecosystem: Environmental > Terrestrial > Soil > Unclassified ...
GCACTGGGCGCCGCATTCGACCGTGTGACCCGCAATCGTTCCCGCCGCAAGCCTGTCCCAATCGTCCGCGGCCCATCCGAACTCGTGAATCGCAGGGCCGAGTGCGAGCCCGGTGTCGGTGACTCGACCGGCGATCACAATCTGGGCTCCCATTGCGAGACAGTCAGCCACCGCGCGGCCGCCGAAATAAACATTTGCGCTTTGGACTCGCGATCGCACCGTGGCAAGCGACTCGCCCGTTTCCATGTTGTTGAGCTCGACCCCGCGAGCCAGGTAGTCGTCGAGCCGATCCATGATGTCGTCGCCCGCCACGACCCCGATCTTGATCTTGCCCGCAAACCCCGCTCGCTTTGCCACCTCGATCACAGCGTCGCGGCAAGCCTCGGGGTTTACGCCTCCTGCGTTTGCTACGACTTTGATCTTGCGTTCGACAAGATCAGGCAGCACTTCTTCGATCATCGAGACAAAGTCGCGCGCGTAGCCCGACCGCGGGTCGCGAGCCCGTTGCTTTTGCATGATCGACATCGTTATCTCGGCTAGATAATCGAGCGTCAGGTAGTCGATCGGCCCGCGTCTGACCTGCTCGATGGGCGCCTGAAGTGAATCACCCCAGAACCCCTGCCCGTTCGCGATTCTGACTGGCTTCATTAGAAAACGAACCTCTGAACACAAGCTCCGGTGAAGGAGGAAAAACTTTCGCGCGCGGTGTGCGCCGAGAACCCGATCATTAGGCTTCTGCGACGAATCACCTTGCAGGTTTAGGGCTTGGGTAGCGGCGGGGGGAGGTCTCTCGCTTGAACTTCGGACTGAAACCCGATTCGCCCGTGCGTCCCGTCACAGAACGGTTTGTTCTCCGAATGCCCACAGCGGCAAAGCGAGATCACCGTTCTGCCCGCAAGCCCGAATGTGTTATCAGCCGCATCCTTAATGGTTATGTTGCTGCCGATAATCCGGAGCGGGCCGTTGTTGATGACTACTATCTTCTGGTCGTTCTCGTCGCTCATCGATCTTCTCCTGTTGGCGAGTTCATCAAAGCTTGATCGCCGATTGTAGCTCACCGGCTGTGCTTAAGAGAAGGCTGCCACCTCCGGTCTTTCCTGGGAGCGCAGGCATCCATGCCTGCCTTTGTCGAGTGAGAGCGCTTGCAGGCAGGATGCCAGCGCTCCCAGGCATGTTGAACAAGAGCAACGACGGCGATTAGTATGTGCGCTCCTCACAACGACGTGCCGAGAGAACTCGACTTGGTTGGCTAATGGAAAAAACATCCGAGGGATTGTTAAGAGGGATTCGCCGGTGGGACCTGGCGGCGATGGCGGTCAACGGCATCATAGGCGCCGGCATATTTGGCTTGCCATCCGAAGTCTTCGGGCGCATTGGGGTTTATTCGCTGTTTGCTTTCGCCGCATGCGCGCTTGTGGTGATCGTTATCATCCTGTGTTTCGCGGAGGTGGGGAGCCGATTCAGCGGAACGGGCGGACCATACCTACACGCTCGCGAGGCGTTCGGCTCAGTGGTCGGGTTCGAGGTCGGATGGCTGATTTGGGTGGCGCGGCTGACCGCATTTGCAGCGAACTGCAATCTGCTGATCAGCTACGCGAGCTTCTTCTGGCCCGAGGCGAGCGAGAACCCCTGGCGGCCGGCAATTATCATCCTGGTCGTTGTGACGCTCTCGATGGTGAACATACTGGGGGTTCGCGACGCGGCGATCGTAGGAGACCTGTTCACCATTGGCAAGCTGATACCGCTGGTGCTGTTGATTGCGGTCGGCCTTTTCTTTATCCAGCCTGACCGATACACGCTCGGACCCGCTCCCGGTTTCGATGCATTTTCGTCATCGTGCCTTCTTTTGATCTACGCATTCAGCGGGTTCGAGATGGCGCTCATCCCGGCGGGCGAGGCTCGCGATCCTCGGCGCAATCTGCCGTTCGCGCTGTTCACCGCTGTAGGAGTCGTTGCGGTTGTTTACATTCTGATTCAGGTTGTATGCATCGGCACGCTTGCGGACCCGGCAGCTTCGAAGCGTCCACTAGCCGACGCGGCGACGGGATTCTTAGGGTCGGCGGGCGGGGCGATTATCTCAGCCGGCGCGCTGGTGTCGATCTTTGGCAATTTGAATGTGATTCTGCTTGCGGGATCCCGGCTGCCCTTTGCGATGGCCGAACAAAGCGAGCTTCCAAAATTCATGGGCGCCGTGCACCGGCGGTTTCGAACCCCACACGTTTCGATTGTGATCACCGGAGCGGTAATGCTTGCGCTCACGCTTTCGGGCACTTTCGTATATGCGGCCACCATAAGCGCAATCGCCAGGCTGCTCACGTATGCGGCAACATGCGCGGCGCTGCCGGTGCTGAGGCGCAGGGATCGCGAACTGCCGGCGTTGTTCCACGCTCCGGCGGGAGTCGCGCTTGCGATAGTGGCGCTGGTGCTGTGCGCGTGGCTGCTTTCGAACAGTACACCTGTTCAGCGGCGAGACTCGGCAATAGCTGCAGGGATTGGATTGCTCGTGTGCTTTCTCTACAGGTTTTTCAGGAAGCCAACCTCTCCTTCATCATGAAGATAGACAACTCGACCCGACAAGGCAGGCCTTCGTTGCCACTACAAGTTTCCGCGCCAATTTGAAGTTGCAACAGATTTTCAAGCCGTTGTATGCTGCGAAACCTGAATCGACTGTTGCAATGATTCAGTCACAAGGAGCACGCGATGAATATCAAATTCGGGACAAATGCCAAACCTGAAAGCGTCACGCCGCTTTCATTACAAGTGCTCGAGGACATTCTCACTGCAGCGGGCCTAACCTCCTGCATAATCTCCAGCACGGCTAGGTCTCCCGCAGATCAGGCGCGTGTCATGTTTAACAACATTGTCGCTACGAGCGTCGCTGCCCAAAAGAAACTTTATGCTGCCGCCGGCGATCTGGTTATCGACGAGTACCTCAAAGCCAAGGCCGCAGGCAAGACTCCGACCGAGATCAAGGCCGCAATGGAAGCCAAGATCAACGAACTCGGCCCAACCAAGGTCTCTCATCACGCGGCTGATCCGAATGTACTATGTGTCTTCGATGTGGCTCCGAGTTCGATAGCGAACAAATCTGCGTTCGAGAAAGCCGTGCGGAAGGACAAGCGGGTGAGCAAGTTCCTCTTACCGCCCGACGACCCCGGGTATCATTTAGAGATTCCGCAACCGAAGCCTTAGGTCTTCATAAGCGTCAATCAACGTTTCGGGGTTAAGGGTTTGGGGTTCGGGGTTAAGGGTTTGGGGTTCGGGGTTTGGTGTTCAGGTTTGGGGTTCAGGGTCGGAGCATCAAGCCACGAATCCTAAACCACGAACCCTAAACCGCGAACCCTAAACTCGTTCTTCGGCGGTCGCAGCAATCAAGCGCCCGTCCCTCATATGAACCGTCCGGTGCGCGAGCCTCGCGTTCTCAGGGTTGTGCGTGACCATGAAGATCGTCTGACCCCGCCCGTTCAAGCTCAAGAATACTTCCATTATCTCGCCGCCGGTCTGAGTATCTAGAGTCCCGGTCGGCTCATCCGCAAGAATCAACGGAGCCTCGTTAACAATAGCCCTGGCAATCGCCAGCCTTCCCTGTTCGCCGCCAGAAAGCTGATTCGGAAGCCGCGACGACTTGTCCGCGAGACCAACGCTTTCAAGCGCCTTCATCGCTTTGGCGCGCTTTTGCTTCGCGCTTCCCGCGGCTGCTGCGAATGGCAACATTACGTTCTCAACGGTGTCCAGATAAGGCATCAGGTGATGCTGTTGAAAAACAAAACCCAGATACTCGCGCCGAAAGTCCGCGCGGCGTTCTTCAGAGAGTCCGTACACATCTATTCCGTCAATCGACACGCTACCGTGTGTCGGGTGATTCATCGCACCAACAATGCCGAGCAAAGTGCTCTTGCCTGAGCCTGAAGGCCCCATCAGACAAACGAACTCGCCTTCGGTGATCTCGAGGCTGACGCCCGAAACCACGCGCACTTCCGACCCGGCTCCATCGGGTTGATAGACTTTGTTTACGTCGCTGACTTTGACAAAAGCCATGCCTTTATCCTTCGGCGGTCTTCTCTGTGTCCGTCTCTGTGTCTCTGTGTCTCTGCGTCTCTGCGGTTAGGAGGACTCGGTGATTTGACGGTTGCAAATCATCAAGACCCTCTAACCGCAGAGACGCTGAGACGCAGAGAATCAACGCAGAGACTTGAAACCCACTCATACATATCGAACGGCTTCTGACGGATCGAGACGCGCGGCGCGAACCGCCGGATAGAAACTGCTGACTGCGCCAATCCCGAGCGCGGCCACTATCGATGCAAGCGCCAGCATCGGGCTAACCTCAAACCCCGCGCCCTCCGCAAAATAAGGCAGAACCGCCCAGCTGGCCAGAATCCCCACGACCCATCCAATAACACCGCCGGCAAGGCTGATGACCGCAACCTCAATCATCAATCCTTTGACTATGTGCTCGCGCCGAAACCCGATCGCGCGCATAACGCCAATCTCTTTTGTGCGCTCGACGACGGAGCTCATCATTGTGGTAAAGATCATCAGCGCCCCGATCGCCAGAACGACCGTCGCGACCGCCGCCGAAAACCTTGTCAGGCGTTCGACCGTGTCCGCGCGCGCGCGAACAGACTGCTGGACGGCCGAGACTTTTGCATACGGTAGCTTTTCGCTGATCTGCGCCACTATCTCTTCAACCGGACAGTTCTGGCACAGGGCGCTCACTTCTATAAGACTCAACTGACCCGTCCTGTTTAACAGCGATTGCACATGGGCGAGAGAGCCAAAGATCATCCCGTCTTCCCGCCCGCCGGTCTCGACAAGGACCGCGGCTACGCGGTGCTCGCGCCCGGCGATCTGCAGGCGGTCGCGTTTGATGGTGAAAGACTGCGCGTGTTTCGCATGATGCGAAGCGCCAATGTCGGGAGTGGCACTAGCGGGCACACTGTCCGCGCTCACTTCGATCAACCCGAGCTTTCGCGCGGCCTCGTAGCCAACCAACACATCCTCATCAGCGGTTGGAACGCGGCCGACGATAAGCCACCAGCGTTTCATGTTCAGCTCGCTTTCAAAGTCAACTCCAGCCATCAGCACGTCGCGGCCTTCAACCTGGATCGCGCCCAGAAGCTTCGGCGCAATGATACTCAACCGGTTGCTGTAGGCTATGCCTAGGATCGTCTTTGCGTCTTCGTCCTTTAGCTGATGAACGTCAAACGACACGCCCGACACCGTCACACCGCCGTAGTCGAGCGAGAGGCTGTTCGATTGCGGAACCACGACAATATTCGCGCCGAACTGATCGAGCTGCGCGCCGATCTCGTTTTTGATCGCGAAGCTCAAGCTCAACAACGCCACCGCCGTTCCGATGCCGATCGCCATGCCGGCTACAAGAAACGCAGCTTTTGCTTTGCGGCGCTTCAAGTTTGCAAAAGCGATTGTGCTTATTCGCATGCTTCCCTCACTTGGTTCTGGGAGCGCAGGCATCCCGATGGATTTTAGATTTTGGATTTTGGATTTTGGATCGCGTCAAGATTTCAGTTCTTACTCGTCAACGTCTTTCACAATCCAAAATCTAAAATCCAAAATCCAAAATCCGAAATCCATCGGGATGCCAGCGCTCCCAGGACGTCAGAAATATTTGCCGCCGCTCTCCAGCTCCGCTTTCTTGATGACAAGCGAGTTTCCATCAGCCGTCGCGGTCAACCCAACCGGATGACAGCCGCCTGAGATCTTGCCTATCAAGGCTGTTGCGAACTTTTTGCCGCAGTTGTTGCACACCATATCGTCGCCATCCTGACGATAGCCCTGTTTGGCGTGAGCGCACACCTCGCAAGCGTCCAGCGCCGCGCGGTAGTCACCGACGGAAGACTTGACCACAAAGAAACGCACCTGCTGATTGTTCGCGAGCTTGTAGTCGAAGAACTTCGCCCGGCCTCCCGCGACATCAGCGAGAGGCACTCTGAGTTCGCCGTCCGCCGCTTGAGAATTGTCAGGTTCCGCCTGCTTGTTGGACTCTTGAGGAGCATTGATGACCGTTGGTCGGTCGGACGCATTATTCATCACTACAAATGCAGCCGCCGTGACCGCCGCTAACAGCGCAACGATCAATACAACAGTTGTCTTGCTCTTCGCCTTATCGGGTGAAGCGAATTGCGCCCGCTTGTTTTCGCGGGCATCGTTTTGTTCAGGTTGTTGTTTGCTCATAAGACCCCCACGGGATTTGGATTTTGGATTTTAGATTTGGATTTTCGATTTTGGATTGAGGGATTGATGTAGCATAGACTTCAGTTCGCACCTTTAGAACATCACGCGATACAGACTGAAGTTTGTATGCTACCTCGTTTCGCAATCCATAATCCAAAATCTAAAATCCAAAATTCCTCTTATTATTTCACAACGATTTTCCCTCGAAGCATTTTCATACCGCATGAGAATTCGCTCACGCCACGTTTGGCCGGCGTAAATTCGACAACGATCGGCTCGTCAAACGGAAGATCACGTTTGATCTGGTAGTCGGGTATCAACAGTTCGGTTCCGCAAGTCGCCTCGACCTTGCGAACAAAAGTCACTCGGGCCGGCACTCCCCTTCTTAGCTGAACGCTCCCCGGCTGATAGCCCTTGTCGGTAAGAACCACGGTTGCCAGTTGAATCCGAGGCTCTGCTTCGGGCGCTTGTTCCGCGGCCGCCGGACCGACGGGCGATGCTGAACCGGTCACGGTGGCTTGTGATGGATTGATCTTCAGGCTCTCGGCTCTCAGCAAAAAGCTTCCCTCGCTTACAACCGGTTCACCGACACTCAGGCCTTGATAGACCGGCACTCGTCCGTCCGATTCCGCCCCGGCATCTACCTCGCGCTGAACAAACGTGCCCGGACGGTCACCTTCCAGGAAGACGACTCGCCGCCCTCCGATTTCCTGAAGAGCTCCGCTCGGAACCATGACGCCGGTCTGGCCGCTCGAAAGCGCACTGGAAACGCCTCCAAAGCTTACGTCGACAAACATACCCAGCTTTAACATCTCGCCGGGGTTCGACAATTCCACTCTCACTTGAGCGGTTCGTGTTTGCGGTTCGACTCGCGGGTCGATGTACGAAACCCGCCCCTTGAAGCTCCGGCCTGGGTACGCCTGAGCTGTTACGGTTGCCGGCGTGCCGATGTGCACTGCCGCAAAGTCCTTCTCGTATATTTGTCCCATCACCCACACCGAAGAAAGATCGGCCACTCGAAACATCTCCTTGCCGGTCATCACCACTTCACCGGAGTTGACCGAGCGGGTGAGTATCATACCCGTCACGGGCGACTCAACTTCAATCAAGGGTTTGGCCAGGGGTTGGGTGCCCATTGCTTCGATTTGCTTGTCGCGGACGCCGAGCAGCGTAAGTCGTTGTTTCATAGCGGACAGATTCGCCTGCTCCATCTTCAGTTCCGCGGTTGCCGTCTCCAGCTCTTCGCGGCTTGCAGCGCCCAGCTCTACTAACTCGACCGTTCGGCGGTAGTGCTGATGGTGCCGCTCGATCTCGGCTTGCATCTTTAGATAGGCGGCCTGGGCGTCGGCAAGCTCGGTGCTGAAGATCGTCGCCAGCTTCTGCCCGCGCTTCACTCGGTCACCAAGCTCGGCGTTCATTTCTCTGATGATGCCGCCGGCAATCGGCAGGACCGGGACTTCCTTGTAGGCGTTTGTCTGAACTGTTCCAGTTGTGCGAATGCCGGCAAACACAGGTACGCCCGCTTCCATCGCCGTCGCCGGTTCGATTTTGATCCGAGCATTAGCGAGCCGTTCCGCATCAAGCGAGATCACCACATCGCCTGGTCGTGCCGAACTCACGGACACAGCGGCACCGGAAGACGCGCCGCCCGAAGCCACGGCGCCGGACGGTTCAGGAACCGGTTGTCCAGCCACCGTTGTTTGCTTCGCGGCACGAGTCAGCAATATCGTCGTCAGCACGGCCACGACAGCGACGCCAAGGGCAATCGCCAGCCACCGGTTCCGCTTTGAACCGCCGCCTGCCAATCGAGCTCCCGGTATCTCTTTGTCTTCCATAACTCGCTCCGATGACCTGTTCGGGCGGGCCTCCGTGCCGGCCCCTCTCTTCGCGCCTGGTCGGAGAATCTCACGAGGGCGCGGTATTTTGTCGCCGAAGAGCGCCCACAGAGGGGCGCCCCTACAAGGCAGCCTAGGCACTGCTTGTCGCGCCAGTCGAGCGCTCGATCTCGATTAACGAATCGAACAGTTCCTTGAGCACTTCGGTGTAGCCCGTCTCAACCTCAATAAATCGACGCTGCTCACCTAGATAGTCCAACACCGATTTCTGACCAAGCACATAAGTTTGATGGATCACTTCCAGGTTGCGAAAGGCCTGCTCGCGCACGCTGTCCCGATACACCGTAAGCGCTTCACGCGCGTGTTCGAATCGCGCGTAAGCGGACGTGACTTCGTTGCGCACAACCGTCTCGGCAAACTCGCGGCGGGTTCGCGCGGCTTCCGCACCGGCCAACGCCGCTTCAATCAAGCCCTGGTTCTTGTTTCGAACCGGCAGCGTCAGCCGGATTCCAAACGTCGCGTAGTGAAATACGCCTTGCACCGGCGCCAGCGCTCCTTCACGGTTGAGACCCTGGACATCAAATCCCATGCTTTGCCGCATGTAGTTTGCAAAGATGCTCGCGTCCAGCCGTCCTTCGCGTCTGGCCTGCTCAACCTGCGCAAGCGACAAAGCCTCGGCCGCGCGCGCGGCCGCCAGATCTGCACGATGCGCCAGCGCGTTGTGAATCGCTTCACCAAAAGGAGGCGGCCGTTGATCGGCGCCAAACTCGCCGCGCAATTTAAGCGGCTCGGTTGCCGGCATCCCAATGCTTTTCTTGATCTCGAGCACCGCGACGTCGGTGCGGCTTTCAAAACCGATCCTCGCGGAATCGACACGGCTCAATTCGACTCGCAGCAGATTCTGTTCAAGGGGTGCCGTCTTACCATGCTCGACTTTCGCCTGGACGATGCGATGCGAGTCGCGAGTAAGCCCCAGAAGCTCTTCGATGAACTTCAGGTTTCGAGCCGCCGCTATTGCCGATGCATACTTCGACCTCACCTCCGCCGCCAGCCGCCGCTCAAAATCGGCTACTTCCGCTTGCCGCAACTGGATCTCGCGGTCGGCCACCGACAGGCGTGCTTCGCGTCGTCCGCCTAGCTCCAAAGGCAGCTCCAATCCGAACGTCTGATTGTTGTCCGGTGAATTGACGGCCTGTGAACCGCTCGCCTCAAGCATCGGATTCGGCCTCAGCCCCGCTTGCCGGAACTGGCCGCGGGCCTGGGCGATCATTTGGCGCGCGGCCGCAAGCTCGCCGTTGTGCGCAACCGCATAGCGAACCAGCTCGTCAGGCCCCAGTCCGCTAACCTGATCGATGTATTGTGAGTAGATTGATCGAGGCTCAACGGGTTCTGGAGGCGGAGGCTTTACCGCAAGAACAAGTCCGGCCTGTAGCGGCTCGCCCGACGATTGCGCAAGAACAGTCGCCGTCGAAAAGACGAGCGCGAGAGCTACCGCGGTTGATCTGAATAAGTCGGTACGTTTCATAATTCACACTCCGGATTCGCCACCAAGGCACTAAGACTCGAATGCTCACAAAGAACTTGGTGTAACTTCGTGTCCTGGTGTCTTCGTGGCAAGTTTCCTCTCATGAAGCCAAAAGAAAATAACCGGGGTCACGATCAGCACATGAAGAAGCGAGGACACCATTCCGCCAAGCACAGGCGTCGCAAGCGGCTTCATCACTTCGGCGCCGGCGCTCGCGCTCCACATTATCGGCAAGAGTCCCGCTACCACCGTTGTCACGGTCATTACCTTCGGACGAAGCCTCAACAGCGCGCCCTCCATTACGGCTTGCTTGAGCTGCTCTCGGGTCAACTGATCGCCAGCTTCGTCCTTCTTTCGTTCGACTGCTTCGTTCAGATAGATCACCATCACCATCCCGGTTTGCACTGCGGTGCCAAACAAGGCGATGAACCCAACCCACACCGCAACAGAGAAGTTGTAGCCGAGCGCATAAAGCAGATACACCCCCCCGGTCAGAGCAAACGGGACCGCAAGCAGGACGTGTGCAGCTTCGATTAGCGAGTGATAGGTTAGATAGAGCAGCAAGAAGATCACTGCCAGAACGATAGGCATCACCAGCAACAAACGGTTTCGAGCGCGTTGCTGGTCTTCGTACTGACCGCTCCATTCGACGTAGTAGCCCGGGGGAAGCTGCACTCGCTTACTAACAGCGATCTTCGCCTCTTCGACAAAGCTAACCACGTCGCGGCCTCTCACGTTTAGCATCACGACTCCGCGCAGCAATCCATTTTCGCTCGAGATCATCGAGGCGCCGTTGACTGTCTGAATGCTGGCCAGTTGCGCGAGCGGGATTTGAGCGCCACCTGGCGCCGGCACCGGGAGCTTGCCGAGTCCATCGGTGCTGCTGCGAAACTCGGCGGCGTACCGAACCCGTACCGGAAAGCGTTTGCGCCCTTCGATTGTCACCATCAAGTTGGTCTCGCCGATTCCGGTGTCAACAACGTTCTGAATAGCCGCGACATCGATCCCATAGCGCGCCGCCGCCTGACGGTCGATCCTGATGTCTATGTAAGGCTGCCCGGTCAGCGGTTCCGGCGAAACATTCGCA
>Ga0134123_10003215_pt1 | contig 10635 bp, 4 predicted proteins | sample KB303_FD_96460 | JGI IMG/M metagenome (GOLD analysis project Ga0134123, IMG submission 96460) | Terrestrial soil microbial communities without Nitrogen fertilizer from Kellogg Biological Station, Michigan, USA - KB3-0-3 | ecosystem: Environmental > Terrestrial > Soil > Unclassified ...
GCCATCCAGCACGAGATCGCCCACGCCCAGGGGGAGGTCAAGAAGCACGAGGACGCGATGCTGGAGCGGATGGTCGAGGCCGACGATCTCGCCGCCACGATCAAAAGCGCCGAAGCGCAGCTGACCACGGAACAGAAGACGATCGACGCCGACCGCAAGAAGGCGCAGGCCGAGGACGCCGATCTGCAGAAGTCCCTCGACGCCCTCGGCGCCGAGCGCGCGGCGATCGTCGCCGCGATCGATCCGCGCGTCCTCTCGACCTACGAGCAGGCCGCCACGCGCCGCCAGGGCATCGCCGTCGCCGAGGCCAAGGACGGCATCTGCACGATCTGCCACGTCCGGCTGCGCCCTCAGGTGTTCAACGACGTCCGCCGCAACGAAGCCATCGTCCAGTGCGAGAGCTGCCAGCGGATTCTCTACTACGTGCCGGCGCCCGCCTCGCAGTCTCAAGCCTCCTGATCACGGAGTGCCTGACACCTGAGGTGCCTGGCACCTGAGGTGGCTGGCACCTTCGGCCGCTGATTTGCAGCCGCACCTGTATGCGGCTACGACTTGTCCTCTTCGGAGTACTGCTCTTCGCGCTGCAGGGCTGCGCCGCCGGACTCGGCCAGCTCGGCGCGCTCGTCCAACCGCCCCGCTTCGAACAGATCCAGGACCGTCCCGCGGAGATCCGCATGGCCGGCCTCAACGGCGCCGCGGTGCGCCTGTGGACGCGCGTCACCAACCCCAACCCGTTCGGCCTGACGCTGGGCACGCTGAAAGGGACGCTGTTCCTCGACGAGTCGCGCGCCGCCGACGCCGACTTCCCTCTCGGGCTGCCGCTCGGCGCCAACGCCGAGTCCGAGATCCCGATCGACATCTCGATCAGCTTTTCGGATCTGCCTGGCCTCAGCGGCGTCGCCCGCCGCATCCTCGCGCGCCAGCCGGTCGGGTATCGGTTGGATGGGACGATCGGCGTCGAGGCCGGCCGTCTCGGTCAGCCCGTCTTCGGGCCGATGACGCTGTTGAGGGGTGAGACAGCCGTCCGATGACGTCGATTCGGTCTCGACGTCGGCCTGGGTCTGGGCGGTGAACTGCGCTCAGGCGCAGTTCACTCTATTCCTGCCAACTGCGCCCAGGCACAGTTCCGGTCCTGCGGACACCGTTGACGTGAATCGTGCGGTGGACGACGCCGGGATCGCCTCCCGTACCTAACGACGCGCTGTCGCTGGGGGGTACCACTGCTCGAACTGGTTGACGCCGGGTCTGCCGCCCCGTGCCCCGAGCAGCGCGCGAGCCCGGGTCGATGTGCTCAGCCTGCGCCGGTCGCGTGACGTCGACGTTCTCGTCCATGAGAGTGACGTAGATGGTCGTGGTTGCCGCCGCGGGCTACGTCAGCGAGGGGACGCCGAGTACTGTCGCAAGAACTCGTCACGCCACTCACGCGATAACGCACGTTCCGAGAAGCCATACGAAAGAGCTGGCTCCCGAATCGCGTCCTCAAACCGTGCAGCATGCACGCGCGCCATCGGCGATGCATACCGAGCAGCCGCGTCGGCCTGCCGGAGCGCCATTACCGCGATTTCATTATTCGGCTCGCAATACATGCACCACTCGCCGCCATCGGATGTGCACGCCAACCGCTCCATCGCGGATACCCAGCCATACCCGGGAGTGGCCCCCGCCAGCAGCACGCGGTACTCGTCTGCGGTTGTCTGCGCCCGCAGGGAAAAGAATTCAGGGGCGTTCGCGTCCTCTTCATCGAGCTTCCACAGGCACGCGCACTCTGCTCGCTCAATATTGAGAAACGTCTTTACCAGCTCCACGAAATTGGGGTCGGTCATCCAATCGGAGTCGAAGAAAAAGAACTCACTCCAATCACCCGTGAAGATGTTTCGAGGAAATCTTCGCTCCGGATCGACTGCCGCGTGCACATTTTCACGCGCCATTTGGCAACGGTCAGAGATCGCGCCCATCCCTCCTCCACGTCAGAAGCCGCTCAAACGCAATTTGCTGACCCTCTGTCCTGCGACAAAGACGTCGGCGGCCGCTTCCCCCGTCGAGGTCGCCCTGTAGATCGTGTAGGTCTTCTCGCCTTTACTGAGCACTGTGAATGGCCCGTTTGACCCGACACCCTGGCGAATGACCCTGTATCCATCTCTCACCAAGTTCGCTTGGAATTCACCCGCTGTGAGCTTGACACCCAAGTTCGCGGCCCCCGCGCCCCTCGCCGTGACGTTCGCGATCTCAGTCACCGACGGCGCTTCGAGGCCCAATGTGCTCGTCGCCGCCAACCCGCCGCCAAAGACGCCGCTGGCGAGGCCACCAGTGGCGGCGATGGCTGACCCAATGGCCATCTCCTGCGATTGCTCGCCCAGCCAGCGACTGGAGAGCGCGCCGGTCAGAGAAATGAAGTCATTGATCCCCGGCCCGGCGTACTTGTAGTAGCCGACGACCTTGTTGCCGGCGAAGATCGCGCCACCCCACAACGTGATCCCTGCCCCGGGATTCGCGTAAAGCTGGCTAAAGTACTGATCCGACACCGACCCGCAGCTGCCCCTGTACCCAGCGCCACCATAGGCACAGATGTCGTAGTCCGTCCCCGTCGGATCGGTGTACGTCAGCGGATTGTTCCGCGCGTACGCATACCCGTTCCAGCTTTGCGGATCGAAAATATTCCCGCCGATGTGGCCGGGATCGACCGTGGTGAAGCGCCCGGTCTGACTGGCGTAGTAGCGGGCGCCGACATAGTCCAGCCCCGTCTCCGCGTCGCGTTCCTTAGCGGTGAATCGCAGTTTGTTCTCACCGATCGTCTGTGGGGGCAGTTCCTCGCCGAACGCTGCGTAGTCATGGCGTTCGATGACCGCCTGCGTCTGATCGGTGACGGCGCGCACCGAGCCGAGCGCGTCGACGTGGTAGTACTCGACGACCACCGGCGTCTGCGCCCGGACGGGCAGGACCGACGTCAGCAGCAGCGCGAGCGCAAGAAGCGGCTTCATGAGATCACTCCACGTCGTCGAACGATTGGCCGGCAGACTAGTAGGCAACGTACACCATCCTCGAGACGACGGCTTCCCAGCGGAAGTCCTGGGTCACCGTGCTGAATGGATACAGCACGATGTTGTACCAGCCGGGTGAGAGCCCTGTCGGCATAATGCCCCAGCCGCTCGGCGTGAAGCGGCTGCCATAAGCGCCACCGACGTCCGGACGACTCCCGCCGGTGCTGGCCACACCCAGGAAGACCGGCGGTCCGCCAGTCGCGGGGTAGGCATAGATGTGGAGCATGCTGACGCCGACGGCGGTCGGGTGCGCAGTGTCAATCGCCCAGCCGGTCAGCGCGAACGGCTGGCCGACGGCGGTGTTCGCCGCCGGCGCGTCGATGTTGACCAGCACGTGCGGCGTCGGAACGGTGACCGTCACGCTCTGCGAATAGGTGAAGTCGCCGGTCACGGTGCTGTGCAGGTGCGCCACGATGACGTAGCTGCCGGGCGCCAGGCCGGAGGCGCTGATCGAGAACCCGCTGTTGCGGAACTGCGGCCCATAGGCGGCGGCGACGTTGTCGCGCGGGATGCCATAGGAGGCGCCGAGCATCACCGGGCTGCCGCCATTTGCCGGCGTCGCCCACACGTGGACCGTGTCGGCGCCAGTGCCGGCCGCGGTCGACAGGTCAATACCCCAGCCGCTGATCGTAAACGGCTGTCCGGTCAGCGAGTTGTTGACCGGTGTCTCGATCGCCATCCGCGGGTTCGACGCCGCAACGATCGTCACCGTCTTCACGTCGAGGTTTCCCGACAGCGCGCTGTGCGCTTTCACCTTTACGATCCACGTCCCGATCGACGGCAGCGTGGCGGCCAGTCCGAAACCGGCCGGACGGAACTGGGCGCCGTAGGTCGCCGCGATGTCCGGCCGATCGCCAAAGTTGGCGCGCCCGAGGTACGTCTCCGCTCCGCCAGTAGACAGCTGCGCGTATGCGTCCACGTAGTCGACGCCCGTCGTCGTGGCCGCTGACGTATCGATCGCCCATCCACCAAGAATGATCGGCAGGCCAGTCGTCTGCATGCTTCCCGGTGCGTCGATCTGCGTGATGGGCGTCGACGTGATCGTGACGGTCCGACTGACGGTCGGGAAATCGACACCGGTGACCGCACTCCTCGCCGTCACGTCCAGCCTGTACGTCCCGGCTTTCAGAGTGGTCACGTTCAGCAAGAACCCGGACGGCGCGAACTGCGATCCGCAAACGGCCGCGTCGCCCGAGTTGCTGCCGTACACCGCGTTGCCCAAATCAACCGGATTGCCGGTTGTAGGAGGCACCGGCGTCGCCGTGACATGCACCTGGCTGACGCCGGTGCCGCTGGTCGCCGAGCGGTCGATTGCATAGCCCGACACTGCGAACGCCTGCCCCCCGCTTCGGGGCTCAACCGGGCTGGCGACAACAACCAGGCGCGGGTCCTGTACGTTGATATTGACCGTGGCTTCCTTTTCGACCGCGTTCGAGATCGTGCTGAACAGCGACATTCGCAGCGTATAGGTCCCTGCGGGCAGTCCGGCAGGGTTCAGGCCAAAACCGACGTTAACGAGATCCGGCCGTCCCAGCGCCGTCGCGACATCCTGCCGCGGTGCGCCGTACAGCGCCTGCCCGAGGAATACCGGTGCGCCCGCCGTCTGCCCGGTCGGCAGCGCCCAGATGTCGACCGAACTGACACCGGGCACGGCCGCAGCGTTCAGGTCCGCCGCCCACCCACCAATATGGAAGGCGGTATTGGCCCAGATGAGTGTGCTCGCCGCTGGCGCGTCCACGGCCATCCGCGCGTCGCTCTCGATCGCGACATCCACACATCGCGTCTCTGTCTTGGCGCCGAACGTACTCTGAGCCGTGACGACGAACCGATACGTTCCCTTCAGCAGGGAATTCACGATCACGCCGAAGCCGGACTGCTCGAACCGCGCGCCGTGCGTGGCGGCGATGTCGGGGCGCGGCCCGAAATTCGTCACCCACTCCCCGATGAATGCTCCCGTCCCGCAGTTCGCACCGTCTGGTCGGTAAACCTTCACGTCCACGCGGTCAATGCCGGTTCCCGTCGGCGCTGCCTTGTCGATCGCCCAGCCGCCGATTAGAACGGATTGTTTGCGCGGTTGCCGGTCGACCGTGGGAACATCGAGATTCATCTCGAAGTTGTTCTTCAGCGTGATAGTGACCGTCTTCGAGAAGGGGCCAGAGACCACGCTGCGGGCCTGGATCTTGATCTCGTAGGTACCGGGGAGAAGCGTATTCACGATCAGCCCGAATCCCGAAGGCGTAAAGCGGGCGCCGTACTGCGTCCCCACGTCCGTTCGATCGCCGAAGTTGACGGGACCGAGGTCGATTGTCGGCTGGTCGGCGACGTCCAGTCGATGTGCCTGCACGACCACCTGGTCGACGCCCGTGCCGGACGCCCCCTCTCGATCGATGGCCCAGCCCGTGACAACGAACTGTTGACCGAATGTTCCGGCGACAGGCGCATCGACCGTCAGGATCTCCGACGGTTCAATCGTGACGTGTACCGGAGCGAGCGCCCGGGTCAAGCCGTCTGCGACGTAATGCGCCGAGATGAACAGGTCGTACTCATCCGGTGGCAGGTTCGTGGTGATCGGCAGCGTGAAGCCAGACGCCGCGAATTGTGCGCCGTAGGTCGCACCGATATCCGGCCGCACGCCTAATGTTGCTGGACCCAGATCGGCGACGACGCCGTTCGTCGTTCCTCGGGCCACTACGGTCACGCGGTCGACACCGGTGCCGGAAGCAGCCCTACCGTCGAAGACCCAGCCGCCAACGATGAACGGCGTGAAGTGTTTACTTGAAGGCACCGGCTCATCGATGTGGTAGACCTGATGTGGGTCGTTATCGACGATGGTGACCGTGAACGCACCACCGACAATGGCGCCGCCAATCGCCGACGAGAGACCAATGGTGAACTGCTCCTCGTCGTCCTCAAATTCGGTGTCGTCGACAATCGACACGGTGAAGGTGCGCCGGGTCTCGGACGGAGTTCCTGCGGCAAACGTGAACGTCGCCGACTGCGCGGTAAAGTCTTCGACGGCGATCGCAGAGCCGGCAATAGTACCGATTTGCACCGTTAGCTCCCGTTTGAGCGGCTGACCGTCAGGCGTCCGGACGACGACGGTCGCGGTGACCGATCCACCCGTCTCCTGAACGGTGACAGCCGTCTGCTCAAAACCCACCGTCGCCTGCGGCGCCGAGACGGCGGCAATCATCCGCGACCCGAGATACAGATAATCGCGCTTCCACGACACGCTCGGTCCATCCGCGTCGAACTCACTCAGCAACTGCCCCGCCGTGCCGTGAACGGTGAATTGCGCCGGACCGGACGGCGGCTGCTTTACGAAGCGCGTGTTGTCTCCGTCATAAGCGTAGCCGGTGGCCTGCGCGATACTCCCAACGATGACCGTGGCGTCACGCACCATGTCGAATGGGGTGTACGAGTAGGTCACGCCGACCGATGTGCGCAGGTTGCCCTTGTTGTCATAGGTCGGCGCGTCGGATTCGCCGCCGCCGCTGACGATCTCGAGCCGCAGCGTCTGATCGTTGTAGGTGTATGTGGTCTCGCCGAATGGAGTTGTCTTCTTCTTGCGGTTGCCGAGCGCGTCGTAATCGAAGCTGCGGCCTCCAAAGCCTGTGACGGTCTTCAGCCGATCGAGCGCGTCATAGCCGAACTCCTGCGTGTGATCCGCGCGCGCATCCGCGATCTTCTTCACATTGCCGACGTCGTCATATTTGTAGGTCAGGTTGACCGGCCCGCCCGCAATGCTGCCCAATCGCATCCGCGCGTCCGCGCCAAACGTCTCGACGATTCCGTTACCGTAGGTGAGCTTCGCGATCTGTCCCCATGGAAAGAAGTCATTCACTTCAGCGACCAGCGTGGCGTCGGGATCCCGCATCACCTTTTTCAGGCGATTCTCGCGGTCGTAATCGTAGTCGGCGACATGACCCGAAGGGTACGTAATCCGCTTCAGATTGTCCCAATCGTCGTACGAGTACAGGGTCTCAAAGATATGCCCGGCGACTGTATCAGTGCGTTTTTTCAGGCGGTTGACGTCGTCGAACGTGAATTTACTGTTGACCGCGGGGTTTTTCAGATCTGTTCGGTTATCCGACTCATCGTAGCCAATCATCGTGACGTCGTCGGCCTCGCCTGGGGCGTCGATCGAGGTCAGACGGTCATTGGCGTCGTATCCAAACGTGAAGTCGCCGTGCGCGTCGTGCTTCGATTCGAGACGCCCGGCCGCGTCGTACGTGAAGGAGATCGTGCCGGACTCCGGTTGCGTGTCCTCCTTGAGAAGATCCTGACCGCTAAAATACGTCCATTTCCGCACAGGAGCCCCCGGTTGGTTCACCTTCGTCAGCCGCCCGAGGCCGTTGTACGTGTACGAGAACGTCTGGCCTTCAGCGTCGGTCACTGCCATCAGACGCGCGTCGGACGGATTACCGAAGGCGCTCCAGTCTTGCGTCGTCGCGTGATTGTCTTCGTCGGTGATAGTGACATCGATGCCGGACGAGTAGTCGTAACGAATGAAGGAGTCATCGGCGTGGGTGACTCTCGTCAGACGGCCGAGCGCGTCGTACTCGAACTTGGTTCCTGTCCTGTCACTCCCCGAGAATGGATAGCTCTCGAATACTTTCCGGCCTTCCGCGTCAAAGTCGATCGAGGTCTTTACGCCGACCATGTTCGACGTGCCGATCTTCCGGCCGAAGCCGTCGAGCGAAATCGTCGTCTGCGATCCCTCCGGGCCGCGGGACACCTGAATCGAGGATCCATCCGTGGCGTAATCGATGATCGTGGCATGTCCCTTGGCGGGTGTAGTGGAGCGCACGCGTCCGAGGCCATCGTAGCTAAAACGCGTCTTGAAGCCACGCCTGGTCACAGAAGCGACGGTCCCGTCGGGATTGATCTCCCGGCTGATGGTAATGGCGGGCGCGGTTACCGGAGTGGTCGTATTCTTCAGCGTGCCCCATTCGTAGCTATAGGCGATCTTGTGGCCATGCGCGTCAGTGGCGCTCTGCCGATTCCCCTGGTCGTCGCGACCATAGTCGGTGTGAATGCCGAAGACGGTTTCACCTTCGAGAAAACCGGTTTCGCGGTTGAAGTTGTAATGGCGGTTGAATGTCTCTTGGGCGGCGGTGATTGTTTCGTCCTTGACCCGCTGGCGGATGAAGGGCGTGAAATCGTACTCGTAGTCGAAGGTGGTCTCACGGATGAGTTCCCCCTGCTCCGTCACCTTTCTCGGCTGGCCGAAATCCTTCAGTTCGTCATCGGGCCGGTAGGTGAGTGTCGTCTCGTAGACATGAGCCGTGCCGTCCGCGTCGTAACGCTTGACATTGTGTCGACTGAGCAACGGCACGTGGTATTCGATTTCCGGTCGTACCGCGATTCTCGCCTCCGCCTCATACGCCCAGGATTCATCCTCGAACGTCCGCGTTCCTGACTTCACCGTTCTGCCGGTGGTCATCCATCGCCCTTGGGCCGTCTGACCCGTGTGATAGACGATCGTGTTCACGGGGCCATCGACCGTCAGCATGTTGTCGTCAAGGGCGTCGAACTTGTAGGTCCAGACGCCGCCCGTCACGCCGCGGTCAGGGCCGACCGTGCGTGTCTTTATCACTTGACTTTGTATAAGGACGCCCGGATGACCGATCAGGTCGCGCCAGAAACCGTGATTGGTCCATTCGTACGTGATGGTCCCGCCCGACGGCGTCGTCAGGCCGGTGAGATCCAGTCCTGTGTATCTATACTTCCAAGCTGCGCCCCCGGGCGCCTCGGCTGAGGTCAGCTGGCGAATGCCGGAATTGATCACATACCGATAGGTCCACTGGCGTCCTAGGTACGTGACGGTCTGAAGGATGCCATCGCCGTCTTGAGTGGTGGCAATGTCGATCGAGCGGACCTGGTTGTTCCCGAGATTCTGTTCGATATGCTGCCCATCAGCGGAAAAGGTGACCGTGTTGCCGAACGGATCGGTCACCTCGCTGATGGTGCGAACTTGGTTGTCACCATGGTCGAAGTGGACGATCAGGCCGTTCGGCAGTTCGGCAGTATGGGCCACCGAGTCGTATCGCCAGAAATCTTCGGTCATCAGCACGTTGCCCGTGTTCGATGCGTTCTGCCACACTGCGCGGCGCTCGCCGCCGTCGGCCATTTTCAACATCGGCATCGCGACCGGCGGATCGTCAGGACCCTGATTCGGCAGTATCGTCGGTTCCGCAGGCGAAACTGAGCGCGGCAGTCCGGCCCATCCAAGCGTCCATTGCAGGCTCTTGCTGTTGAACGTGCGCTGGAATCGCAGCTCGAATCCCGCATTGCCGGGCAGGACGAAATCGGTGAAGGTGAGAATGAGGTTGCCACTCACCGCGTCGACGTGCTCGAACGGCAGCGCCGAGAACGTGTCTCGGCCCTTCTGAAACCCTTTCGCGTCGAATGTCGGATCCGAACCCTGCGCCACCGCGAGGGAGACTGATCCAAGGAAGGCCGCCAGGCAGACGGCTGCAATACGGGTCATCAGGGAGAACCTCACCGACGCCACCTTTCCCGGTCCGCAAAGTGAAAGAGAGATCGCCGTAACTGCGGACTAACGGCGCACTTTGAGAAATCCCCAATGGAGGGGTCGTTCCGCCAGTGGCGTCGAGAACGCGTTTTCAGCGGCGCAAAGAATTGCACAGCTTGGCACCAAGCACAACCGCAAAACTGCGAATTCACTAATGATTTCGAGGATTTTGTTGGGAAGCTGCTACACTGACAAGGGAATACGTTACTCGTGAAGTGTGTCAGGCGTGTGCGGATCGTTGTCAGTAACTGACACGCACGCCCACCTTGGCGCGAATGTACGTGCCGCTAACTTCGCGCACGTGGGTAGGCGTGACTCGACGTAGGACTAATACCGACAGTGAAATTATTTTGTGGTGATGATCCGGATCGCGGCCACCAGGCTGCCGGCGCCCGCACCGGCAGCGCGATAGGAGTGCAGGCGATCGTGATGCGTCTTCGTGCACAGGCCTGACGTGAAGACTGACTGCGGATCCAGCCCCGCGCGCACCAACTGATCGCGGTTGGCGCGCTCCAGATCCAGCATCGAGCGATCGCCGCGGCCCGGCGCGAACCAGGCGGCGATCTCCGCGTCGCCGGCCCCGCCGGCCCGGAAGGCGTCGATCACCTCCGGTCCGACTTCCCCGCAACACGCGCCCAGGCACGGACCGATCGCGGCGATCAGATCGTCTGGCCGCGAACCGAACGTTTCCCCCATCGTCCGCACCGCAGCCGCCGCGGCACCGGCAGCGGTCCCGCGCCAGCCGGCGTGTGCGGCGCCGACGGCGTGCGTCCCCGGATCGTGCAGCAGCACCGCGGCGCAGTCGGCCGTGCGCACGCCAATCGCCACCGACGGTTCGTCGGTGACGATGATGTCGGCCGTCTGGCGGACGGCGGGAATCGGCTCGCCCTGCCGGACGATCTGCGCGTGGACGCCGTGCACCTGCCTGACCAGCAGCAGCCGCTCGCGCGGGACGGCCATCGACGCCGCGATCGCCGCCCACTCCCCCTCGTCGTCTCGCAGCGTGACGTCGCCGCTGCTAAAGAGGTGCGGCGCGCCGAGGCGCGGGCAGCGCAGCGC
>Ga0134123_10003216_pt1 | contig 10633 bp, 8 predicted proteins | sample KB303_FD_96460 | JGI IMG/M metagenome (GOLD analysis project Ga0134123, IMG submission 96460) | Terrestrial soil microbial communities without Nitrogen fertilizer from Kellogg Biological Station, Michigan, USA - KB3-0-3 | ecosystem: Environmental > Terrestrial > Soil > Unclassified ...
AGGAAGCCGAAGGCGTCGCCGCCCACGCCGCAGCCGAAGCAGTGGAAGATGCCCTTCTTGGGATTGACCATGAAGGAGGGCGTCTTCTCGCCGTGGAAGGGGCAGAGCCCCTTGTAGTTCTGGCCCGACTTGCGCAAGTTCACGAAGCGCCCGACGAGATCCACGATGTCCACGCCGGCCCGGATCTCGTCGAGGAGTCCCGGCGCGTAGGAGGCCATCAGGAGACCTTCATCTCCGCCACGGTGGCGCCGTTGCCGCCCTCGGCGGGGCCGCCATCGCGGAACGACTCGACGAGCGGGTGGTCGGAGAGCACGCTGCGCACCGCCTTGCGGAGGGCGCCGGTGCCCTTGCCGTGGATCAGGCGCACGTTGGCGAGGCCGGCCATGAAGGCGTCGTCGAGATACTTCTCGACCAGATCGCGCGCCTCGTCGGTCGTCCGGCCGATCAACATCAGCTCCTGCGCCGCGGCGCGCGGCAGCGGCGCGTCCGCGCTGTCCCCGCTGGCGGCGCGGCGCCGGGCCGGCGCCGGGGCGGCGGTCTCGGTGGCGCGGCGCAGCGCGCTGAGCGGCACGCGCACGGTGACGGCGCCGGCCTGGACCGAGGCGCTGTCGCCGGCCACGCTCACCAGCTCGCCCCGGAGACCCAGATGGACGGCGACCACGGCCATGCCGGGCGCCAGCGGAAGCTCATCGGGGCTCGGCTCGACGGGTGTCGGCGCGACGCGGGCGCCGACGTCGCGCAGCCGGCGACGGCTCTCGTCGAGGGCCGGGCGCGAGCGCTCGCCCCGCTTGAGACGCTCCCACTCGGCGGCCACGGCGCGGCGGACGTCCGTCAGGAGCGCGGCGGCCTCGGCCTTGGCGCGCTCGACCAGCTCGCGGGCGCGCGTGGTGGCGCTGACCTCGGCAGCCTGCGCCGCGGCCAGGCGTGCCGCCGTCTCGCTCTCGCGTCGCTCCATGGCCAGCGCGCGCTCGGCTTCCGTGCGGCTGGCCTCGTCGAGCCGGGCGATGAGGTGACTCACGCGCGCGGCGTCGGCGGAGCGGTGCCCCTGGGCCCGCGCGATGAGCTCCGGGGCGAGACCCAACCGGCCGGCGATGGCCAGCGCATAGCTCTGGCCGGGGACGTCGTAGCGCAGCCGGAAGGTCGGCGCCAGCGTGGCGGTGTCGAACTCCACCGAGGCATTGCGGGCGCGCGGCTCGCTGGAGGCGAAGGCGCGGAGGGGCTCGAGGTGCGTGGTGGCCACCACCAGCGTGCGGCGGTCCGCCAGCGTCTCGAGGATGGCCTGAGCCAGCGCGGCGCCCTCATCGGGGTCGGTGCCGGCGCCCAGCTCGTCGACGAGCACGAGCGAGCGCGCATCGGCCTGGGCCAGCACCTCGCGGATCTGCTTCACGAACGCCGAGAAGGTGGAGAGGTTCTCGGCCACCGACTGATCGTCGCCGATGATCGCGTAGAGCGAGTCGAACACCGGCAGGCGCGAGCCTTCGGCGGCCGGCACGTGGCAGCCGACCTGCGCCATCAGGGCGGCCAGGGCCAGCGTCTTGAGCGCGATCGTCTTGCCGCCCGCGTTCGGGCCGGTGACGATCAGCAGGGGACGCTCGGGCGAGAGCTCGACGTCGACCGGCACGACCCCGCGCGAGAGATCACGCCAGGCCTGGGCCAGCAGCAGGGGATGGCGCGCGGCGCGCAAGGCGACCCGGCCCTCGCGGTCGATGGCTGGCGCGGTGGCCTGCATGCGCTCGGCGGCGTGCGCCCGCGCGAGCACCCAGTCCAGCTCGCCCATGGCCTCCACCAGCGTCTCGATCTCGTCCCGCCGGGCGCGGACCGCGTCGGAGAGCGCGGCGAGGATGCGGACGACCTCCTGCTCTTCCTCGCGCAGGGCCGAGACCAGCTCGTTGTTGGCCTCCACCGCCGCCTCGGGCTCGACGAAGATCGTCTGCCCGCTCTGCGAGCGGTCGTGCACGATCCCGCGCACGCGCTGGCGCGCCTCGGCGCGCACCGGCAGCACGTAGCGTCCATGGCGCACGGTCACGAACCGGTCGGCGAAGAGGCGATCGCCCTCGGCCTGCAGCAGCCGCTCGAGGTCCGCCACGATCCGCCGCCGGCGGTCGCGCACCTGCTGCCGGAGCGACCGGAGCTTTGGGCTCGCGCGGTCCGTGAGGGTGCCGTCGTCTTCGAGCGCATGGCGGAGGGTGTCGCGGAGGTCGGTCAGGCGGGGGAGGTGGTCGGTGAGTCGGGCCAGGTCAGGACCGAGTGATCGAATGGCCTGGCCCCAGGCTTTGAGCCGGGGCCCGGCATCCAGTACCGGAATCAGAAGGACCAGCTCCGGGCCCTCCAGCAGACTGCCCTCGGTCGCGCACCGCCCGAGCACGGGCCGGATGTCCGCGATGCCGTCCAGCGCCGGGGGGCCTTCGGCGCCGAGCGCCAGGCGAGCCTGACCCGTGAGCGCGATCGCGGATTCAACGGCGGTGATGTCGGTCAGCGGGGTCGCGGTGTGGGCCCGCTCCCGCCCCATCGGGGTTCGTGACTCCGTGGCGAGCAAGGACCGTACGGCTTCCCATTCGGTCCCTCTGTCCCAGATCCGGCCTGGCCCCACCCAGTGCCTCACTCGCTCCCGCACCGTCGGGGCGGGAGTGCCGGCGGTACAGTCCCAATCTGGGGATTAATCGGAGATACGCTCCCGGCGCTTGGCCTTCTTGCGAGCCGCCAGGGCTTTGCGCTTTCGTCGAGCGCTGGGCTTTTCATAGTGCTGACGCTTCTTGAACTCCGACAAGAGCCCGGCCTTTTCGCATTGCTTCTTGAAGCGCTTCAGTGCGGTCTCGAAGGATTCGTCGGGCTCGACGATAACCTGGGTCACGCAGCTCCCCCCTCCGTGGGTCCCCTCAACGCGGTCGAGTGGATAAACGGAAACTATATACCATGACGACCCCACCCCAGCAACGCGGAGACATGAGCGTGCGCCGTCGCTCACTGGAACAACGGCGCGATCACCAGTGCCACCACCGACATCAGCTTGATGAGGATGTTCATGGAGGGGCCCGCCGTGTCCTTGAAGGGGTCGCCGACCGTGTCACCTACCACGGCGGCACGGTGCGCCTCGCTGCCCTTGCCACCGAGGTGGCCGGACTCGATGTACTTCTTGGCGTTGTCCCACGCGCCGCCCGCGTTGGCCATCATGAGGGCCAGGAACACACCCATGAGCGTGGCGCCGGCCAGGAAGCCGCCGAGCGCCTCGCGTCCCAGGAGGAAGCCGACCAGCGGCGGCAGGATCACCGCCGACATGCCCGGCACGATCATCTCGCGGAGTGCGCCGGCGGTGGCGATCTGCACGCAGCGCGTGGAGTCGGCCTTGGCCGTTCCCTCCATCAGGCCGGCGATCTCGCGGAACTGGCGCCGGACCTCCTGCACCACGCCGGCGGCCGCCCGCCCCACCGCTTGCATCGTGAGCGAGGCGATCAGGAACGGGACGATGCCGCCCAGAAACATCCCCACGATGACCTTCGACTCCGTGAGGTCGATGGTCGCCAGCCCCACGCTCTCGGTGTAGGCGGCGAAGAGGGCCAGCGCCGTGAGGGCGGCCGAGCCGATCGCGAATCCCTTGCCGATGGCCGCGGTGGTGTTGCCGAGGGCGTCGAGCCGGTCGGTGATGGCGCGCGTCTCCGGCCCCAGGTGCGCCATCTCGGCGATGCCTCCGGCGTTGTCGGCGATCGGGCCGTAGGCGTCCACGCTCATCGTGATGCCGATGGTGGCGAGCATCCCCACGCCTGCCAGCGCGATGCCGTAGAGCCCGCTGGTCTGGAACGCCACCCAGATGGCGGCGCAGATCGCCACCACGGGCAGCGCGGTGGACTCGAGTCCCACGGCGAGGCCGGCGATGATGTTGGTGGCCGCGCCCGTCTGGCTGGCCTCGGCGATTCGCGTCACCCGCTTGCCGGAGGTGTAGAGCTCCGTGAGATAGCCGATCAGCACGCCGGCGACCATGCCCGCGATCACGGCCCAGAAGGGTGGCCAGCCGACGCCGAGCATCCAGACCACCACCGCGGCCAGCCCGGCCAGCAGCGCGCCGGCGATGATCGTGGCGTAACGGAGCGCGGCCTGCGGATCCAGCTTCTGCAGCCAGCTCATCGAGCCGATGCCGACGCCCGAGGCCACCAGGCCCGCCACGACGATCAGGATCGGCAGGGCCATCCAGATCTCGGGCCGGGGCCCGATCGTCGCGCCGATAGCGATGGCCGCCACGATGGAGCCGACGTAGGACTCGAAGAGATCGGCGCCCATCCCGGCGACGTCCCCGACGTTGTCGCCGACGTTGTCGGCGATGACCGCGGGATTGCGCGGATCGTCCTCGGGGATGCCCGCCTCCAGCTTGCCCACCAGATCGGCGCCGACGTCCGCGGACTTGGTGAAGATGCCGCCGCCGACGCGGGCAAAGAGCGCGATCGACGAGGCGCCCATGGCGAAGCCGTTGATCACGATGGGCTCGGCGCGCACGAGGAACCACAGGCCCAGGCCGACGATGCCGAGGCTGGCCACACAGAGCCCCATCACCGAGCCGCCGTAGAAGGCCACCGCCAGGGCCCGATCACGCCCGTGCTCCTTCGCCGCGTTGGCGGTGCGGACATTGGCGCGGGTGGCGGCCTTCATGCCAAAGAAGCCGGCCAGCATCGAGCAGACGCCGCCGGTGATGAAGGCCAGCGCGGTGAGGGGGTGGATGACGACGGCCAGGAGAATCGCCACCAGCAGCAGGAACCACACGAGGATCGAGTACTCGCGACGCAGGAACGTCATCGCCCCGTTGTGGATCTCCGAGGCGATCTCGATCATCGCCGCGGTCCCCGCCGGCTGGGCGACGACGCGCCGATAGAGGAGCCAGGCCAGCACGAGGCCGAGCGCCCCGAGCAGCGGCGCCGGCGCGATCGGGTTCATCGTGGCCTCGGCCGGCGACCAGCGGACTGTGTCATCGGCACGCTAGCGCGAAATGGGCGTGACGACGAGGTTCAGGACGCGCGTGGTGGCTTCGACGACCGCGGCCTCGACCGCGGGCAGCTCGTCGGGCTCGAAGACGCTCAGTACGTGGTCGGGCACCTGCGCCTTGTGCTCGGGCCGGCCGACGCCGACCTTGACGCGTCGGATGTCGGTGGTGCCGAGGGTGTCGATCACCGAGCGCACTCCGTTGTGGCCGCCCGCGCCGCCCTTCACGCGCACGCGCACGGCGCCCAGCGGCAGGTCGATGTCGTCATAGACCAGGATGAGGCTGTCGGGCTCGGCGCCCAGCCGCCGAAGCGCGCGCGCGATCACGGGGCCGCACACGTTCATGAAGGAGAGCGGCTTGACCAGGGTGACGTCCTCGCCCCGCCAGCGGCCGATGCTGACCAGGGTGCCGTCGTCGCGGCGCCAGGGCTTGTGCCCGAGCGGCTCGTCGGCCAGGTGCTCCAGCACGCGCTGGCCCACGTTGTGGCGGGTGTCCCGGTATTCCTCGCCGGGGTTGCCGAGTCCCACCACCACGTGGGCCACGCGGGGTCTCTCTCGCTACTTGTCCTTCTCGCCCTTCTCTGGACGCTTCGCCTTCTTGTCGTCGCCAGCGGCCGCCGGGGCCTCTTCGCCCTCCTTCGGCTTGCGCTCGGTGAGGACTTCGGGCTCGGCCGTGACGGCTGCGGTCGCCGCCGGGGTCGCCACTTCCTCCGCCATCGGCGGCGACACGGTGGCCACGGCCTGACCGGGATCGTTCAGGACGCGCACACCGGGCAGCGTCTGTAGCTGGGCGATCGTCAGCACGTCGCCGATGGCCAGCCCGGACACGTCGGCGTCGATCTGCTCGGGGATGGCGGTCGGCAGGCACGACACGTCGACCTCGTGGAGCACCAGGTTGAGGATGCCCTGGGTGTCCTTGACGCCCACCGCCTCGCCGACCGGATGGACGGCCACGCGGACGGTGATCGGCTTGTCCGGCGACACTTCCTGCAAGTCGACGTGCAGCAGGTTCTCGGTCATCGGATGGAACTGCATGGCGCGGATGATGGCCATGCGGCTGCCCGCCTCGCCCTCGACCTTGATCGTGAGCAGCTGGGTGGTACGCGCGTGGCCCACGAGCATCTTGAGCACGGCCTTGGGATCGACCGTCACCGGCTCGTTCTTGGCCCCGCCGTAGACGATGCCCGGCACCGCGCCCGCGCGGCGGAGCCGCTTGGCGAGCTGCTTGCCGGTGCCTTCACGGCGCTTGATGGTCAGCTCTTGCATCTGCATGTCCGAGTTCCCTTTCCTAGACGAACAGAGTCGAGACGGATTCCTCGTCGTGGATCCGTCGGATCGCCTCGCCGAGCAGCGGCGCGACCGAGAGCACGGTGATGCGGCCGGCGGTGCGCTTGTCCTCCGGCAGCGGAATCGAGTTGGTGACCAGCACTTCCTCGATGGGCGACGCCTTGATGCGCTCGATGGCCGGCCCCGACAGCACGGCGTGAACGCCGCAGGCCATGATGCGCTTGGCGCCCTCGCGCTGCAGCGCGCCCACCGCCTGCACCAGGGTGCCCGCGGTGTCGATCATGTCGTCGATCACCACCACGTCGCGTCCATCGACGTCACCGATGAGGTGCATGGCCACCGCGGAGTTGGGGCCGTCGCGCCGCTTGTCGATGATGGCCAGGCCGCTGTTGAAGCGCTTGGCGATGGCGCGCGCGCGCTCCACGCCGCCGGCGTCCGGCGACACCACGACCGGGTCGGTCAGATCCTTCTTCTTGAGGTAGTCGATCATCACCACCGGCGCCGCGAAGAGGTGGTCCACCGGGATGTTGAAGAAGCCCTGGATCTGCCCGGCGTGCAGGTCGAGCGCCAGCACGCGGTTCACGCCGGCCGCCTCCAGCAGATCGGCCACCAGCTTGGCCGAGATGGGGGCGCGGCCCGCGACCTTGCGATCCTGGCGCGCGTAGCCGTAGTAGGGCAGGACCGCGGTGATCCGGTGCGCCGACGCGCGCTTGAGCGCATCGGTCATGATCAGGAGCTCCATCAGCGTGTCGTTGACCGGCGGGCACGTGGGCTGCACCAGGAAGACGTCGGCGCCGCGCACGTTCTCGTTGAACTGCACGAAGACCTCGCCGTCGGAGAAGCGCGACACCTCGCTCTCCCCGAGCGGGACGCGCAGGTATTGGGCGATCTCTTCGGCCAGGGGTCGGTTCGCGTTCCCGGAGAAGAGCTTCAGCTCGTACGCCATGGACGCCTCACTCACGATGTGGTTGGGGCGGGAGGATTCGAACCTCCGAATACGGGATCCAAAGTCCCGCGCCTTGCCGCTTGGCCACGCCCCATCAAACTTGTTTCGAGGAGGCCTTCGGCGGCTTCACCCGGATCGCTGCCCCACGCAGCGTCCGTACCGCCCAGCACTCCCACGACCCCCGTGTGATCCGGGATCGAATCTGCCGCGCCTGCTCCCCGGACCGCGCGACCCCGAACACCGTTGGCCCGCTTCCCGACATCACTGCCCCCAGCGCGCCGGCGGCCAGCAGGGCCGCCCGCATCTGCTCGATCTGCGGGTACGCCGCCCGCGCCGCGGCCTCGAGCCCATTGTAGAGGCTCGCCGCGATCCGGTCCGGTCGGTGTCCGGTCATGGCCCGGGCCACCTGCTGCGCGCGCCCGCCGTCGGAGTAGCTCGCCGGCGTGACCCGACCGTACATCTCCGCCGTGCTCACCGGGAAGCGCGGATTCACCAGCACCAGCCCGATCGACGACCCACCCAGCGGTGAAAGATGCTCCCCGCGTCCGGTCGCGACCGCAGCGCCGCCGCCCAGGAAGAACGGTACGTCCATGCCGAGCCCGATCGCGAGCTCCTGGAGCGCCTCCGTCGACCAGCGCAGGTCCCACAGACGGTTGAGTCCGACCAGCACCCCCGCGGCATCCGTCGAGCCTCCGCCCAGCCCGGCGGCCACCGGGATTCGCTTGTCCAGCGTGATCCGCACCCCGCGATCCGCCTTGGCCGCCTCGCGCAGCATCAGCGCGGCGCGCAGAGCCAGGTTCCGTTCGTCGGTCGGGATCCCGGGGGCGCTGGTGTGCAGCTCGCACACCTCGGCATCCTCGAGCTCCAGCCGGTCGGAAAGATCCACGGCGTGCATGACCGTGGAGATCTCGTGATAGCCGTCGGGTCGCTTGTTCAGAACCTCCAGGGTCAGGTTGACCTTGGCCGCAGCATCGACCACGAGCCGACGGACATTTCCCGACCCCTTCGACAAGGTACGGAGGCTACCACGCGACACCGCGAGCGTCAACGGATAGACCGTGTTTTCGCGTCTTTGGGAAGCATCAGCGCGAAGCGTTCGGCCGACAGACCAACCCCCTGGGCAACGTTGCGGTAGCGCACGGTGCCGCTCACCCAGCGCGAGGCGGCGGTGAGGTCGAAGCCGGTCACCTGGCCGGCATCGTCGCGCAGGTACGTCACCGTCGCGTCCAGTCGCCCGCCGATGATCTTCAGCTGGCTGACCACGCCGGTCTGGAAATCCATCCAGATACGCTGCTCGTGGACCGCCCCCACCAGGGAGAGCGATGGGCCCTTGGCATCGGCCGGGAGGATCTCGCCCATCCTCAGGTCGCGTGGGGGTACGGCATAGCCCGACACCACCCCGGCCAGGTCTTCAGGCTCGAAAGGGAGCCCGAGGATCTGCGCGGTGGTCTCGGCCGTGGCGTCACCCACGACTGCCTCGTTGGTCAGGGCGTTGTAGCCGGTGAGGCGTCCGTCGTGGACGACGCCGATGAGGAATGGCTGGCCGAAGGGTGACAGCGCCTCGAAGCGCACGCTGGCCGGCCCCTTGGCCAGGATCACCCCGCTGAGCCGCTGCTTCTGGTCCCCGCGCTCCACGTTGATGTCGGCCAGAGCGCGCAGATCGGTGAACGCCTGCCAGCGGCTGGTCAGCAGATCGGCGGCTCGACGCGCCTCGGGGCTGATGGGAGACCGGGGTGGGGGCATCGCGATGGCACAACCAACCGCGAGCCCGGCGACGAGGAGAACGAGGACGCTACTGCGAAGCCTTCGAGCGCTCACCCTGCACCCGCCGCATCTTCGACCGCAGATCGTCCAGCTTCTTCTTGACGCCGTCCGCGGCGGGGTCGAGCTGCAACGCCTTCTCCCAGGCGGTGGCGGCGTCCTCGTCGAAGCCGTTCTTGAGGTACGCGTCACCGAGGTGCTCGAAGATGACCGGGTCTTCCTTGGCCTTGTCGACGGCCCGCTTCAGCTCGCGCAGGGCGTCGGGGAACTTCCCCTGCTGGTAGAACGCCCAGCCGAGGCTGTCGAGGAAGTAGCCGTTGTCCGGCTCGAGGGCCAGCGCCTTGTTGATGAGATCGATGGCCTCGTCGAGGTTCTGGCCGCGCTCGGCGAACATGTAGCCGACGTAGTTGTAGGCCTCGGCGTGCTTGGGATCGATCGCGATCACGCTGCGGAACTCGCGGACCGCCTCGTCGAACTTCTGCTGCTTTTCATAGACCACGCCGAGCTGGAAGCGCAGGTCCTTCTGCTTGTCGTCGAGGCTCAGCCCCTCCTGCAGCGCCGCGATGGAGCGGTCGTACTGCTTGGCCCGGTAGTGGGCGGTGCCGAGGTACAGGAAGAGGTCGGGCCGGCGCGGATCGATGTTGATGGCCTCGCGCAGGAGCGCGACGGCCTCGTCGTAGTGCTTGGCCTTGCTGTGCAGGAAGGCCAGCTGCACGCGCGCGTCGATCGAGCGGGGATCGGTCCGGAGGATACGCTCCAGCTCGGTCCGGGCCTCGGCGTCGCGGCCGGCGTCCATGTAGGTCGTGGCCAGGAAGTAGCGCGCCCGGAGGTTCGACGGCTCCAGCGCCACCACCCGCCGGAAGGCGTCGCTGGCGCGGTCGAACATCTTCTGCTCGTAGTAGACGGCGCCCATCTTCATCCACACGCGGGGGTCGCGCGGCGCCAGCTCGGTCAGTGCCTCGACCTCGGGCTGCGCCTCCTTGAAACGCCCGATGCGGATCAGCAGGTCGCCCAGCCGCTCGACGAACGCCGGATTGTCGGGGTTGGCCCGCACGGCCCGGCGGTACACCTCGATCGCCTCGTCGGTGCGACGCTGCGACTCGTACACGTACCCCAGCGCGGTCCACGCACCGTCGTGATCGGGGTCGAGCTCGACCGCGCGGGTCAGGCGGGCGATGGCCTCGTCCCAGTTCTCCGTCTCGATGGCCAGACGTCCGAGCAGGAACTGCGCCTGCACGTTCTTGGGCTGCCGGTCGACCAGCCGCAGCAGCACGGCCCGCGCCCGGTCGTAGGACTTCTGCTCGACCAGGTAGCGGGCGAGCGTGAGGTAGGGCTCCTCGACGTCCGGGTTGAGCTTGATGACGTTCTCGAGCTCGGCTTCCGCCTCGGTCCAGTTCTTCTGGCTGCGGTAGAGCTCGGCCAGGGTGAGGTGGCCCTGGACGTCGCTGGGCGAGAGCTGGACCGCCCGGCGGGCGGCCGTCAGCGCCTCGGCCGGCTGCTCGGCGCGCACGAGCCACTGCGCGAGCTGACTCCACAGATAGGCGGAGTCCGGATCGCGCTTGATGGCCTCCTGCATGGGCGCCACCGCGTCCTTGAAGCGCCCGCTCTGCGCCAGCATCTGAGCCACCGAGTACTGGTAGTAGGCCTCGGCCGACAGGGCGCTGGCGCGCGAGG
>Ga0134123_10003219_pt1 | contig 10625 bp, 8 predicted proteins | sample KB303_FD_96460 | JGI IMG/M metagenome (GOLD analysis project Ga0134123, IMG submission 96460) | Terrestrial soil microbial communities without Nitrogen fertilizer from Kellogg Biological Station, Michigan, USA - KB3-0-3 | ecosystem: Environmental > Terrestrial > Soil > Unclassified ...
ATCTTCGTCGACCGGGGCGCCGCCTACGGACCCGACGGCGGTCCCGACGTCGACGAGGAACGGTTCATGGAGATCTGGAACCTCGTGTTCATGCAGGATCAGGTCGACGGATCCATGCGCGTGGTCGGCCCCCTGCCGGGGCGCAACGTCGACACGGGCTCCTCGCTCGAACGTGTGGCCACCGTGCTTCAGGGCGTCGACGACGTCTTCCAGACCGACCTGTTCCTGCCGATCCTCGAGGTCGCGGAGAGCCTCTCGGGCAAGCGGCACGGCGCGGATCCCCGCGATGACGTGTCGCTGAAGGTGATCGCCGAGCACGGGCGGGCGACCGCCTTCCTGATCGCCGACGGCGTCCTGCCGTCCAACGGGGGTCGCGGCTACATCCTGCGCCGGATGCTGCGCCGCGCGGTTGCCCACGCGCGCCGCCTCGGGATCGAGCACGACGTGCTGCCGCCGGTGGTGGCCAGCGTGGTGGAGGGCTTCGGCGATGCCTACCCGGAGCTGCGCGAGAACGAGGCCTTCATCGAGAAGGTCGTGGCCTCGGAGGAGGAGCGGTTCGCGGCGACGCTGCGCCAGGGGATGGTCCTGTTCGAGGCGGCGCGCGACCACGCGGTCGATGGCGTCGTGCCCGGCGACGACGCGTTCAAGCTGTCCGACACCTTCGGGTTCCCGATCGAGCTGACGATGGAGCTCGCGTCCGACGCCGGGCTCTCGGTCGACGAGGACCGGTTCCGCGAGCTGCTCGAGGAACAACGCGACCGCGCCAGGAAGGCGGCGAAGAAGGTCGAGATCGGGTTGGACACCGGGGCCGTGCCCCCCACGACGTTCGTCGGCTACGACCAGGAGCAGGCAGAGGCGCCGATCGCGCTCCTGCTCGACGACGGCAACGCGCAGCTCGAAGCCGCCGAGGAAGGCCAGGCGGTCCGGCTGCTGCTCGATCGCACGCCCTTCTATGCGGAGGGCGGCGGCCAGGTGGGGGATCGGGGCATCATCACGACGCCGACCGGCACGATCCGGGTGACCGACACCCAGAAGGCGGGCGACCACGCGACGGTGCACGAGGGCGTGGTCGAGTCCGGCGAGATCAGGGCCGGGCAGGACGCGATGGCGGCCATCGACCGTGTGTTCCGCGAGGGCACGATGCGCGCCCACACCTCGACCCACGTGATCCACGCGACGCTTCGACGGATCCTGGGCGATCACGCGCGCCAGGCCGGTTCGCTGATCGAGCCCGGCCGGCTGCGGTTCGACTTCTCGCACCCGAGTGCGGTGCCCGACGAGGTGCTCGAGCAGGCCGAGCTCGAGGCCAACCGGCACCTGGCCGCCGATGACCTGGTCAGGATCTTCCACACGTCGATGGACGAGGCGAAGGCGCTCGGCGCGACCGCGCTGTTCGACGAGAAGTACGGCGACGTGGTGCGGGTGGTCGAGATCGGGGAGTACTCGCGCGAGCTGTGCGGGGGCACCCACGTGCCGCGCACCGGCAACGTCGCGGTCATCCGACTGCTACGCGAGGGGTCGATCGGCGCCGGCCTTCGTCGGATCGAAGCGCTCGTCGGGCCCGATGCTCTCCGCGCGATCAACGCGGATCGCGCGCTGCTGCACGATCTCGTCGCCGCGCTGGACGCGAAGGACGCCCGGGGCGCCCTCGAACGCGCGCGCCGGGTGATCGATGAGAACAAGCGTCTGCGCAGCGAGCTCGGGAAGCTCCGCGCCGGTGACCGCGACGCGCTCATCGCCGATCTTGCTGCAGGCACCGAGGACGTCGACGGGGTCGCGCTCGTCACGCGGGAGATCCCCGGCCTGGAGCCGGGCGATCTGCGCGAGCTGGCGATCAAGGTGCGCGACCGTCTGCAGGAGCGGCCGGCCGCCGTGGTCGTCGGCAGCGGCGACGGGAAGGCGCAGTTGGTCGCGGCGGCCACCCGTGGGGCGATCGATCGCGGGGTGACCGCCCCTGCGTTGCTCACGACCGCCGCGACGGTCGTGGGAGGCGGCGCCGGGGGTCGCGACGACCTCGCGAACGCCGGCGGCACACACGCGGACAAGGTTCCCGACGCGCTCGCGTCGGTGCGCGACCGCCTCCGGGCGCTCCTCGCGAGCGGGTGATGACGCCCGGTCCAGGCCCGGTCCTCGGGCTCGACCTGGGCGATGTTCGGATCGGCGTCGCGATCAGCGACCCGGACCGTCGGTTGGCGGTTGCGGTCGGCACCGTCCAGGTCGGTCGTCCACCCGGGGAGATGCGCGCGATCGCCGAGCTCGTCGCCGACCACGCGGCGACGCTCGTCGTGGTCGGTGAGCCGGTGTCGCTGGACGGCACCCGCGGAACGCGCGCGTCGCACGCGGCCAGCTTCGCCGACGCGCTGCGGGCCTTCCTCGAGGTGCCGGTCGTGCTGCACGACGAGCGCCTGTCGACGGTGGAGGCCGAGCGCGCCCTCCGTGATGCCGGCGTGTCGGGCCGCCGACGCCGCAGCGTCATCGACGCGGCCGCGGCGCAGATCATCCTGCAGGCGTGGCTGGACGGCTCCCGGGGTCGGGACCGTGCCGACGGCGGCTGAGGTCGCGACCGGTATCCTGCACTTCCGATGGACGAGGCGCCGACGTACCTCGCGCGGACAGACCCCGAGAGCGACCGTCGGCGGCGCCGCATCGCCCTGATCGCGCTGTTCGTCGCCTTCTGTCTGATCGCCGTCGGGATCGCCGCCGCCAACGCGACGTACCAGCGATGCAAGGAGCCGCCCGCGGCGGACGGGCGGACGGTTTCCTTCACGGTGCAGGACGGCGCGACGGGAGAGGACGTCGTCGCGTCCCTCGCCGAACAGGGCCTGATCCGGTGCGGCGGCTTCGTCGGCAACCTCCTGTTGCGCGGGTCGGGGATGGCCAACACGTTGCGTTCCGGGTCCTACGAGATCCCGGTGGGAACCTCCTTCAACGACATCCTCGCGATCGTTACGGCGGCACCCCGAAGCGTGAAGACGATCCGCCTGACGGTGCCCGAGGGCCTGCGGATCGCGGCGACGTACCCGAACGAGCGCAGCATCGCGACCGTGGTCGAGGAGCAGACCGGCGTGAAGGCCGACGCGTTCGCGAAACTCGCGGAGAGCGGGAAGCTCGCGCTGCCGCCCTACCTGCCGAAGGGACGCAGCGCGGAGGGCTTCCTGTTCCCGAACACCTATCAGCTCGTCAAGAAGGGACTCGACGCGAAGACCATCGCAGACACGATGCTGGAGGAGTTCGGCACCGAGGCCAAGGAGCTCGATCTGGTCGCGGGGGCCAAGGCGCTCGGTCTCACGCCGTACGAGGTCGTCACGGTTGCCTCGATGATCGAGCGCGAGGCCCAGGTCGACAGCGAGCGGGCGCTGATCGCCGGCGTGATCTACAACCGTCTCAACAGCGGTCAGGCGCTCGGCATCGACGCGACGCTCCTGTATGCCGATCCGACGCCGGACGGGACGCTCTCGACGAGTGATCTGGCCTCGACGGGTCCGTACAACACGCGGATCCACGCAGGACTCCCTCCGACCCCGATCGCGAGCCCCGGCCGCAAGTCCCTCGAGGCCGCGCTGCACCCCGAGACCACGGACTACCTTTATTACGTGTTGTGCCCGCCCGACGGGCGAGGTGTGCATCGGTTCGCGGTCACCTACGCTGAGCACCTCGCGAACGTGCGGGAGTGCCTCGGTGGGTGACCGTCGGATCGGTGGCGCCACCCGGGTCGTCGCCGTGATCGGGTGGCCGATCGAGCACAGCCTGTCGCCCGTGATCCACAACGCCGCCTTCGACGCGATGGACCTCGATTGGGTCTACGTCGCGCTCCCCGTTGCGCCCGGCCCGATCCCCGAGGCCGTCGCGGGCCTGGTGGCGCTGGGCGTCGCCGGCGCCAACGTCACGATGCCGCACAAGGAGGCGGTCGCCGACGTCGTCGACCGACTCACCGAGGACGCCGAGCGCTTGCGCGCGGTGAACACGATCGAGATCGCCGCGGGCCACACGGTGGGTCACAACACGGACGCCCCCGGCTTCGCGCGCTTCCTGGAGCAGGATGCCGGGTTCGACGCGAGCGGTCGTACTGCGCTCCTCTATGGGGCGGGTGGCGCCGCGCGCGCGTGCGCCCTGGCGTTGGCGCGGGCGGGCCTGACCCGGCTGGTGGTTGCCCTCCGCGTGCCCGCCCGCGCCAAGGAGCTCGAGGCCGCGCTCGACGGGCTCCCGACGACGGTCGAGACCGTGGCGTTCGACCAGGCGGGGGGCGTCTCGGCCGATCTGGTCGTCAACGGCACGCCGCTGGGTGCGCATGGCGAGACGCTCCCGCTGCCTGCCCTGGGTCCTTCGACCGTCACCGTCGACCTGCTGTACAGGCCGACGATGACGCCGTTGCAGCAGGCGGCCCGCGAGGCCGGCGGTGCTGCGTTCGGGGGGCTCGGACTGCTGTTACAGCAGGCGGCGTTGTCCTTCGAGATCTGGACCGGCCGGCAGCCGCCGCTGGAGGTCATGTCCGCCGCGGCGCTGGCGGCGCTCGCCGACGGCTAGCCTGCGACCACCCATCCGAAGGTAGTTCCGTTCGTGTGTCTCAAGGGCCCCAGCGGCCTCGACGATGCCTGTCCCGAGACCCCCGGCCGGAAGAGACACGCCAAAGAGACACGATGGATGAGTTCGCTGCGCTCGCGCAGCGCGTCGTCCTCACGTTGGACGACGTGCGAGGCTGCCTGGTGCTGTCGCGAGACGGCTTGGTCCTCGGCGCCTTCCCCGAGGACCAAGAGGCGGAGCTCAAGCCGGCCTGGCTGCGGTTCGTCCACGTCGGCGAGGCGCGCAAGGGGTTCGTCGAGTTCTCCGATCAGCTCTGGGCCTTCGTCCACCGCGGACCGTACGCGGCCTTCGTCGTGACGGGCACGAGCGTCCGGCCGGGCGTGATGCTCGATCAGTTGGAACAAGCGGTGATCGCGGCCGAGGAGGCACGGGCCAAACAGAAGGAGATCACCCTCAAGGTCCCCGACGCCTCCGGTGCGCCGTCGGGCCGACCGCGCACGTCGCTGCATCCGCCCGCCGATCGGCCGGCCACCGCACCCGTCGCCGCGGCACCGGGCGCCGAGGAGATGCCGTCGTTCGCGGCACCGACGAGCGGCACGGGGTCGACCGACGCTCCCGTCGGCGCCGACCCTGCGCAGTTGCAGCAGATGCAGGCGATGCGGGAACAGATGGCCGCGATGGAAGCCCAGCTGCAGCAACAGCAACAGCAGGCGGCGCCTCAAGCGCCGAGCACGGGTGAGTCACAGCGGTTGAGTGGATACCGGCGTCCGGAGTCCGCCACCCCGCCTCCCACACCGGATGAGCCGGAAGCGGCGCGCCCCGGAGCGGAGCTCGCCGGTGGTGCACGTCCGTCGATCGACGGGTCGCCGTACGAGGCGGTCCTGTCGGAGGACCCTGCGTCGGGCGGCGAGGGCTCGGCTGCCGCCCCTGCCGAGCAGCCGCCGGCCCCCGACGACAGCGCGCCCGCGTCGGGGGACGCCGGGACCTTCCGGCCACAACCGCAGCGGCTGGTGTCCTCCGGCGACGAGCCCGCGAAGGGCAAGGAGGAAGAAGAGCCGGGGGAGGTCGACCGGGTGATGCTGGCCAAGGAGTTCTCGGGCCTGCTTCAGCTCGGTGAGGACGGTGACGAAGATTAGTTCCTGAAGGACCTAGCCCGAACGGACCCCGGGGACACGATGTCGCAGGTCAAGCGGAAGTCGAAACAGCTCGGCCAGATCCTCATCGAACTCGGCTACATCACTGCTGAGCAACTGGAAACCGCGCTCGAGGAGCACCGCAAGACCCCGAAGTCGCTCGGCCGCGTCCTGATCGACCTCGGGATGATCAAGGAGTCCGACCTGGTTCGGGCATTGGCCGAGCAGGTGGGTCTCGAGTTCGTCGATCTCTCGGAGTTCCAGGTGGACGCCGTCGCGACGGCGTTGCTGCCCGAGGCGCTAGCCCGACGCTATCGCGCGTTGCCGATCGGTGAGCGGGATGGACGGCTGCTCGTCGCCATGTCGGACCCTGCCAACGTCTACGCGCTCGACGACATCCGCACGATCACCGGGCGCGACGTGTTGCCCGTCGTGGCGACCGCCAACGACGTGGAGGCCGCGATCCAGAAGTTCTCCGGCCTCGACTCCGGGGTCGAGGCGATGGCGAGCATCGTCGATGCGGCGACCGAGGAGGACGAGAACGCGGAGCTCGACGTCGCGGTCGAGGACGCGCCGATCGTCAAGCTCGTGAACGCGATCATGACGCAGGCGGTCGCCGACCGCGCTTCCGACGTGCATCTCGAGCCGCGCGAGCACGACCTGCGGATCCGGTTCCGCGTCGACGGCGTGCTCATGGAACCGATGCCAGCCGCACCGAAGAACATCCAGAACGGTCTCATCAGCCGGATGAAGGTCATGGCGGACCTCAACATCGCGGAGAAGCGCGTGCCGCAGGACGGCCGGATCGCGATGAAGATCGGCGGCAAGAAGATCGACCTCCGGATGGCGACCCTGCCGACCGTTTACGGCGAGAAGGTCGTGCTCAGGATCCTCGACACCTCCAACGCCCTGTTGCGTCTGGAGGACCTCGGCTTCCTGGAGGAGGCGTACAAGCGGTACTCGGCGTCGTTCCAGAAGCCGTACGGCGCGATCTTGGTCACGGGTCCGACCGGATCGGGGAAGTCCACCACGATGTACGGCACCCTGAACATCCTGAACCAGATCGACAAGAACATCATCACGGTCGAAGACCCCGTGGAGTACCGCCTCGCTGGGGTCAACCAGATGCAGGTCAACGTCAAGGCGGGGCTGACCTTCGCGGGTGCGCTCCGATCGATCCTGCGTGCCGACCCCGACATCGTGTTGATCGGTGAGATCCGCGACAAGGAGACGGCGACCATCGCGATCGAGGCTGCGCTCACGGGACACCTGGTCCTGTCCTCGCTGCACACGAACGACGCGCCGAGCGCGATCTCCCGGCTCGTCGAGATGGAAGTCGAGACGTTCCTCGTGGCCTCCGCGATCGATGCCGTCGTGGGACAGCGGTTGGCGCGCAAGCTCTGTGACCGGTGCAAGACGACCTATCGGCCGGATGAGAACGAGCTGTTCGCAGCCGGGTACCCGGATTGGCTGTGGCCCGAGATCCAGGAGCTGTTCAAGCCGGCGGGCTGCCCGGCGTGCGCGAACACCGGGTTCCGGGGCCGGATCGGCCTCTACGAGGTCATGCCGATGAGTGAGGAGATCGAACGGCTTACGGTCGAGCGTGCATCTGCCGATGCCATCAGGGCTGTCGCTGTTCAGCAGGGGATGATGACGCTCCGCGACGACGGGCTCGAGAAGACCCGCATGGGCCTGACGTCGCTCGAAGAGGTTGCAAGGGTGGTGAAGTGAGCATGAGTACGGTCGCTCCTCCCGAGGACGATCTCCAGGTCCCGATCCCGGAGCTGCTCGGGAAGCTCCTCGAGGCCAAGGGTTCCGACCTCCATCTCACGGCCGGGACGCCCCCGACCGTGCGGATCCACGGCGAGCTCGAGCGGCTCTCGGAGTACCCGATCCTGACCCCGCGTGCGCTCCAGGGGATGATCTACGCGATCTTGCCCCAGAAGATGCGCGAGCGCTTCGAGCAGGAGCTCGAGCTCGACATGTCGTACTCGCTGCCGGGCCGCGCGCGCTTCCGTGTGAACGTCTACATGCAGCGCGACGCGGTGGGCGCCGTCTTCCGGGTGATCCCCTTCGAGATCAAGAACCTCGATGACCTCGGCTTGCCGCCCGTCTGCGCGGACCTCGCGCGGTTCCCGCGGGGGTTCGTCGTCGTCACCGGCCCGACCGGTTCGGGGAAGTCGACGACGCTGGCCGGCATGGTCGACGTCGTCAACACCGAGCGCGCCGGCCACATCATGACGGTGGAGGACCCGATCGAGTTCCTACACAAGCACAAGGCGTGCGTCGTGAACCAGCGCGAGATCGGTGCCGACACGCACAGCTTCGCCGCGGCGCTCAAGCACGTCCTGCGCCAGGACCCCGACGTCATCCTGGTCGGCGAGATGCGTGACCTCGAGACGATCTCGACGGCGATCACGGCCGCCGAGACCGGTCACCTCGTGTTCGCGACGCTGCACACCCAGGACGCGCCGCAGACCATCGACCGCATCATCGACGTGTTCCCACCGCACCAGCAGCAGCAGACGCGGGTCCAGTTGTCGACGACGCTGCAGGGCGTCATCACTCAGCAGCTGGTGCCGACGACCGACGGGCAAGGCCGTGTCGTGGCGGCGGAGGTCATGGTGGCGACGCCGGGCATCCGCAACCTGGTCCGTGAGGGCAAGGTGCACCAGATCTACTCGGCGATGCAGGCGGGCGGGCGGTACGGGATGCAGACGATGGACATGTCGCTCGCGTCGCACGTCAAGGCCGGGCGCATCAGCCAGCAGATGGCTTTCGAGCGCTGCCATGACCCCGAGGAGCTTCAACGCCTCGTCGGATCCTCGGGCGGGTTGTCTGCATACTCCGCCGGTGGCTCCGCCCTCGGCGGCGACGACGCCAGCTCATGGGCGACCGGGTCGTTCGGAACGTCGGACGGCTTGGGCGGGATGTGAGGTAAGCGATGCCCGACACGTACGCATACAAGGTCCGCGATCGAGGCGGCAACCTCATCAGCGGGACCCTCGTCGCCGACAACGAGGCGCTGGTCCTGCAACGGCTCCGCGAGCAGGGCCTCACCCCGCTCGAGGTCGGCAAACAGGGGCGCGGGTTCAACGTCGACCTGACCAAGAAGAAGGTCAAGCTCAAGGAGCTGTCGGTGTTCTCGCGGCAGTTCGCCACGATGATCAACTCGGGGCTGCCGATCCTGCGCGCCCTGGCGATCCTGGCGGATCAGACCAACAACAAGGAGCTCGCGCGGGTCCTCGGCGAGTGCCGGCTGGACATCGAGCAGGGGTCCTCGCTGTCGGCGGCGATCCAGAAGCACCCGAAGGTCTTCAACAACCTGTTCGTGTCGATGGTCAAGTCGGGCGAGACGGGCGGCTCCCTGGACAGCGTCCTGCTCCGGCTCGCGGACATGATCGAGAACGAGGTGAAACTGCGCGGCAAGATCAAGTCGGCGATGACCTACCCGATCGCGGTCGTCGCCCTCGTCTCCTTGATCCTGTCGGGGATGCTGCTGTTCGTCGTGCCGCAGTTCAAGAGCATCTACGCGCAGCTCGGCGGCAGCCTCCCGCTCCCCACGAGACTCCTGCTGATGGTCTCGGACGTCTTCAAGAAGTACTGGTACATCGTGCTGATCGCCATCTTCGGTGGACGCTTCTTCCTTCGTCGGTGGAAGGCGACGCCGAAGGGGCGGGAAGCGGTGGACGCGTTCAAACTGCGCGTCCCGGTCTTCGGCTCGCTCTTCCACAAGACCGCTCTCGCACGGTTCGCGGGAACGCTCTCCATGTTGCTCCGCTCGGGTGTGCCGATCCTCCAGGCCCTCGACATCGTGAGCGACACGGTGAACAACAAGGTGATCTCCAAGGCGGTCAACGACGTCCAGGCGAGCGTCCGCGAGGGCGAGTCGATGGCTAAGCCGCTTGGCAAGCACAAGGTGTTCCCACCGATGGTCGTACAGATGCTCGCGGTCGGCGAGGAGACCGGTCAGGTCGACACGATGCTCGAGAAGGTGTCAACGTTCTACAACCAGGAGGTGGAGGCCTCGGTCGATGCCTTGACCTCGTTGATCGAGCCGCTCTTGATCGCGGTCATCGGCGGAGCGGTCGGAGCGGCGGTCATCGCCCTGTACATGCCGATGTTCAACATCATCAAGCTGATCAAGTAGTCAGCCATCTCCGTTGGTCCCTTCGGAGCCGGGCCTCAGGCCCGGCTCCTTGCATCTACCTTGCGAGGGAGGCCCTTGAGCATTTCGCGATTTTCGGCTTCAGGAAGGCGTGAACCGCGCCGACACCTCTAGAGACCGCGCACCGTTGGGGTGCGCTCTGCTCAAAAGGAAGGAGGCGAAGGCAGATGCTCAAGGGTCTCACGAAGCGCGTCCGTGAGGACGAAGGCTTCACCCTTATCGAGCTGATGGTGGTCGTTCTGATCATCGGCATCCTGATCGCCATCGCTCTGCCGACGTTCCTGGGCGCCCGGAACCGGGCGAACGACAAGGCGGCCCAGTCGGGCCTCCGGAACGCGCTCGCGGCCGCGAAGACATGCTTCACGGACCACGACACGTACGACGACACGACCGGATCCGGCCAGGTCTGCGACGCTGCGACCCTCGCCACGATCGAAACGTCGCTGTCGTTCGTCGACTCGACGAGCCCCGGCTCGGACGGCCCGAACACGATCAGCGTCGACGTTCCTTCGGGGACGGTGTGGGACGCTGCGGCGTGGTCGAAGTCCGGGACGTGCTACTACGTCGAGGACGACTCGCAGAACGGCACGTTCTACGGCAGTGCAGCCGTCGCCTCCGGCGGGGACTGCCTGGGTACCGACGCCAACGGCGTCTCAGGGCCCAGCTGGTAGATCCACCGTTCGTCCAAGTACCGAGAACGGGCGACCCCTCCGGGGGTCGCCCGTTCCGTTTCCCCCGGATGGCCGACAGCGGCTTAAGCAAAGGGTGCGATGAGCCGAATCCTAGAGGGATGAGCACCTCAT
>Ga0134123_10003221_pt1 | contig 10621 bp, 4 predicted proteins | sample KB303_FD_96460 | JGI IMG/M metagenome (GOLD analysis project Ga0134123, IMG submission 96460) | Terrestrial soil microbial communities without Nitrogen fertilizer from Kellogg Biological Station, Michigan, USA - KB3-0-3 | ecosystem: Environmental > Terrestrial > Soil > Unclassified ...
CGGTACATGGCCTATCTGATGGTCCCCGGCCTGCGGCGCATCGAGAAGGCCGTGGAGGGATCGCTCGAAGGGATCGTGGGGTTGCCGGACACCGCGGCGGTGCGGCAGGCCGCGGCCCGCTTCTTCGAGGAGATGCGGATGGCCGGGGCGCTGCTCTACCGGCGGTCGGCCGAGGGGCGGATGGAGCGGCTGCTGGGGAGCGGAGAGGCGCCGGCCGTGGTCTGCCCGAGCGAACGGTTGCAGCGCTATCTCGCGCAAGGGGCGGGGACGGCCCTGGACCTCCGGAACGTGGCGCTCGACTGGCGCTGCTTCTTCCTCCAGCACGAGCTGTTCCGTCTGGAGCGGGAGACCGGCTGCCGCTATCTGCTCCCCATCCGGCTCGGCTCGAGCCTGCGCGGCCTCCTGCTGCTGCCCGACGGCGCCGACAGCCGCCGCGTCTGCCGCGATTTGACCGGCGCCGAAGTGGGGAAGCTCGGCCTGGTGGTGGCCGAGGCAGGGAGGGTGGGGGCGGCGTCTTGAAGGGGAAACCTCACGATTCACCGGCCAGATCAAGAACCCGTTTCACCAGAGATCGAGACGCGCGGGACTCCCGCCAGCTGGGCGGCCAGACCGGTGGTCAGCTTACCGTCCCCCCGGCAGCCGCACCGCCGGATCGCCCAGGACCGCGTAGGCGCGGGCGTCGTTGTGGGCGGTCCACAGGCGCACCAGCTCCCGGGGATCCACGGGCTCGTCGAAGCTGATCTTCTCCAGGAGGGCGGTCAGGTCCGCGGCGAGCTCGCCGAAGCGCAGGGCGAATGGCTCCAGGGCGGCGCCCACGGGATAGCCGTCGAGCAGCCGCTTCAGGCTGTCCTCGAAGACCTGCGGCTGCTCTCCGGCTCCGTCCCAGAGAAAGGAGTAGCCCCAGGTCCGCTCGACGTGGCCAATGACGGCCAGGGCTCCTCCCGCCGGATGGCCGAGGAGACGCCGCGGCAGGCGGGCCACGAACGGTTGCGGCGCCAGCAGGCGGCGGTCGGCGCCGCCAGAGCGCTGCGCGTAGGCGTCGCGCTCTGGGGTGCCCATGCCGTGGCAGGCGTAGAAGAAGGAGATCAGGCCGCCCGGCCGGGCGCCGTCCGCCACGTCGTCTCCCGAGAGATAGCAATCTCGCGCGATGGGGCCGGGAGCGGTGCGCGGACCCGGCCAGTCGTGGCAGAGGAGCGCTCCCTGGTGGGCGCGCTGGCACGGATCGCCGGACGGAAAGCCCATGCCGTGCGTGGCCGTGAAGAGGAGGTCCGGCGTCTCCTCGCCGCCCAGGAGGCGCGCCAGGCGCTCCCGGGTCGCCGTTTCCGCGAGCAAGGTCTCGACCGACCCTCCTCCGGGGAGGGCGGAGAGGGCGGTCGCGAGCGGGCGGACCAGGTGACTCGCCATCAACTGAGTGGCCCGGTCGTCCGGATTCGCGGCGCCGAAGAGCGTGATCTTCCGCGGTCGGTCCGGCGGGGTCCGCTGTGCCGCGGTGGTTTCCGCGTCGACGACGGTCCGCGCGTAGGAGGCGTATTCCTCCGGCGTGTCGAAGCAGAGCCGCCCCACCGCGTACTGCACCTCGAGCTGATGCTGGAACGGCCAGGGGATCTCTTCCGGGTTGCCGGCGAGGAGGAGGTAGTAGGGCAGGCGGTCGGGATCGGCCGGGCCGGGGCCGACGCCGGAGCGGCGGAGGAAGTCGGCCTTGCTCTCGCCGGGCCGGTAGTCGATCTCGCGGAAGCGCTTCTCGGCCCGGGCCGCGGCCTGCGACCGCCGGTGCTCGACGAGCGGCGCGAGGGCCTCGCGGACGGCGGGAGACGCGTTCGCCGGGAAGACCACGCCCCAGCCGCTCGACGCGAGGTCGCGGGCGTCGAAGCCCTCGCGCAGGCCGAGGTGGGTGCGCGTCATCTCCTCGCGCCAGGCGGTCACCTCGGCGGTCTGCCGCGGATCGGGGCGCAGGCCGCGGGCGAGCGCCTCCATCTCGGCGAGCGAGGCCGGGGGATAGAGCGGCGCGCCGGTCGCGCCGTCGAGGCCGTTGAAGGTGAATTCGAGATCGTCGTCGTTCATGGGTGCTCCGGAAGGCAGAACGGAAGAGGGATCAAGCCCGAGTAGGGGAGGCGGGACAGCTCTCCGGCCGTCATGTTGCGTCCGGCGACGGCGCACGCGATCTGGCGCCACGCGGCCGGATCGAGGTTCCAGTGGATCCTGCGGCCATCGGTTCCCGCCGAGACGAGCCGCGTCGCACGGCCGGCAAACGCCAGAGCTGCGACGGGACCCTGGTGCCCACGGATCGGACCTGCGAAGACTCGATCCACACGGAGGTCGATGAGCCAGAGAGCGCCGTCCGCCGTTGCCGCGGCGAGGGTCCTCCCGTCCGGCGCGAGAGCGAGCTTCTGAATGGGGAGAGGCTGAAGAGCGAGGATGGCTTTCGCAGGTCCATCCTCCCGGTGGGCGACAAGGTGGAGGGTTCCGTCGCTGCATCCCGCGAAGAGGAGATCGCCCTCCAGCCGGACGAGGAGGCTCTCCACCGGTCCGTGGCAGAGGGGTATGGGAGGGCGGACCGGTTGCAGGGTGGCCGTGTCCCAGAGCCGCACCGTGCCATCGGCGCCTCCCGTGCCGAAGACGCGGAAGTCGCGCGCGAAGCTCACGCGGACGTTGCCGGCCGGGTGGCCGGTGCCGAGGGGGACCGCCGGGCGTTCCTGGGCCGCATCCCAGACGGCGACGACGCCGTCGCGGCCCGCCGCGGTGAGCACCGAGCTGCTCAGGCTGAACGCGAGGTCGGTCACCGGGACCCCCAGGCCGGAGCCGAGCTCGCCGAGGAATCGCCCGTCCGCCGCATCCCGGACCTGGACGCCCCCGGAATCGTCGCCGGCCGCGACGAACAGGCCGCGGGGATCGAGCGCGACGTGGCCGACCCGCGAGACGCCTGCCAACGGCACCGTCCAGCGGCGCCCGTTCTCATCCCAGAGACTCAGGGACGTCGCGTTGGCGAGGACCAGGAGCCGGCCGTCCCGGGAGAACGCCGCGGCGCTCGGCGCCGGCATCTCTTCGACCCGCCCGAAGCGAGGCTGAGCCTGGCAGTTCCAGAGGGCGACGGTGCGGCCGTGGACGGACACCAGCCTCTTGCCGTCGCGGGAGAAGGAAAGACCTTGGAGAGGAGAGGTCTTTCCCGTCAGCAGCCTGCCCAGAAGCTGGTCCCGTCGCAGGTCCCAGAGCGCGATGAGCCCCGTGGCTCCGCCTATGGCGAGGACGTCGCCGCCGGGGCTGACGGCGAGCCGTGCGATGGAACCCACGCCGCTGTCGTGGAGGGCCGGCGCGGAGGTCCTGGAAAGCAGGCTCCGGACGGCGAAGGTTCCGTCCGCGCTGCCGGAGGCCAGAATCCGGCCTCCGGGGCCGAAGGTGAGAGCCGTCACGGCAGCCGTGTGGCCGGGTTCCCACTCTCCGCCCAGAGGCGCGGAGGACGGCAGCCTCCACAGCAGGACCTTGCCATCCTCGCGACCCGTGGCGAGGACGGCGTCGTCAGGGCTGGCAGCCAGCGCGGTCCAGCGGCGCAGTGGATCGGCCGGGAGGCGGCCGGGAGGGCGGCCGGAGGCGGCATCCAGGACCAGCACGCCGCCCTCCGCCGTCAAGACGGCCGGCTGCCGGCGCGGCGGCAGGGGCGCGGGGGGCGGGCGCAAGCGGAGCCTCGTCGCAAGGTCCCAGGCCACGGTTCCGTCGGCGGTGGTGGCGAGCAGGCTGCGGCCGTCCGGGCTGAGCTCGGCGCTGATCACCGGGCCACGCGGGCTGTAGAAGAAAGTCTCCACCTGCGGGCTTCCGTTGAGCGCCTCGAACAGCAGCCGCCGGCCATCGACATTGGGGAGATGCAGGCCGATCTCCGCGGCCTGGTCGACCTCGTCCTGGACGGTCAACGCGGAAACGCCGAGCAGGAGGGCCAGGTCGAGCTCGCTTTCCCGGTGCCGGAGAATTTCGACCTCGTAGCTCAGCGAAAGGGATGCGAACGAGGTCATCAGCATTTCCCGGAAGGACGCCGTGCAGCCTCCTATCGCCGCCACGCCCACGAGCCCGGCGGTCAAGAGGGCCCGCCACCGCTTGCGGACCGTGCTTCGCCGTTTGCGGCAGATGTCCAGGAAGGCCCGGATCTCGGGGCTCCCCTCTTCGAGGCCGTCCGCCACCCGCTTCTCGGCCGCGGCCAACTCCTTCGCGTCGAGCAGCCGGCGGACCGGTCTTCCCTCCAGCGTCCAGAGAAACACCTGGCGTTCCAGAAGAGAGCGGTTGCTCTCTCTCCAGGCCTGGTTGCTCTGCCGCACCGGCCGCACCAGCCGGTCATGGGAAAGCTCGTACCAGACCATCCCCCGCCGCCGCTCGGCGCGCACCAGGTGGGTGTCCACCAGGGCCTCCACGGCCCGGTTGTCGAGCCCTCGGGTGGTGCCCGGCTCCCGTGGCACCTGGCCGCGCAGACCCTGCGGGGTGATGAGCTGATCGATCCACCGGCGCAGGGCCTCTTCCGGCGCGCCGGTCTTCCGCTCCACTTCGCGGAGGCTCTCCTCGTAATGGCGGGCGAGAATCTCGTCGAAGCTTCCCACGGCATGGGCGCGCGCCTCGTCGATCTCTTGCGCCTCCTCCGGCAGGCTCGCCCAGATGCGGTGGCAGACCACTTGGAGCTGCACGGGGTCGACCCAGGCGCCGAGCCCTTCGCGGGTGGTCCCTTCGGGGCTCTCGGCCAGGCTGCGGCGCAGGTCGTCCACGAGCTGGCGCGCCGCGCCCTCGGCGAAAGGGACGCCGGCCGCCCGCGCCGGGCCCTCGACGGCATGGAGCGCGGCCTCCGGACCGAGAAGGTCCAGGCGGAAATGGGTGCGGAGCTGGTCCGGGAGCAGGACCTTGTAGGGATCGAGCTGGGCGAGGGCGTCTTCTCGCAAAGCGAGGATCAGCGTCAGCTCCGGCCGTGCGTCCAGCGCTTCGCGGAGCTGGAGGAAGAACGCCCGCGGATCCCCGCGCCCGTCGTTGAAGAGCTCCTCGAGCTGGTCGAGGACCAGGAACGCCGGGGGAGGACCCTCCGCGGGCCGGTCCCCGAGGAGCCGCTCCAGGCCCCGGACGAGGGTGAGACCGGCCGCCTCGGCCGGTTCGGCGCCCTCGTCCAGAAGGGCGCTCAGGACGTTCCAGACATGGACGTCGGCCACGCCCAGATCCGCGGGAGGATCGCCGCTGACCCGGGCGATGGGAAAGATCCGTGCATCCGGAAGCGCCTTCCGGAGGTGGGGGACCAGGCCGGCGCGCAGCAGCGAGGTCTTGCCGGCTCCCGACGCCGCATAGAGCAGCACCACCCGGCGTGCCACCGCCAGGCTGCGGAGTTGGCGGATCTCCGCCGCGCGGCCGAAGAAGCGGGCGCTGTCTTCCGTCTCAAAGGCGCGCGGCCCCGGGTAGGGGTTGGCGCGGCCTCCGTTCACCGCCGGGCCTCCTCCCAATGCGTATGGAGATCGGTGACGAACTGGTGGACGGTCCCCCAGTAGACGTCGATGCTGGCGCTGCGGAAGTACTTTTCCAGATAGCTCCGGGCCTCCTCGACGCCGGTCCGGGCGGCCTCCCCGGGATCGACCTGGACGGCCACCTGCAGCCGCTGCCGCTTCCACGGCTCGGTGTCCAAATGGGCGAGGAAGCCGCGCAGGAGGATCTTCAGCCCCAGATCGTGCAGCCGGTAGCCGAGGAAGAGCAGGGTCGTGCTGGCGAGGGCCGCGGCCACGCTCACCGGCAGCAGGTTGTCGTCGTCGCGCGAGATGCGGCTGAGGAAGTCCAGGTGGTCGTCCTCGGAGACCACCATGGACGACGGATCGAGGTCGTTGCCGAAGAGGTGGAGCACCGCCGGCTGCTCGGGCGAGGGGGCCGGATCGAGGTCGTAGCGCTTGCGCGGCTCGCCGCGCCAGGCCAGGGCCTCGCGGCGGGGCTTTTTCCCCCGCGCCTCCAGGGCGAGGGTGAGGAAGTTGTCGGGGTTGGTGGTCAGGTAGAGCGGCAGCCCGAGATCCGCGAGCTGATGATGGATCTCCGTCTCGTCGCTCGCGGCGCTCAGGGCGGACCAGCCGGCGTCGCGCACCACGCCGGAGAAGGGGCGGTTGGGCCGGCGCGGCTCGGGCGGCAGGCCATAGCGGCGCCGGAAGCTGCGCACCAGGAGGTCGAGGATCTCGCGCTGCGGCAGGTCGAGCTCGTAGGCGCCGACGAACTGGGCCACGCGCGGCAGATCGTCCGGATCGGGGAATGGATATTTGAGCTCCTGCGCCAGCCGGCGGGAGATCTCGGATGGCGTCGGGAGGAGCCCCTGGGTGACCCCGGGTCCCACGATGGGGAGGCAGCGGCCGTCGGCCACGTTGCGCAGCAGGGTGCGCCAGAAGACCTCGGGCATCGGCCCCTGGATCTGGCCGCGCCGGCCCAGCAGCTGCCCGTCGCGCAGGCGCAGGAAGAGAACGGGGAGCGCCGCTCCGGGCAACCGCGCGGTGAGCACGGCGCCGCGCGCCTCGTTGACCGCCAGGTCGACCTGGCCGTGCACGAGCAGGCGGCGGTAGAAGGTGGCGGCGAGCTCGCGCGCGGTGTCGACCGGCACCTGCCCCTGCATGGCCACCACCGCGGGGATGCCGGCGGCGACGAGCGACGGGGCGAGGCCGCCGAAGGTGTCGTCGGGGTCGCGCTCCGCGGTCTGGCAGCTCGCCAGGAAGATGAGGCGGAGCGGCGTCTCCAGCCGGGAGAGCGCCGCCGCGATCTCGTCTTCGGAGACGCGCTTCGCGGCGCCCGCCGCGTCCGCGAGATAGACGTCGGTCCGGCGCAGCTCGCGGCTGAATTTGCCGTGCGCCACCAGGTGGAGGACGTGGAACCCGTCCGCCAGCTTGTCTTCGAGGCGCTCCAGGGTGACGGGCGGCTCCAGAAACGTGGCCTCGATCTCACCGGGATCGGCGCCGGTGAGAGCCGCTTCGAGGGTGCGGCGCTCGAGGTCGGCGTCCAGCGGGGGATAGCCCGGCGGCAGGCCGTCCGGGCTGGCGATGGCGACGAGGAGGCGGACCGGGCGTTCGAGGATCGGCCGGCCGGGCCGCCAGGCACCGGCGAGGTAGCGCGAGAACGGCGTCTCGGCGTCGGCGGCGACGGCCAGCGCGGGTCCCTCGGCGGCGGGCTCGCGCAGCAGCTCCCAGGGGATCGCATGGAGCTGCGGCGCGTCGTCGTCGATGCGCAGGCGCACTCTGCGGCGCCGGCTGAGCCCCCGCGCCTCGGCCCAGGCGTCGCGCAGCCGGGAATCGGCGAACAGGGCGGCGAACAGGCGCTCGCCATCCTCTTCGGGGGAAAACCCGGGAACCCACGGGAGGACGGCGTCCGGCGCGAGGTGTCCGGCGGCGAGCTCGCGCTCGCCGCTGAACGTGATCTCGACCGGAAAGCCCTCCTCCTGCCGCGCGCCGATGCGGATCTCCAGATCGGCGTGGACCACCGGCTCGAGGTCTTTCATCTGGGTGTCCTCCGGAGCGCGGCGCCGTTGCTCAAATCGGCGGCTGCGGGGGGCCGACCTGGGGTCCGCCGCCGCTGTCGCTCGGCCCGCCCGCCGCCTCGATGATGAAATCCGGATCGAGATCGTTACAGGACGGCATCTCAAGCGGCTCACCGGCGTTGAGCACCATGGGGCTTTCCGGCTCGATCGTCGTCTTCATGGCTTTCTCCTTTGGCGTTGGTTTGCGGTTGCGTCGGTTGTCGTGGATAGATGCGGAGCGCGAGCGAATCGGGTTAGACGTCTCCCTGCAAAACGAAGCCGGCCCAGAAGGCCGGGGAGCGGAACGACGGCTCGCGGCGCAGGGAGATCTGGGCGGCGCGCAGGGCCGCCGCGGGGGAGCGTCCCTCGGTGAGCAGGGCACGGTAGAAGCGGGTCATCAGCTCTGCGGTGGCGCGATCGTCCACCGGCCAGAGAGTGACCACGACGCGGCGCGCGCCGGCCTGGAAGAAGCTCTGGGTCAGCCCCATGAGCCCCTCGCCGCGCACTTCCTGGCCGAGAGCCGTCCGGCAGGCGGAGAGGACCACCAGGTCCGCGGGGAGACGCAGACGGCTGATCTCGGAGGCCCGCACGAAGCCCTGCCGCCTCTTCCCTTCCCGGTCCACCCGGGACAGCGCGATCCCCGACAGGGCCGGGTGCTGCGGGTCGATCACGCTGTGGGTTGCGAAGTGGAGGATCCGGTATCCGGACAGGACACCGCCGAGCACAGTGTCGCGGCTGGCGGCGAAATCGAGGGCGGCGAAGCGGCGGTCGGCCGGCGCCAGGCGGAAGATGGCCGCGGCCTCCTCGCGGGAGAACGGAAGGCGCGGCAGGACCATGGCAAGATCGCTCGCACGCACCGTGGTCCCTGGCAGTGCCACCGATACGGCGGTCAGCCGCGGATCGTCCGGCTCGAACACCGGATCGGCGACGACCGCCAGGACGCCCGGCGGTGGGGAGGCCTTGCGGCGCTCGATCGCTGCGAGCATGCTGGCGGAGGGCAGGAGGACGATCTCGTTCGTCTCCACGAGGGGAGTCCCGGCCGGAGCCCCCGCGCCCGCCGGGAGGGGGAGCGCCGCGAACGGCACGTAGCCCAGCGCGCCGTCGGGGACCACCAGCAGACACCGCCCGGCGAGGCGGTCCGCCACCTTGGAGAGGAGCATCGAGGACAGCTCGGCCAGAGCCTCCTCGATACGCGGCCCGGCGAGTGTCCGGTCGGCGGACGAGAGGAGGGCGTGGGCGCGGCGGGCCACCTCCTCGATCCGGTCGCGTGGCGGTAGCACGAAGGCCTCGAGGCGGTGCGGCTCCACGGCCCAGAGGACGCTCTTCGTCCGGCCCAGCGAGTACTCGAGGATCAGCCGGTCCGGGGCTGCCACCCGGCGCTGGATCTCCCGGGCAGTGAGCGGCTGGAGCCGCGGCGCCGATGCCGAAGCGGCCATCCCGGCCTCCAGGCGCTCTCTCTCCCGGACGAGCGCGTCGACGTCGGCCCGGGCGTCGTCCTGCCCGGAGGCGGGAGATCCGCCGGCAGCCAGTCGCTGCAACCGGCGCTGGGCGGCGGCCAGGCGGCGGACCACGTCCCGTTCCTGTGCGACGAGGCGGGGATCGGCGCTGGAGCCCTCCCGGCTCACCATGTCGAGCAGGGTGCGCGCCCGCGCCCGTTCGCCGACGGTCAGCGCCTGGGCCGCGTAGCCGGCCGCCGGCTGGCGGAGATGGAGATCCAGGAGGAGATCGATGGACAGCTCGTAGATGTCCTGCCGCGAGGCGAGAAAGGCGGCTCTCAGATCGTCGCCCGGCGTGGCGGAGCGCAGCGACTCGATACGGGAGAGCGCCTCGTCCGTGCTGCGGAGCGCCGCCGGCAGATCTCCCGCCTGCCTCCGGGCGAGGGCCTGGTTGTACAGCACCGTGGCTTCCTGCCGGCGGTCTCCGGAGGCGGCCAGTGGCGGCAGGGCGCGCTCATACAGAGAAAGGGCCTCCGCCGTGTGGCCCTGGCGCATCGCGAGCTGACCGAGATGATTGAGGACCACGGCCGCCGCGGCGCTCTGCCCGAGCGCCTCATACAACGCGAGGGCCTGCTCGAGACAGCGGTGGGCCTCGCCTGGAGCCCCGGCCTTGGAGTGGAGCCAGCCGAGAACGCTCAAGGCCGTCGCCTCCCCCCGCCGGTCGCCGGCCCGCCTCTGGAGACGGAGCGCCCGTTGCGCCGCGGCCAGCCCGTCCCGCGGCTGGCCGGCCAGGGCCCGCGCCATCCCCAGCTCGGTGAGCATGCTGCCAGCCTCGCGGAGGAGCCCGGCCTCTTCCAGCCGGGCGGCGGCCCGCTCCAGGCAGTCGCGCGCCCGTGCCGCCTCTCCCAGCATGGCGTACAGGCGGCCCATGTTGCCGAGAGTGATCGCCGCCTCCCCTCGCTCATGGAGCTCCCCCCAGATGGCGAGGGCCTTCTCATACGCCTGGAAGGCCTCCTCGGAGTCTCCCTGCTCGGCGAGAACCGCACCGATGTTGTTCCAGGTCTTCGCTTCAGATTGCCGCTCGCCGAGGCTGCCGAGGATCTCCTGGGATTCGTGGTAACAGGCCAGAGCCTCGGCGGACCGGCCGAGGGGGCGCGCAGCGGTGCCCAGCCCGTTGAGGGCATTGACCAGAGCTTGTTGCGCGCCGATCTCGCGCAACAGAGGGAGCGCCTGGAGGTAGGCTTCGCGTGCTGCCGCCATGTCCCCCACGCGGATGTAGAGTCTCCCCAGGCGGTCGAGAGCTTCGGCCTCCCGCCGGCGATCGCCCAGGGCGCGGAAGGCGGCAAGGGCTCTCTGGTGCTCCGCCAAGGCCTGCCCGAGAGCCGCCCCCTCGCCTTTCCAGCGGAGAGCCTCCGCGCGGCCGAAGGTCCGCTCTGCCGCGACCTTCTCCCGATCCCGCGCCGTGGCCGGACGGAGCATGGTGACCCGAATGGCATAGTGGCCGGCCGCGGCCCGGGTGTCCGGTGCTGCGACGACCAGCCGCAGCGGCTGCGCACCTCCGAGCAGGAAGACAGGCTCCGGTCCCTGGCTGCCAATGGGACTGTCGACCGTGGTCAGCAGCCGGCCCGCCGGATCTTCGAGCCGCACCGCCACGTCGATCCCCTGCTGCTCGACCTCCAATCCGGCAAACCACCCC